>Ga0180009_10001012_pt1 | contig 35403 bp, 32 predicted proteins | sample OS_PC_MetaG_FD_123537 | JGI IMG/M metagenome (GOLD analysis project Ga0180009, IMG submission 123537) | Groundwater microbial communities from the Aspo Hard Rock Laboratory (HRL) deep subsurface site, Sweden - OS_PC_MetaG | ecosystem: Environmental > Aquatic > Deep subsurface > Groundwater... | reverse complement strand
TTCAGATTCCGGCAAAAAAGCTGCCGGAATGACATTTCAAAATTTCAGATTCCGGCAAAAAAACCGCCGGAATGACAATTCACATTTTCAGATTCCGGCAAAAAAGCTGCCGGAATGACAATTTCACATTTTCAGATTCCGGCAAAAAAACCGCCGGAATGACAATTTCACATTTTCAGATTCCGGCAAAAAAGCCGCCGGAATGACAATTCGAAAATTCAGATTCCGGTAAAAAAGCCGCCGGAATGACAATCTCAAAATTTCAGATTCCGGCAAAAAAGCCGCCGGAATGACATCTCGAAAATTCAGATTCCGGCAAAAAAACCGCCGGAATGACATTTCACATTTTCAGATTCCGGCAAAAAAGCCGCCGGAATGACATCTCGAAAATTCAGATTCCGGCAAAAAAACCGCCGGAATGACAATTCAAAAATTCAGATTCCGGCAAAAAAACCGCCGGAATGACATTTCAGAATTTCAGATTCCGGCAAAAAAGCCGCCGGAATGACAATTTCACATTTTCAGTTTCCGGCAAAAAAAGCTGCCGGAATGACATTTCAAAATTTCAGATTCCGGTAAAAAAGCCGCCGGAATGACAATTCGAAAATTCAGATTCCGGCAAAAAGCCGCTGGAATTACAATTTCACATTTTCAGATTCCGGCAAAAAGCCGCTGGAATTACAATTTCACATTTTCAGTTTCCGGCAAAAAAACCGCCGGAATGACATTTCAGAATTTCAGATTCCGGTAAAAAAGCCGCCGGAATGACATTTCAAAAATTCAGATTCCGGCAAAAAAACCGCCGGAATGACAATTCAAAAATTCAGATTCCGGCAAAAAAGCCGCCGGAATGACATTTCAAAAATTCAGATTCCGGCAAAAAAGCCGCCGGAATGACAATCCTAAAATTCCGCCTCTTCTAATTCCATTGGAATATCATCAGCCAATGGTCTGCACATTTCTATATTTGCTTCAAAATCATTTTCAAAAAAATCTACAATACTTTCTTTATTCAGTATTACCGGCATACGGTGATGTATATCCTTCATAAATGCGTTCGGCTCCGTTGTTACAAGCGAAACAAATTTTTCATTATTAATATACGCGGCCAATGCGGGTACAAAAAACATCCCCTCATCGGGCAGATATATTTTATACGGAATTTTCTTCGTGCCCGATTTCTTCCATTCATAAAATCCCGTCATAGGCACAAGACATTTATTCTTGGTAAATAGACTTTTCCAGTAAGGTTTTTCTTTAATGGTTTCAATACGCGAATTAAATATTAACGGCGAGCCGGGTTTAAACTTTATTCCCCAATTAGAAATATCAAAAATAAGCGTCTCTTCTTTTTGGGATATATTAACAATCAAATCGGTGGGAGCGATATTTTCTTTTTTGATTTTCTGTTTTAATAATTCATTATAGAACTCTATACTTAAGCCCAGGCTTTCAAGAAGCGATTCAAGCGACATTTTATTTTCGTATCTACCGCACAAATTAAGTCCCGCTGTTTATTTCCAATTAGGCCGAGTTACTGAACCGTAAATATAATGAACAATTAGAAATATTTCGTAAATAATCTGCAAATAAATTATTTCTAATGGATTAAAGGAGTATCCGTATTTTTTCTGATTTAATTTTACCGCGGTTATATCAAAAATTATTTTAAGCAGAAAAGGGATTAAAAATAATAAAGAAACAAATAAAAGGAGGGGGGAGAATAAACATAACATGTTAATCAAATGCCAGCCGACTAATAAAAATTTATGTTTTAATAAATAATAATTCGACGTGGATACATGCCGCGCTTTCTGCCGGAAATATTCCCGGTATGTTTTTTTTGTTTTTGAATAGACAAAACTATTCTTCTCCTCAACGGTGCCGATTTTTAATTTATTCCTCACCGCCTCGCGTAATAATAAATCATCGTCGCCGCTTAATGTCTGGGTTGTATTGCCGTATCCGCCTATTGAATAAAAAGCCTGCTTATCAAACCCGAAATTACGCGCCGCGGCGGAATAAGGAATATTAAACCGCGCAGCGGTAAAGGTAAGCATATGCGAACGCAGATTTTCAAAACACGATATTTTATTAACAATATTTTTTTCCTGTTTAAAAGGGGCTATACCGAAAAGAAATAAATAACCTTCTTCAAATTTATTAGAATATGCTTTAAGCCAGTCCTTCTGAGGTCTGCAGTCGGCGTCGGTAATTAATATATAATCGAATTTTGAACGGCTTATTGCAATTTCAAGCGCGCCCCGTTTGCCTTCGTGTTTTTTATCAACCGCTTTAATTACGGAAAAATTAACTATCTCTTCGGTTAGATCAGCCGCTTTTTGATAGGTGGAATCGTTTGAATTGTCGTCGACAATAATTACTTCAAAATGATCGGCGGGATACTCCAATTTCAGAAATGAATCAATTAAAAAGGGGAGATTCAATTCCTCATTCTTCGCCGCGGTTATAATTGATATCTTTTTCATTTAAATCAAATTTAGTGATTTATTCTTAAAATTGTTGATTTTCTTCGGACCGGGGAGAACAGGATAGAGATTGATTGATTGGATGATTGGTTCTTAGTTCGTAGTTGCTTAGTTCTTAGTTCGTAGTTGTTTAGTTTGTCAGGCGGCGGATTGATTGATTGGCTGATTGGTTGTATGGCGACAAAGGTTTTTGTCTTGATTCTTGATACTTGATACTTGCGTCTAGCGGCTTTAGCCTCAAGGAAAAGTCTTTAAAACTAAAGAATTAAATATTATATTAATGACAACTAAACATGCTTAAGTGAAATAATAAATTAATATTTCTATTTAAGATGTTTGGTTTTTACTGTCATAACAATGCTGTTCTCCATAATAAATTAATTTAATATTTAATTAATAGGAGGATTTATGCCGGTAGATAATCTTGTTTCAATCCAGATACCGCAGGAGACCTTTGATGAGGTTAAAACCGCGGTTGATTTAATTGTAACAAAACTTCAGCCGTTTATTGTAGCTCTTTCAGCAGATGAAAGGAAAAATCTTGCTAAGATGAGCGATAAAACAATTCCTTTTGTAGAAAAAACTCTTAATTACGCCGAAAGCGATCCCGAATTCGCGCCCGCTTATCTTAATGTGGATGAATTAAAAATAGATATGAAAGCGGTGGGACAGTTAAAAGCATTCTTTTTACCGCTTGAACAGCTTAATGCGAATCTCGACGATACAATCCTTCTTGCCGGTAGCGAAGCGTACGTAGCGGCGCTGGCTTATTATAATTCGGTTAAACAAGCCGCTAAAATGAATGTGCTTAAGGCTAAAACCATCTACGAGGATTTAAGTCAGCGTTTCCCCGGCAGAAAAGGAGGTGCTAAACCGCCCGCACAGGAGTAAATAAACAATATTTCCTGTCCAAAGTATATTTTAATATATAAATAGACGGGATTTTGTTTCTTTTTATACCGGCTTTGTTTCTCCGGGAAGGAATTTTCTCTCTTTTTATATCTAATTTCCTTTCCGGAGTATATTTTTAAATATGTTTTGATAGAAATTTCCTGTGCGGAGAGTATTCTTTGATTCGTTTTGAATTTAAATTCCTGCCCGGAGAATATTTTTTGATTCGTTTTGAATATAAATTCCTGTCCAGAGAATATTCTTTGATATGATTAGAATATAAATTCCTGTCCGGAGAATATTTTTCGATATGTTTTGAATATAAATTCCTGCCCGGAGAATATTTTTTGATTCGTTTTGAATATAATTTCCTGTCCGTAGAGTATTCTTCGATATGTTTTGGATATAAATTCCTACCGTAATAATATTTACCAGCCCGTAATAAATTATGTTGAAATTAAAAATAATTTATTAAATAATAATTTTGTCCGATTATAATAAAAGACTTGAATAGTTTGAATTGTTACAGTACATTAAAACTGCAATTTGGAGAAAGCAGGTGATTGATTCCTCTTACGGCAATTCTTTTTATACATTCCTTATACCTTTCGGTAGATTTAATATAGATTTTGGTTTAATAGAAATTAATAAATGTTTCATGATAATTATTAGTTAGGTGCTGCAAAGTCTAATGTATAGAATATTATTAATTAGCAAAATAAAAAATAAAAGTGAAATTGTATGCAAAAGTTAGAATTACGCCAGAACTTAAAAGAAATTATTGAAAAAACAAAAAGTAAACTAATAACTGAGTTTTTTAACAATAACAAACAGGAACCAAACACATACAGAGCAGCTTTATTAAAACTTATCATTGATTCAAAAGCTGGCTATGACCAGGCAATTATTGATGAGAAACAAAGTAGAATATTAAATCTATTTAGTGCGAATGATCTTTATAAAACAGATTATTATAGTAGTATTATACAATTCATATCAACTAATAATTATGACTTGCCAGTATCATACTTGCAAAATTCGAAACAAATTAATTCCTTTTATACATATCATAATACATTAATCACATCATATAATTTAATAAACGATTTATTATTTCAGGATGACAAACTTCAAGAATCTTTAGAGCTAGAGAATTATATCGAAGCAGAGAATAATGGTTTTTTATCATTTGAAATTACCTCAGAAAATAATATAGATTTTAAAAGCTTTTCTGTAGTTGTATCAAATATAGACGAACTAGCAAAACTTGTTACAGAAATTATTTCCACAATTGATAAAATAAAGTTCAATGAAAACCCTAAACTTATTCTTGCAGATTCTGGAAGCAATACTGTTCTATCTATAAAGCTTCCTAAGGAAATCTCAAAGTCTATTTCTAAAATTATTGATGATGCATGGTTGTACTTTACAAACAAATCAAGGTATAACCTAGCAAAAATTAATAGTAATCTTAGCGAATCACTAGAAATTATTGCTAAAATTAAAAAAGCTGAAGTGGAAAAAATAGTTTCTCCTGAACAAGCTGAATTGTGGCGCAGAGGTATTATCAATTCTACTGAGGCAATAATTATGAATAATACTTTAACGAAATCAAAAAGTGAAGAGATAGTAATTATTTCAAATCAAAAATTATTACAGGAAACTAGCACTAAATTATTAACTGAAGGTAAAGATGAAATTAGCTCATAACAAGCAAATCGACACGCCCGAGAGACAAAGCGGTCTGATTGCTTCGCTAAAGAGTAGTGAAAAAGTAAGTAAGCTTTTAAATGTAGTTATAATAAATAATTAGTTTCACCACATTTTCCACGAAAGTGAAACGTGGCTACAAATTCTCGGTAGTTGCGACAAAGCCGCATTGCAGTTCTAGGCGGTGAGTTATTTGCAACGTCGTTATATTGTTTCAAATTGAGGTCATAAAAATGAACTATGCAAGTTTCACATTTGATATTTTGTGGTTGATCTCAGTTGTTGTTCTTCCTCTCATTAAGTTAATTCTTGACAAATTAAATTCTAGAAAACAAGATGAAAAGGTCGAAGCAGCTGAGAAAAAAGCATTTGAATTATCTTCTGATGATATAGATAAGATAATAGAAAAATTTAATACTTCGCAACAAAAATTAGAAACACAGACTTCCGAAATATCAAAAATAATTGATGATACTAAGGATTCTATTAGAGTTGGTAGATTATTTAATTTATACAGTAAACAAATTGAAAAATATCAAAAGGAAACTCAGTCTAGGGCTAGTTGGTCATTTATTTTCGCAATAATTGCAATGGTTTCTGGTTTAGGATTTGTTTTTTGGGGTGGGACAAACATTATTTTAAAAGCAGGCTGGACTAATATAGTGGCTGGTTCTGCAATTGCCTCAATTGGAGGTGCAGTCAGTGCATATATAACTAAAACTTTTTTAAATGTTCACAAATTATCATTAACACAACTTAATCGTTATTTCAAGCAACCTGTATTAAATGAAAATATTCTTACTGCTCAAAGATTGGCTGATTCTATTGATGATAAGGAATTTAAATTAAAATCATATGCAACTATTATAAATAGTATATCTCAAATTATCACTAGCGATTTATCTGAAGATGGGAAAGATGATAGAAAAGTTTAAGTTAAAAATTATTTCTTGTATTTTTTAGTGAGTAAGAAATAAACAATATAATAAGCAAATCAACCAGCCCTTTTCGTTAAGCGGGGAAGTTGCTGTTCTTTAGTATTATGACTAAGCCACATTTCAGTTCTGGGCGACGGGTTATTTGCAACAATGTTAGCTGTTTTAATTCAAAAAAATAGGATAGGTAAGAAAATGGAAATGTTTTATCTCAATAACTTTAGAGGATTTCATAATACCTTTTTGAATTTAGAAAATGTTAATTTTTTTGTAGGGGAGAATAGTACAGGAAAGACATCAATCCTTTCGATCCTCAAAATATTTTCGGAACCAACATTTTTGTTTGAAGCAAAATTTAATACAGATGACATTGAACTTGGATACTTTAAAGATATTGTATCTAGAGCAACCAAAGGAGAAAAATACTTTGAAGTAGGTGTCCTGCCTAACCAATATGATGTTCAACTAAAAAATGGGATGGGCGCATATTTTATGCGATTCTATGACCATGAAGGAAGGCCAAAATTAAGGGAATTCATTTTTGCAACTCACAATAAAACTATTAAAGTAATATTTAAAGGAAAAAGTATTCAGTATGATGTAGATGATTTTTCTTTGCCAGTTACAAAAACAACCGAAGATAAAATTAAAGTATTTAAAACATGGATTGAAAAAGCGAATACACCTTTACAAAAATTTCATAAACTCAAAAATAAGTTTCCGGGTATTCCTCCTTTATATCTTGTCCGAATGGAAATTGAAACCGAATTAAACAAAGATAATGAAAAGTCGGAAAAATACTTAGGTGGATTCGGATGGCCTGTAATATTAGGGCCATATTTTACATGGATTGCACCAATAAGAGCTAAACCACAAAGATTATACGAACAATTTCGCGAAAAACATACACCTGAAGGTGAACATATGCCAATAATGATAAAAACGATATTGAAGAATAAAAATGAAAATTTAATAAAATCATTAAACAATTTTGGTCTGGAAAGTGGTCTGTTTGATGAAATAAAAATTAAAGAACTTGGACGGGATAAAACTTCTCCATTCGAAATACAAATAAGATTAAAAAATATGAGTTTTAGAATTTCTAATGTTGGTTATGGCGTATCTCAAATTTTGCCATTAATTACTGAGATCTTAATGGCGGACAAAAATCAATGGATAGCTATCCAACAGCCGGAGGTACATCTTCATCCTAAAGCACAAGCGGCATTTGGTGAATTTTTGTTTGAAGCTTTATCAGAAAATCAAACTAATTTTATAATTGAAACGCACAGTGATTATACAATTGATAGGTTTAGACTAAAATATAAGCGAGATAAAAAGAAAATTGGGAAAGCACAAGTGATATATTTCGAAAGAAAGGAAAATAAAAACATTATACATCATATTCCTATCCTAGACGATGGCTCTTATTATAATTTGCAACCGGACTCATTTAGAAAATTTTTCATAACTGAAGAACTAAATTTATTGGAAATCTAATATGTGTATAATAATTGATACTAATTCTTTTAATTGTGTTTTTAATTCTTCATCTATGAATCATAAAGAATTTAAACCCATATTGGATTGGGTAATAAAAGGTAATGGTAATATAGTATATGGGGGTACAAAATATTTTAATGAACTTAAGAATTCACTAAAATATTTGAAAATATTTATTGAATTAAAGAAAATCAAAAAAGTTATTAAAGTTGACGATAAAAGCGTTGATGATCTGTCAAGGAAAATACTTTCTGACTGTAATGAAAAAAAACTAAATGATGAACACATAATTGCAATTGTAATATTATCAAAGTGTAGAATTGTCTGTACACAAGATAAATCTTCATTCCCTTTTCTAAAAAATAAGAAATTTTATCAAAATGGAGTTAAACGTCCATCTCTGTATACAAGTAGTAAAAATTCAAATTTATTGATTGATTCTAATATTGTTGAGTTTTGCAAACCTTGTGTTAAGCTAAAAAAAGAAATTTCTGAGAATTTCTATGTGGCCTTAAATTAAACAGCTAACCTTTTAAATAAGTAAAGAGTTACCGTAAAAAAGGCGGGGCGGAAAATAAAAAGAATAATATTTTTAAGTTATATCACAAGGTAGATTTAATATAAATTTTAATTTGAGAGAAAGTAATCAAATGATTTGACTTAACTAATAGTTATACTGCTTTTTAAAAGGTACATATGAATATCATTGAAAATTATATTATTAAAAAGGTATTAGATACATCATGGAATCTTCTTTCAAAGAGAGTAAAACGAAGTAAATATAAGTTGAAGAACAATAAAGATGATTTAGAAGATTCATTGAATTACCATATGAAGAGTATAAATAACTTTTGTACTAGTATTAATTTCAAAAGATCAAATATTATAAAGAAATTAAGTGATTTATATATTGATGTTGACATTTTGTTAAACCCGCATCATCTAAGCGCAGATAACTATGACTCAAGCATAAGTTCAAGCGAACTTATAAAAAGTATTAATACTAACCTAATTATTTTTGGACAAGCTGGTGCAGGTAAGACAACATTATTAAAGAAAATATGTTCGAATCTTCTATTTGACACTGAAAATGTTTCAAAGAATTTTAACTTCCCAATTTTGATTGAACTTAATACACTTGAAGATTTCTATTCACCTTTGACAAAGTATTATACAACCGCTGGTCCATTAACAGAAAAGTTATTAGATATTACAGGTCTAAGAATCGATTTTATTGATGAAGATATTGAAGGTAATGAGAAAACTACAAAGACAGTAAATGCAAATTCATTTAGGACATTTAAGGAAAGATGCATCGTTGAATTATTAGATAATATAAGTCCTATAATATTGTTAGATGGCTTTGATGAAATATTCGATTATGATTTAAGGGATAGACTAATAAAAGATATAATAAAACTGACTAAGCATTTTGAAAGTACAAAAGTATTATTAACTACAAGAGTTGGTGAATTCAATTATTATTTGGATAATACTCTGCAATATGAAATTTCTCACTTAACTTCTTTTCAGGTTAAAACCTTTGTTCACAATTGGTTCAATAATGATAAAAATTTATCAAACAAGTTTTTAGAAAAATTGTACGAATCTCCATTCAAGGATACCTCAATTAAACCACTGACTATTGCTCATTTGTGTGTTGTATTCAAAAAATACAAATCTTTCCCCGATAAACCGTCAGATCTTTATAAAAGAATTGTTAATCTTTTAATAGAAGATTGGGATTATGAGCGAAATATTACTAGAAAGTCACAATTCCCAGGATTTTTAAATGAAGAAAAATTCAGATTTTTATGCCATTTATCATACCATCTATCAACTAATTATTATTCTCTTGAATACACACACGATGAATTTCTTAGTAGCTATTTATTAATACATGATTATTTTAACCTTCCTAAATCTGCTTCCAAAAAAGTTGTTAATGAAATTGAATCACATACAAGCTTATTTGTTCAAAGTTCAGAATATAAGTTCAAATTCTCTCATAAATCTATTCAAGAATACCTAGTTGCAGAATATATTAAAAGCGCTACAAGATCATTAGAATACCTATCGCTTTGGAAATTACCTTATGAAATTGCAATTGCAATTTGTCTTTCAATGAATAATCTACATTCATTTTATGAACAAACTATATTAATATTGTATAAATGCGATTTTACTTTCTTAATTAAATTTCTACAGAGATTATATGAGGAAAAACCCGTTTTTGTCATTAATAACGATCATGAAAAGAAATTACTTATAACTAGCTTGATAAATATTATTAGCTCATTTTGGTATAGCAGATTATCAGGTTTAAATATCATAAAGGATATAAAAAATTATACACCAGATGATCTGTTGTTTAGTACCTTTAAAAGGCTTAATCAATCTACTCAAAAATGGAATATAGATGATGAACATAAGATTAAAGAAATAGAAGTGTTACTTAAAAAGATTATTAAACAAAGTTCTAAGGATTTTGCTCCGGTATTAAATATTAGGCTAGAAATAGTTAATCGTGTTACACTTAATGATGGAAGAATATTAAATCTTTTTATGAATATATCACCAGGAACAAATCTTAAATCAAATCGAAAGTATTTGATAGCAGAAAATAATTTTTTGACTGAACATTGCAAAATATCAGTTGAATAAGACTTTTTTAATATTGATTCATTATATGGTTCTGACGTATTATAACCTCTTTAATATGTAAAAAACACGCGCAAAGAACGCGGTGCAGACATGAAGAAAATAGAATATCAGAACAGTCACATAATAATATAAAGTTGTGGTATAAAAGAGTCTTTTGCACTTTTATAGTAAGTAAATATTTGAGGTGAAAATGAGTAATAAAAAAATTGAAGTCGGAAAAGCAGAAGCACATTATAATGCTAATTTTTCTCGCATTTTAAAATATTCAGTAGAAATGTATCATAATGGATTAAATGAACATAAAATAATGTCAGCGCCTGAGCTTGATATGCTTCAAAATAAAGTTAATCTCCAAGTAGAAAAATGGAATGAGAAATGGGATAAAATTGAATCAAAGAGAATTCAAAATGAGGAAAAAGAGGCTAATATTGAAGAAGCGACGGAAAGAACGGAAGAAGCTCAAAGATCATTAAAAATAATTGATGATTTATTAATTCATACTCTCAATATTGATGATACCATAGAATGGAATAGATTAAAATCAAGAAAAAAATTTACTGAACAAAATCCAAAAGAATTATTACAGCTAAAAATTAATGATATTAAAAAACCAATTAAAAATGAAATAATAGAATTACCCCCAAAACCAGATTCATCATCACCTGTATTTACTCCACAATTAACATTTCTTGATAAAATATTTTCTTCAAACAGAACTAAGAAAGAAAAGCTTGCGAAAGAAAAATATGTAAATGCTTTCCGTATTTGGGAAAAAGATTGTAATAGGATTAACGATGATAATTCGAAATATGCATTGGAATATGAATCAGAATTAAACGAATACATTAAAAAAATTGAAGCGATAAAATTAGAAAATGAAAAAGATGTTGCTGAATGGGAAAAAAGAAAAGAATTATTTTTCAATAAACAAGCAGAGTTTAATGCAAAAATTGATGAGATGAAAAACAGATATTTTGAATTAGATCAAAGCTCAATATTGGAATATTGCGAAATGGTATTAAATAATTCTGAGTATCCTGATTCTTTCCCTAAAAGTTTTGAATTAGAATATAATCCAGAAAATAAAATTTTGATTGTTGAATATAATTTGCCTCCTATTGAATCTTTCCCAAGAATTAAAGAAGTAAAATATGTTGCATCGAAAAATGAGTTAAATGAAGTTTATATTTCTGATGTTCAACTAAATAAAATGTTTGATGAATCAATGTATAAAATTGCATTGAGAACAATTCATGAATTATTTGAAGCAGATAATGCAGGAGCATTAGAAGCAGTTTCATTTAACGGTTGGGTGACTTCAATAAATAAAGCAACAGGCAAAAAAGAACATAATTGTATTCTAAGTATTCAAACAAAAAAAAGTGAATTTATTGAAATAGATTTATCGAATGTTGATCCCAAAATATGTTTTAGAAATCTAAAAGGTGTTGCTAGTAGCAAATTAAGTACTCTTACTCCAATTCAACCTATTTTGCAAATTAGCAAATCAGATAAAAGATTTGTTGATGGTTATAATGTTACCAATGATATTGATTCTTCAACAAACATAGCAGCTATGGATTGGGAAGATTTTGAGCATTTAATAAGGGAGTTATTTGAAAAAGAATTCCAATCAAATGGTGGTGAAGTAAAGGTTACTCAAGCAAGCAGGGACGGTGGTGTTGATGCAATTGCATTTGACCCTGATCCAATTCGTGGAGGTAAAATAGTCATCCAAGCTAAAAGATATACTAACACTGTTGGCGTTTCTGCAGTCAGAGATTTGTATGGCACTGTTGTTAATGAAGGCGCTACGAAAGGAATACTTGTTTCAACTGCTGATTATGGACCAGATGCTTATGAGTTTTCAAAAGGTAAACCATTAACATTATTGAATGGTTCTAATCTTTTACATTTACTTGAAAAACATGGGCATCACGCGAAAATCGATTTAAAAGAGGCAAAGCTTATTTTTAAAAATAAGCAAGGCTAAAGTTCTAAAAATATTGTAATAATAAAATAATATATTGTAGTTATAGGCGGCTGGTTATTTGTAACGCCGTTATAATGCTAATGAAAAACCTAATATTAATATCGAAAAAAATTATCATATTTTACAAGAAAGAAATACAATCAAATGATATAGCTATATTTCTTTGTGGCGGTGCATCAGATGAACAAATTAAATTTAGGTTCATTCTGGGAAACCAATTAGAACTTAGGAAATCTCAGTATATTTATTCGATTTATTATCCCGAAACATTATTCAGTGAGATTTTACTTGGATATAGCGATATTGATTTACTTAGCTTAGAAAATTTATTAGCAAAAAGTGTTAATGTTGTTGTAGTCCCGCTTCAGAGTGTTGGCACATTCACCGAATTGGGTGCATTTGCTAATCACCCTATGTTGAAAGATAAATTAATAATTATCATTGATCCAAGATATAGTAAATCTAAAAGTTTTATTAATTCAGGCCCAATAAAATTATTGAAGAACAAAACAAATAGTCACATTATTTACAATGAGATGAAAGTTTCTGATATAGAAAAAATATCATATAAGATTTCTGAGGCTGCTCGAGATATTTCTGAAAAGACTCCTCTCAAGAAAGATTTAACAAATCCACTTTCTTCAACATTATTGTTTCTGTTTTTAATATATGTTTTCGATCCCATAGAAAAAAATACTTTTGAAAAATTAGTATCTAGCTTAGGTTTAAATGATCCACTAGAGATAAATTCAGCGACAATAGTCAATTCACTAATAAATAGTGGAAATATAAAACTTCAAAATAATTATTATTTATCATTTGTTGAGGAAGGATTTGAAAACATTCTTGAGAAAAAAGGCTATAACGATACGCAAGTCATTAAAATAAAAAATAACTTATCTAAGTTTCGAATACATGCATTAAACATTTATTATAGAAAAAGAGGGTTATATTCAAAAGGAAGAGTAAGTCCATAGACAGTTGCTTTGGCAACGTGGTAGAGCATTCTCTGCCCAGTAAATAAGCTCTGCATTTGTTGAATTAAATTTATTTCATAAATTTAATTCACATATGCAATAATCCTCATCGGATTATTGCATATGTCCTCTCCAAGGGTATGGACTTCTCTTCCTAATATTATTATGAGCACAACAGAACTATTAAGGCTAAGAGATCTACCTGTTTTCGATAATATAGAGGAATTTGCTTCCTTATGTCATATTTCGAAAATTGATATTAGTGCAATACAATATAATGCATATCCTTTCTATCGTAGATACCCTATGCTAAAAAAAAATGGTAAGATTAGAATAGTCTATCAACCAAATCCTACCGTAAAAGCAATACAGTGCTGGATTTTAAGGCACATTCTAGACAAAGTGAACCCTTCTGAATACTCCACAGCTTTTAGAAAGAATAAATCGACTTTAGATAATGTTTCTCCGCACAAACACAATCGTTTTTTTTTTCGCACTGATATTGTTGATTTTTTCCCAACAATAAATCGTTCAAGGGTATTTTTCTTATTTAAAAACATTGGTTATGATACAAAACAAGCAATATTATTAGCACGATTATGTACATGCAGTAATTTACTTCCACAAGGAGCAGTTACATCACCTTCAATATCCAATTTGGTTGTAAATAAAATGGATAGACGTCTAGCTGGATATGCAAATAAAAAAAATATAGTATATACACGTTATGCTGATGATCTTACATTCTCTTCTAATAATCGAAGTGTACTGAACAATTCTATAAGATTAATTAAAAGGATAATTGAAGAAGAAGAATTTATAGTAAATCTTGAAAAGACAAATTTCATTGGTCCAAGTAAATCATGCAAGATAACTGGATTAATTAAAAATACCTCTGAACCCTCGTTTGGTATAGGTAAGAAAAAAAAGAATAGGATGAGATGTGTCATGTATTATCATATTGTAAAGAAAATAACAATAGATCCTAATTATTCGTCTGATAATTCGATAATCGGCTGGCTCAGTTTCTTAAATTCAGTTGATAAAGCATCGTTTAAATACATGAATAATTATTGGCTGTCATTAAAAGCTTTATAACCAACCAAACTAACGGCCAACATATTTGCATTTAACATTTATTTTAAGGTCGACGGGTAATTTATTTAACTTTTATAAATCAATAAATTATGGAAGAAAATAATTACATAAATCAAAATTATAATTTAATCCGGCTTAAGAAATATCTTAATTATGAAGTGTCGGGTTTGGTATTATTTATTTTATCATTTCAGGTATTCATATTTATTTTTTTAGCATCGGCGGCGGTTTTAATATTTACTCCATTCATGCTTTATGTATTATACACAGAAAAGAAAAAAGGCTGGCTGATTCTATTTATAATAATTGTTTTTATTCCGCTTATGGTGCTTATTGTTTCGTTTATTTTTATTGAATTCAGCAGACCGATGCTCTTTATTTCAATAGGTTTGTTTTATTTTTACTTTTTTTTACTGCGTTTTGATGTTAATGAATGGGTACGTGAAGCGGGCGCCAAAAACCAATATCTTAGGGATAAAAAGAAAAGGGAATTAGAATTAAAATCATTTACTGATAATTTTAATTAATAACTTATTTATTCTTACCCGATAGAAGCGGTTCCGCAATAAATCTGCTGTATATACATGTTATTTATTAAACTGATGCACAATAAATCAAACTATATTAAATGGAAACTGTTTTAGAAAATAAATTAATGACCTCTTACAAAGATGAGATGATTTCATTTTTAAAATCTCATCCTGAATATTTTGAAGAAGCGGTGCAGCTTGCAATTTCGGATAAACAGCCGTATTCATGGCGCGCGGCTTTTTTATTATACGGCTGTATTGAAGAGAATGACAAACGAATTCAGAAACATATTAAATCAATTATAAATTGTATTCGTGATAAGAAGGACGGACATCAAAGAGAATTGCTTAAAATTCTTTATAAGATGAAAATCAGCTCGAAATATGAAGGATATATTTTTGATTTATGTATGAATTTATGGGAGCAGATAAATAAAAATCCCTCGGTGAGAATAACGGCGTTTAAGTTTATTGTAAAAATAACAAAGCAACACCCTGAATTATATGAAGAAATTACTTACCTTACGCAGGATCATTATCTGGAAACATTATCTCCCGGTGTAAAAAATTCTATAGAAAGAATAATAGAAGAATTAAACGGGGGGAAGGTTGTATATCAGTCCGGTTAAGCGTATGCCGTTTCCGCATTAGTAATTATTGTTTTACCTGCTTATTTCCGATCAAAAAAAAGTTCTTAAACATATCTATTTAACAAATCCGCAATAGCGTTTTATTTTTGAATAAATAAACATAATTCAAATTTAGAAATAATAAGGGAGAACCTACCATGAAAGCAATTATCTTTTTAATTTGTTTTCTGTCTGCCTTTATTTCTACTATTTACGCGCAATGGGCAGTTCAGGAAACTTCTTTTTCAAAAACATTGTATTGTGTGTATTTTGCGGATGAAAATAACGGCTGGATATGCGGCGACGCGACTATAATGAGAACAAGCAATGGCGGATTAGATTGGTCCGCTACGGGAAACTTAAACAGATTAGGCCATGTACTTTACTCCATAGCTTTCGCGGATAATGACAGCGGCTACGCCTGCGGAGTAAAAATCATTCCGGACTTTGATCCAAGCCTCACAATTTATTTACCCAGTTACGCTAAAACCTGCAATTGCGGAGAGACGTGGGAATTCCCGAGCGCATGGGGAAACACTCAGGGAAGGTGGAAGTCCGTCTGCTTTGTTAATAATACAACAGGATGGCTGGCCGGTTATACGGGCAGTGCGGGAAAAATTTATAAAACTACAAGCGGGATTAATAATTTTACTTTTCAAGCCCAGTTCCCGAAAGCAATTTATTCATCCTGTTTTATTGATGAAAATATAGGATGGGTCTGCGGCAAGGACGGTTATATGTCAAGGACTTCAGACGGAGGGGAGAGCTGGACGGATCAAAATACGGGGACTCAATTAGACTTAAACTCCGTTAAATTCACAGACGCGCATAACGGTTTCGCGGCAGGTTATAAGTATATATCCGGCAGTCTTGAAGGGGTTGTATTAAGCACCTCGGACGGGGGAGAAAACTGGATTGTTTTAAATCTACCTGGCCGGTTATTAAATACTGTTTTTGCAATTGATAAAAATACCGCATGGCTTGGAGGATCAATTCAAACATCGGGGGGGAATAAAGGAATTATTTATTATACATCCGACGGCGGTGTTAATTGGGAACCGCAATACACAAGCGAAACTTCGACATCAATTTATTCAATCCATTTTATTAACGCTTCAATAGGCTGGGCAGTCGGCAGCGGAGGCGAAATAATAAAAACTACCACGGGAGGAGTAACATCTATTTATGATGGGACGGAAGAATTAAATTCATTCAGACTATTACAAAACTATCCCAACCCTTTTAATCCAAATACTAAAATAAATTATTCAATTCCTAAAACATGTTTTGTTACTCTTAAGGTTTACGACTTATTAGGCAAAGAGGTTTTATACCTTGTAAATGAAGAAAAACCCGAAGGTTATTATGAAGTTGAATTTAACGGTGCGTTACTTTCAAGCGGAGTTTATCTTTACAGTATTCAAGCCGGAAACTTCAGCGATACAAAGAAATTTATTCTGTTAAGATGAGAATGCTTCCCGGGTATTTGCAGCGGTGTTATACTTCCGGTTTAGTCTTAAAAGTAATTTATTTAAAATCATTCTAAGGACGAAATCTTATGAGTATAAATATTAAATCTCAAAAAAAACTTGCCAGACTAGCCGGCGGGTTGTTTTTTATTTGGATACTTACAGGTATATACGGCATTTTTTATATCCCGTCTCAAATAACTATGACCGGTGAGGCTAAAACCGTCGCGCAAAATATATTATCTAATGAATTTCTATTTCGAACCGGCATAATAAATAACCTTATCAGCAGTTTAATTTGGATAATTATGGTATTGATTTTTTATCGATTATTTAAATCGGTAAATGAACGCCATGCAAAACTTTTAGTCGCGTTTGTTATAGTGCAAATTCCCGTCGTTATTATATCGGAGGCATTTAATATTACATCCCTTATGCTCTTCAAAGGTGAAATATTGAAAGCATTTGAACTTAGCCAGAGACAGGAACTGGCAGTTCTATTTCTTAATATTAATGATTACGTAGTATCGGCATTAATATTATACTGGGGATTATGGCTATTGCCCCTAGGGAGCCTTGTTTACAAGTCGGGTTTCATATTGGAATATGGCTTCTGATTAACGGCATAGCTTATTTGGTTATGAGCTTTACAGGTATAATGCTGCCGGACTATAAGGAATTGGTCTACAAAATAATCTTCCCGGCAATGTTTGGTGAGGTAATTTTAATGCTTTGGTTATTAATTAAAGGAATAAAAATAGAGGAGAAAGATTTATAATTAATTAAAATGTTATAAACATTTTAATGTATCACAGTTTATATTGTAGGAAAAGAAAACAGATTTATGAAAAAGAAAATAAAATACAGTAACGAAGTTATCGGTAAGTTAGAAATAGTAAAAGACTTTCTGCCGAAACCCGAAGATTTAGTTTTTAAGGAAGACACTGTAAAAGTAACTCTTAATTTGAGTAAATCCGATATTGATTTCACAAAGAAAATCAAAAAAAACTAAAGTTAATTTTAAATGTGAAACAGTGTTCAGAAATTTTTATCCTAAGCCGTGGATAAAAAAATAAATATTCATGTAAAGAACCCGGATTTAGGAAACAAATTTATTCCGGTTAATGTAAGAGCTTCTGCCGGCGGTTAAAACATTGTAAAAAAATAAAGGGATTAATTTTGAAACTACTTAAAAATTTCGACAATTCTAAAATGACCGATAATAAAATTTGCCTCTCTTTACATTCATTAAAATCCGCGTTTCTATTTATTTTATTTCTTCCGTTATTAGGCATGCAGAATAAAGGCGGGGGAGGCTGGGATCCCGGCGATTATATTTTCGCTTTTCTTCTTATCACTGGCATCGTTTTATTATATAAACTTGCGCTTAGGAAGTCTGCAAACATAGAGTACCGCGCGGCTGTTGTAAATATGCTCGTGACTGTGTTTATCATTATTTGGGTAAATCTCGCCGTCGGCATAATAGGCAGCGAAGGCAATGCCGCCAACCTGATGCTTTTTGCTGTTACGGCAATCGCAATCATAGGCGCGGTAATAGTTAGGTTCCGTACCTTATTGATGTTTCGCGTATTAATTGTTACCGCCGCAGCTCATACTCTTGTAACCTTAATCGCACTTTTCGGGGGAATGGGATATCCGGAAAGCGGACCTGTTGAGATCGTTGCACCGAATTTAGTTTTTATAAGTATGTGGGGTCTATCGGCGTGGCTGTTTTATAAATCCGTTAAAAAACAGGAAGCAGTTTAATCAACTTATTAAAGCAGAATAGTTTTAGTTTGATTATTTTATCATCAGGAAATTATGCCGTTCGGACAAATCTTGTTTGTATTAACATGTTAATAAACTATAGTTATTTTAAAATATAACATAACGGCTGTACAAAAATTACTAATGAAATTAAACGTAGAATTAAAAGTTTCATTAATTGCCCCGTGCGGAATGAATTGCGGATTATGTTATGCTTTTCAGCGGAACAAAAACAAATGCGCCGGATGTAATTCATTCAGTCCGGCCAAACCGAATCACTGCCGAAATTGCACAATAAAAAAATGCGTACACCTCAAAAACTCCGGTTCCAAATACTGCGTCGACTGTGAAATATATCCATGCGCGCGTTTAAAATCTCTCGATAAAAGATACAGAACAAAATACGGTATGAGTTTGATTGAAAATCTAAACGCAATTAAAAGGGACGGAATAAGAAAGTTTACACAAAATGAAAAAATAAAATGGAAATGTTATAACTGCGGAAATATAATTTGTGTCCATGATGAATTATGTCCCGTCTGCGGCATTGTTAAAAATAAATTCTAATCTTTTCCGCCATTACTATTCCGTTAAACCGGCATTAGCTCCTTTTACAAACATGTTAATTTCAATTCTTTTTATTATAATAAACATTAGAAATCATAAGCTTAAAAAAAGATATGTATGAAATTGTAATTATATTAATTCTAATATTAATAAACGGTCTGCTCGCTATGAGTGAAATCGCGTTTGTATCCTCCAAACGATTTAAATTGGAAGAGAGCGCGCGGAAAGGGAATGAGGCCGCTAAAAAGGCTTTGCTGTTATTAAAAGAGCCCGAAAAATTTTTATCCGCCGTTCAGATAGGCATTACATTAATCGGAATACTCGCAGGCGCGTTTGGCGGCTACGCTATGGCGGAGGATTTAAATCCGTTTATTGAAAAAATAGATTACCTGAGGCCGTATTCAATTGAAATATCATTTTTTATAATTGTCGCTTTAATTACATACCTTTCGTTAGTTATAGGCGAACTGGTTCCCAAAAGCGCCGCGATGAATAACCCTGAAAAAATAACATTGCTAACCGCGCCGCTGATGTATTTTCTTACAAAGATTTTTACCCCGCTTGTAATATTTTTAAGTCTTTCCACAAAACTAGTTTTGTTTTTTTTGCGTATTAAAAAGAACGAAGAACCGCCCGTCACTGAAGAAGAACTTAAATCCCTATTAACACTCGGAACCCGGCACGGGACAATTGAAAAAGAAGAGTCCGAAATGATTAAAAGGATTTTTAGTTTTAACGATAAAAAAGTAACCGCGGTAATGATTCCAAGAAATGAAATTGAATGGATTGATGTTACATTGACGAATAAAGAAATCTTTACATTTATTTCCTCCCATCATTATTCAAGGTATTTTGTATGCGATAAAAACATAGATAATCTGCTGGGATATATTGATGTTAAGGAATTTTTGATAAAATACAGTATTAAACATGATTTTGATTTTCGTACAATTATAAATGAAGCGCTTGCTGTGCCTGAACATTTTTACTCTATTAACCTGCTCGATAAATTCCGCGCGCGTAAAACAAACCTTGCATTAATTATCGATGAATACGGCGGATCAAAAGGAATGATTACACTGCACGATTTGATTGAGGATATATTCGGCGACCTGCCCGAAAAACATGAAGCGCCGGAACAGAACATAATTAAAAGAAAGGACGGATCGTTTTTAATTGACGGCTCGACCGATATAATTAAAATATCTTCTCTGCTTTCGATTGAAATAGAAGCTGATAATTTTTCTACCTTAAGCGGATTTATTATGTTTCATCTTGATAGAATTCCTAAAGAAGGAGACATATTTAATTACGGCATGTATGATTTTGAAGTAATAGATATGGACGGCAGAAAAGTCGATAAAATACTTGTGAAAAAATCTGCGGAAAATTAGACGCTCGTCTATGGCAGAAATAATTTATAAATATTCCGGTTAATTAATTCTATTTAATAAAATCTATTTCATAAATTCGAAATAAACTTTTAATATTTGTTAACTCCTATTTCTATAATACTATAAAGACAAAACTTTATGAAGAAAATTAAAGGACTTTTTAATTTAATACGGTTTGAACTGCCGTTTTCTGCCGGAGTATGCGTTGTAATGGGGCAGATGCTGGCGCTTGGAAATTTCCCTTCAATTTATTTAACTCTTGCGGCTTTTTTCGCCGTGTTTTCAATATCGGCTTCCATACTCGTATCAAATGATTATTATGATATCGAGACAGATAAAATAAACGCGCCTTTTCGTCCGCTCGCTTCTAATACCGTTACTCTTAACGAAGCGAAAATTTTATCAATATTTCTATTAACTGCCGGACTATTCCTAAGTTATTTAATTTCATTTGCCGCGCTGCTTATTTCAATTATTTTAATGATTATAGGATTTATGTACAACCGCTATTATAAGAAAAGCGGTTTGCAGGGTAATATAATGGTAAGTTTTTCAGTCGGGATGACTTTCATTTACGGTGGTGTATCTGTCGGACAGCCGTTTCATAAAGCTGTAGTGTTCTTCGCATTAATCGCCGCGCTTATAGATTTAGGGGAAGAAATCGCCGCCGATGTAATGGATATGGAAGGGGATTTGCTTATAAATTCAAATTCGGTAGCGATAAAATACGGCAGGGATACAGCGCTTAAAACAAGCGTATTTATTTTTTTACTTGTAGTACTTCTTTCATTTATTCCGTTTATAATGAAGTGGTTTCCAGTTATTTATTTGATTCCAATTTTAATCATGGACTTTTTCATTTTATACCCGGCGGTAAAGTTATTAAAATCCGGTAATGAAAACGGACGAAAATATATACGCACAATATATTTAGGCGCGACGCTGGGATTGGTGATTTTTCTAGTTATGAGAATGTTTTCTTTATAAAATAAATTTTATCTTCATTCCAACATCCGAGAATTTCAAATCCGTGTTTAAAAAATATCAGTATTTCAAAATATCTTATGGAGCAATAGAATATGAATAAAATATATTTTACCGTTTTTAATATTTTACTTTTGGTCTTATTTCTATTTTCTGAACCTATAGTTTCAAAATATAAATTTGATGTAAGTCAGGCCGATTCATCATCTGAAAGCGAAAAAATATTAAACAACGCTGAACCGAAGGTAACCGGGATTGGGGGAATATTTTTTAAATCGAGAAATCCGAAAGATACTAGGGAATGGTACGGAAGAAATCTTGGTCTGGCTATTGATGATTTCGGATCACCGTTTGAATTCAGAAACGCTAATAACCCGGAAGAAATAAATTATCTTAGATGGAGTCCCTTTGATGAAGCGACAGATTATTTCGCGCCTTCTGATAAGGATTTTATGATCAATTACAGGGTGCAGAACTTAGAGGGACTAATAAAAATACTTAAAGAAAACGGCGTTAATATCCTGGATGAAATTGCCGAGTATACATACGGAAAATTTGTTCATATTATGGATAACGACGGTAATAAAATTGAATTATGGGAACCGGTGGATAGTGTATTGACGAATATGGGGGGAGCGACTACTAAATAAAAATTCGTGCAGACTCGAGAACACACCCCTGCCGCTCCGCGGCTTCCCCTCCTGCCTACCGGCAGGCAGGCTTGAGAGGGGAAGAAGCTGCGCGCGCAGCACGCGACGAAAGGGGTGTGTGCAATGCTGCGCAATAGCAATAACTTAAGTAGAATATTGCAAAGTATTGGATAAAATTGAAACTTGGATAAAAAATAATGCTGAACTTCCAGTGTAGCAAAGAACCCTAATATTCATCCTCCAGCAGCCATTCTTCGGCTAAGTCTTCTGTTATATTATCGATAAAACGGGATGGTTTGCTGTATGTAACGCCTTGATATCTGTCGAATATATTCATCGGATATGAAATATATAAATTCTGCTTCGCGCGTGTTGAAGCAACATACATTAATCTTCTTTCTTCTTCAATCGTTTCTGTTTTATTAAATGACTGCGACGAAGGGAAAAATCCTTCCACTGCGTGTATAATAAAAACCGAATGCCATTCCAATCCTTTTGCCGAATGGATTGTGGATAATGTTAAAAATTCTTTTTCTTTATCGGTGCCTTCAATATCAATAACACTGTCGCTCGGCGGTTCAAGCGCCATATCCGAAAGAAATGAATCCATGCTTTTATAATTCTGAGAAATATTCATAAATATTTCAAGATCTTTTCTGCGTTTGTGGAAATCATCATATTTTTGAACAAAAAGCTGTTCATAATATTCCATTGCAATTTCCGCTTTTTCATAGGGAAGAGGATGTTTTGTATAAAGCTCGTTTAACAATTTGAAAAGATTATATATTCTGTCGTTGTATTTTTTTCCTATTTCTTCTTCGGGTTTCGCTTCTCTTGAAAATCTAAAAAGACTAATTTCATCCAAAATCTGCTGAGCTTTTTTAGGTCCAATCCCTTCATGAAGCAGAAGCACCCTGTACCAGCTTACAAAATCTTTAGGATTAGCGGCGATTCTTAAAAACGCAAGTAAATCTTTTACATGCGAAGCTTCAATAAATTTCATACCGCCGAATTTTATAAAAGGGAGATTCGCTTTGTTTAATTCAATCTCAAGATCAAATGAAAAATAAGAGGACCTGAATAATACGGCTATTTCATTAAGAGGAACTCCTTCTTCACGAAGTTCAAGAATACGGTCGACAATAAATTTGGACTGCATATTTTCCGTGGTAGCCGAAATTATAGCAGGCAGTTCTCCGTTTTCTCTGCGGGTATATAAATATTTAGGATATTTCTCAATCGCGTGCGCAATTATATGATTCGTAAGATTTAATATTTCCGGAGTGCTCCTGTAATTTTCCTCGAGTTTAATAAGTTTTGCCCCGGGGAATAGACTAGGGAAATCCATAATGTTTTTAAAGTCGGCGCCGCGGAAAGAATAAATTGACTGGGAATCATCCCCGACAACCATAACATTATTATTTATTTGAGCGAGTCCCCGTACAATATCAGCCTGAAGATTATTTGTATCCTGGTATTCGTCGACCATAATAAATCTAATTGTAGAAAGGAGAGATTTAGCGGCAGCGCTTTTTTCCCACAGAAATTTTTTCAGGTAAACAAGAAGATCGTCGTAATCCAGCAATGAGTTCTTCTTTTTATAATTTTCATACAGGTTATTTATTTCAAGAAACTTATCAAGATACTGCGAATAATGAGGATACTCATCGTTAAGTATATCTTCTATTGAGTCGCCAGTGTTAACGTGCAGACTTAAAACTTTCAGAATAGTTTTTTTATTCGGGAAACGTTTTTTCATTTCACCGAGATTAAGCTGACCGCGGATTAAATTAATAACATCCTCGCTGTCGCCCTGATCTAAAATTGTAAAAGCCGATTCTAGTCCGATTGCTTTTGCGTATTTGCGTAATGTAAGATTAGCAAAAGAATGGAAGGTCCCGCCGTTTATTTTAGAGCATCTGTTATCAAGCAGTAAGGCGGCGCGGTTCATCATTTCGCGGGCGGCTTTTCTAGTAAATGTTAAAAGCAGAATTGATTTTGGATCGATTCCCATTTCAACAAGCCGTGCGACTCTATAAACGAGCGTTCTTGTTTTCCCGGTGCCTGCTCCGGCAATAACAAGATAAGCACCTTCGGCTGCAGTAGCGGCTTCAAATTGAGCGTCGTTTAATTGTGATCGGTAGCTGATTTGAAAACGGGCCTCGTCCGCATTTTCGGTTAGAAGGCCCGTTTTATTAATCTTCTTTAGTACATATTTTTTAGTCATTATCTAAGCAGATCATTACCGCGCCGGCGGTAAGCTTTCGGTTTATTCAATATATCGGCAATAATTATTGAGTCTTTTACTGATTTTTTATTTTTTAGAATTCTTTTTAATGCAAGAGCTCTTTTATTAACAATTGTTCCGCTGCTGTTGTTATTCAAAATTAAAAAATCATAACGTTCTTTAGATACTACGGATTTATCATAATCAATTTTAGAAAGTTCGTCAAATCTTTTCTGTCTAGCTTTCATTTCCGAAATCTTCAAATTTTCTTTATCGGAAAAATCATCTTCCGGGTTCCATGAAGAATCCTGATAACCGTACCCGGTATTTTGAGCAGACGGTTCATCAAAAGGATCGGGGGATTTTGAATTATCCTTTTTCAGTCCGAAAATTTCCTGAAGCAGGTCAATCTCATTTTCCGGAACCCTTTTTCTTGCCGGAGCAGGGGAATCCGCGTTTCCGGTATTTTCACTTTCTACGCGTCCCTTTTTCTTTTTGCCGAACAAAGCATTTAATCCGCTTAAAACAAAAACAATAAGAATTATTATTTCAAATAAATTTTCCATTATTTATCTTCTTTTGTGTCTTTCGGATTTTCAGGTTTAGCTATTGAATTTCTCATATCGGTATCTGATTGAATATTTTTAAGATTATAATAATCCATAATTCCTAGATTTCCGCTTCTGAAAGCTTCCGCAATCGCTTTCGGAACTTCAGCCTCTGCTTCAACAACCTTCGCGTTCATTCTTACAACTTCCGCTTTCATTTCCTGTTCAAGAGCAACTGCCGCGGCTCTTCTTTCTTCGGCTTTCGCGCGCGCGACTTTTAAATCTGCTTCGGCCTGATCTGTCTGAAGAATAGCGCCGATATTTGTACCTACATCAACATCGGCTATATCAATTGACAAAATCTCAAAAGCTGTTCCGGCATCCAAACCTTTTGCTAATACGACCTTTGAAATTGAATCGGGATTTTCAAGCACTGCTTTGTGTGAAGCGCTTGAACCGATTGTAGAAACAATACCTTCGCCGACTCTAGCAAGAATTGTCTGTTCGGTAGCTCCGCCCACAAGTCTTTCAATATTTGCGCGCACCGTAACCATGGCTGTAGCTTTTAATTGAATACCGTCCTTTGCAACCGCCGCAACAAGGGGAGTCTGGATAACTTTAGGGAGCACCGACATTTTAACTGCTTCAAGCACATCTCTTCCGGCAAGATCAATTGCCGCAGCTTTTTCAAAACTTAGATCCAAATTAGCTTTATTAGCTGAAATTAATGCTTGAATAACCTTAATTACGTTTCCGCCTGCTAAATAATGAGCTTCAAGTTTACCGATATCCATAGGAATTCCGGCTTTTGAAGCGGTTATTTGACTTCTTACTATAACTACCGGCGGCACCTTTCTTAAGCGCATTCCTACTAAATCTTTAAAAATCTTAACTTTTACGCCGGAAAAGTAAGCTGTAATAAATAAATTAACCGGTATAAAATAGAAAAACAGAAGTAATATAAATATTGAGCCTATAATAATAAAAACGGATAATCCTGCTGCTGCATCCATGGTTTTCTCCCAAAAAATAAATAAATATGAGTCTTTTAATAAGTTTCAAATTAAAGATTAAAAAAGACTATTACAATCAAATTGTTAATTTGATTTATTTGACAATTATTTTACATTGTGTCTGAATATAAATTTTTAATATTGCTTTAAGTAAAAGTAGAAACTACTTTATTTTACAAATATTTAGGCATTTTATTCGTCTTGATTACAGAAGTGCCTTTATATATATTTATTGAAACAAATTATGCATATTCTGTGTTTACGAAAGAAATTATAAGAAGGAGTAAATAATGGACGGAAATTTTTCAGAAAGAGTCCAAGAAGTTATAAGATTAAGCCGTGAAGAAGCTTTAAGATTAGGTCACGATTATATTGGAACAGAACACCTTTTGCTGGGAATTATAAGAGAAGGCCAGGGTGTGGCCGTAACTATTCTCCGCAACCTGGATTGTGATTTGATAAAGCTTAAAAAGGCGATTGAAGATACCGTGCGTACTTCGGGCGGTACATTAACTATTGGAAATATACCTCTTACAAAACAAGCGGAAAAAGTATTAAAGATTACCCAAATAGAATCAAAGATTTATAAATCGGATGTTATCGGAACCGAGCATATTCTTCTTTCATTGTTAAGGGATGAAGATAATATAGCGACACAAATTCTTCACCAGTTTAATGTTACTTATGAAAGCGCTCGCGCCGAATTAAATAATATTTTAAGCAGCAAGTCCTCGGGCGAAAAACCTAAAATGAAGGTTCCGCAGCCTAAAAAAGTGGAAAAAACAAAAACTCCCGTTTTAGATAATTTCGGGCGCGATTTGACTAAACTTGCAATTGACGATAAACTTGATCCTGTAATCGGAAGAGAAAAAGAGATAGAAAGAGTTGCGCAAGTTCTTTCAAGAAGAAAGAAAAACAATCCCGTTTTAATCGGCGAACCCGGAGTCGGTAAAACTGCTATTGCCGAAGGACTGGCGCTTAGAATTATTAATAGGAAGGTGCCGAGAATTCTTCAGGAAAAAAGAGTAGTTACTCTTGATCTTGCCGGACTTGTTGCAGGCACTAAATACCGCGGACAGTTCGAAGAAAGAATGAAAGCATTAATGAATGAACTTGAAAAAGCCGAAGACGTTATTCTGTTTATTGACGAACTTCATACAATCGTAGGAGCGGGAGGAGCTTCGGGATCTCTCGACGCTTCGAATATGTTTAAACCCGCTTTAGCCCGCGGCGATATTCAATGCATCGGCGCTACAACTCTTGATGAATACAGGAAATTCGTTGAAACCGACGGCGCTTTGGATAGAAGATTCCAGAAAGTAATGGTCGATCCTCCTTCGGTGGATGAGACAATTAAAATTCTTGAATATATTAAATTCAAATACGAGGAACATCATCATGTGAAATATACTAATGAAGCAATCGAAGCATCGGTTAAGCTGAGCAATAGATATATAACCGACAGGCACTTCCCCGATAAAGCTATTGATGTTCTGGACGAAGCCGGTTCACGAGTACATATGGGAAATTTTAATGTGTCCGAGGAAATATTAAAACTCGAAGAAGAAATAGAAAACGTAAAGAAAGAAAAAATTCAGGTCGTAAAACAGCAGGATTATGAAGAAGCGGCTAGATTAAGAGATAAGGAGCGCACGCTGCAGTCAGATCTTGAAATAGCCAAACGCGAATGGGAAAGAGAAACCCAGGATGTTGTTTATGACGTAACCGAAGAAGATATTGCTACCGTTGTCGCGATGATGACGGGAATTCCTGTAACAAGAGTTGTTCAGGCCGAATCAGAAAAATTAATGAAAATGGGTGAAGCCTTAACAGCAAAAATTGTAGGACAGGATGAAGCCGTAAGCAAACTTACAAAAGCAATACGCAGAACCCGCGCGGGATTAAAAAACCCTAATAAACCAATAGGAAGTTTTATCTTTTTAGGCCCTACGGGCGTCGGTAAAACCGAACTTGCAAAAGTTCTGGCGAGATATTTATTTGACTCGGAAGACGCGCTTATAAGAATTGATATGAGCGAGTACATGGAGAAATACGCCGTATCAAGATTAGTAGGAGCTCCTCCGGGATACGTTGGATACGAAGAGGGCGGACAGCTTACCGAAAAAGTAAGACGTAAACCTTATTCGGTTGTATTATTCGATGAAATTGAAAAAGCGCATCCTGATGTGTTTAATATTCTGCTTCAGGTGCTTGACGACGGACAATTAACCGACAGTCTCGGCCGCAGAGTTGATTTCAAAAATACAATTATTATTATGACCTCGAACGTAGGAACTAAAGAAATTAAATCAACAGGCGGATTCGGATTCGGCGGTGAAAACAGTTCGGATAAATATGAACATTTAAAAAGCACCGTGGAAGACGCGCTTAAACGTCTTTTTAATCCTGAGTTCTTAAATAGAATTGATGAAACAATTGTATTCAGAAATCTTGATCTGAATGATATCAAACAGATTATTAATATCGAAATGCGGGATTTAATTACCAATATTAAAGAAAACAAAATGACGATCGAATTGGATGAAACAGCTCACGAATTTCTTGCAACAAAAGGATTTGATGAGAAATACGGAGCGCGTCCTTTAAGAAGAGCTATTCAGAAATATGTTGAAGATCCGCTTGCGGAAGAATTACTGCTCGGGCATTTTAAAGAAGGCAATAAAATTTTAGTTAAGCACAAACTTGATACCGAAGAAATATATTTCGTGCTTGATGAGAAAATTGAGAAAGCCGAAGCGGCGCCTGCGGCAGACGCTCATCCGGAAGACTCATCCGATGCCAAACATTCGGACGAATAAATAGAAAGGATAAAGATTATTTTACCTCCCGAAACAATCAAAAATAAACTGAAAGAATTAAACGGATGGAGTTATGAAAATAACTCCATCCATAAAGAATATGTGCTGGCCGACTTTTCGTCTGTTCTTGCTTTTACAGTTAAAGTAGGAATAGAATCCGAAAAAATGGATCATCATCCAGATATATTTATTCATTCATGGAATAAATGTAAAATTATCATTTCAACTCACAGTCAGGGCGGTGTAACCGAAAAAGATATAAGCCTTGCTCACGCTATCGAAAAGGTATAATGTTTTTTAAAAAATCTTAAAGTTTTCTTCAAATCAAAAGGCATTTCTCTATTTTTAAGATTAAATTTAACAGTCGAAAAATATTATTTAAGGGGTTAAATGAAGCTATTTCTAATATTGATTTTATTATCATGTTCAATTTTCGGACAAATAAAATTTGACGATTATTTTTTAAGTAAAACATTAAGAGTTGACTATTTCCATTCCGGCAATAAAACAGAAGAATGGATGACTTATTCAAAACTTATTGAAGAACCTTATTGGGGAGGTTCTAGGATTAATCTGGTTGATACGCTAAACCTCGGCAATTTTATGGTAAAAGTGTTTGACGCTACGTCGGGAACATTGATTTATTCAAGAGGATTTTCTTCCTTGTTTCAGGAATGGCAGACAACCGATGAAGCCAAAAAAGTAAATAAAACATTTCCGGAAAGCGTGATAATCCCTTTTCCTAAAAACAAAATTAAATTGCAAATTGACGGCAGGGACGATAAAAACAATTTTGTTAAAATATGGGAATATGATATTGATCCTACAAGTTATTTTATTTCAAAAGAAATGAAACATAAATTTCCTAATATGAAAATTCATTACTCCGGCGATCCCGCTGTTAACTATGATATAGTTCTGCTTGCCGAAGGATATACAAATGATGAGATGGAAGATTTTATAGAATCATGTAATTTTTACGGCGAAGCCTTGTTTAAGTATGAGCCGTTTAAAGAGTATAAAGATAAAATTAATATTTGGGCGGTGCTTTCGCCTTCCAAAGAATCAGGTTCCGATATTCCGGCAGATTCAGTTTGGGTAAACACAATTATGAATTCATCCTATTATACCTTCAACAGCGAAAGATATGTAATGGTTGAGGATTTTCAGGGTGTTAGAGATATTGCCGCAAACGCGCCTTATGACCAAATTTATATTTTAGCGAATAATGATAAGTACGGCGGCGGGGCTATTTATAACTTTTACTCAATTACCGCAATTAAAAACGCCGCGGGAGAAAAAGTTTTTATTCATGAATTGGGACACGGATTAGTCGGACTGGCCGATGAATACGTTGATAAATATACTTATAACGAATATTACAAACTTGACGTCGAACCATGGGAACCTAATATTACCACGCTGGTTAACTTCGACGAAAAATGGAAATATTTATTGGACGAAGATGTGCCGGTTCCAACGCCAAATGAAGAAAGGTATAAATCAAGATTAGGTGTTTTTGAGGGGGGCGGGTATGTAGCAAAAGGTGTTTACAGACCTACATTCGACAGTATTATGAATACTCTTGCTTCGGGAAAGTTTAATTTACCTTCGCTGCTTGCAATTAAAAAAGTTTTGGACTTTTATTCAAAGTAGAATTTATGACTGATGAAAATATTGTATATAATTTGTTCCGCCCCTATCAGGAAGAATTGATGGGTCTGCCGTGGGATAAACCTTTATCGAAATGGAATAATAAATCGGTTGAATTTATTGACGTTAGAAAAGGTAAATCAAAACATGCGGTTAAATTTATAAGAACAAGGAGTTACTCATTCGCGGTAAAACAGACCTCTCCAATTAACGCTTATTTTGAAGTCGATACATATAACAAACTTCTGGAAATGGGAATTCATACATTAATTCCCGCCGGTTATGTAATTTATCAAAACGAGCTATTCGCTTCAAAAGAATACTCGGCCGCAGATAAGAATAAAAGAAAAGAACACGCGTTTATTGTCACAGTATTAAACCACCGAACAATTCCGCATTCAATATTATTTAAATGGGATTTTTCCGAAAGAAACAGGCAGACAATTTATAAATCTATCGCGGAACTACTAGCCCAACTTCATTTTAATAATATTTTTTGGGGCGATGCCTCGCTAACAAATAACTTAATTAAGTTTGTTAAAGAGAGAGACGAAAAAGGTAATACAAGAACAAAATTGAAAGCATTTTTGTCGGATGCGGAAACTGTTAAAATTCTCCCGGAAATATCGAAAGATCTTTTATCCGAGGATATAAGTCATTTCTATCAATCGCTTGAACAATATAATAATACATACCTTAAAGAGGATTTAAATAGAACCGGGATATCTATCACGGACGATAAAAAATATTTTAAAGAGCAATACGACGAGCATTATTCACTTCTTAAAACTATAAAAGAATTTGAGGAAAATACGGGGCTTAATGTACATAAACATTTCTTCGAGGTAAACGATAAGTATTCTTTGGATTCGATATACAAACAAATTGAAGAACATAAATGGTACTTAAGCGAAAAGCAAGGGACAGAAGTTACGATTCAGAAATCGGCGGATAACTGGATTAAAAATGTTTATAGACCAATTATAAAAGAATTCGAAGAATCTAAAATTTCCGATTTCTTTCCGCATACTAATTCCGTAAGTTTATACGTTCAAATAATGGCCCACAAATATTACCTTAGTCTTGAGAACGGGGTTGATGTTGGAATAAGTAAATCAATTAGAAGTTATTTAGAAAAGTATTCAACAGCTGATTATAATACCGATAAGCCGGAAAATGTTTTACAGCTATTGATAAAAAGAATCTTAAATATTTTCCCAGTTAATCACAAAGTATAAAATTATGGAACAAAGAAAAGTATTAAAAATTATAGAATCGTTAGCATCAAAACCTTTAATATCATTCAGAGAATTGCTAAGTGAAGTCGTTACCGAAATTGTAAATAATGATCAAATAAATGTTACCGGCGGAAGAGTATGGAAACTTGACGCCGAGAATAAAGGATATAGACTTTTATTCCAGACAGGCAACCTTCAGAGAATTGAAGATAATTTTCTTCTGCCGCTTATAGAAAATCCTATTTTTGAGGTTCTCACACGCGAAAGAACTATTCTTGCCGACGAGACAAACGAGGAGTTAATCAAACGCGGCATTTTTAAATACAGCGCTTCAGGTGTAGGTAATAAAACTAAAGTTGACGGTAAGAATTTCTATCAATATCTTTTGGCGGTTAACAGCGATTTAATTGACGATGAATTAAGATATACGTTAAATATCGTTGCTACTGTTTTAACCCAAAAACTTAAAGAAAGAAATTTATCGGTAAAACAGAAAACTCTTGTCGCAGATATTGATAAAGCTAAAGCGCTTATAAAAAGTATTCTCCCGGAGCATGAATATTCATTCCACGGATATGATTTATTCGGAATTACGCTGCCGGCAGAATATTTAGCGGGAGATTTTTTTGATTATGTAAAAATTGGGAATAACGAAGAAAGATTAGGCATTGTTGTCGGAGACGCCGCGTCAAAAGGTTTAAGCGCAGCGGCCGAAGCAATGTATATTTCCGGGGCCGTAAGAATGGCCAGCATTTTCCAGATTAAAATATCACCTTTTATGTACAGGGTTAATCAGCTTGTTAATAAAATATTCAGCGACGACAGGTTCTGCTCTTTATTTTACGGTGAAATCTCCGCTGATAAAAAAGGATTATTTTTATACGCAAACGCCGGGCATAATCCACCTATATTTATAAGCAGCAAGGATAAAAAAATATCCTATCTTGAAGCTACAGGCCCGCTGCTAGGTCCGGCCCCTAATTCCAAATTTGAAACAGACAGCATAAATTTTTCCAAAGGCGATGTGCTTTTAATTTATTCGGACGGTATAACAGAAGCGGCCAACGATAAATTTGAATTTTTTGAAGAGCAGAGACTCGAAAAACTTCTTATCGATAATATTGATCTATCTCCCCGCGAAATTGTATATAAAATATTAGAGAGTGTAAATACATTCTCAACCGATAACAGTAAATATCAGGATGATAAAACCTTGGTAGTAGTAAAACGTAAAGGATAAGAATTAATGTCGTTATCTAAAAAAATATTTGATGCAGGAGTTGTTGGAGCCGGAGGCGCCGGATTCCCGACACATATTAAAGCTAATTCAAAAGTAGAGTTTGTGCTTGCCAACGGGGCCGAATGCGAGCCTCTTCTTCATAAAGATTATGAAATAATGGTTAATTTCGCGCCGCAGATTATTGACGGTATGGAATTGATGATTAAAAATACTTCCGCTAAAAAAGGAATATTCGGAATTAAAACCAAGAATACCGGTGCAATTGAAGCTGTTGAAAAAAATCTAAATAACAGAAATATTGAAATGAGTTTTCTCGGTGATTTTTATCCGTCCGGGGACGAGTATGAGCTAGTTTATCACGCGACAAATAGATTAATTCCTCCTCACGGATTACCTTTAGATGTAGGATGTGTAGTAAATAACGTTGAAACATTTTATAATGTGGCGAACGCCGTAAACGGAATTCCGGTAACTCATAAATTTATATGTGTCGCAGGATGCGTAAAAACCCCTTCAACTTTTTGGGTGCCTGTAGGTACATCAATTGAGGATGTACTTAAATTCGCGGGCGGAACAACAATAAAGGATTACGGCATATTCGTAAGCGGTCTGCTTATGGGAAAATTAACTTATGATATTTCCGAACCGGTTACAAAAACAACAGGCGGGTTAATAGTACTTCCCAAAGATCATTACTTAATAGACAGAAGCGACAGGCCTATTCAGGATATGAACAGGATCGGTAAATCGGCATGCGATCAATGTTCATACTGCACTGAATTTTGTCCCCGTTATTTATTAGGCTACGACGTTCAGCCTCATAAGGTTATGCGTTCGTTGGTATTCTCGACAACCGGAGAAGCTGTTTGGAATCAATACGCTGATTTGTGCTGTTCGTGCGGTTTGTGTTCTTTGTACGCGTGTCCCGAGGACTTATATCCCAGAGAAGCGTGCAATCAAGGCAAAGCGGAATTAAAAAAACAGGGTAAACGTTATGAACAGTCTAAACCTGTAAAAGTTCATCCTATAAAAGAGGGAAGAAGAGTACCGCTTAGACAATTAATGAAACGCATGAATGTTCTTCAATATGAAACAAAAACTCCGTTTATAAAAAATGAATTAAATCCATCTGCCGTAAAAATTAATTTAAAACAACATGTTGGATCCCCGGCATTTTCTGTCGTTAAGATTGGGGATTATGTGAAAAAAGGAGATTTAATTGGTGATCTGCATGAAGGAGAATTAGGCGCGAAAGTTCACGCTTCGGTAAACGGTCAGGTTACCCATGTTTCGGATGAGTTTATACGCATTTCAGCAAATTAATATAAAGAGTATAATTAGGAAGGATTTAAAATGGCAATGAATTCACTTGGATTAATAGAAATGACAAGTATAGCCGCGGGAATGCAGGCGGCGGATATAATGCTGAAAACAGCTAATGTTGAACTAGTTTTATCAAGAACAATCTGTTCGGGTAAATATATGGTTCTTATCGGCGGCGATGTTGCCGAAGTTCAGTCGGCGGTTGACGCGGCGGCAAGTCAAATTGATTTTGCGATTATAGATACATTTGTTATAGCGAATGTTCATCCGGATATTTTCCCCGCGCTTTCAGGCCATTCCGATGTAGGAGAATTGGAAGCATTAGGAATACTCGAATCATTTTCGGTCGCATCATTAATTGAAGGAGCCGATGCGGCTGTCAAATCCGCAAATGTTCGTATTATTGAAATCCGTTTAGCGATGGCCTTGGGCGGCAAAGCATTCTGCACAATTACAGGGGAAGTATCCGCTGTTCGAAGCGCGATTGATTCAGGCGCACTTGTAATTTCGGAAAAAGGACTGCTTGTGAATAAAGTTGTAATCGCTCAGCCGAGAAAAGAATTATTAAGTGAAATGATCTAAAATATTTTATTTATATATCTAGTTAAATGATTCCCGAAAAAGCGGGAATCATTTTAATAGATCCCCGCCTAATTAAATTATTCCGACTAACTATTATTTTGAAACAGATGTACATCTCTTTGTGGGAAAGGGATTGAAATTCCGTTTTCGTCAAATTTTTTCTTTATAGTTTCAGTCGTTTCAAAATAAACGCTCCAGTAATCAGCAGTATTTACCCATGGGGCGACTTTAAAATTAACGCTGCTGTCTGCTAATTCAGTAACGGCTAGCAGCGGAGCAGGATCTTTTAAAATTCTTTCATCGTTTTCTAAAACAGATTTAATTACATTTCTTGCTTTGTCAATATCATCACCGTATCCTATTCCGAAAACCATATCAACTCTGCGAGTATCCTTGGTTGAATAATTAACAATATTATCGCTTAGTAGTTTTGAGTTTGGCACAAATATTATTTTATTATCCGGTGTTTTAAGAATTGTAACAAAAATACCGATTTCTTCAACAGTCCCA
>Ga0180009_10001011_pt1 | contig 35408 bp, 40 predicted proteins | sample OS_PC_MetaG_FD_123537 | JGI IMG/M metagenome (GOLD analysis project Ga0180009, IMG submission 123537) | Groundwater microbial communities from the Aspo Hard Rock Laboratory (HRL) deep subsurface site, Sweden - OS_PC_MetaG | ecosystem: Environmental > Aquatic > Deep subsurface > Groundwater... | reverse complement strand
CCGGAAACTTTTAAACCTCCAGGAGGACCGCCATTTCGTCGCATTCGGGAAACTTCACGCATTTGATACAGTCGGCCCAAATCTTATGTGGGAGGGCGCTCTTATCCACGACTTTAAACCCAAACTTATGAAAAAAATCTGGTTTGTACGTTAAGGCAAAGATGCGGTAAAGGCCGAGGCTGATAGCTTCAGCGAGGCAGGCCTCAATAAGCTTGGTCCCGATGCCCTGTCGATTATATTCTTCCCGCACAACCAGGGAGCGAATTTCAGCCAGGTCTTCCCAACAGATGTGCATGGCACAGGTCCCGAGGATTTGCCCCTGGCCCTCCTCTTGGTAAACGTAATAGTCCCGTAAATTGTCATAAAGCTCACTGAGGGAACGGGAAAGCATCTCTCCTTTTTTAGCTGCAAGCTCGATCAGCTTCTGGATTTGCCGAACATCGGAGATTTTTGCTTTGCGGATAGTCATGTTGGTAATTACCGTAAGGCGTGAGGGGGCAAGGTTGTTACCTCTTAAGAGCAGTTTTGAGCATTTCCCGGGCGTGGTCAAGGGTTTTTTCCGTAATTTTAACTCCTCCCAGCATACGAGCGATTTCCTGTTCCCGGTTTTCCCCTTGTAGGTGATTTACTTCCACGACGGTCCTTCCGCCCTGGATTCTTTTGAACACCTTGAAATGGGTATCGGCAAAAGAGGCTATGGGGGCCAAGTGGGTTATACAAAAAACTTGATGTTCCCGGGAAATTTCTTTAAGCTTGCGACCCACGACTTCGGCAATTCCTCCTCCGATGCCCGCGTCCACCTCGTCGAAGACCAGGGTCTTAATCCAGGTTTCCTCGGCAAAGATCCGTTTCAGGGCCAACATAATTCGGGAGAGCTCTCCCCCGGAAGCGATCTTGGCCAGAGCTTTCAGGTCTTCCCCCGGATTGGGGGAGATGAGAAATTGTACCCGGTCCATTCCATTTTGATCCAATCGCGGAGAGACATTTTGGCCTTGCTCTCCCTTTTCTGATAAGACTTCTTCCACCGCGATTTGAAAACGAACTTTTTTCATGCCCAGGGTGGAGAGTTCGACCTCCACTTTGGAGCCGAGCTCCTGCGCGACCTTTTTCCTCTGCGAAGAGAGTTCTTGCGCTTGAGAAAAAGCCCGGGCATAGAACTCGGCGGTGCTTTTTTGGAGCTCAGAAATTTTTTCCCCCAGGCCTTCCAGGCTTTTCTTTTCCTGGTCGATCCTTTCTTGGTGGGCCAGGATTTCTGCCAACGAAGGACCGTATTTTTTTTTAAGTTTCGTGATCTCATCCAGGCGCGATTCGATGATTTCCAAGCGCCGGGGGTCAAAATGGATTTTTTCGCGGTAGGCACGTAGGGAGGAAGCCACGTCTTCCGCTTGAAAAAGGATCGATTCGATTAAGGATGCCAAAGAGTTGAGAGAGGGATCCATTTTCGTTCCCTCCCGCAGACGCTGCCGAATGGAATTCAGGCGCTCGACCACCGATCCGCTTTCCGCGTAAATAACTTCGCTACCTTGATGAGCAATAGAGTAAAGCTTTTCGGCGTGAATCAAGCGGGCGCGTTCGGCAATCAGCTCTTCCTCTTCGTCCGCTTCACCGGGTTTGGGATGTTTCAGGTTAGCCCTGGCAATTTCCTTTGATTGAAAGGTCAGAAATTCCAGACGCTCGGATCGTTGCTTTTCCTTAGAGATCGACTCTTCAAGTTCGGAAGTGGCCTTCATCCATTGGTCATAGACTTTTTGATATTCTTGGCGCCAACCAAGGAGGCCACCGGAACGGTCCAGAATATCAATGGGTCTTTGGGGATGGAGAAAGTGTTGATGTTCGTGTTGGCCGTAAATATTGATGAGTTCTTCGCCCAGCTCTTCGAGCATATGAAGGGTAATGGAGTTGCCATTGAGAAAGGCGCGAGATTTTCCGGAGCGATGGATGAGGCGCTTGATTAACAGCCCCTCGGCTGGGTCCAGTTGTAAGTTACTCAAGATTTTTATATTTTCCGCGTCTTCCAGGTCAAAGAAAGCTTCTACCGAAGCTTCTTCTTGACCGGTTCGAATCATCTCCGGAGAAGCGCGACTCCCCAGGAGGAGGTTGAGGGCGTCTACCAAGATGGATTTCCCGGCACCGGTCTCACCGGTGAGAACGTTGAACCCCGGTCCAAATTCCAAGCGTAACTGGTCGATAATAGCGAAATTTTTGATGTTCAGCTCGGTCAGCATTCAAAGCTTCTTCAGATTGGTCATCAGCGTTCCCCCCATTTAAATTTTGTCCTCAGAACTTGGAAATAGTCCTTAAAGGGGGACTTGATGAAAAAAACATAATCCTTGGCCTTGGTGACAACAACCTGGTCGAAAGGGTGCAGGTCGCATCCGATCTGGCCGTCAAGGGTCAGGCGCACGTCCCCTTCTTCAGATTCAAGGGTGATTTCCACCGTATCCTGATCAGAGATGAGAAGCGGCCGGTTGGTTAAGGTATGCGGGCATATGGGCGTGATCAGAATAGAATCCATGGAGGGGAATACGATGGGCCCTCCGGCCGCGAGGGAATAAGCTGTAGACCCCGTTGGGGTAGAAATGATAACCCCATCCCCGCGGTAGGTGGTGACGTAGGCACCATTAATGCTGTTGCGCAGGTTAATGATCCGGGCCAGTACGCTCTTGTTAATGACTACATCGTTGAGCACCGAATATTCGCCGACCCGTTCCCCCCGGCGCAGGACATTCGCCGAGAGTTTCATGCGCTTCTCCGTCTCCATCTTGCCGGCGAGGATTTGTCCCAGAACAGGGTAGAGTTCCTCGAGGGTGATCTCGGTCAAAAAACCCAGCCCACCCAAATTCACCCCCAGGATCGGGACGTTTTCCCCTGCCATGGCCCGCACCGCGCTTAGCAAGGTGCCGTCTCCTCCGAGTACGATGAGAAGGTCAATCCAGCGGCTGATTTCAGAACGGGGGCAAGAAAAGGGGTGGTTAATCATTGGAGCAATAGTCTCGTCCAGGTAAACCTGGATATTCCGCTGGCTCAACCACCCAACCAGTTCGCCGGCTAACGTGATGGCGTCTGGCTTGTTAGGCTTGACGATGATTCCTATGCGGTTTAGCACCTGATACTCCCGGTATAAAAAAAGGGTTCAAGGGGTCAAGGGAAAGGATCCTGGAGCCCTTTTGTTTGATCATGAATTTAGGGATTTTTACCACAAAAAAAAAGGGCTGTCCATAAGGAATTCCGAATTCCCCCCTAAAACTTTTTAAATTTAATAGGACGCAGATTGGCGCAGATAACAACGGATCATTATTTTCTTTTTAGTTTATCCTGATAATCTGTGTTTACCCTGTAAGATAGTAAACATCCAACGGGGTGAATCCGTGTCCAAGAAGGAAGTTCCTATACATTTAAATTAATTTTTCCCCGTTTTACCATCGATAATTTTCAATTGCTGGCCACCCTTCACTTTTAAAAATCTCTATTCGTGGCTCGGGGTTCGGGGCGATGAGCGCCGGCAGCATCGGCCGGGAGAAAGTCTTCTTAAAAAGGGCAAGCATGGTCTCTGCAGAATGAGGCGAGCGTCATTCCCGCTCTCCCCATCAATGAAATGACCACCGCCTCATGATGCCAAGCGAAGAGTCCTGAACCCCGAGCCCGGGAGGAACCTCTGGAATCGGGACCGGGCGCGAGGGTGATTCTCTCGCCCGGTGGATAAGCAGTTATGCGTAACTTATAAAAAGTGAAGGGGGGGCAAGTTTTCAATTGGCGTTGAAAGGATACCCATTCTGTGGTAGTCTGAAACGCAAATTAAAAGGAGACTTATTTGCTCATGGAGCTTTTCGGAGCCACGGGGAGGAGACGAGAAGAAAAGCGGAAAGACACTCCTCTGGCGGACCGAATCCGCCCTGAGCGTCTGGAGGATTTTGTCGGTCAGGAACATATTTTGGGTCCGGGCCGTTTTTTGCGCTCTTTGATTGAAAAAGATCAGCTGCAGTCGTTGATTTTCTGGGGTCCACCGGGTACGGGGAAGACGACGCTGGCCAGGATCATTGCCTGCTCTACCCGATCCCATTTTTTAGCATTCTCCGCCGTTTTATCAGGGGTTAAGGAGATTCGCCAGGTTATTAGTGAAGCGGAGGGAATGAAGCATCAGGGGCGGCGTACGATCCTTTTTGTGGATGAATTTCATCGTTTCAACAAAGCCCAGCAGGATGCCTTTCTTCCCCACGTGGAACGCGGGACCATTATTCTGATTGGCGCTACTACGGAGAATCCATCTTTCGAAGTAAACTCCGCTCTTTTGTCCCGATGCCAAGTCCTTACCTTACGAGGGTTGGACCCAGAGGAAATCAGTCTTATTTTAAGCCGAGCGTTGCAAGAGGAAGAAAAGGGGCTGAGCAGTTTGAGGGCGAAATTGGCTCCCGATGCTTTGAAGCATCTCAGCGCCATGGCCCATGGAGATGCCCGGGTGGCGTTGAACGCCTTAGAGGTCGCTGTCCTGACTACACCGCCAGACGCGGATGGTCAAAGATTCATTTCTTTGACCATCGCCGAAGAAGCCATGCAACGCAAAGCGTTGCTGTATGACAAGGAAGGCGAGGAGCATTACAATATTATTTCGGCCTTACATAAAAGTCTGCGAGGAAGCGATCCGGACGCCGCCCTTTATTGGCTGGCCAGAATGATTGAGGCCGGGGAAGACCCTTTATACGTGGCGCGCCGCATGGTCCGTTTTGCCTCCGAGGACATTGGCCTGGCCGACCCGCAAGCCCTGAACGTAGCCCTTGCATCCATGCAGGCCTTCCATTTCGTCGGCCTCCCTGAAGGGGAGTTGGCTCTGGCGGAAGCTGCAGTTTACTTAGCAACCGCACCGAAGAGCAACGCGCTCTACCTGGCGTATGAAAAGGCCCGGGCGGATGTAAAAGAAAAAGGAGCGCTTCCCGTTCCCCTGCCCATTCGCAATGCGCCCACTAAATTGATGGGAGAACTGGGCTACGGTAAAGGCTACAAATATGCCCACGATTATCCGGAAGGGGTTGTCAAACAGGATTATTTCCCCCAAGAACTCGGTCCCCGGTCTTATTACCGCCCGACGGACAGGGGGATGGAAAAAATTATTAGCCAGCGGCTGGAATTCTGGCGTAAAAAAATGGGGCCGAAATAGGAAGAAAACAATATGACCGGCCCAGGGAAGGTAAATTCGATCCCCTGGTTTCGTGCCGGCTGCGCCGAACTTGCAGGAACATTAAGAAAAGACTTTGATACACCTACAGAGGGTTAGCAGTTTATTGATCCAAGGCGAGGAGTAAATATATGGGAAGCGTCGTTAAGAAGAGACGGAAGAAAATTGCTAAGCATAAACATCGCAAACTTCTGAAAAAGACCCGTATTCAGAGAAGAAAGCGCAAATAAAATTCTCTGCTTGAGGTAAAAAAAGTTTCTTGCGGTTAACGGGTGGATGACTTATCTACCCGTTCCTTCAGCTCCTTTCCGACCTTGAAGAAAGGGAGTTTTTTGGGCAAAACATCCACTTTGTTGCCCGTCCGCGGGTTTCGACCCTGATAGGATTGGTATGTCCTCACCGTGAAGTTGCCGAAGCCGCGAATTTCGATCCTCTCCCCCCTGGCCAAAGCGTTGGCCATGGAGGAAAAAATTGTGTTCGCAATGGTTTTGGCATCCTGCTGGGCGAGAGTATTCGACCTTTCCATGAGTTTCTGAATAAGTTGAAATTTGGTCATCTCTCTCCTTCTCCTTGAAAAAGTTTATGATTCATTCCAATTTCGCCAAATATATCATGAACCCTTTTCATATGTAAACCTAAAAATTTTAAAGAATTTTTTTTCTCCCTTCCCATGAGGAAAAAATTTAGCTAAAGGGAGATTCATGGCCGGATTTCTTTAAGGCTTCGGACATCAACTCCCGGCGCTTTTTCTCCAACTCCCGGATCTGCTGGTTGAGGGATTCAATACGAGTGTCAAGGCTGTCCAGCCTCTCCTCTTTCTGCCGGATTTCCAGATCGCCCTGACAAGGTTGAAGACGGAGCAAATTGCGCTCTTTCTGGGTTTCAGCCAATTCTTTTTGCAGCTCCCGCACTTGCCGCTCGATTTGCTTAATCATTTTGTTAAAACCAATGGCCGAGGAGAATATCTTCTGGAATGAGGCCGGTAAATTCTAATAATAATCCAGAATAATTTAATTGTATAGGAATTTCCTTATTGAACACAGATTTTCAGGATATTAAATGCAAAAAAATAAATATCTGTGAATATCTGTGGAAATCTGTGTCCAAATTAATTTATGCGATTTTACGAAATTTTATAAAATCAGGCAAGTACAAAGTTACTATTCCTATCTTGATTTTGGAGGAGCCGGGGAGTAACATAGAAGCGTTTCAACAGGCAGGAATTGGTTAAGGGGTGAAGAGATGGACCGGGGGGTGCCCAAAATTTCAGGATGGAACCTTGTTTTAATTTCCGTTTTCCTGATCTTGACTGCTTGCGCAGCACCTCTTTATGAGCTGACCCCGGATTACACCGCCCTAAAGCCAACCCGGATTGCCGTCCTTCCTGCCCTGAACGAGACCAGTGATTTGGATGCCCCCATTGTCTTTCGCTTGCTGGCCCGGGCTGAGCTGGCTGATAAAGGATACGCCTTGATTAATTTTGATCGTATCGACGATGCTCTGCAACAGCAGGGGATCCAGGAAGCTGGCCAGATTGAAGCCTTGACCTCCCGTAAAATTGGAGAATTAATCGGTGCCGACGGCCTCCTCTACGTAAGGGTTTTTAGTTATGGGCGGCAGGTAGGTGTGCATATAAAGATGGAAGGAAGTTTCACTCTGGTGGATTCGAAAACCGGCCGGAAACTCTGGTACTCGGAGCTGGGGGTATCGGAAGATATCGTCTTGGAAGGGGGAGCTGTGGCGCTCGGAGCGGAGCTCATCGGAGGTAAAGATGCCCGCAGGAAAGCTGTAAAGACTTATTTAGCGGCGCGCCAGGCGCGCATTGCGCGCGCGGTTGCTAAATTCCGGGCGCATCCGCTACGACGAGAGGTGTTGCGGGTAATCACCATTGATATGGATAAGATCCCGCTGCTGGACGAATTATTTTCCAAAAATTTTCGAAATCTTCCCCGGGCCTGAAGAAGTTGCATTGGCCCTTCATATCATTTTTTGGACGCAGATTCACGCAGATTTTTAAGATTTCCTAAAGAGAAAATGCTTTTCTGCGAAGATCTGCGTCCTGTTTTTTTGTAGGGAGGGAATGATGTCGACAGTGCTTTATGAGAAAAAAAACCGATTGGTCATCATCACCATCAACCGGCCGGAAGTGATGAACTGCATCGATCCCGCAACCGATAAAAAAATGGCCGAGGCCTGGAACAGATTTAAAGAGGATGAGGAAGCGTTTGTGGCCATTGTTACCGGGGCAGGGGATCAGGCTTTCTGTTCCGGGGCCGACTTGAAAGCCTGGCCTCCCTTCATGATCAAAAAGGATGCCCATTTTCAACGGCGCCGGGCTTATGACGGGCCAGGATTCGGGGGGCTTACCCGGGGGATCGATATCTTTAAACCCATTTTAGCCGCTATCAACGGGAGTTGTTTTGCTGGCGGGCTGGAGATGGCCTTAGCTGCCGATATACGCATTGCCGCCGAGCATGCCGAATTCGGCTGCCTGGAGAGGCGATGGAACGTAGGCTTAGGGGATGGAGGCACGCAGCGACTCTGGCGCGTAGTAGGGTTGGGGAGGGCCATGGATTTGATCCTTACGGGAAAGAGGATCAAATCCTCGGATGCTTTATCCGTGGGATTGGTGAATGAAGTGGTTCCCAAGGGCAAAGCTTTGGAACGTTGCCTGGAATTGGCGGAACTGATCAGCCAGTTCCCGCAAGGGGCCATCCGCACAGACAAGGAAGCTGTTCTGCGCGGGATCGGAGAACCATTGACCGAAGGATTGCGCATCGAAGCCATGCTTTTCAACACCCTTATCGGGACGCATGATTTCTCTGAAGGACCGAACGCATTTGCGCAGAAGCGCAATCCCCAATGGAAAAATGATTGACTGGCGCTTCCGGATAAGAAAAGTTCTTGAAAGAAAGACTCCTCCCGGATATAGTCGGGCTTAAATTAGCCACAGAGGACACAGAGATCACAGAGTTTTTAAGACCATTAATTGAACCTTTTGCCGGTGGAAAGCATCTAAATTTTGGATTTATCAGATCAAGTTTTAGTTGAAAAAGTCAAAGCGGGCGATTTCCAGGCCTTCGAAGCCCTGGTGAATCGTTATGAAGGGAAAGTCTATCGGTTGTCCATGCGCATGTTGCGGAATCAACAGGATGCTGAAGACGCGCTCCAGGAAACTTTTTTGCAGGTTTACAGGGGTCTGAATAATTTTGAAGGCCGCTCGACCTTTTCTACCTGGCTTTTCCGCCTGGCCACCAACGTTTCCCTGATGAAAATTCGCCATCGCCAACCTGCGCCGTCAAAATTATTGCCTCTCGAGGAATATCTCCCTCAGCATGAAGAAGGAGAACATTCCCAGATTCAGGATTGGCCAGACCTACCCGAAGAGACGCTTCTAAGTAAAGAATCCAGGGAAAAAATGCTGGAAGCTTTGGAAAAATTGCCGGCCGAATACCGGGCGGTTTTCATCCTGCGCGACATCGAAGGCTTCTCCAACGCCGAAGCCGGGGAGACCCTGGGAATATCGGTAGCAGCGGTGAAGTCCAGGCTGCACCGGGCACGGCTGACCTTGCGGGGCATGCTTGCCGAATATTTCGAAAAAAAGAAACAGAAAGAGATTTAAGGAAAAGGGCTATGAAATGCAGAGAAATCCTGGAGAGACTTTCCGAATATCTTGACGGTGAGCTGGATCCGAAACTTTGCCAGGACTTGGAAAGCCACATGGAAGACTGCCATCCGTGCCTGATTTTTGTAAACACCCTCAAGAAAACCATTACGCTTTACCAATATGCGGGAAACGAACCTTTGCCCAAAGCAGTCCATCTCCGCCTGCATGATTATTTGAAGAAAGAGTGCCAGGGCTGTTAAGATCGGATCTTCCCTTGCGATGGTTTTCGGGGGAGCACCTGCCGTCCCAAAAACCCTCGATCCTCTCTCACGCTTGTTACTCAGCACCCTTTACTCATAGCTTTTTTATCTTCCTGCCTCGTCCCTCGAACCTCGGTCCTGTTTTTCCGGACCTCCGACCTTTTTTGACTTTCTTATTTGTAACCACAAACCTGGTCCCCTCCGACTGGGGCAAAAGCTTTGATACGGTTACGGCCTCGGCCATTCTCGACCGTCTGAGCCTTAATGGAAAGTTTATTACCTTTGAAGGGAGGTCTTATCGAAGCAAGAAATAACGGAATCGAATCGTAGACGAAGAAAACATTGCAGTGACGTCACGGCCCAACTTGCCCTTAAACAAGTTGCTCAAGGGAGAACTACGACTACTCCTATTTTATGAGGGAACCACCATGACCAAATCTGGTACCTTTTTGAATGCCACTAACATAGGCTCTTGAATTTGGAAGGTTCGTTGACGAAAGGGAACTGAATTTAATAGGTTTGTACAAACCCCCGGCCTTATCTTTTTCTTGACAATTCTTACCGATCGGTTTATAAAAACATATCGCTTATTTTTTAGATCAGGAGGCGTTATGGAAATTAAATACAAGATGTGGCTGGAAAAAGACGGCGAAGTGATCGCCGGAAACGGCAAGGTCGGTCTCTTGAAAATGATCGATGAAAAGGGATCGATCCAGAAGGCCGCGGAAAAGTACAGCATGTCCTACCGCCACGCCTGGGGGATCATTCAGAAGATGGAAAGGCGCTCCGGAATCAAGTTGGTGGAAACCCAGGTGGGGGGAAAAGAGGGAGGAGGCGCCCAAGTGACCTCTCAGGGAAAACGACTCTTAAATCAGTACGATGCTTTTCGAAAAGGTTTAGACCAATCTGTGGCGAGTAAGTTTAAAGGCGCTTTTAAAAAATAAAGACAGCGTTCACCTTCCAGGGACCCGCGACCATGTAGGGGCGGGGTCACCCCGCCCCTACGGCTGAAGGCGGAGAGCTATTCACCGTGCGCATATTGGGAAACGAATATAATCGAATGGAATTGGCCGGGGCCTTCGGGGACTTGGGTACCTTTATACCCTTTGTGGCCGCTTACATCACTTTGAACAAGATGGACCCCTTGGGCATCTTAGTGGCTTTCGGGGTTTTCAAAATTTTCGTGGGGCAGTACTTCAAAACTCCCTTCCCCGTCCAGCCCATGAAGGCAATCGGGGGCATGGCGATCGCCCACCCGGAGAGTATCACCCACGGGATGATCTGGGGCTCAGGGCTTTTTACAGCGATATTCTGGCTGATCATGGGGTTTACAGGGGCAGTCTCCTGGCTCCACAAGATTACAGCCAAACCGATTATTCGCGGCATTATGTTAGGACTTGGGCTTTCTTTTGTCCTCGAGGGGATTAAGATGATGGGGGATCAGCCGGTGGTGGCCATTATGGCCCTCGCCATGACTTTCTTTTTACTCTCTAGGGAGAGGATTCCGGCCATGCTCATCCTGCTGGCCTTTGGCATGGGTGTTGCCCTGATTTCCAACCCCTCCCTCTGGAATGAGCTTACTCAAATTTCTGCCCGTTGGAGAATTCCGGAGGTTTACCTGGGCAAACTCACTTGGCAGGATCTGGTTGCTGGGACTCTTATTTTGGGCTTACCCCAGGCCCCCCTCACTTTGGGAAATGCCATCATCGGGACGGCCGAGGAAAACAATGAACTCTTCCCGGACCGACCGGCAAAAGTCCAAACGATCGCCCTGGATCATGGCGTCATGAATCTTTTCAGCGCGGCCATCGGGGGAATTCCTTTGTGCCATGGAGCGGGGGGCATGGCCGGCCACGTCCGCTTCGGGGCCCGCACCGGCGGGGCCCTGGTGATTCTGGGAGTGATCGTCCTTATCCTGGGGTTGTTTTTCAGCGATTCCGTGGCCACCATCTTTAAGTTCTTTCCTCCCTCCATCCTCGGCGTCATCCTTTTCTTTACGGGCCTGGAACTGGCATCCATCAGCAAAGACATCGGCAACCGCCGTTCCGATGTCTATATCATGCTGGTCACCGCGGGCCTGGCCATGTGGAACATGGGAATAGCCTACCTCGCCGGCCTTCTTCTCTATTACGCAGTAGAGAAAAAGATCTTAAAGCTTTAAAAAGCTTTCTGCCCAAAAAACCAGTTGACGAAAAATTAGATTTAGTCTAATATATGTTTAAAACCTATAGAGGATTGATTTATGTGCAAAAACCATGATTGCCGGGAGACGGGTTGCAGCTGTCCCGGAGGGAAGACAGAACGTTTTACCCAGCCCTGCCTCCTTCTCGCTTTGCGCCTGAAACCTTCCTATGGGTATGAACTTTTAGAAAAAATCATGGATTTTGGATTTTTCGACGGGCCGCCGGACCCCGGAATGGTTTACCGGCATTTGCGGAAACTGGACGAGGACGGCTTTGTTTCTTCCACCTGGGATACTTCGGGTACAGGACCGGCCCGAAGGTATTACCGCATTACGAAAGAGGGAGAGGAGCTGCTCCGGGATTGGATCCCTTTTATGGAAAGGAACCTGAGGAGTCTGGAAAAATTCCTCCAAACCTATAAACAAACACCCGCAAAGAAAGGAGGTAGAAAATAGTGTGCTGCGCAGAAAATAAGACAGGTTGTCAGTGCCCCGAGGAATTGAAGGGGAAGCCCGAGGAGTGTACTCCCGAGCAGGTGGAAAAGTGCCATGGCTCTAAAGAAGAGCATCCCTGCATCGAAAAAGGGGAAAAGAAATAAGGGCGAAAGGCCGGCTTCTCCCGGGGGGACGGAATTCGGCGAAAAGCCCAACGACTACCGGATAGAATTGAGAGCGAGGTACTATTTTTAGGGGAGCAACATTATATGAGGAACTTGCGGCCTCCCATGCCGCTTTACAGGCCGATTTTTTCTCCCTGAGCAGCCGCCCTGAGCCTCGTGTCAAATGTCAAAAACTTCACTTCCGGGAGATGATCGCGAACGCTTTTAACTGCGGAAAGGTGCCAGAGATCGGCCCCCCTGAGGGGCCATCGTTTGGAAAGCTCGGCCATAAGGCCCCACGTAGGTCCAGGGTTCAATCGCCGCCAAGGGCCGTTTTCGAGGGTTTCAAGGGCGGCTTCCACAAGCACCTCCGCCATCATCCTTTCCCTCTTCATCCGGAAAAGGACCGCCAGGACCTCGGCATAGGCCAACGAGGAAAGCAAATGAACGCCTTCTTTGCGCGCCCATTTCTGTGCTTCCTCGCTCCAGGTGTCTTTTATCAGCGCGGAGAGGATCGCAGATGCGTCCCAGTAAAGCACGATCTTTTTCTCCTCTTGATTCATGCGTCCCGGTCCTCCTGAAGAAATCGGTGAGCAAGACCCTCGGGTGCGGGAAGCGGCGGCGGCAGTCGCATTGCCCTCCCTTTGCGCACCGGTCCGAATAGACCTTGCTCCTCCATTTTTCTAATTCGCTCGGCCATCGGAAGATGCTCCTTCGGTATCGGAACAACTTTCCCTACCGGTTTTCCCCGATCCGTAATAACAACTTCCTGACCTTGCATGACCCGCTTTAATAGCTTACTTAAATTGATCTTCGCCTCTCTGATACCCACGCTAATCATCGCAATCTCCATTCGTGTTAATGTAGTTTATGTAACTACATTTTAATTGTACTTATTATAACCTATTTGTCAAGACCTCTAAGGGAAGGCAAAGATGAAACCTCAACGTTGCCTAAAAATTCCCGCGCCTCCCTCAGCCGGTCCCCCCCAGGTATCGGAGGCGACATCCTCCCCCCGTCAATATCCGTTTAATGCCCGCACCCTCTCTGGTGGGCCCGGCAGGAATGGTCCATGGAAATTTCCCGAAGTTTATTTCCCTTCAGCAACTCAAGATTTTCTTTAACGGGCCGAGCCAAAATGGTTATAAACCTGGCTTTCAACTCCCTCATCGTTCTGAACCGGAAAACATACCTTCATGACAACGGCGCGGCTTACGGACCGATCGCCGGGTTCGTTTTTACCGCCATTTTGATCGGGGTTGCTAACTTTCCCAATAAATTTTACTTGACAGCTATTGTAATTGATTATATGATTAGATAATCATAATTACATGGAGTTAAAAATGGAAGAAAAAGCGATTCAATTGAAGGCGGAAGTTTTGAAGGCTTTGGCCCAGCCTACCCGCTTGAAGATCCTGGAGTGCCTGCGGGGCGGGGAGAAATGCATCTGTGAGATCGTGCCGGAGATCAATGGGGAACAGTCCAATATTTCCCGGCACATTTCCGTGATGCAAAAAAGCCACCTGATCAATACACGGAAGGACGGGGTGAGAGTGATGGTGAAAGTCAAGGGGCCGGAAGTTTTTGAGATTTTGGATAAGGTTGGCATAATGTTAAAAAAACATTTAACGGAGCAAAAAAGGGTTCTCGCCCAAATATGAAATGAATTGTAGAGAAGGGGATTGGAGCGATATTCGTAATGGAATTGATCATGGCCGGTTTGGAGGCCTTGAAAGAATATATTGCCCTGCATGTAGTCACCTGTTTGATCCCGGCTTTTCTTCTCGCCGGGGCCATGGTCACCTTTATTTCCAAAGAGACCATTATTTATTATTTAGGGAGTGCGGCGAATAAACTCAAATCCTTCACCCTGGCCAGCGGGGGAAGCTTTTTTGTGGCCGCTTGCTCCTGCACGGTGATCCCGGTATCCAGCGGTTTGTATTACGGCGGAAGCGGAATCGGCGCCGCCTTCATCATTCTCTGGGTGGCCCCGGCAGCCAACATTCTGGCCTTAGTCTATACCGGCGCTATCCTGGGGACCGAGATGGTGATTGTCCGCATCCTTGCGGCCCTCGCCATGGCTTTTGTGGTCGGCTGGGTAATGAGTTTCGCCTTCCGGCAGGAAGAGATCAAGAGGGTGGCCGGAGCGGCCATCAACCCCGAAGGAAGAGGGATTGTGTCCCGCAAAGACCTCATCCTCATTCTTTTAATCGTAGCCGACTTGCTGGCCCCCAATTACCTTGTACAAAAAGGCCCCTTTCTCCATAAAGTATATGTCTGGGCCGCGGGCATGATCATCATCACCCTGTATGCCTGGAGGGTCAAGTCCGGGGAAGAGATCCGCCAGTGGATGACGGAGACCTGGTGGTTTGTCCGGATTATCTTTCCTTTATTGTTGGGAGGAGTTTTCTTCGTCGGAGTGATCGGGAAACTTCTTCCCCAGCAGTGGATCGAGAGCTGGCTGGGCGGGTCGGGCATTTTCCCTTCTTTTTTGGCGACGCTGATCGGCCAGATCATGTACATGGCCACCATGACCGAGGCGCCATTTGTGCACAAATTGTTGGGTTTGGGAATGGGGAAAGGTCCGGCCTTAGCGCTTCTCTTAACTGGGCCTGGTATGAGCCTTCCCAATATGCTGGCCATCATCAAAGTCTTCGGATTAAAGAAAGGATTGGTTTATTTTCCTTTGATTACGATTCTAGGAACTATAGTGGGTTGGTTCGCCGGGAATTTCCTTTTCCAACAATGAGGAATTCGTAAAAGGTCGTCATTCCCGCGCAGGCGGAAATCCAGGATATATGAAAGGCATTGAAAAGACTGGATTCCCGTTTTCACGGGAATGACGGAAATGGAGAATAAAAGAATTTTTACGCGATCATCAATAATAACGACAAAATGGAGGAAAACATGAAAAAGATCGAAGTGCTGGGTATGGGTTGACCCAAGTGCAACCAGCTCGCGGAGCGGGCCAAAGAAGCGGTGAAAGATTTAGGATTCGAAGCCGAAGTCATTAAGGTGCAGGATATCAAGGCCATCGCCCAATCCGGAGTCCTCATGACCCCGGCCTTAATGGTGGATGGAAAAGTGAAAGCATCTGGAAAGCTGCTCACGGTGGAAGAGATCAAGAAGTTCATCACTCCAGAAGGGCATAGAGCATAGAGTAAAGGCATGGATAAAAAATCTTTAAAAACATTCAGGGAAGGAGCAAATGACGGAAAATAGCGCGGTGAAGAAACTATCTTTTCTGGACCGGTTTTTGACTCTCTGGATTTTTCTGGCTATGTTTATGGGGGTAGGATGGGGGTACCTGTTTCCCGGGGTGGTGAATTTTTGGAATCAGTTTCAGGTGGGCACGACCAATATTCCCATTGCCGTCGGGCTCATCCTGATGATGTATCCGCCGCTGGCCAAGGTGCGGTACGAAGAAATGGGGCATGTTTTCCAAAATTACCGGGTTCTTGGCCTTTCCCTGGTGCAAAACTGGGTCATCGGCCCGATTTTGATGTTCGTCCTGGCCATTTTATTCCTTGCCGGTTACCCGGAATATATGGTTGGCTTGATTTTGATCGGCCTAGCTCGCTGCATTGCCATGGTTATCATCTGGAATGACCTGGCCGCCGGGGACCGGGAATACTGCGCGGGCCTAGTGGCCTTCAATTCCATCTTTCAGGTGATCTTCTTTTCCGTTTACGCCTACATTTTCATTACCGTCCTCCCCCCGCTGCTAGGCCTCAAGGGGGTGGTGGTCAATATCACCATCGGCCAGATCGCCGAGAGCGTATTTATTTATCTCGGCATCCCCTTCATCGCCGGGGTGCTTTCCCGGCTCATCGGGCTAAAAACAAAGGGGCGGGAGTGGTATGAGCGGAAATTTATTCCCAAGATCAGCCCCATCACCCTGATCGCCCTTCTCTTCACCATCCTGGTAATGTTCTCCCTCAAGGGGGAATACATCGTGCGTCTACCCATGGATGTGGTCCGGGTGGCCATTCCTCTTTTCATCTATTTTGTGCTCATGTTTTTTGTCTCTTTCTGGCTGTCCATGAAAGTCGGCGCCACCTATGAGCAGTCCACGACTCTGAGCTTCACAGCCGCATCGAACAACTTCGAACTGGCCATCGCTGTTGCTGTGGCGGTATTCGGAATCAACTCCGGGCAGGCCTTTGCCGCAGTCATCGGGCCTTTATTGGAAGTTCCGGTTTTAATCAGCCTGGTCAATGTGGCCCTTTGGTTCAAGAGAAAATATTTTCCTTTTGCCGTGGAGACTCCTACGGGAGTTTGCCATCTTACATGCAAGCCCTGACCCGCTCGCGGCCGAATTAAAAAGGTTATGTAGGGGCGACCGGCCGGTCGCCCCTACGCGGGAGGATGCTCATGAAACGAGTCCTCTTCATCTGCACCCATAACAGCGCCCGGAGCCAGATGGCCGAGGGGTTGATCAACCATGACCTGGCGGGGAAGGTCCAGGCCTTCTCCGCCGGTACGGAACCCGCCTCTGTCCATCCCTTGGCGGTGGCCGCGATGAAGGAGGTGGGAATCGATATTTCCCAGCATCGGTCCAAGTCGATCGATGAGTTTGCGAACGAGAAATTCGATTTTGTCATTACCCTTTGTGACCACGCGGCGGAGACCTGTCCGGTTTTTTTTTGGGGGGACGAAGAGGCTGCATATGGGTTTCGAAGATCCGGCGGCTGCCGGCGGCAGCGAAGCAGAAAAATTTTTTGCTTTCCGCAAGGTAAGAGACCAGATCCGGGAAAAAGTTGTAGGGTTCCTATCTAAATAATAAGGATAGGGGGCTTGAGTATCATAGGATGAGCAGAATTTGCCCGGGGAAAAAAGATTCTTTCATAGACATTTCCAAGGTTTCTTGATAATCTGATAGCATTTAAAAGATGATGGCTTCGTAAAAAGTCCTTTTCCCCTCATTTTCGTCATTCCGCTAAGGCGGGAATCCAGATAATTAAGGTAGTTCTGGACTCCTGATTGCGCAGGAGTGACGGCTTTTCGGCCTTTTTACGAGTTCATCAAAGATGAAGGGGAAAAATTGAATGAGTAAGGCAAGCAAGAATCTGAAATGGATTCTTCCCGTATTGGCTGTCGTGATTGCCGGGGGAGTGTTCGGTTACCTCCAATTATTCGCCTGGAATCCGGAGAGGCAGAAAATCGCGGTGATCAATGATCGGAGCATTACCGTTGCCCAATTCGGTAGAGAAATAGCGAAAATTCCGGCTCCCTACCAGGACATGCTCCGGGAAGAGCCGAAACAGTTCTTGGAACAATTGGTCCTTAAGGAAATCCTGCTCCAAGAGGCGGAACGCCAAGGGATGAAGAATGATCCGGCCGCCAAGGGCGAAGAAGCCGAAGTATCCAGGATTCAGAGCCTCTTGAAAAAAGAAGTTCTGGATAAAGTTAAAGTAAGCCAAGAAGAGGTAGAAGAAATTTATCGCCAGCATCGCGACCAATTAGGAAAGAAGCCTTTGAATGAAGTAGCCCCGGTGATTGAAAACATCATTCGGGAAGCCAAAGGAAAAGAGCAAGTGGAGGAATACGTCACCTCCTTGCGGACGAAAGCCAAGGTAGAGATCAACGAGAACCACGTTCAGGCCGTCAGCGTTCCCACTCCCCAGACCGACACGGCCGAAGAATTCAAGAGAGCCCTCCGGAGCGGCCAGCCGGTTCTGGTTGATTTGGGGGCCAATTCGTGCATGCCCTGCCGGCAGATTCGTCCCATCCTAAAAGAAATCAAGCAGGAATATACCGGAAAAGCCCATGTATTCGTTATTGATGTCTATAAATATAAGGAACTGGCCGGGGAATACCGCGTTCAACTCATTCCCACCCTGATCTTTTTCAACAAATCAGGAAAAGAAGTTTTCCGCCATATGGGAGCCTGGGATAAGGCTTCCATCGTCGGCAAGTTGAAAGAGACCGGCGCAGCCTGATCAAAGCTTCTATCCTGAAAGAATCCCAGACCAATTTTTTCCTAAAGCTTGGAAAGGTTTCAGGAACGGTTCATCCTAAAGCTGCCGTGGGGAGCGGGTGGGATAAAAAAATTACCTGGGCAATCGTAATTCACTTGACAAAAAGGAGATTTATAATTATTTTTAGATTAATTTTAAAAGGAAGATTTGTCTGCCAAGGGCTTTGCCTGCAATTCATAGGTCGTCAAACCTTTTTGGGAATGTCTTAAAAATTTAACGCTTAAATTTTTTGAGGAGGTAGACATGAGTCGGGGAAGTTTGTTGCGAGGGAAGGGATTAACTTTGACAGTCATGGCCTTGATTTGTTTTCTTTGCTTGCCGGCCACTTTGCCAGCCCAGGAAAAGGATAAGGATACCCGGCCTGAGAGAGGGATGGCCATATACACCGAATACTCCGGGATATTTGTTGCGCCGGGAGAATCCGTGCGGATGGAGCTTACCATCGAGAACAAGGGGAAAAGGGATGAGAATATCGGCTTAAAAATTTCTTCGGTATCCAAAGGTTGGAAAGTTTCGGTCAAAGCGCCGAATTACACGGTCAATGCTATACCCGTTCCGGGAGGGAAAACCCGGACCCTGACTTTTTTGGCCGAGCCGGATAAGGGGGTTAAGCCGGGGAGTTATTTTTTTCAGATCGATGCCCAAACCGAAGATGGAAAATTGACCTCTTCGCAAAAAATCCACGTCACCGTTCGTGAAAAGTCGGAGGTTGGCGAGGAAATCCAGGTTACGACTTCCTACCCCGTGCTCCAGGGACAAACCGATGCCAAATTTGAGTTTTCCCTTGAGGTGACCAACAAAAGCGAAAGCGATAAGAATTTCAACCTTTCCGCCCAAGTTCCGCCAAAATGGGAAGTGAGTTTCAAGCCCGCTTATGAGCAGAAGCAGATTTCCAGTTTCCGGGTAAAAGCAGGGCAGAATCAGACGGTGGCCGTTGAGGTTACCCCTCCGAAAGATGCCACTTCAGGCAGCTTTCCGGTGACGGTCTGGATCACCTCCGGCGAGAAGAAAGCCGAGGCGAAACTCACCGTCATTCTTACGGGGATTTACAAGCTGGATGCCGGGACTCCCACCGGGCTTCTCTCTTTGGAGGCGATTGCCGGCAAGCCGGCCATTATGTCCCTTTTTGTCAAGAACACCGGGTCCGCCGTCAACCGCAACATTAGTTTCAGTTCCTTCAAGCCGGAAAACTGGAAGGTTGAATTCAAACCCGAGAAGATCGATGCTCTGGAGCCCGGGGCGTTGAAACAGGTGGAGGTCACCATCTCCGCCGCCGGTCAGGCCTTGGTTGGAGATTATTCGGTGGGCCTTTCCGTTGATGGAGAGAAGGGCAGCAGCAAGACGGTGGAGATACGGGTGTCCGTGAAAACCTCTGCCGCCTGGGGCTGGATTGGAATCATTATTATTGTCTTGGTCATCGCCGGCCTGGGCGGGTTATTCTACTGGCTGGGGAGGCGGTAAGATGAACGGGCGGAATGTCATCGAAACCCAGGATTTGACCAAGGTATACGGGGAGCAGGTCGCCGTTGACCACCTGAACCTCAAGATTAACCCGGGAGAGGTGTTCGGATTCCTGGGGCCAAACGGCGCCGGTAAAACAACCACTTTACTCATGCTCTTGGGACTCAGTGAGCCTACGTCCGGGAAGGCCTGGGTTTGCGGCTTTGACCCCACCCGCGAACCACTGAAGGTAAAAAGGTTGGTGGGCTACCTGGCAGAGAATGTCGGGTTCTATGACGATATGAATGCCGTCCAGAACTTATTGTTCATTAGCCGGCTGAACGAAATTCCTGATGACCTGGCCAGCAACAAAATCAAGGAGCTTTTGAAAATTGTTGACCTCGAAGTGGACCCCAAAAAAAAAGTAGGAGAATACTCCCGCGGCATGAGGCAGCGCTTAGGTATTGCCGAGGTCCTGCTGAAGGATCCTCAAGTCGTTTTATTGGATGAGCCCACGCTGGGACTCGATCCAGACGGTTCGCTCCAGATGCTGGAGCTGATTCGCTCCCTGAGCCACGATAAAAAAATTACGGTCTTTTTCTCTTCCCACCTCTTAGATCAGGTTCAGAAAATTAGTCACCGCGTGGGGATTATGATCAAGGGTCAGATGGTGGCCGTAGGCCGGATCGAGGACCTGGCCCAAGAGAAATTCGGGGTAGGGCAGGAGAAGTATACCCTGGAAGAGGTCTACATGAAGTATTTTAAGGAGGGTCAATCGTGAAGGGAATACTTACCATCTGCCGCAAGGAATTGGCGGATCATTTCAGCAGCACCCGCTTCATCCTGCTCTTTTATTTGATCCTCATGGTCAGCCTGGTAACGGCTTTCATCGTTGGATCGGGATTGCGGGATGAGTTGAAAGATGTGGCCAAACCCACCTTTGTTTTCCTGATGCTTTTTACATCTCCCGGGAAGCTCTTTTCCTTGATTCAGTTCATCGCCATCTTTGGCCCCCTTTTGGGGATTGTGCTGGGATTTGATTCCATCAACCGGGAGCGAAGCGCCCGCACGCTCAGTAAGCTGATTTCCCAGCCGATCTACCGGGATGCGGTTATTAACGGCAAGTTCCTGGCCGGGTTGATCACCATTTCCATCATGTTGGTATCGATCGTGTTGATGATTTCCGGCCTCGGTCTGCTGCTGATCGGGGTGGTTCCTGGTCCGGAGGAGATTTTTCGTTTACTCGTCTACTTAGTGATCAGCATTTTCTATATCGCTTTCTGGCTGGGGATTTCTATTCTGTTCTCCGTGGGATTCCGCAGTATGGCCACCTCGGCTCTGGCCGCCATCGCCTGCTGGATTTTCTTCTCCTTTTTCGTAGCGATGGGGGCCAGTGTGGTAGCCGACGTGGTTTCCCCCATCGATCAAACCCGGCCGGCTGATAACCCTGAACTACTGATTAAGCATGAACAGACCCGAAAAATTCTTTCCCTGTTTTCACCGATGACTCTTTACAGCGAGGGGACGACCATCCTCCTGGACCCCCTGAGAAAAACCACTCAATCGATACTCCTGATGGGTCCCATGGAACGGTTGTCGATTTCTCGTTTTCAAAACCCTCTTCCCCTAACCGAAAGCATTTACATCGTCTTGCCCCACCTCATATCTTTGATCGCCATCACCATGGTCTTCTTTGCCATAACCTATGCTGTTTTCATGCGCCAGGAGGTTAGGTCTACCTAAGTACCGGCCTTCCGCAAAAAGGAAGCGGAGAGCTCAACGCCAAGGAGGCGAAAACAAGGTTTTCGCCTCCCTCCAGGTCATTGCTATAGTTGTTTCTCCTTTTACCTGATTTTCTTTTGACAAGTTCCTGGAGATGACGTAAATTCCACAAATTGATTGAAGCACAAGGAGAATGGAGATGGCGAGTTGGGACACAATTGAGAAGATTTGGGCCCGGGAGGTGTTGAACTTCCGGGGCAACCCTACCGTTGAGGCGGAGGTTTTTCTAGTTGACGGCACCTATGGCCAAGCGGCCGTGCCTGCGGGAATCAGTACCGGAAGTCATGAAGCGGTTCAGTTATTGGACGGAGATCCCAAACGCTTTAGCGGCAAGGGCGTACTCAAAGCGGTGGAAAACGTCCGCAGGCTGATCGCACCGGCCTTGAAGGGAATGAAGGCGACCCGGCAGAAAGAGGTCGATGAGAAGCTCCTGAACCTGGACGGAACCCCCACGAAGAGCAGCTTGGGGGCCAATGCGATTCTGGCCGTCTCCTTGGCTACAGCTTATGCCGCTGCCGCCAGCCTGAAGGTTCCCTTATACCGCTATTTAGGAGGAGAAGGACCCTTCCGTCTACCGGTGCCAGTAATTGATATGCTTGCCGGAGGTTCGCATGCCCAAAGTTCGGTTGACCTCCAGGAGTATCTGATGATTCCTGCGGGGTTCTCGAGCTTCCAGGAGGCGCTCCAAGCCGGCGCCGATGTGTACCAGGCATTGCGGGAAGTCCTTCAGAAGAAGGGATACAGCGTCCCGGAAGCGAGCGGCCCCTATACCCCGTCCCTGGGCTCCAACCGGGAGGGAGTGGAAGTTATTGCCGCGGCCATTGAAAAAGCCGGTTACAAGCTTGGGAAGGAGTGCTTTATCGGGATAGACGCCGCCACATCCGAGCTTTATCGTGATGGAAATTATGCCCTGACCGGAGAGGGACGCAACCTCACTGCGGAGGAAATGGTGAATTTATGGGCCGAGTGGGTTGAGGCCTACCCCATCGTGAGCATTGAAGACGGATTGGCGGAAGAAGACTGGGAAGGATGGCAGGCTTTAACCGAACGGATAGGAGAAAAAGTACAGCTGGTCGGAGATGACTTTTTCACTACAAACCCCGACCGCCTTCGGAGAGGAATTGAACTCAAGGCGGCGAACGCCGTGCTCATCAAGCCCAACCAGATCGGCACTATGACCGAGACGCTGGAGGCGATCCGCATCGCCCGGGAAGCAGGATGGGCTGCCATGTTGAGCTCCCGTTCGGGAGAGACCGAGGACAGCACGATTTCCGACCTGGCGGTTCTGGAGGGTGCCGGGCAGATAAAATTGGGGCCCCCTTGCCAGAAGAGTATCGTTAAATATAACCGGCTTCTGCGCATAGCCGATGAGTTGGGGGACAAGGGGGAGTACGCTTCTGGTAGCATTCGTTGCTCCAGATTACAGATCAATCCTTGATAGGGGGAGCCCGCATTCCGGGAGATTTTAACTGGGAGCGATCCCGAGTTCATAGGCAGGGAGGGAAGTTCTACTCATCGATGGGGATCAGAATTCAAAATATGGAAGTCCTGCTCTCAACCGGGAATTTTTCCGGGCGAAAAGCCATGTTGCCGATCCTGGAAGCAGGTCTACAGGCCGCCGACCCATATGCCAACGCCCGAAAACTCATTCGAGTGGAGAACGGGAAGCTGATCGTCGGGAATAAAGAATTCGAGCCCGGCGGAAGCCCGAGAACCGGCGATGAAGTTTACGATCTCTCCCGGCTCGGAAGAATTTACATGTTGGGGGCGGGCAAGGGCATCCAGAATGTGGCCAAAGCCATAGAGGATGTTCTGGGCGACCGGCTCACGGGGGGCCATGTCATTGACAAGAAAGGGCATCCTTTAATCCTGAAAAGGATCGGCGTTACGCTGGGAGGGCATCCGACGCCCGATGAAGACTGCGTCAAAGGATGTGAACGCATCCTGGAGATAACCAGGGATCTGACGGAGAGGGACCTGGTCTTTACCTGCGCGGCGAACGGCGTATCCTCGCTTCTGACCATGCCCGTGCCCGGCATAAGCGTGGAGGACTTGCGCCAGACTACGATGGTTACCCAGATCGAGCGCGGCATGCCGACGAGGCACCTCAGCCCGATCCGGAACCACCTCGACCGGATGAAGGGGGGCAGAATCTCCCGCTATATCCATCCGGCGAAAATGATCCATATCCTGGCGATCGATCCGGGCGAATATGACCAGCGGATGCATGAAAACTACTGGCTCCACACCCTGCCGGACTCTACGACCTTTCAAGAAGCTATCGATAACCTCAAGCGGTGGAAGGCCTTGGAGGCCGTTCCCGCCGCAGTCAGAAGACATCTGGAGGAAGCTGACCCGGAGCAGGAAACTCTTAAGGCCAAAGACTTCGCTAAGATGTCTTTTCGTATTTTCGGGCTCATGCCCGGATACTGGCAGAGCGGGAAACTGCTTTCCGCCATGAAAAAAGCCGAAGAGCTCGGTTTCAAAGCAATCATGGTTGCCGATCAACTCATAGAGATCGAAGCCAGCCAGGCGGGAACATACATGGCTGCGATTGCCAACACCGTCGAACGAAAAGGCCTGCCCTGCGATCCTCCCTGTGCCCTTTTCTCCAGCGGGGAGTTGGTCGTAACCGTGGGGCAGGAGAAGGGGATCGGTGGACGGAACCAGGAATTCGCGCTCTCGGCGGCCCTGAGGATTGCGGGAAGTAAGAATATCGTAATCGCGTCGGTGGACACAGACGGCACCGACGGACCCGGCTCCCAGTTTATCGCCGGCTCGGCGGATATTCCCTGTCTTGCCGGGGGCATCGTGGATGGGCGGACCGTTGAGTCGGCTAAAAAATTAGGAGTGGATATTGTCGGGGAGCTGAAGCGGCATAACACCAGTCCGGCTTTGTGGAGACTCAACAGCGGGATCGTGGCGACTCCCAACATAAGTCTCATAGACCTAACGGTGGCGTTAATCATGGGACGATGGGCATAGGGAAAAAGATGATCGAAGTTGGGGCAAATCTTTATTCTGGTCTTGAGACAGGAGAAAATTACCGGCCGGGTATCAATTCAGCATTTTGAAAAGAACCACTAAATTTCGGGGGGGAATGCGCATCATTTTTAAATTGGCAGTTTAATTGTATAGGAAATTCCTTTTTGGACACGGATGTACAAAGATTATCAGGGTAAACTAAAAAGAAAATAATTATCTGCGGGTATCTGCGTAAATCTGCGTCCTATTAAATTTAAATGAAAAGACAGAAAATTTTTAATGCTATTGAGTTTGGGGAAAATTGTAGTCAGGCCTATACTCTAATCAAGGCACTTCGAGAGGTATGATGCGGAACTGGAAAACATCCACCAGCCCTTTATCCGTGATCTTCAATTCAGGAATGACGGGCAGGGCCAAGAAGGAGAGGGTCTGGAAGGGGTTTACTGGAACGGTGCCCATTTTTTTAGCGGCCTGAAGCAATTTTTCCATTTGGGCAGCTACCCTTTCGGCTGTTTCCAGGGAGATGAGCCCGGCAATGGGCAAGGGGAGGGAAGCTTGCACTTCTCCCTGGTCCACTACCACCAACCCCCCTTGCATTTTTTGGATTGCTGCGACCGCTTGCCTCATTTCCTCGTCGTTCACGCCAACAACAACAATGTTGTGGGAATCGTGGGCGACCGAAGTCGCTAAAGCGCCCCGTTTCAAGCCCAATCCTTTCACTAGACCGATGCCGATATTCCCCGAAGCTTTATGGCGTTCGATCACAGCGATCTTCAGAATATCGGATTCGGGATCGGAGACGATCATGCCCTGGCTATCTTTTTTAACCGGCAAGAGCAACTTTTCCGTCAAGATCTGCTCGGGGATGATGCCAATGACCCAACTGTTTTCGGTTTTTAGGAATAGGGATAAGGAAGATTTTCCAAGGGGCTTGATCTTTACCGTTTGGGAAACCTTGGTGTTAAAACGGGGAGAGAAAAGAGGGTAGGCTTTCCCTTCCCGGGCGACAACCTTGCCGCCTTTTATCGTCAGCTTTGCCTGGAATTGGTTCAGGTCCGTGACTGCAACCAGATCGGCCCGCCGCCCAGGAACGATGGCTCCGCGATCCCGCAAGCCAAACCGATCAGAAGGGTTACAGGTAGCCATTTGAAGAGCAACCATGGGATCAAAATCCAGGGCAACCGCCTGGCGAAGGAGATGATCCATTTCTCCTTTAAAAAGGAGATCTTGGGGCTCCAAGTCATCTAAAACGAAAAGACAGCGGCGGGAATTCTGGAGGTTTACGACCGGCAGCAATTCCCGCAGGTTCTTAGCGGCCGATCCTTCGCGGATCATCAGCCACATCCCCAACCGGAGCTTTTCCTCCGCCTCTGCTCTTTCCGTGCATTCATGATCGGATTCAATTCCCGAGGCTACGTAAGCGTTCAACCCCTTACCGGATAGGAGGGGGGCATGGCCGTCAATGGGCCTTCCTTGTTTTTTAGCCGCTGCTATTTTTTTCAGGACTTCCGGATCCTTTTGCAATACCCCTGGGAAGTTCATCATTTCAGCCAGGCCCAGAACGCGCTGGGTCTGCAATAGTTTCTCGATGTCTTTGGCTTGGAGAGCAGCTCCAGCTGTCTCCAGGGGGGTGGCCGGGACGCAGGAAGGAGCCATGAAAAAAAAGTCCAAGGGAAGAGTACTGCTGGAGTTGATGAGAGCCTGAATGCCCGGGAGGCCAAGGACATTAGCTATCTCATGCGGGTCAAGGACGACGGTGGTAGTCCCATGGGCAAGGGCCAGGCGGGCGTATTCCGCCGGCGTCAAAAGAGAGCTTTCCAAATGGAGGTGTCCATTGATCAAACCCGGAATGAGCAAGAGTCCAGTTAGGTCCAGACTCTCTATCCCCTCGCTGTATTCCTTGCCCACTGCGGCGATCCATTCGCCGGCAATGGCCACATTGGCCGGGTAGACTTCTCCGGTGAAAACATTGACCACACGGGCGCCCTGCAACAGGAGATCCGCCGGAACATCTCCTTTGGCAACATCGATCAGATGGTTCAATCAGCCTCCTGCAGAAATATTTGCCACAGAGGTCACAGAGAGCACAGAGGAATAATAAATTAAAGATTAAAAATGAAAGTGGATTTTCAAAGTTTTTTTAAATTTTATATTTCGGTTCATTATATCATTTTATCTCTATGACCTCTGTGATCTCTGTGGCAAAAAAAGTTTTAAATTACTCTAGCTCTACCACGATTTCCGGTTTATGGAGGATGGTTTCGTGGACAAAGCAGGCCTCAGCCATGCGCAGGAACCCCTTTTTTTCTTTTTCCGGAATATCGTGGGGGTAGTGGATCTCAGCTTTAATCGAGCCGATGCGCCAGGGATCTTTGACCACCGTCCAATCCATAAAGACCTTCAGCCCTTCGGTCGGGAGGTTGTGCCTTTTGCAGAACCTCGCGGCGTAGACCCCGATACAGTTTCCCAGCGAAGCCACAAAAATCTCGGATGGGGTCATCGCCTTGTCCGTTCCGCCTTCTTTCTCGTGTTGATCCGTAATGACCTCATGACCATTGCAGGTGGCTTTGAAAATAAATCCCTCCAGCCAATTCACTTCCATTTTCATATTGATTCTCCGGTTGATTTTTGATCAATTTTAACAGGAAGAGGAGGTAAAAGGAAGAGTGGAATACAAAGGAAAACAGGAAAAAGCTGGACTTTTTCCCTTAGTTTTTGTATCCTGAATTATAGTTTAAAGTTTTTTTCAACTTTAGGCACTTTAGCACACTTTAGGCACTGTCTTATAGTGGGCGGTTAGCTCAGTTGGTTAGAGCGCCGGTCTCACATACCGGAGGTCGTGGGTTCAATTCCCTCACCGCCTACCAGGAATTTAGGGGGTACATCGATGAGGTGTAGCCCCTTTTTAATAAGGCAGCTCCTTGAGATCTGGAGGAAGGAGGCGGGAAATGAACAAGGTTTTTAATCGGATTACATTCGATCCCCAAATCATGGGGGGGCGAGCATGCATTCGTGGAATGCGGATACCGGTTTCGGTCATTGTCGGCCAGATTGCCCATGGGGCTCCCCTTGAAGAGATCTTGGAGGGATACCCGGATTTGGAAAGAGAGGATATTCAGCAGGCTCTTGAATACGCAGCTTGGCTGACCCAGGAACAGGTTTATACCCTGTAGAGAATCTGGCATGCGCTTCCTTGCCGATATGGGAGTGGATATAAGAGTCGTCAAATGGCTGCGGGAAAAAGGACACGATGCCAACCATTTGCGAGATGAGGGACTGCATCGAATGCCTAACGGGGAAATTTTTGATAAAGCCATTTCCGAGAATCGAGTGATCTTGACTTTCGATCTTGATTTTGCCGAAATCGTAGCCCTCTCGAAAGGGCACGAGGCGAGCATCGTTCTTTTCCGTTTGCATAATACCCGCACATCCAACCTAATCAGTCGATTATCCGCCGTGCTTTCAGAATCTGCCGTGGCGTTAGAGAAGGGGGCGGTTATTGTCGTCGAGGAGTCCCGCCATCGCGTCCGATATCTGCCCATCGGCAGGGTCGAGAACAATTAGCCCGCAGCTTTTGAAATTCCTTCCTCATCTTTAGGACATACCTTTTTTCTTCAATCATTACGGCGGCTGGACAGGCTATCATAATCGGCTGGCCCTTGACCCTTAAAGAACGGCCCCCCCATCGGATTCATTTCAAATCCTCAACCATGTGTTTGGTCTTTAGTTCATTTCTGTGCAAAATCTGGGAGATGGCAGATGTTGAAACACCCATCTGCCGGGCAATCTCCGCTAAAGGAATCCCAAGTTCCTGTACCAGCCTCCAGGCCAAATCCGAACGGACTTTGGAAATCACTCCTCGACGGCTCCCCATCTGCAATTCCTGCAAAGATACCCCTTCCTTCTTGCAGGTCGCCTCAATGATCTGCTGCACTTGTTTATTTCTCATCTGAGAAGAAAACGAGTGTCTTGTCCTGCTCTCGGCTTCTTTTAAAATCCTCTCCACAAAATCTTCGGTCCCTAAGATCCTCTCATCCGCCAGGACTTTCTCCCCGGACCGGCGGAGACTTTCCACGGCCGACCAGCCACCCAGGGAGCGAATCAGGCCTCCGCCCACAAGCTCCGGCCTATGCCCTTGCTTGATCCCCTCAGAAATAAAACGACGGTATATTTTCCGGACCTGCCCGGCTCTTTTCCCAAACCAGGACAACACGTAACCTGCATCCTGCCAAGAATAGCTCACCTTTCCCAGCAGAACCCCGTGGCCTGTCCCCTCCCTCAAATATTTTCTTCCCTTAAAAGAATTCCAACTTACGCTTGTAAACAATGTCCCCAAATACATAATCGTCATTCCAAGTGTTCGATATCCTTGCATAAATCACCATTCGCTTGATTGCCGCATATAACGCGCAAATTATAACACGGGTTTTTGGGCGTTCCCGGTCAGAGGTCTCAAAAGAGGCTTCCAACCATCTTTAAAGTGATTTAAATGCGGTTTGGAGGGTCAAAAAAAATAAAAAAAATCCTTTACAAGTTTTTGGGGGTGTGTAATGGGCAGGGGATTGGGGTCAGGTGAAAGGTGCTGGCTGACTATTTTATATTTCTAAAATAGTGGCAGCAGGCAGGGGATAGTGAGCGGGAAAATACCTTCTTGACATCATTGCCCATTCTGCTATTATCCCCATAGAAATACGCTCTCCAATCCCCTTGCTCGGAGGGAAGGTATGGTAAGGAGATTTTGAAACCACATTTCTCGTAGGTAGAGGAATGGGGTTTTTGTTTTTAAGGGCTTACCGGGAAGCGAGGGAGAGCAAGAGGAGGTTGTGGGGGGATAGTGGACCCAGGAACAGGACTTACAATTTTAGGGACCGCGATAGGGTCAACAAAGATTATTGAAAAAATTCTTGGCCCCACAGCCGAGTATTTAGGGGAAGGTCTAAAAAACTGGACGCAAAAAAGAATAGAGAATGTAAGCCATATTTTTAAAGTGGCGGAAAAGCGACTGGGTTCTAAATTGGAAGAAAATGGTTCTGTACCGCCCAAAGTCTTAAGGGGAATTCTTAATGAAGGGTCTTACTGTGAGGATGAATTATCGGCAAAATATTTCGGTGGAGTATTAGCATCTTCCCGAACTGCAATACATAGAGATGATCGCGGAATGGTCTTAATTTCTTTATTAAATAGATTGTCAACCTATCAGATTCGAACTCATTATATTTTATATAGAACAACAAAATATCTCTTTAATGGACAAATAATTTTGCCCACAACCACTGAGGGAAGGAAGCTTTTAACAATATTTATCCCTTTTAGAAGCTATGATCTGTCAATGGATTTTACAAAAGGGGAAAATTCGGACCTAATTGTAAGCCACACTTTATGGGGATTATTTCGAGAGGGTTTAATTAGTAAGGGATTTATGACTGGTCCAGTAGATTTTTTGAAAACAAAATATTCAAAGATTGATAAAGATGGTTTTATATTTAGGCCATCACCTCCTGGAGTAGAATTATTTCTATGGGCATTTGGTTTAGGTAATGTTTCAGCAGGGAAATTCTTGGATTCAAGGGTAGTAATTCCAAATGATATAAATATAAATTTAGTTGAAGGTGCCCATTCAATGAGGGAATAGTAAGCTTCGTGAGCTATATTTTTTCTTGGGATTAATACCTTTTTTAATGTTCATTAAAATAATTTTTGCGACTCATCACCCTGGCTTTTGTGTTTTTGGTTGAGGGGGTGGGGGTGGAGGAAAGGTAGAGAGTGAGTTTCAAGCAGGGATAGGAGAGAAGAACGATGAATGCAGAGCAGACTACCACCATTATAACCGCCATCTTCCAGGGAGGAGGTATCCTCCTCTTTTTATACTACTATATTCGTAGCCTTAAGAATCGTATTACAAGCTTGAGGGATACCATTCAGGCACAGGAAAAGACCCTGTCGGTAATGGAGAAACGGATTACCGAAACTGAGAAGGTAGGCAACATCTACAAGAACCTGATTGCTGATTTGCCCAAAGACCTTGAGAACTACAAAGCTGTCATCTCCCAAACAAAAGATAATGTTATCCTCGAACTCAAAAACATGAATAAAGAAAAGGACGAGGAGATTAAGCGTTTTCGCGATATAGAAACGCAACTGGAGAAACTCCCAAAAGCTGAGGTTGAAAAAAGGCACTTGTTGAGGGCATTCATCTTTCCCTTAAACCGGAAAACAAGGATATTTACGAATTTTCCGAAAGGCTCCTGGAAGATCAAGAACTTGTTATCCCAAAGCTCATTAGTGTAAAGTCCCTTTCCGAGCTGATTAGTACCATGGGCGGCAATCTCAAGATTGAAAAAGAATCGAAGACGATTACCGACCTTTGGGAAAGGCCAGGAGGCAAATTCCCGAACGGACTTCGACTCGTATCCCAAAGTATTAATGGCAACTTTGCTATTTTCGAGGACAGCCGGGTCATTATGGACAAGGAGAAGTACGCTTTCTTGGATTTTGGCCTGAAACGATTGAGAGAGTTTATCCAATCATAATGTACTATGCCTTCTTATAAGGGCTGTCGGTGTCATAATAGTGTCAAACATAATCTGCATTTGGCGACGCTGGCGAGGGTTTCAATGTCCACACGGTGGACATAAGGCTTTAAAAAATAAGTAAAAACAAGCCGTTGTCAATCTGATATTGATGCGCTCACATACCGGAGGTCGTGGGTTCAATTCCCTCACCGCCTACCAGTTATTACAAGGGGTTAGCAATAACCCCTTTTCTTTTTTTGGGGCTGGTGTCAAAATAGGGTCATTGTTTTCGGAGGGGGGCTTAGGCGGAAACCATGTAAGACACCGAGAAACTTGGTTTGCGAAATAAAAGCCTTTTTCGTATCATAACTTAGAGCAAGTACTTTGGTGATGTCTTAGGCCGACCAGAAACCAAATCAAGTTTCTTATATGGAAACCATATAATCCAAAGTTAGGCGTCCAAGCAACCAGGAGCCAGCGGTGACTGTTCACACGTCCGAACTCGAAAAGCGAGAGCGATGCCTGGCTCATCATCTCGGCCAGGTTGTAAATGACAGGGCGTTTGCTGAGAGCGCCATCCGGGATTTGTTCGACTTCCTTCAGTGTCCCCTTGAACAGGTCTGTGCGGAGGACATGTACGCTTACGCCGACACACTCCGGTCCAAGAAGCCCACCGAGGACGAGTGGAAACGCCGGTTTGCGGCCCTCGGGGCCTTCTTCGACAGCTCGGAATCAACGGGTGGCGTGACTCGGAATCCTATGAAGCCTCTCACGCGTGGGGTTCCCAGATGCTTAGGTAACACGAGCGAACAGGCGACTGGTGAAGTTGTCCTGTCTTCTCGTGGGATGATGGTCCCGCAACTTGCCGAAAACGTACCTGAAAGGGGGTTCGCCAGCGGTGCGACCTTGCGTGCGCTCTACTTTCCTTACGCGCGGTCGTTCAACTCGCTTTTCCTAAAAACCTCGCTGCTCGTGTTTGACGAGCTCTGGTTTCTCGACCCGCTCGATAGAATTACTCGGAGCGAGATCTGCCACTATCGGAAAGACGGCCTTGTGGAACTCCCAGAATGGGCACGCGTGATCGAAGTGTACGACCAGCTCTACGACGCTGGTTTTGTCAGGATTCACAACGATTTCGGCCTATACAGAAGCTATGACGGCCTCCTATCTCATGCCTTAGAGGCTGACCGCCACGATCCTGAGTTTATCGCTAAGGTGTCAAGCGAGTTGGACATGAACGGGTGGTCGATACACAGGGCGCGCATCCCGGTAGACCAACAGGACTTGTCACTTGCCGGGCGTTGGGCAGGGCAGCCAGCGACTTCCGGTCCTGATTGGTATCGCTCTCCAGCCGGTGACAGCGAACGGGGATACGGCACGTATCAGGACTTCAGTTCGCCGTACGTCATGAACATCGCGCATGGTGTTGTCCATCCTGTGGTCGGCTTCTCGGCGACACTCAATCAGACGCTACTAACGTGTGGATTGCGAGATATTGTTCCAGTCACAGATTCACGGACGGCACTCAACCTGCTGTCCATCAAGTACCGGCGCGCACTCACGATGACTGGGACGCCGACGGGGGGCGAAGCACATCCCGCCGAATACGATAGTGGCACTGGGCAGTTGGCAATGGCCATCATCGATGCAGTCGTTCCAAAGGAAGAGTTGGGCCGGCGCAGCTTTGAAGATCTTCTCAGGTATCGCCGGGAGGCACGCGAACGGATGCGAGCATTCCAGATCCTTCTACGTGAACTGCGAGCCGAGATCGAAGCAAGCCCGTGGTCGGCGCGCTTTCAGTCGGAACTTCGAAGGACTGTTGACGCGAAAGTGCGGCCTGCGGAGGTCAAACTGCGCGGTGAACTCAAGTCCACCTACGAGAAGATGTTCGGAGAGATCGTTGGAGCCGCAGTAAAGGCGGTGACGCCAACGGCGGTTCTCAGCGTCTTACCGGGACTTGGACTCGCGGAAGCGCTCCTTTGGGGCGCAACGGTCGGTACGGGGCTGGCTGCCATTTCGGTTCAACCCGTGCTCGACGCATGGGCGCAGAGTCGGGCTCTTAAGCGGAATGGCTTGGCGTGGCTGCTTGATGTGCGAGAGGACGCCTAACCACGGCTTGCAGCGGACCGCCGAGGACTCCCGCTGAAGCCGAACGTTTTCGCTTTTAATTCGTAATCCTCAGTTCTCGAATATAGTTCCAACCAATAACTTGTGAAAGCGAAAACCCACTTCTATGCGACTGCCTGCCCGACCAATTCCCACTTCTCACAAATAACCCCATCCAGCAGCTTAACCGCATTCTGCAACTGTTCAGGCGCAAGGTGGGAATAGCGCTGGGTCATGGCCAGCGTTTTGTGCCCCAGCAATTCCTGCAAGGCCCGAATGTGCACCCCCCTTATAGCCAGATGCGAAGCGTAGGTGTGCCTTAAATCGTGGAATCGGAAATCCGTGATACCCGCCTTTCTGCACGCCGAAGTGAAGCTGTGCTTTATATCCGTTATGGGCTTGCCATTGCCGAAAACATATCCTGATTTCTGCGGCATCTCCGCAAGGATTCTGTAGAGCGTGTCATTGATCGGGACTACCCGCGAAGTGTTATTCTTGGTTATGGGCAAAATGCTGAAGCGACTTTCCAACCTAATGTAATCCCACTTCAGCCCCAGTATTTCGCCCCGACGCATGCCCGTGGTGAGGGCGACCATGACAATATCCCGGAGTGGATGGGGTGGGGGAGGGCAGCAGGCAAGCAAACAATAATTTATTCAATTTCCCCAATGACTTTGTTAAGGATTTACTTGGAAGCGCCCATATTCTTTAAAGTGGGAGTCAAATGAAAAAGCAGCGGCGATCGATAGGAGAAGTGGAGAACGGGTGAATTATACAAATGATGATTTGGCAAAATTCTGTTGGACAGACCGTTTTTTCTCCGCGAATGGCTTTCATAAAATACATTACCATTGTAAAAATGCATTGCTTTTTTACAGTAGTAATGTAAAAATAGATCATGCCGGATCAAGAGTTTATCCCCCGCTTATTGCGTTGTCCGGACCGGTCGTTCTTCCTGTTTGGACCCCGCGCCACGGGAAAAAGCACCTGGCTGAAACAAGTGCTGCCGGACGCTCTGCACCTGGACCTGCTCGATGCCTCCCTCTATCTTGAATTGACCCGGGATCCCCATCGGCTCGAAGGGCTCGTAGGCGATCGTCCTCCTGGAAGCTGGATCGTGCTGGACGAAATCCAAAAGGCGCCCGCCCTCCTGGATGAGGTACAGCGGCTCATGGAGTCCCGTCGCTTGAGATTCGCCCTTTGTGGCTCCTCCGCCCGTAAACTGCGCCGGGGAGGGGCTAACCTATTAGCCGGCCGCGCCATCACGATCAATATGGAAGGGTTTTCCGCTGCCGAGCTGGGTGACACATTCGCTCTTCCCTTTTCCCTGGAGTGGGGTCTTCTCCCGTTCGTTCAAAAGGAACGCCACCGGGCGGCGGACATTCTGGAGGCATATGTCAACACTTATCTCAAGGAAGAAGTTCGTGAAGAGGGTCTCGTGCGAAACGTTCCTCCGTTTCTGCGCTTCCTTAACGTTGCCGGACAACTGAACGGACAGGTGGTAAACGCCCACAATATCGCTCGCGAGGCGGCTGTGCCGCGGAGCACCGTAGACACCTACTTTTCCATCCTAACCGATACCCTTCTGGGGCATTTCCTCCCGGCATGGCGTCCCGGGGTTAAAGTACGCGAGGTGGCCCACCCGAAGTTTTACTGGTTTGACCCAGGGGTGGCTCGGGCCGCCGCCGGCCTGTTGCGGGACCCCCTGGACCGGTCTATGAAAGGCGCTTCCCTCGAAACGCTTATCTTTCATGAACTGCGCGTCTACAACGAAATAAGCCGGAAATTGCGGCCGTTGGCCTATTACCGCACCGCCGCGGGCGTAGAGATCGATTTCATCGTCGAGACTCGAAAACGGCAAGCCGGTAAACCACCGCACCTGGTAACTATCGAAGCTAAATTGGCAGAAAAATGGGATCGGCCCTGGGAGGCTCCCATGCGCGGCCTCAATTCTCTGCCCGGGATAAAGGTTGAACGCATGTTCGGCGTCTATACTGGGCCGCGGGTTTATCACTTTGAGGGCGTCGTTGTCTTGCCCGCACCGGATTTCCTTCGGGCCCTCCATCGGGGAGAAGTATTTTGAAAAAGAAAATATTCTTGATCCATTAACTATAGGCTTCCGTTCAATTTTGGAAAGGATGTCTCCAATTGCACTGATTCATCTCAAAACCTCAGTTGAGGATTTAATTTATCTGTGCCCATGCCTCCAACACGGCTGCAATCCAATCGCCCGGACATAAACCCTCAAGGCGAACGGATCAAGACTCAAAAATTGTTTTATCCGGCCCAAGTAGCGGTCTCCGAGCATATACCGGCCCGATTCCCACCAGCTAATCAGGGCCTGGGTGGCCCCGCCGAGCAGGATGCCAAGGGTTCTCTGGTGCAAGCCAGCCTCAACACGTTTAAGCCGTAACTGCATTCCAAGCCTATGATATCGTTGCATAAATCACCATGAACTTGATTGCCAAATATAACGTGGCCATTATAGCAGAGGATTTTCTTGACTATGCCGTGTGGGTGTACTTTTCCTCGCTGGCGTCATTTAAACGCGGAAAATGGCCTCAAGATTTTCCTTGTCATGTTTTGGGGGTATGTAATGGGCGGGTATAAAACGGCGGGCCAGGTGGGCTTTTATCTACGAGGCAATATAAGGCCCAATAGTCTGCAATTCAGACAGTAGCGAATGCCCACCGGGCGGATTCGCCCAACATCTCCTAACCCCGCCATAGATTGCTATTCGAGCGACCAGGAGATTGCCCTCTCATTCCCCAGGAAAAAATTTTT
>Ga0180009_10001010_pt1 | contig 35429 bp, 49 predicted proteins | sample OS_PC_MetaG_FD_123537 | JGI IMG/M metagenome (GOLD analysis project Ga0180009, IMG submission 123537) | Groundwater microbial communities from the Aspo Hard Rock Laboratory (HRL) deep subsurface site, Sweden - OS_PC_MetaG | ecosystem: Environmental > Aquatic > Deep subsurface > Groundwater... | reverse complement strand
GAAGAAGATATTAAGATTTATGTTGAAAAGATGTTAGATAAATCTAAAGAGGAAATTGTTTTGAATATTGAAAAATTAATAAGAGCTTATGATCCTTGTTTTTCGTGCAGCTCTCATTTTTTAGAAGTTACGTGGGAATGAATTATCTTTATAACTTCTTTTTTTATTTCTTCTTTATCTCCTGATTGAGGGATTCCTATTATGTTTATTTTATTTACTCGTTTTAGTTCTTTCATTAATTTTAAGTAAAAAGTTATATCAAAATCATGTAAGGAATACATATTTGGTTTTTGTATTTTGTCTAAATCTGTTATTAAAGTTGTTTTTGTAATTCCTTTTACAACATCTAGAATATTTAAGTTGCTTTCTTGGATATCAAATATTTCATTTAAAGAATCTATTGGCTTAAAATTGATGTTTTCCAATTTAATTTCTTTTGCTATGTTTTTTGCTAGATTATCATAATCCAATACCTCGTTTCCAAACACATAGATTGTTTTCATGTAGATTATATTAAGAACACAATATTTAAATATTTAGATTATTTTTTAAAGGGTATGAAAAGAGGTGTGATGTTTGCTTTATGTACTGCTATTATCAGTGGTGTTTCGATATTTTTGAATGCTTTTGGAGTTCAAGGGATAAATCCCTATGTTTTTACTGGTTTTAAAAATGTAATTGTAGCTGTGTTTTTATTTTCGATTATATTGTTATTTAAGAATTTTAAACAATTGAAAAATTTAACTTTTAAAGATTGGAAACAATTAGTGTTAATTGGGTTGATTGGAGGGAGTATTCCGTTTTTATTATTCTTTAAGGGTTTGCAGTTAAGTACAGGGAGTCAGGGTTCTTTTATTCATAAAACATTATTTATCTGGGTTTCCATATTAGGAGTTATATTTTTGAAGGAGAAATTGAGTAAGAAAGTTTTGATTCCTGCTTTGGTGTTGTTATTTGGGAATTTTTTATTATTAAATCTAAATAGTTTTTCATTTAATTTTGGTAATTTATTGATATTAATTGCTACTTTGTTTTGGGGTGTTGAGATTATTATAGCTAAGAAGGTTTTAAAGAAATTAAATAGCAATATTGTTGCTTTTGGTAGGATGTTTTTTGGTTCTGTTTTTATTTTGATATTTTTGTTATTTACTGGACAGGTTAGTTTAGTTGGGAGTTTAGGTTTTAGCCAGGTAATGTGGGTTTTGATAACTTCTGTATTCTTATTTGGATATGTTTTTACTTGGTATAAGGCAATTAAGTTTACAAAAGTTAGTGTAGCTACATCTGTATTGTTAGTAGGGAGTGTGATTACAACATTATTGAGTTTTGTATTTTTAGATAAAATGATTAGTTTGTCCCAATTATTTGGATTGGTATTTTTAGTTGTTGGTGTTGTTTGGGTTATTAAATTAGAGAAATTTCAGTTTAATATTTCTATTGCAAAACCATGATGAATTGTAACTATATTGTCTATTTTGACATCTGGTGTTAAATCTGAGAATACTTTTCTTGTTTTATTGTTATAAGATACTGTTAGGATGTTTTTATTTATTTCTATTACTTTTGCTTTATGAACTTTACATATTTCTTTGAAATCATTACCAGCTTTACCATAATATCCATCGCCTTTTTCTATGTATTTGTTGTGTTCTTCTAGCCAGTATTTTTTTATGACTTCCATGTCCCAGTAATCTTTTTTCATTTTATTTGCTAGTTCTTTTATTCTTTTGAATGCTGCTGTAAATATTTTTTCTAATTCTTCTTTGTTTAGCTCTTGTTTATTTTTTAATTTTGATTCAAGTTCTTCTTGTTCTTCTTTAGGGAGTCTATGAATATCTACTAGAATTCTTGAGCATGGTAAGGCATATCTTAGGAAATATTGTTGGGGGGTCATAGTTTTTTTAATTAAAGAAAGTATTTAAATGTTTTATAATAGTGATATGTTTTACGGTAAATTTTGATATTCATATGACCAATTACCTGTATCTATAATTGCATCTGATACATTTAGATTTGTTTCCATATTATAATGCGTTGCAAACATAACACGATAAATACTAGCACGTTCTTCCCATTTGGGCAAAACTGTTATTTTTGAACCAATTTCATCGTCAAATTTACCAATTAAACTTGGAAATATATAAAATCTTGTTATTAAGTCTAGATGGTCTGTCTTGGAGAACATATCTGTAGCATGTCCAGGATAGCTTAATTCCATATTACCTCTTGCAGTCAACCCAAAAGCAGTTTTTAAGAGGTTATTGACTCTTATTATAAGATTAGGATCATCCTCTGCTTTAATATAATTTTTGGAAACTTTAGGAATATGACTTACATTGTGAAGGCTCATTTTAAATAAAAATAATATAAAAATTTATAAATTTAACTAAAAATTGAAGATATATAATCGCCTATAAAATGAGTTAGAACTATAACCATTATTGCAATAAGCAAGTGTTCTTTAATTACTTTCCATGGTTTTTGATTTTGATTTTTAGCAAGTTTATAGCTTAAAAGTGTCAATAAAGATAAACCCCAGATGATACTTATTATAATGGCTGTAGAAAGTTGCAATAATAAAACCGGAACAATAAATGTTAATGCTGTTATAAATTTAAATAAGAAAGTAGATATTGTTGATTCCCATATTTCTTTTGCAGAATGTTTGTTTTCTGATTCTTCTGAGATATGAATTCCAAGGGCATCTGAAAGTGCATCTGCTATTGCTATTGTTATTATACCACCAAGAACAACTATTTTTGAATGGGTGCTGGAATGTAAACCAACCATTAAACCAAGGGTTGTTATTATTCCTGATGTTAATCCAAATGAAAACCCCACATTTATTGAATGTTTCACTATTATTCCCCTTCTTTAAAAAAACTTAAACTTTCCAAAGCATCTTTTTCGTTTATTTTTTGTATTGCAAATTTTTGCTGGACAATTACATAATCACCAATTTTGCAATCTATTAAAGAAATATTGACTTCTCTTTTTTCTGTGTTATAGTCTATAATTGCTGTGTCTTCTTTAATTTCAATTATTTTTCCAGGTATTGCTAGGCACATCTTACTTCTTTTATTATTATTTGATCTCCTTCTAAAATTTCAGGAAGTTCTCCACATTTTGGACATTCAAATATTGTTAAATCATGAGATCTTGTGACTATTTTTGGGATTCCTTTGTAACCACACGAGCATTTAATAATAGCATCTTTTTTTGTAATGTTTATATTGTAATTAACAAGTTTATTCATAGTATCTATTAATTCTTCTGGAGTTAGATGAGCTAAAGAACCAACTTCAAAAGTAACTGACTCTATTTGGTTATATTCTTGTAAATCTCTTATTATGTTTTTACAAATAGTTATTTCATGCATTTTTTAATTCTTTTAAAAATTTCTTTGGGTTTTTTGATTTCACAAAGTATGATGAGAGTAAAATACCTTTTGTTCCTAAATCTAGTGCTGCTTTGAAATCTTCTTTTGTTGATATTCCTGAACCACATAATGGTTTTATTTTTGTGTTTTTTAATAATTTAACAAATTTTTTTACAGATTTTGGTTTGTATGTTGATATTCCTTTTCCTGTTGCTATTAATTCTGGAATTTCAAATGCAATGTAATCTGGATTTAATTTTATTATTTTTTTTGTTTCTTTTAAATTTTTAGAGCAAACAATTGTTATTAATTTTAATTTTTTACATTTGTTTATTATTTCTTTTAAGTTTTTTATTTTTTTTTCAGAATGGTTTAGTAATGTTCCTACTGCTCCTGCTGCTTTTATTGCTTCAGGGGTTATTGATCCTGTGTATCTTCCGTAAGTTGCGTTGTCTGTATGTTGTGCTAAGACTTTTGCTTTTGAAGATTTTGATATTTGATAAATATCTGTTGGTTGAACTGCTAGGTATGTATCTTTATTGACTAGTTTTGCAAGTTTTAAAGCATTTTTACCTGTTGCTTCTTTGTAGGTTTTGAAATTTATTATTATCATTTTAATTCCTTCATAGCTTGTTTAACTGTTTTATTCTCAAAGATTATTTTTTTAAGAGCTTTTGTTAATTTTAAAGGTTGTTTATGTTGCCAAATATTTCTTCCAATTGCCATGCCTGTGGCTCCTGCTTGCATAACATTTTTTGTTTCTGTTAATATTCCTTGGTTTGTTGCTTTATGGCCTCCAGCACATAAGACTTTACATTTTCCTGCTGCCTGTACAACTTTTTGGAATGTGTTTGAAGAACCTGTGTAATGAACTTTAACAAAATCTGACCCAATTTCTAAACCCACTCTTGCTGAATAAGCTATTAAAGAAGGTGTTATTTTTTTTACTGATTCACCTCTTGGATACATCCAAGTAATTACGGGTATTTTATGATCGTGAGCTTCTTCTTCAATTTTTCCGAATTCTTTTAACATTTTAGATTCATATTTAGATCCTAGATAAATTGTGTAACCAACAGCTTTTGCTCCTAAATTAATTGCTTCTTTTACAGAGCATATTTGTAGAGAAATGGGTTCGCCTTTGTAGATATTTGTTTTTCCATTTAATTTTAAAATTAAAGGAGCTTGTTTGTTATAATATTTCTCTGCAATTCCTTTTTGGAGAATAATTCCATTATATTTTCCTTTTTTTGCTATATCTAGAATATAATTAGGATCTATGTTTTTATCTTGGAAATCTGTTGGACCATGTTCTAATCCTTGATCATATGCCAATAATAATGATTTTCCTTTTGTTGTTAGTTTCATTTAACCCTCATTTTTTTGATTTTTGATATGGCTTTATTCCAAGATAATAAGTTATTTTTAGCTCCATAATGTTGTATGACAGATTCTGCATTTGCTCTTCCTACTTTTAAGGCAAGTTCTATGTTGTTTTTTTTGATTATAGAAGCTAAGAAACCTGAAGCAAATGCATCTCCTGCACCGACTGTTTCGACAACTTTTGGACGACCTGCTTTTAATCTATAATGCCTTTTACCATCATATGCCCAATTCCCATTTTCCCCATCTGTTATACAAACAATTTTAATTCCATAATTATGGATTGTTTTTAGCATATCATTAACTGTTTTTTTCTTTGTTAATATTTTTGCCTCTTCTTTGTTTAAAATCATAATATCTGTGTTTTTTAGTATTTTTTTTAAATAATTGTAACCTTTTTTTACTAAGTATGAGCTTGGATTGAAGAAAATTTTGATATTATTTTTTTTAGCATAATCTGAAAGTTTTTCTAATGTTTTATAAGATTCATCAACCATTGAGGAAAAATAAAACCATTTTGTTTTGATATTTTTTTTAATTTCATTATATTTTAATTTATTATTTACCCCTTGATGAAATAAAATCGTTCTATCTTTTCCTACAGCATCTAAGATAATTGAATACCCCGTTTTTCCTTTTTCTTTTACTAAATATGAAGTTACTTTTTCTTTTTTTAATTCATTTGGAATATGGTGAGAATTTTCATCTGTGCCTATTTTTGCTATGCAGGCTGTTTTTAATCCAAGCCTTTTTAATGCTACAGCCGCATTTGTTGAACCTCCACCTGTACAGAATTTTATATCATCTACTAATATTTTTGTTCCTAAGGGTAAATTAATTGAGTGTTGTTTTTTAGAAAATAATTTATATGATGTATTAACAAAAACATCTATTGTTGCTGATCCTATGGTTATTACGTCGAACATTTTGATAAACTTTCTACCCCTGGTAACTTTTCTCCAGCAAGATAATCTATTAAAGCACCTCCAGCTAAACTAATATATGAGAATTTGTTTTTTTTAATAAACTTATCTATTGCTTGTGATGTATGACCTCCACCTGCTAAAGAATATGCTTTGGAATTTGAGATTGTTTTTAATATTTCTTTTGTCCCTTTTTCTAATAATTTGTTTTCATATGCTCCTGGCGGACCTTTTATGTAAATCATTTTTGCTTTAGATAATATTTGTTTATAATGATCTATGGTTCTTTTACCTATGTCAATATTTAAATCATAGACAAGAATACTATCAATTGTTATTGGATTTATGACTATTTCTTTTCTTTTGTTTTTATCTATGAAAGCTATATCAATTGGTAATTCAAATTTGTCAGGATATTTGTTGAGGAAGTATTTTACTTTTTTGTATGTTTTTTTTAGTTTAGGATTTTTTATTAGTTCTTTTTTATCAATTTGATACTTATCTATTAATGCTAAGATGCCGAATAAACCTGTTATTAGAATTTTATCTACTTTTTTTTGTTTTAATAAATTGTTTATTAAATGGAAAGAATCCTCTATTTTCAGGCCACCCATGAAAAATATGTAAGGATGTTTCGCTTTTTTATGTATGTTATGTATATTTTTTAGTTCTTTTTCCATTACCCTACCCGCTATGTTTGGAATTTTATTGAACCCAATAATGCTTATTTCAGATCTGTGTGAGGAAGAGAATGCATCATTTATGAAATAATCAAATAATGGTTGGAGTTTTTTAACTAGTTTTGAATTATATGCTTGTTTTTTTGTTATATTATAGATATTATCTTCCTTTAATGAATGGGTGTTTTTTAGTAAAATAGCTTCACCTTCTTTTAGAGATTTTATTTTATTAATTGCTTTATTTCCTATTAAATCATCTATATATTGGATGTTCTCTTTTGTTAATTTTGAGAGAATTTTAGAATGTTGTTTTAAACTTAAGTAATCTTTTCCATTTAATCTTCCTTGATGAGCTATGATTGTTAATTTTGCTTTTTTGTTAATTAATTCTTTTATTGTTTTTGAGTTTTCTGTTAATCTTGCGTTAGGCATTACTTTGTTGTTTTTTATTGGGCTATTAATATCTACTCTTAGTAATACTCTTTTCCCTTTGAAGTTGAAATTATCTAATGTGTAAAAATCCATGTCACCTCTTTTAAAATTAAAGAAATTTAGTATATAAAATTTTGGTTTTAGAAAATATTAAGGTAAGTCATACCATATTAAGTCATCGACTTTTAATAAATGTGATTTATTGAGTGTTTGAAATTCTTGCCATTTTAAGGTGTAGATTAAATCTGAATCTTTTGGTGAATAATTAATGCCTGTAATTCGGGCTTTATGATTTGGAAATCCATCATTTGCATTATTTTTAAAATTAAAGATTCCTTTTGAATTACATTGAAGTAATATTTCTTCTGATTTTACTTCTTGATCTTTTTTAATTTGATGAATTAGAATTTGGAAGGAGTCCATAGCAGATAATATTTTTTGATCTAAACATTCTATTTCTAGCCCGGTTAGATATGCTATTCCTTTGAATCTTATTTGTTCTATTGTCATTATTATTGATTATTGAGATAAATTTATAAAACTTATTCTAATTTTATGATATATTGGCCAGAATATTTAGAAGTCATTTTTAATTTAGAGCTTTTTATTTTTAGTTTATGTTTGAATAATGGGCAGTTTAGGACAAAAGACTCATATTCTCCCCCCTCACCCAAATAGTTAATATTTAATTTTTTTAAGTCTTTTATTAAAGAATTATCTAATTTTCTTCCCAAATATGAAGAATTTAAACCATCTGCTGCTATTCCTGTAATTATTACTTTAAAATTTTTTATGAGATTTTTAAGATATTTTTCAGAATTTATTTGCCATAAAGGGGTTATTGATTTTATTTTTAGTTCTTTACAGATTTTTTCTATTCTTTCGAATTGATATTTAGAATATAATGCTCCTGAAACTATCCCTTCTATATTATATTTTTTTATTGCTTCTTTAATTGCTAATTTTAAATCTTTTAATTCTAATTCTTTTTTTGCTTTTGTTGTTTTAAAGATTAAAGGTAGATTCATGACTTTTGCCTGTTTTTTTACTAAATCTATATTTGGATAATGGAACATGTAGGAATCATCTTTTAATGGTTTTATTGAAATTAAACAAATTATTTTGTGTTTTTTAGATGCTAAGTATGATGCGTATAGAGAATCTTTTCCGCCACTGATTAAAGATGCTAGTTTCATATTGCTTGACATTCATTATTAACAACAGTACAAGAACTTACATTATAAATTCCTAGACAGTTAACACCGCATAGAACACCTTCTTTTTCTTCTGGTGTTTGACCTTCAGGATAACATGTACAATCACAATTTGAGAGAGAACATTCTAAATCTTCATCTACCCATTTTGTTTTTTCATTGTAATAATTATAACCAAGCAAGAGAACACCTACAATGATTATGATAAATAATATTTTGAAGAATAATTTAATTGTTTTTATGAAGATTTTAGCTATTATGATTAATAATACAACCAATATTATGATTAATGTTATATTCATTTTATATCATGTTTTTTTATTTTAAGGAATTTTTCCTTAACTGTTATTTCAACATCTTCTTCATCTTTAAATTTTGTTATTTGGGTAAATGAAGAAGGTAGTCTGATAACACCTGCTTTTATATTCAAATTTGTTATTATTTCTTTTTTATCATGAATATTATACTCTTTTAGAACATTGTTATAATCTGAAGATTTTTTTAGTTGTTTGAATTTTTTTGTTTCTTGTATTAAGAATTTTGCTATGTGCTCTGCTATATTTTTTTTAGAAATTTTTGTTATTCCTTGTAATCCTGGAGATATATTTACTTCTAGTATTAATGGTTTAACTCCCTGTAAAATATCTACACCACAAATTGAAGCATTTAGGGCTTTTGCACTTTTTATTGCAAGTTGTTTGGTATCATAGTCTAGAATAATATATTGGGCTTCTCCCCCAGCATGAAGGTTTGCTCTTAATTCTCCTTTTATTGCTTTCCTCTTCATAGAAGCTACAACTTCATCTCCAACTACAAATGCTCTTATATCTGTTGCATTTGTTTCAATGTATTCTTCAATTATATATGGTTGTTTGAAAACTTCTAGAGCATCTATCATGGATTTTGCTGATTCTGGAGAATCTGCAAACATTACACCTTTTCCATGTGTTCCTGAAGGGGTTTTTAAAATTGCAGGATAGTGAATATTTTTTATGATTTTTTTTGCTTGTTTTGTTGTTGCAGTTAGATATGTTTTTGGAACTGGAATGTTATTTTTTTGTAATTTTATTAATGTTAAGAATTTATCATGCCCTATTGTAAAAGATTCTGATGCTAGGGGCATATAGGCTTCTTTATTTAAAGTATGAGTTATGGATCTTAATAACACAGCATATTTATAAGAGCCCCTACAGTAAACACAATCATATTTTTCTATTGGCTCATTTTTGTAAAGAACTTCTGCACCATCTTTGTTTACATTTATTTCTATTTCTTTTATGTTTAATAAATCAACCTGAGAAAAATAGTTCTTTGCTTCTTCTGCAATCATCTTGCTAGATTCGCTTTCTAAACTTATTATTGCTAATTTCATTTTTTAGAAGGATCTATTATAAAGTTCTTTTTTAAGATATTTTGACCTATTAGTATTTTATATTTCATTTTTTTCCTATCAGCTAAATTAAATTTGAAAAACATCCTTCTTTTGGATATTTCTAATGGGACTTTGACTACAGGTCTTACTGTTTTTCCATGTACATTTTTATATTGTTTTGTTGCTATAATTGGGCCCAATTGTAGCCTGGCTGCTAATCTTATATCTATAGAGCTTTTTGTGGCACCTGTGTCTATTTTGGCTAGGACCTCTATATCTTTTATTTTTACTTTTTCAGTTAAACCTACAATATTTTTTTCCATTATTGTTTTAATAATACTAGAGGGTTTTTAAGATTTTCGTTAAGTTTATATATCAAGTATTTTATAATGTATACAATGAAACATAAACATTCAAAGTATTTTTTTATTGGATTATTTCTTATTATTTTACTATTGGCTTTTTTTGTTGTAAAAGGTTTGATAATTTCTGTTTTGGCTAGTATTGTTTTATCTTACTTTTTTTATCCAGTTTACAGGTTTTTATTAAAATATATAAAAAATAAGAGTTTATGTTCTTTTTTAATGATTTTAATTTTAATTTTTATAATTACTCTTCCATCAATTTTTATTGTACAATCTTTAGTTGGAGAATCTATTGGAATTTATAATTACTTTACTAATTTGAACTTAAGTCTAGACCCAATTATTTTAAATGCTTTAGATAAAGCAGGGTTATTTTTTATAACAAGTGTTTCTGGTTTTCTTTTGAAGATTCCTAATATGCTAATAAATATTTTTGTGACTTTATTTGTGTTATTCTATTTATTCAAAGATGGAGAAATGATTTTAAAGAAAATTAAAGATATGCTCCCTTTGGACGATAAACATAAAAATTCTATTTTAAATGAGTTTAAACAAGTAACCAATGCTGTTGCTTATGGTTTAATTTTGGTAGGATTTATAGAGTGGATATTGGCTTCTATTGGTTTTTATTTGTTTGGGGTGAGCAATCCTATTTTTTGGGGTTTGATTATTTTTATTTTAGTTATATTGCCTGCTGTGGGTTCTTCTTTGGTTTGGTTGCCACTGGGAATTATTAAATTAGTAAATGGAGAGATGTTTAGTGGTGTTGGAATATTGATTTATGGAGTTATTGTTCTTGCAGGTGTTGAAATGTTTTTAAAACCAAAGTTAATAGGGGATAAAGCTAAAATGCATCCAATTATTATTATCTTGGGTGTTGTTGGTGGTTTGAAGTTCTTTGGTTTTATTGGATTGATATTTGGACCTTTAATATTAGTTATTTTGATTACTATGTTTAAATTTCTGGTTGTAAAAAAATGAAGTTAAAGATAAAAGATTTAAGTTTTTTAACTGGAGGGCCTTTTGTTGCTATTGTTAATAATAAGGATGCTGAGCATTTAGATTTAAGACCCGGAAGCAGGATTAATATAAAAAAGGGTAAGAAGGAAATTATTGCTGTTATTGATATTGCAGAGGATGGAAATATAAAACCTGGAGAGATTGGTTTATTTGATGAAGTTTTGAATTTTTTAAAAGTAAAAAAAGGTTATGTTGATATTAGTATTGCAGGTTATTTGAAATCTTTGAGTTATATAAGAAAAAAATTAGATGGGGAAAAATTAAATAAAAATCAATTTAATGAGATTATAAAAGATATTATAGGGAATAATTTGAATGAAGTTGAGTTAACTTATTTTGTTTCTGCGTGTTATAGTAATGGATTATGTTTGAATGAGATTGTTGATTTAACTAAAGCAATTGTAAATCATGGGAATAAATTGAATATACAAAAATATCCTATATTAGATAAACATTCTACAGGAGGAATACCTGGGAATAGAACCACTATGATTGTTGTTCCAATAATAGCTGCTGCAGGCATAACAATTCCAAAAACAAGCTCAAGAGCAATTACAAGTGCTTCTGGGACTAGTGATACTATGGAGGCTTTAGCTAATGTTTCTTTAGATGTTGATAAAATAAAAAAAATTGTTAGGAAAACAAATGGATGTATGGTTTGGGGTGGAGGAGTTAATTTAGCTTCTGCTGATGATAAATTGATAAAAGTTAGACATCCTTTGAGTTTAGATCCTGAAGGTTTGTTGTTGGCCTCGATAATGGCTAAAAAAGCAGCTGTTAATGCAACACATATTTTGATTGATTTACCTGTTAGTAAATATGCTAAGATTAAAAATAAAAAAGATGCCTTGTATTTGAAAAGGAAGTTTATGGAAGTAGCTGATAAATTGAATTTAATTGTTAAGGTTATAATAACTGATGGGAGTCAACCTGTTGGTAAAGGCATTGGACCTAATTTAGAAGCTAGAGATGTTTTAAATGTTTTACAAGGAAACGGACCTGAAGACTTGAAAGATAAATCTCTTGAATTAGCAGGAACAATGTTAAACATGGTTGGATTTAAAGAAGGAAAGAAAAGAGCTAGGGAAATTTTAGAAAAAGGTTTAGCTTATGAAAAAATGAAGGAAATTATTAAAGAACAAGGAGGGAATCCAAACATTAAAGCTGAAAATTTGAAACTTGGGAATTTTAAGTATGTTTTTAGGGCTAAAAAAAGTGGAACTATTAAAGAAATAGATAATTTTGTGTTATCTAAAATTGCGAGAGTTGCAGGAGCCCCTAATGATAAGAAAGCTGGAATTGATATGAATGTTAAATTAAAAAGTAAGTTTAAGAAAGGGGGAGTTTTGTTTACTGTTTATTCTAGTAATGGGAAGAGATTGAAGTATGCTTTGGATATTTTAAAACACAATAACCCTTTTGTATTTAGATAATTTCTAATAAAGATAAAATTCTATCATTGTATAATTTTTTTTTGAATAGATGTATGAAATCTAATAATAAATGTATTGTAAATCCAATTAATAATGGGAATGAATATGGATAGAAAATTAGACTTGTTGTAGCTATTATTAATGCAAATTCCATGGTGTGGAAAATGTGAATGTTGTTGTTGTTTTTACCTATTTGTTTTACACATGTTTTTATTGCCCTTTTTAAGTTTAGGTCTTTGAACTTTAAAATATACCATAAGTAATGGTCGAAATCTATTAAATAAGAAGATATTAAAATTAGTAGAGTAAAATATTTATAAATAGGAAAAAATATGATTATTAAAGGTATTGAAGCTATTAAGTGTTTTGATGGGTGCATAGTATTATGATAGGAGAAAAATTTATATTATTGCTGGAGTCGCATAATCTGGTAGTGCAGCAGATTTTTTAAAAGCTGACTCTCGAAAACTGCCGTCTTAGGACATGGAGGTTCAAATCCTCCCTCCAGCGTTTTTGCTATTTTTTGATGTTTTATCGACGGTAAAAATATTTGAAGGTCAACGCTGTAATTTTAATGTGGGGTTTTTGGGATGTGTTTGGGCGGAGAAATCTAGAAAAAAGTGAAAAAGTTAATTTTATAATGTATTTCTATTTATTCTTTTATATGGAAACAAAAAAAATCCTAAATAGTTTTGAAATTCCAGTTCTTGGAATAGGTACTTGTTTAATGGGTGGAGAAGATTATGGTCCTCCTGAATATAGTGATGATGAAAAATACATCAAAGCAATTCAAGATGCAATTAAATTAGGATATACTCACATCGACACAGCCGAAATTTATGGTGGAGGTCATACTGAGGAATTGGTCGGAAAAGCAATAAAAGACATTGATAGGAAAAAATTATTCATAACAACTAAAGTTGCTAAAGAACATCTTAAATATGATAAGGTTATTTCTTCTGCAAAAAATAGCCTTAAAAGACTTGGTACAGATTATATTGATCTTTATCTTATTCACAGACCTAATCCTGATATTCCTATTAAAGAAACAATGAATGCAATGAATTATTTGATAGATAATAAAATTATTAGATTCATCGGAGTTAGTATGTTTAATATTGAAGAAATGAAAGAAGCACAAAAATATTCGAAACACCCAATTGTTACCAATCAATTAAAATTTAGCATCTACAAAAAATCAGATTTAAAAATTGTAAAATATTGCCAAGAGAACGATATTTTAATTACAGCATACAAAATATTTGGTAGGGGAATGATTAAAACTGAAAAAATTTCTTTTATTGAAGAATTATCTAAAAAATACAATAAAACAGAAGCTCAAATTTTATTGAAATGGGTTATTTCAAAGAAAAATATGGTTGCAATATTCAAATCTACAAACGTTGCCCATCTAAAAGAAAACAAAGATATCTTTGATTTTAAATTGACTGATGAAGAGATACAGAAAATTGATACTTTGGTGACTTCTTTATAGAAAAAATTTATTAAAAAACTTATAAAATCTTTTTTATAAAAAACTATGAAATCGCTTTAAAAATGGACAATATGTCTGAAGAATTTTAAATTACTTATAAACTTCTTTTCTATGAAGAAATCTTAAAAGAATAATTTCATCATCTTTAAAAGCATAAATTAGTCTATGAGGTTTAATATACAAGGTTCTTTCACCCTTTAAATCATGTTTTAAAGGTTTTCCAACAGAAGGATTTTCAATTATTTTATTAATTTGTTTTATAATTTTTTCTTTTAATGTTTTATCTTTTAATTTTTTAAATGATTTTTCAAAACCTTCCGAGAAGGTAACTTTTACCATTTTTTAATTTCTTTTAAGAATTCCTCTTTTTCCATAGTTTTACTTCTACCAGTTTCTATTTCTTTCCAAGCTTCTTCTACTTCCTTTAAAATTAATAGGTCTTCTTTCATTATAGGGTTCTTTATTCTTTTTAAAATAATCAAATTTTTAGCACTGGTTGTTGCAAATATATCTCCTTCTTTTATATGTAAATCTTCTCTTATTTCTTTAGGTATTACTAACTGTCCTTTTGAGCTGACTCTTGTCATTTCTGGAACTTGTTCTAATAGTTTATTTTTCATATTGGTAAGAATGTCTTACTTATATATAAATGTTTCTAATCGCCCTATTTAAGGACATTATGTCTGGGAAATTATCTCTCAACTTCTTTTTTCAATTTACTAAACAAAACTTTAACCCTTTCAAACAATCTTTGAAACTCCTTATCTTCCAAATGGGTTTCAGTAGAATACTGCATTCTTTCTCTTATATCAAGTATTTTGTCACTATGCTCTAAATTTTCATCAATAGATTTATTAAATATTTCTTTTAAATCATCTTTACTAATATTCTTAATTTTTCCCCTATCAATTAAATCTTCTATAAGGGCAAAAGTACAGCTTTGATTTCTGGATTCATATCCATACTTAATACATAAAGCAAGTAAACAATGATACAAACAGTAAAAACAAGCTGAAGCACTCCAATCAGAAAATCCACCCTTCTTTAAATAAATAACAGCTTTCAAATTATGCTCAGCTTTAAATAAATGATTATTAAATCTTTTATCATCTATTTCAATTTTTCTTAAACCTTTATGTCTTTTTCCCTTTTCTCCTTCCTTAAAACATTTTTTTAATTTATCTGACATTTTCTAGTATATTAACTAAATACCTGTTCCCATATAATAATTTTCCGTTTCTTAAAGCTTCTATAACAATCTTTTCCTTTTTTTTGATATTCTTAATCAAATCTATTTTTGTTTGTAAAACAGCATGTATCTTTACAGGAACAATATGTCCTATATCTTCTAATTTGTCATTAAACTTATTGTAATCTTTTTCCTCTAAAATAAATAAGATATCTATATCATTTGGATCCTTCTTGTGTAAATAACTTCCAAAAACTATAGCTACTTTACTGTACTTCTTTAAATCTTCTAATTCTCTTTTTCTGTTTTCTAATTTTTTATCTAGTTTATTTGCATAAGTTAATTCAAGAAGGCTTTTTGATTTTTCATTAAAATCTATGCTATAACTCTTCAAATTTCCAATATCCTCGTGCTTTAAAATATTTTCATCTTCTAAATTATTTAAAATCAGATGAGCACCACTTACAGATATAACACATTGTCTTGCTACATTATTGATATAGTTATCACTATGAGAACCTGTTGCTAAAAACTTCAAAACTTTGCTTTTTTTCTTTGTTATCATAGTGAATGATTATTCAGTTTTAGTGAATGATTGTTCAGTAGAGTATTTAAATGTTTCGTTTTTGTTTATAAATCCCCTTGTAAAAATAATTTTATAAATTCTTTATAGAAAAAACTATGAAATCGCTTTAAAAATGGACAATATGTCTGGGAACTCCCTCCAGCGTTTTTGTTATTTTTTAAGATTTTATCGTCGATAAAAATATTTGAAGGTCAACGCTGTAATTTGGATGGGTGGTTTTTTGGGGTGTGTTTGGGCTTTGAGAAAAAAAAGAAAAATATCCTTTAAATCATAAATAAATAACTTAAAGATTTCTCACATACGAAGAGAGGGTTTGAGACACTTCTCTAATTTGTTCACATAATTCTGGAACATATCTATTCGCAATATCTTCTGCATCTCGGTAACAATCATACTTAATATTTAATTTTATAAGATCTGTTGCTATGCTTTTGATATCTTCTGAATTAAGTTTGTGTGCAATTTCACCAGCATCATTATAACTCCTTGCCCATAAATTTTGTCTAAATATTTCTTTACCACTCTCATTAATCGCTTCATCATCTTCAAGTAATTCTGCACAACCCATTGCACAAAGTGCTTCTTCCAAATTATAGTGTGATAGTTTTTTATGTGCGGTAGTAATTGAAGTTGAGTACTGTTTACTTAAGAGGTTTCTTCTTTTTCCTTTTGACATTTCCCAATTATAATCTTTAAGAAATTTCTTAATTCCACTCTGATGAGTAATACCAACACCCCTTAAGAACTTGCAATATAGTGTTTCCTCCACTTTTTCTATATCTGCACCATATTCTATAGCAAGCTCCAAAGATAATTCAGAAGGATCATTTTGGGCTTGTAAACAGAGTGAATTTGTTATTTCGTCTTCACTCAAAGTTGAATATTGAGAAATATCCTTAACTACCTTTCTCTGTGTTTGTCTACTCAAAACATCAGCAAAAGCAGAATTTGCAATTTCCTTAGCTTTTTCTTCTTGTCCTATTGCTCTAAAGTACATGAATCTTGAAACTGGATTTTCAGTTAAAAAATCATTTTCATCTAATTTTATTTCTAAATTTTTCATTTTTATTCCCCCCGTAAATATAAATTTACTTTTAATAAGTGGTGATTATTATGTATATATAAGAACTTCTATATAAAAATGCGATTATTACATAACTTTATAAATAGGTAGATTTTATTATAAATATGAAATTAAACTTAAAACAAAAGAAAATATTGAAATTAATTTCAATTAACTGTAGATTTACAAATAAAGATATTGCTAAATCTGTTGGGATGTCTGAAGATGCTGTTGCCTACCAGATAAATAAATTGATTATTGAAAAAAAGTTAGCAAGATTTAATGTACAATTCTTCTTTCCAATGTTAAGTTATGAAAGTTATCATATTTGGTTAAGACTAAAAGAAGAAGATATTAAGAAATTAAAAGATATTAAAGATATACACTCCATAAACAAAAGCAACGGGAAATATGATTGTCAAATTCTTGTTTTTGCAAAGAGCCAAAGAGATTTTAGAAATATACTCAAACAAATAAAAAAGAAAGTTTCAATTCAACAAATCAATTATGCTAAAGTTATAAATAATTACAAGAACTTTAGTAATGTTATTACTTTACTTGATATTCCTGTTAAAATACCTAAAAATAAAAAAAAGTTTGAATATGTTTTAAATGACATTCAGTATGCTAAAGTAGACTTTGATACTAGATTAAGTATTGATAAAACCGATAAAAAAATAATAAAATCATTATTAGAACATCCAAGAGCAAGTTTTCAAAAATTAGCTCATCTTACTGGTCTTAATCACGAAACAATAAGATATAGAATGAAGATATTTGTAAAAGAGAAATTAATAACTAATTTTGGATTAATACATAATTTTGATAAATATGGAATTTATGTTAATTATTTCTTAATAAACATTGATGAAAAAAATATAAAAGAATTTCTAAATTATATCAATTCAATAAATAATGTTTTTTATTGTGCTAAACTTTCAGGAGATTATAATTGCATAGTTTATGTTGCTTCTTCTAATCCTATAGAACTTGGTGAAATAAACAGTAATATAAGAAAGTCTCTAGGAAATTCAATTAAAGATTTTGATATGTTGTTTTTAAGAGAGATACTTAAATATGAACAATTTCCACAGAGGTTGTTTGGATAATTTTTTATTTTTAACACCTTTTTTATTTCGAAATTATTTTAGATTTAAAGAACTAACTAAATTGATTTAAACCTTTAAATAAGATTTGAGAACAAACAAAAGTATTTATATCAGATATTTAATTATATTAATATGAAATTGCAAATAAAAAAACATATAGAAAATATTAATCCTTTAAATTTTAAATTAGAAGAGAAGATAACCTCAATTAAAAAACTGAGTAGGGGAGAATCAAATATTAATTATTTAATAAAAACAAATAAAAGTAAATACATTATTAGGTTTGATATTACTAATAAATCAACTTCCAAATTTAAACAAGAATTTACAATTCTTAAAAAAATAACAAAATTAAATATTAGCTCGAAACCGTTATTTATTGATACTACAAAAAAGTATTTTAAGGAAAATTATATGGTTCTTTCCTATTTAGAAGGAATTTCTTTAGATAGCTTGGATAAAAAAGTATATGTTTCTAAGTTAAATAAAATGCCTGCAATTCTTGCTAATATTCATAATACTAATATAATTTTTGATAATAAATTATATTCATTTGAAAAACGTGTAAATCAGACCAATACAAACATTAAAAAAATAAAAAAAGAATTAAACCAATATAAGGCTGTATTGGAACTTTGTAATATTTATAGTAAATATTTTAAAATTTTGATTAAAAAATATAGACCTAAATTAAAATTTTGTCATGGGGATGTTTGTTTACCTAATATTTTGTTTAATAAAGGAAATTTCTATTTAATAGATTGGGAGGCTGCTGGTAATTATGATCCTGCTTTAGAATTAAGTTATCACTTTTATGAATTAAACTATACTACATTACAAAGAAATAATTTCTTAAGAAATTATCTAAAACTAACAAAAGATGAAACCTTAAAAAAGAGGATTTTATTCGCTGATTTTTATCTAGCTTTTTCAGGATATTTTGATATTCTTGTTGCTAGTTTAAATATTGCAAGAAATAAAGGACATAAAGAATATTTGGATTCTGCAGATTTTAAAGAATATTGGAATTGGGGAAATTATTATTTGGGATTGGTTTTTAAATTAAATTTATTTAATAGAACATTTGAAAGAAGATTAAAAATAGAATTAAAAGAAATATATAATAATTTAAAAAACTAACTTTTCTCTCTCCCCATTTATAAACCCACTTATAAAATTAATTTAGTAAATTCTTTATAGAAAAAACTATGAAATCGCTTTAAAAATGGACAATATGTCTAGGAACTCCCTCCAGCGTTTTTTTCTAAAAGGAAAAACTTAAATATACCTTATACCACTATAAAGTGGGTATTTAAAATGGCTAAAACTTTAACTGAGTATAATATTGAACAAATTAAAAGAGAAGAGGGGAGTTCATTTATTGATACAAGTTATCAATTAATTAGAAAACCTAAAATTAAGAGATCGTGGTTTAAAAATATTCTTAAGTATTCTACTATTGCTGTTGCAATTACAGTAGCCGGAGTACTTGGAAGAGATGCATTTAAAAAACCTAATGAGACAGTTAAGATAGATTTGCCTGTTTTTCAAGAAAAACCTTTGATTAATACTGTTATAAATAACTTAAATGTAGGGGGTGTTTTAGTTAGGGCTGAAATAAATAGTTATGAAAATTATCTTGTTAGAAGAGGGGATAATCTTTCAAGAATTGCTTTGTCCAATTATGGGGTTGCAGATAGAAAAACATTGAAAAATCTTGTTAAGTTTAATTTAGAAAATAATTCTGACCCTTTAACTGATTCTTTAAAAATTGATGATAGGTCTTTTGTTGAGGGAGAAATTTTGGATGAATCTGATGGTATCCAAGGTGATAGGTTATATGAAGGTCAAATGATTCTTATTCCTAAAGATGTTAATGTTAAATTAAATTTAGAGGATATTGTGTATAATAATAATGGATTTGTTCTTGAAGATAAAAATGGTATTTTGGAAGAAAATGTTACTGTTTTAGATTATGTTAAGAGTTCTTTAAGTAAGGATTTTAAAGGAGCTATAAGAACTATTGAAATAGAAAATGAAAATGGTGTTTCATTATATGACGGCCAAGGTAATTTTAAAGGAGCTGTTTTGGGTGTTGGATTAGAAGGTGTAACTTCTGACTCTTTAGATAGATTGAAAATACAATCTTTATTAGATGCTCCTGAATTTATGAAAACTTATTTTGGGAATAATGATTATATTGTTGATTTGAATACAATTAATCATGATTTAGATAATATTGTAGATGTGTATAATGTTGGGGGAATTACAGCCTTAAGAAACGAAGGGTATAAAGGGAATGATGCTTATGAAGCAGTTCATTTAGCGAGAAACAATGGGGATGTTGTTAAGGGTTCAATGAGATTGATTAAAGAATCCAAAACTTCTTTTGAAGATCTTAGGGATATTTGTTCTACTTATGTTTGTTCAGATACAAATGATATTGCTATTAAAAAAATAGAAGAAGATTTAGGTTATCAAATAAGTAAAGGGACTATGTATCGGTTGGTAGATTTATATCAAAAAGAGATTGGGTTAGATTGTACTATAAGGAAATCTAAATTGAATATTGGTTAAAAGAAGTATTTTCCGGTGTTAATATCCGAAGTCTAAAAATAATAAACCAAGGTCCATTATTTTTAAATTCTCCTATTAACACCTAAAATATTGAATGAAAAGAGGTATTTAAACTTTTCGATTACTCATTTTTTAATAGAACTTCTATGATTGATGCAAAAGCTGGTCTTGTTATAAATACTCCAATTGAAACCCCTGCAATTATTGTGAATGCAAAACCTGTTAGTAAACCTGCTCCTGCTTTTAATAATGGGATCATTGCAGCTACTGTTGTTGCATATGCAGCCATGATAATAAAGAATGCTTTTTTGATTTTATCTTTCCAATTATAATAAGAATCTGATTTTGTTAATACTTCATCTGTAATAACAATTTGATCATCTACTCCTGTTCCTACAGCAGCTATTATACCTGCTATTGCAGCTAAATCTAAATTATATTTTATCAATGCAGCTAGACCTAATATTATTAAGATTTCTGATGAACTTACTATAAGCATCGGTAATGCTATTTTTATTTTTCTATATCTTATGAAGATTACAATTGCTACTGCTATTATTGCTAGGATCCCAACTAAGAATGCGTTGTTTGTGAATTCAGAACCTAATGTAGGTGAGATGTAATCTATTTTTACTATATTTAGAGATGTTGGTAATGAACCTGTTATTAAAACTGTTTGAAGTTTATTCATATTTTTAAGTGCATCTTGAATTGCTTCTCCTTCTGTTGGGCCTGCACCCGGACCAGAAATTAAGATATCTTTTGCTTCTTTTCCTTTTAAGTCAGATGAGATTCTTAAAGAATCAACTTGCGTTCCATCTAAATAAAGATCTAAAGGTAAACTTAGATATTCATAACCGGTTTCTGAGATGTTAACATCTAATAATGCTGTTGTTTCAGCATGTTTTTTTGCTGCTGTTTCACTTAATTTTATTGCAAACTCAAATTTACATTGATAACCTTCACTTACTTGGGAACAATCTCTTATTCCAGAACATGTTCCATCTTCTCTACAAACAAAAACAACATCATTTTCTCCACCACTAAAGACAATATCTTCTCCAATTTTTGCTTCAAATTTACCTTGTTTTGATACTAAATCCTGAACTTCTTCTTTTGAAGCTCCTGCAATTTCAACTATAATGTATTTTTCTCCAAGTAAATCAGATGCTTCTTTTATTGTTAAATCTGTTAAACCATAGACATTTAGTCTTTCTTCCATGGTTGCTAATAAATCTGAGAATTGTTGAGATGTTATTTCCTCAGAAGGTTGTAATAAAACTCTAGTACCTCCTTGTAATTCAAGACCTTTTATTAAATTAGAAGTTGGTGCTTCTTCTACAATGATTCCTAAATTTTGGGATTTGAGTAAAGTATATGTTCTTTTATCTGTTGTAATCTTTAAAGTATCATTTTCTAAAGTGTTATCTATAACTGAAGAATAATCTGCTAAGTTAGTTATTGGTTGGTTATTTATTGATAATATTAATTCTTTATCTCTGGGCATTAAATTTAATGGAGAAGATAATCCTGCAAAAGAAGCAGACGAATTTGTTTCAATTGATTTTATAGCTACCCCCACTACATAAGGATTTGGTTTTATTATTAACAAAGATATTATAATAAATAATAATAAGATTATTATTCTAGGTTTTAGGAATTTTTTTAATTTCATGTTATATTTTTCTTTTTACAATACCATATAAGGATTGATGCATTTCCAAAATATGTTGCAATTATATCTACTATTAAAGCGATTAAGATGATTAGGAACATTTGTTTTAAAATTAAAGATGTTGAGAATAGATAAGCTGTTGTTATTGCTGCTAATGTTGTTATTGTCATTGTTAATCCCGTTGTTATAGCTCCTTTTAATCTTTCATGCAGATAACCTTGTTTTCTTTTTAGTAATCTTGTTGTTAGTAAGATATCTGTGTCTATTGAATAACCTATGACTAAGATGAAAGCAACTATTCCTGCTGAGGATAATTGGATACCCATTAATGAGATGATTGCTAATGTTACTATGATATCTATTAGTGCTGCTGATATTACAGCTATTGAGGGTATGAATGTTCTAAATGTTATTAGGACAACTATTGCCATGAAAAGGAATGCGAATAATATTGTTGTTAATAGATCTTTATAGAAAGATTCTCCAAATTTTGAACCTGTTGTTTCTGAGGAATAATCTTCTTCTTTGAAATTAGTTAATGTTTTTAGCGATTCTTTTAATTCTGGTTCTTCTGCTATTGAGGATTCTATTATTAGACCAATGTCTTTTCTAGATGATAGATCTGTTAGTGTTCTTATGTGAATATCTGGGAATTGTTGTTTTAAAGAAGATTCTATTTGGTTTTTGTTTAAATCTTCTTTGTATAATGTTACTGAAATCCCCCCTTTTAATGAAATATCTCTTTCTATTAATTCTCCTTTTGTTGCATTGTTAATTGCTAAGAATAGAATACTTAATGTTAGTAAGATAATAGGTACTAATAATAGCTTTTTGTAATTTTTGTAGATTTTTTCTATATTCATTGTTGAAAAGATAAAAGATTTGTTTAAAAAGGTTTTGATGTATCTATTATTTTTATCTTATGGTGTTTTGCTTCTATTAAACATGTGTCTAATATTTCTGCATCTAAGTTTTCTCTAATCTTTTTTTTATTATATTTTCTTTTTTCTAGTCTTTTTTTAAGTTCTTTTAAATTACATTTTGTTATGATACATAGATTTACGTATTTTTTTGGTAAATAATGTGATAAGTGAGAATCTATAATTAGGTTGTCTTTTGAGGTTTTTATTAAATTTGTTAAGAATTTGTTTAGTTTTTTTGTGTCTACTTCATATGTTTTTAATTTTCTATTGTATGATTCATATAATTTGTGTTTTTTTATTAATTGATTTGGGTCTATATATTTGTAATTTTTTTCTTTTGCTAGTTTTTTAGCTATTGTTGTTTTCCCTGTTGCTGCTGAACCTGTTACAATTATTGTTTTCATAGTTTTGATTTGATTTTTGATTTTATAAACTTAATTTTAATTCTAGAGTAGTTACAAATAGAAGGATTTATAAATGATAAGCTTTGAATTTTAATAATGAAATTTAAAAGTTTACCCCAAATTGATAAATTTAATAATAGAGAAATGGCCTGGCCTATAGATTCTTTTTATAATTTTTTTGGATTATTTGATTCTTTAGTGAATAAGGGGAATATTGATACTGAAGGTATAAAACAGCAACTAATTGGTGCTTCTTTATGTTATGGTTCTCTCAATGTTAAAAATACTTTTAAGAATTATGTTCCTGGAAATGATGAAAATATACTTCTTGAGATGAGATATATTTGCAATATTTTAGATTGGGTTAATAAGGGCGTTCAAAATGGAAAATCTTCTAGAGATTTGATTAGTTGTATTAGTGATGGAATTGAGCCTTTATTTCAAGAAGTAATTAAGGATCCTAATAATAGGAGAATTTTTGATGCTATTTCTGATTTTAGAGGGTGTGATAATTTTGGGGAATTAAAGAGCAATTATCCTTTTTTTGGATGGAAAGTGGAAATGACTTTTAGAGATAGTGGTTATGATGAAAAATTTAAAAATAGATTTTATGGCCTTGAGAGTAATTTGAATAGAAATGCAGTTGATATTCTTTCAGAAGAGTTATTAGAACAGGAACAAATTATAATTGGTGCTTTTCCAAAAACAATAATTGTTGGCGACGTATCTTGTAATAATAATGCGGGAGTAGCACATCTTGATTCTTCTGATATGGAGAAGGATAATTATAGTATGGACCCTTATGATAATAGGGGGCCTTCTAATTAATCTAAACAGAGAAGAGATTGGTGTTCTTAACATTAAATATTTTTAATCTGGCACCTGCATCTAACCATCCATGAGCATAGTTTAGGGATGCGAAAGAATTAACAAAATCTTTATTTTTTTTAAAATGTTGGGCGTCTTTATAGTAACATTCAATCATTTGTAAGAATTCTTGTCTATGTTCTTTTAGGTTTTTACATGAAGATTTCTTTGCTTCATCTAATGCTTGAGAAGTAATTTTGAAATAATGGTTTAATTTTTTTTCAGTTATTAGTTTCATTATTTGGACTTTCTTTTACGTTTTTCTTTATTCATCTTTTTACGTTGCCATTTCCAACGCATTTGGCCCTTTTTCTTCCATCTACGAGAACTTCTTTTCATTTTAGTAGTATGAGTCTGAGAGATCTATTTCTTCTTCCACAATTTTTTTTGGTTGCGGGATTTGAATCTCTTCTTCTATTATTTCAGTATGGTTGTTGAAACTATTTATTTCGTCTAATTTTCCTTTTAGGTCTGTTATTTCATTCCTTAGTTCTTGGAATTCTTCTTTTATTCTTGCAAAGGCCTCTATTATTGCTTGTTCGTTTACCATTCTAAAGTTTTGAAATAATTTAGGTTTTATAAAGTTTGCCCCTAGCGGGATTTGAACCCACGTCTCAGCCTTGAAAGGGTTATTCTGTTACCATCTGAATCCTTGACCGGACTAGACTATAGGGGCATAAGATTTTAAATTAAAAATGGATTTATAACTGTTTCTATTTTAAAAAGAAATATTTATATTTACTAAAATTAAATCAATTTTCATGAAAAAGAAGTTAAAATATCAACATATTATCAAACAGCATTTAAAAATTCTTAAAAAATTACAATATAAATCTGGATTGTTTACAGCTTCTAAGAAGAATATAACAACTGGTTATGATAAAGCATGGCTTAGAGATAATTTTTATGAATGTATTGCTTTTGAAGTTTTAAATGATTGGGGAACTGTTAAGCAGACATATAGAGCTATTTTAGATATTTTCAAAAAACATGAATATAAAATAGATTATGCCATAGCTAAAAAACCAGAACACACCCACCAATTTATACATGCAAGATATCATCCAGAGAATTTTGATGAATTCTGGGAGGAATGGGGTAATAAACAGAATGATTCTATTGGATGCATATTATACAAAATTGGAGAGATTGAAAAACATAAAGGGGTTAAAATATTAGAAGATAAAAATGATGTAAGAATAGTGCAAAAATTAGTGGATTATCTTTCAACTTTACAATATTGGCATGATGACGATAGTGGAATGTGGGAGGAAAATCAGGAAATACATGCCTCAAGTATAGGTGCTTGTGTGGCTGGATTGAAGATGATAAAAGGGGTTAAAGGAATATTTGTAGATGATGAATTAATAAAAAAAGGAGAATGGGCTCTAAAAAAAATATTACCAAGAGAATCTGAAAAGAAATTTGTTGACTTAGCTTTATTATCTTTAATATGGCCTTATGATGTTGTTAATAAGAAACAAAGAGAGGAAATATTGAAAAATGTTGAATATCATTTATTAAGAAAAAAAGGAGTGATTAGATATAAAGGAGATCATTATTATAATAAAAATCCTGATGGGTATTCAGAAGAAGCTGAATGGACGTTTGGGTTAAGTTGGTTGTCTATTATTTATAGTCAAATAGGTGATAATAAAAAAGCGAAGAAATTTTTGGATATGGCTTTAAAGACCAGAGCTAAAAAAGGCATTCCAGAGCTGTATTTTTCTAATTCTCTAGAATACAATGAGAATACTCCTTTGGGGTGGAGTGAGAGTTTGTTTATTATTGCTTTGTATGATATTAATAAGAAACACATGAAATAAGTTTTAACATTTTAACTGCATCTTCTAAGGGATAAGGGGACTCATTTATTATGGTAATATTTGGGTTTTTAGGTATTGCTTTTAGTAGTTTTTTGAATTCATTTATATTAACTTTTTCATGCCTTACTTCTCCTTTAGAATTATATTCTATACCTGAAAAATGAGCATGAATTTCTTTAAAATGTTTTATTTTTTTAAAGATTTCATTATAATTTAGTTTACCATTATTTCTAGAATATAAATGGGCAAAATCAATACAGAAATGACATTTTGTTTCTTTAACTAATCTTAAAATTTCATCTAAAGATCCAAAGACATTGTGTTTACCAGTTGTTTCTGGGGCTAATTTTACATTTTTTATTTTTCCTTGTAATTCTAAAATTCCTTTTTTTATTAATTGGTAAACTAATTCTTTGTCTTGATTTTGGTAAAAACCAGGATGAAAAACAACATATTTTGCATTTAGATAATTAGCTCTTTCACAGGATTTTAAGATTCTTTTTTTAGAAGCTTCTATTTTTTCCTTATCTGTTGATGATAAGTTTATATAATAAGGAGCATGAACTGATAATGAAATATTTAATTTCTTTGCTAAATCTCCTATTTTTTTTGCATCTGAATTTGATAGGTAAATAGAATGAGTAAATTCTATTTCTGCTGCTGTTAGGTTTAGTTCTTTTATTTTTTGTAAACCTTCAAGACTGTTTGGCCCTAGTCCAGCTGGCCCTATTTTTATCATTTTTTGGATTTAAATTTACTTCTTTTTTAAGAGCTTGATTTGTGAATTTGCCTGTTATTGAAGCTAATACTATGCTGTATAATATAAATATGTAACTTAAGCTTAAGATATTAGTTAATTCCGGAATGTTATAAGCACTTAAAATGAAAACAACTACTGCTACTGCTACACCCTTAGATACATTAAATGTCATAAATAGTTTTTCCTTTTGCTCTAATTTTTGTTTTAAGAAGGTAACATGTACTGCTAAATATCTTATTGCTAAGTAAATTGTGAATAGTATTGTGGCCTTTAATAGGAAGTTAAATGTAAATGGTATTTTTAACATGACTCCCAATAATACGAAGACTATTATTTTTAAGAAATTTGTGAATATGGCTGTGAATTTTTGTAATTCTTCTTTTTCTTTTAGTATACTTTGTCCAAATATTAAACCTAAGACTGTTACTGATAGTACTCCTGACCCCCCTAAATATTCTGCTACACTGTAACTTATTAGGGCTAGGGCGATTACAACTAATGGAGAAATATTTTCTAAGTATTGTTTTTTCATTAATCTAAAACTTACTAATCCCAAGAATAAACCTGCTCCTATACCTGTCATTATTGACTGGAGAAATGTTGTTAATAGTGCTTGTGCTTGGAATATTCCTTGGTATATGTTTAAGATTATAAGAGGAATCAATACTGTTATAGGAGTGTTAATTATAGATTCTATTTCTAGTATTTCTGCTAGTTTTTGCTTTTTTTCTTTTAAGATTGTTAGGACAACATCCGGGGATGTTCCAGACATTATTGCTGAAAATAAGAGGCTTAAGAGAATGGAAGGTATTGTAAATTGATTATGGAATAATAAATGTGTGAAGAGACTTAAAAATATTAAATTGAAGAGCATAAATATTAAAGCTAGTTTTATTGAATGTGGGTAGAGTTGTTTGATTTCTCTTATTTTAAATTTTGAAGTACTTTCAAATATAATCATTATTAATGCAAATAATCCTATGCTGATTAAGAAAGAAGGAGGGAAACTTACAAGATACCCGAAAAAAATACCTATGATTATTAATAATATAAGATCTGTTATTTTTATCTTAATTGCTATTATTGAAACTATTAAGCCTGCTAATAATAAGACGCTTAGCCAGGATAGTTCTGTTAAATATGTTAAAGCCATTTCACCTCTAAAAATATTAATGGAAGATTGTTTAAAAAGGTTTTGATAGGAATATTTATAAATTAAGTATTTTTAATGTTATTTATCCCTGTGTAGTTCAACGGTAGAACGTTCGGCTGTAGATGCTATTTGATATGGTTGGAAAACTAAAAATGAAAAATAGCCAGCCGTTACCGAAAGGTTGCTGGAAAGTGCTTAAAAATCACTTGGCAAATTCGAATCCGGCCACAGGGATACTTTTTACATAGAATTATCTAAAAACTAAAAAAATAAAAAAGAATTAATCATTATCATCATCATCGTAGTCAAATTCTTTTTCTTCATCACCTTCGTCTTCTTTTTCGTAAATATACTCTTCTTCAAAAATCTCGTCTTTCACTATGAAACACCTCCGAGTTTTTTTTAGAAAACAACATAATCCTTTTATATATAAAATTTACTATAGTAAAATATATATAGGGGTTTTGTGATTATATGGGTATGAAAAAGTTGCTTATTTTGTTATTATTGTTAATTTTGCCTGTAGTTAATGCAGAGATTCAGGTTTTTGATAGTAATCGGGATGTTTATAATTTAAACAGTTTATATGATTTAGAAGTTTCTATTACTGATAATGTGGAAGGTTTCTTGAAATCTATTATGATTTGTGGGAATTATAGTTTAGATTATTTTATTATTCCTGTGGATATAAGTAGTAAACAGAGTTTTGATATTCCTAATTTAAAGATGAATTCTCTGATGTTAGGAAGTTGTTATGTTAAGATAAGTTTATTTGATACTAATTGGGAATTGATTGAAGAGAAAAATGGTGGTGATTTTGAGGTTAGTGATGAATTGATAATTAATGCTAATTTAAATAAAAATAATTATTTGCCTGGAGATAAATTAAGAGTTTACGGGGATGTTAAAGACATGGTGGGGGATGTTGTTCAAGATATTAATTTTGATATTTTTTTAGATGGGGTTGTTATTGAGAGTTTTGAAAGTAGTGATGAAGAATTTGATTATAAGTTTAATTTAGATGAAGATATTAAGACTGGTGAGCATATTGTCAAATTATATATTTATGATGAATATGAGAATAAAGGAGTAAAAGAATTAAATTTTAATGTTGAGGGTGTTGCTAGTGAGTTAAAAAACTGGTTGAATAAATTAGATTTCTTACCTGGAGATATTGTTGAGATTAAAGGATTGTTATATGATCAGGGAGGAGATTTATTTGAGGAAGATGTTGAGATAAGGGTGATTAAAGATGGTTTAGAGGTTTTGTATAAAAATGTTAAGGTAGATGAAGTTGTAAAATTAATTTTAGATGATAAAGCAAAACCAGGTGAATGGGAAATTGAAACGAAGAGTGTTGATTTTAATATTATTAGTTATTTTAATGTTTTAGAGTTTGTTGATATTGGTGCTTATTTAGATAATGGGTTATTTATTGAAAATTTAGGTAATGTTGCGTTTGATGGGGATGTTGTTATTTATTTAGATGATTATTCTTTTACTAAGAATGTTGATTTGGAAGTTGGTGGTGTTGAGGAAATAGAATTATTTGATGTTGATGATGGGAGTTATAATTTAAAAGTTCAAGTTAATGGTAAAGAATTTGACTTAGGAGAGATTAACATTGAAGATGACAGAGGTATGTTTGAGAAAGTTGGGAATGTTATATCTGGTAATCTTATTGTTACTAATGTTAGTGATTTTTTTTCTAATCAAACTGTTTATGCTGTTTTAGTAATATTAGTTATTGTTGTTGGATTGTATTTTTATTTTAAGGATAAAAAGAAAAAGAGTTTTGAGAAAAAACGTGAGAAAGATATTATTGAAGGGCAGTTGAAGATGAAGAAGATTAAGGAAAATAGAGAAGGGGTTAAGAAAAAACCTAAGAGAAAATTATTTTTTGGTGCTAATAAAGTTGATAGGAAAGATGCTGAGGATTTTAAAGAACAAATGTTAAAAGATGGTAAGAGTAAAAACTTATTTGGGATGTTTGATTAAGAAGATTATGTCTTTGTCTTCTTCTATTTCTTTGTAGGTGAAATATTTTTTTAGGTGCTTTTTGAAATTTTTTAGTTTCTTTGATCTTTTTAAGAATGAGATTGCTATGTTATTGTTTTTTGAGACTCTTATTATTTCTTTTAGTGCTTTTTCCATGTTTTTGAAATTATGGAAAGCTGTTACTGATATTATTGTGTTGAATGATGAATCTTTGAATGGGAGTTTTTCTGCTTTTGCTTGGATTAGATTTGGTTTGTTTTTTATCATTTCTTTGGATGGATCTATTCCTATTGCTTTTGTTTTAAAGAAGTTTGTTGATATCCCTGTTCCACAGCCAATATCTAGTAAAGGTGGGATGATTTTAAGATGTTTTTTTATTATTTTTAGTTTTTTTATTTGTTCTTCTTTGTGAAGCCGGTTATATGATTTAGCTATTATGTTGTACATTTTTAATGTCCTGGGCAGAGTGTTTTGTATTTGATTGTTTTTAGTAGTTTTAGGGATTGGATCATTTTTATTGGTGATGCAGAGATTAGGTCTGTTCTTCCTATGAAGCTTTTGTGAAAGATTGTGTCTCCTGAGAATAGGATGTCTTTGTGTAATAGACAGATAGAGCCTGATGTGTGTCCTGGTGTTTTGATTATTTTGAAATCTTTTATTGTTTTTATTGGAAGAATATTTATTTTTTTTATTTGGTTGTATGTTTGAGGTCCTACGTAGAGTGCTTTGTATTTTTTTAGGTTGTTTATCTCTTCTTTTGATGCGTATATTTTTGCGTCTTTGAATAGGTCTAGGTTTCCACAATGGTCGTAGTGTAGGTGGGTGAGTATTATTGTTTTTATATTTGCTTTTAATTTTTTTAAAGATTGTTTTAGGAATTCTCTGTTTTTTAATGAGCCTGTGTCTATTAAGATGGTTTTGTTTATTAGATAACAGTTTGATGTTAGGGGTTGGCCTTTTATTCTGTATATGTTTGTTGTTATTTTTTCTATCATAGGATTTTGATGGATTTGATTGTTTAAAAATATTTTTAAATGCGGGCTTTAATTTTTACTAAATAGGAAGGTTTAAATATATCCTTTGTATACAAATAATATACATAATTATAATGGAGGTAAAATGGGAGCTATAACTTTATCTGTACCTGATGAATTAAAACATAAGATGGAAAAAACAGACTGGATTAACTGGTCTTCTGTAGCAAGGCATGCTTTTATTGAGACTTTACAGGATGTAAAGGAACTTGATTTAAGGAGGAAAGCAAGAGAAATATCTGGAATATCTGAAGATGATAAGAGAGAAGTTAGGGATTATATAATTAAAAATGTTGTTAAATCTGTAAAAAAAACATTAAAACAAGGTAAAAAGCCTATGACTTCTAAGGAATTAAATCAGTTGTTAGGTTTAAGATGACCTTTGACTACATTTTATCTGATGAGCTTGAAGATAATTTCAAAAGGGTTAGTAAAAAAGATAAACAACTTGCTGTTGCTGTAGGAAAAAAAATAGATCAAATCATTAATCTTGATAAAAATGCTATTGAACATTTTAAAAATCTTAAAGGAGATATGAAAGAGTATAAAAGAGTTCATGTTGGAAGTTTTGTTTTGATATTTAATGTTCAAGGCAATCTTATTGTTTTTGATAAATTCTTATATCATGACAATATCTATAAATGAGTTTATTCTTTAAAACAAAAAGCCACAAAATTTTCTCGCTCATTATCCTTTTCCCTTTTTCAAAGCGTTCACATACGTTCACAGAATTTTTATAGAAATAGAAAAGTTTATATACTACAATACTACTAAAAAGGTAGATATAAACCTTAAATAAGGTATCATTAATAAAAATGCTAACAAAAAAACAATTATTAATTTTGGATGTTTTTAGAAAAAACTTAGGAAAAAAAATTATGTTTAATCAGATTAAAAGAGAAACTAAAATAAAATCAAATAGTTTTCTCCAAAGAACAATTATGGAATTTAAAGAAGAGAGCATCATAAATTCAGAAAAGGTAGGAAGATCAATTCTTTATTGGCTTAATTTAAATAATAAAACTTTTTCCTATTTTTCAATTATAAATTTAGACATTTATAAATTGCCTGAAAAAATCCTTGTTAGAATTATTAATGAAATATCAAAAAAAACATTATTTTTTATAGTTGTTGTATTTGGTAGTTATGCAAAACAGATTCATAAAAAAGATTCAGATTTGGATATAGCATTAATAGTTGATAATTCTAAAGATGTTAAAAAGATAATGCCTGTGATAGAAACTATTAAAAGAAGAGAAATAATAAAAATAGATTGTTATATATTTACAGTAGAGGAATTTAAAGAAATGTTAAACTCAGAAAAAGAGAATGTTGGGAAAGAAATATTAAGAAACCATATAGCTTTTTATAATATCAATTCTTTTTATAGATTAGTTGAAAAATGGATCCATTAGTTAAAATTTATCTTGAAAGAGCAGAAAATGAGCTTATTTTAAGTGAAACTCTGTTTAAAATTTCCTCAGATTCTTCATTGCAGAACGAGATATTAAGGATAGATAATTCTATTACATTTTATAGTGCTGTTATAAGTCATGCTTATTATTGTATATTTTACTGTGCAAAAGCCTATTTGATTTCAAAGGAGATTAAAACAAGAGTTCCTGAAGAACATAGAAAGACTTTTGTGGAATTTTCAAGATTTGTTAAGGGAGGAATTTTGGATGAGGAGTTGCTTAAAATTTATGAAAATGTATTAACAAAAGCAGAAAGTTTACTTGATATTTTTAAAAGAGAAAAAAAGAAAAGAGGTCAATTTACATATCAAAAACTTCCACAGGCTAATAAACAACCAGCTTTTGAATCTTTGAATAATTCAAAAAAGTTCTTTAAGTCTATTTATAATATTTTGAATTTATGATTTAATTCTTTAAACCAAAAAAGCCACAAAATTTTCTCGCTCATTATCCTTTTCCTTTTATGAATCTATTAATTATTACAATCATTATCTACCCCATCTTTTAATGCACTTATAAAACAATCTTTTATTTTCATCTTATTATATATTTTTAATAAACTTAATAAATCTTTCCTGTCCAAATAAAATTATTCCTTTTTTAATCGCATTAATAAACACTTTATTTGGTTTTAAAAGCTCATCCTTAAATTCTATTTCTGTAAAATTTAAGATATGTATTTTTTTAATTTGTGTTTTTTGAATCTTTAATATAATCTTTTCGATTTTAGTAAATTTGTTTTTATTAGAGATTACAGTTAATATATCAATATCATTAGCATCTTTAGAGTAAAGTATACTTCCATAAATGATAAGGAAATCTACTTCTTCTTTAAGTTCAGAAAAATTATCTAACCATCTTACATATTTTAAAGATTCTTCAACTAAACCTAATTCTAAATTCTTTTCTATAAGAATGTTGTTCCAATTTAAACTTATAGTATATGTGCTTGTTTTTCCTGTTCCTATTGAAGAAAGAATAATAAATTTTTGAGACTCCATTTTTTTGAGAATTTTCCATATTCCTACTCTACTCATTTTGATTTCTTTTGCTAAATAAGTTATGGTTGGCTTTACTGTAAACTCCTTTAGAAGTATTTTTAAAATCTGTTTGAATTTTGTTGTTTCCATTTTGTTAATAATTATTAATTTATAGTTAATAGCAATATTTAAATCTTTCTATTTTAAGTAAAAAACTCTTTCTTTCAAGCACACGCATTTCTCAATCATTATTTTTTAAAGCGTTCACTTCGTTCACAGAAATTTTTGAGATTATTTAAAAACGATTCTTTTTGTAATATCAAGTATCTCTTTACAATGTTTTATTAAATCTTTAATTTTTGCTTCATCATCAACAGAAACTTTTATACCATAGGTATAATCTTCTCTTTCTTCGATAATTTTGTTTTTATGTATTTCTTCTACATCCTCATATTTTAACATATCAATAAATTTTGAATCAATATCTATTTTACCCCCTTCTTTTAGATATTCCATTAAAGAAATAGTACATGTTTGGTTTCTTGATTCATATCCAAATTTTACAGCAATTGCTAGAAAACAATGATAAATACAATAAAAACCAGCAGTTATTGACCAATCTGAAAATCCAATTTCTTTGAATTTAGTTATGCCTTTAAGATTGTGCTCTGCTTTTTTGATATGTTTTTTAGCTTCATCAATGTTGGGGCCTATTTTTAACAAACCCCTGTGTTTTATTCTTTTGCCTAATTTTTTACATTCTTCAATTTCTTTAACTGCTTTTTTAGTACACCAATCAATGTGTTTAGAGGCTTGTGACATTTTTAATTATATCTACATATTTATCATGGCCATAAAGGATAATGGAATTTTTGACTATATCAATTGTAACTTTGTCTTTGTTTTTAATATTTTCTAATAGGTCTTTATGTGTTAGTTTAATTGCATGGATTTTTTTAGGAAGTATTTTTTCTTTTTCTTTGAGATTTTTGTTTATTTCTTTGATATCTTTTTTGTTCATAACTATCATAATGTCTATATCCTCTGCTTTGTCATAGTTTTTAGTTATAGAACCAAATATCATTATAATTCTGTCTTTTTTAGACAATTCTTTAAACTCCTCCTTCCACCTCATAAATTTATTAGATTCATCAGCTAGTAGAAAGATGATAAGTTTACTTGTATAATCATTTAAATTTAATTTGTATATTATTGATTTTCCAATTTTTTTAGATGTTAATAAATTATTATTATATAATCTTTTGAATATCTTCTGAGCACCAACATGGCTTATGTTTAAAATTTTACTTATAGAGTTTGCATTATAAAACGTAGAAAAATCTTTAAATAAAATGAGCAATGTTTCCCTTTCCTTTTGAGTTAAAGATATCATAGTAAGTTTAAGTTACTATATAGAAACCATAAGTTACTATATAAATCTTTCTATTTTAAGCAAAAAACTCTTTCTTTCAAGCACACGCATTTCTCAATCAAAAATATTTCCCTCAAAAAGAGGTCGCTTTGCTAAATATTTTTTGTTGATAAACACTCATTATACTTTCAAGAAAGAAAAAAACCACCTTTTTTTGGAGGTGGTTTTTATGAATATTGAATTGCTGGAAACAGTTCCACATTCCCTTTCAGTCTCATTCCCATTTTCACAGCATTTTTTAGCATAAGGAAATGAAGCAGATTCAAATTCATAATAACGACACATATAACCTGGTGGAGCTTGAGCATTAGTACAGCAAGTACTTTGTTGATTTACATTAGAACAAGAAGCACCTTCCACACCGCAATTGTAACAATCACTAGTATCAAAAGTACATTCATTTTGAGAACCCGGAGGAATACAACTTAAAGTTCCACCCAAAAAGCCTTGACTAGAACATGTTTGTGAATTTAAATTTGTACCTTCACATTCTTCTGAACCTTCTATAATTCCATCTCCACAAGTGACTTCATCTTCACTAAAATCACAATCATTATCCACACCATCTTTTAATTCCCAGTTTGGAATTTTTAAAGCAAGAACCTACGGTTCTTAGGAACTCCCTTTTAAACTAAAAACTACATAAAATATACATCCAAAAGTTTTTTAAATAAGGGATTCT
>Ga0180009_10001009_pt1 | contig 35471 bp, 34 predicted proteins | sample OS_PC_MetaG_FD_123537 | JGI IMG/M metagenome (GOLD analysis project Ga0180009, IMG submission 123537) | Groundwater microbial communities from the Aspo Hard Rock Laboratory (HRL) deep subsurface site, Sweden - OS_PC_MetaG | ecosystem: Environmental > Aquatic > Deep subsurface > Groundwater... | reverse complement strand
TGCTACCGGGCGCATCGGCGCTTACCCGGACGGGACTTTCACCCGCTGGCTTTGTGTAGCATGATCTCTCACTCGCTTCTGCTTCCACAGTTACTTGCTCGATATCTTCAGGACGCACCATGAAAAGATTTTACCAGTATTCGGTAAAAAGGGCAAATCGCAGGGCCCGTGATTCGTGATTCGTGATTCGAAAACAATTAAGAGAAATATTGCAAATGCTTTTTTCTTACGAATTACGCCTTACGAATTACGATAGTTCTTTCTATTAAATGACGATTTTTTCCTTGTACTCGCCGAAGACGGCGCGCATCTGGTCGGCGATCTCCTGCAGGGTGGCATAAACCTTGACCGCTTCCAGGATCGGCGGCAGCAGGTTGCCGTCGCCGGCAGCCGTTTACCTAATTTGAGATCAGTTCTTTTCTGTTAAAATAGCATCGATTTCCGCCCAGTTGCGGGCGCTGACACCGTTGTGATCGATATGCTCGGAATTCAGGGTGAGCAGATACGGCTTACCGGCTGTGAAAACGGCCGCCGTCTTCAACAGTGAAACGAAAAACTCGCGGCGCAGGGTCTTGGCCAGCTTTATTTCCATGAGCTTCAGATGGCGGCCGAAATCCAGAACCAGATCGATTTCATTCTGGTTGGAGTCGCGATAAAAATAGAGTTCAAACAATCCGCCATAATTGAATTTATGTTTCAGAACCTCAATGACTATAAAATTTTCAAAGAAAGCGCCAGCGGCCGGTCCGGCCAGTAGGGTCCTGACATCCGGATATTTAAGAAGAAAAGCGAGCAGGCCGGTGTCGGTGAAATAAAGTTTCGGACTCTTGATCACGCGCTTGCTCAAATTGCGGAAATAGGGACGCAGCAGGTAAACAATGCGCGTGGTTTCCAGCAGCGACAACCACTTGCCGGCGGTTGAATGGGAGATACCGCATTCCTTGGCCACTTCGTTGAGCTTCAAAATCCCGCCGACACGAGCGGCGAGCAATTCCAGAAAGTTTTGAAAAAGATGCAGGTCCTGGACCGAACGGATCTGGCGGATGTCGCGCTCCAGGTAAGTCTGCAGGTAGGAACGGTAAAAATCTTCCGCATTGACGCCGTGCACGGCCGGTTCCGGGTAAAAACCGCGGAAGAGAAGATCGAAACAGGCGACCGCAGAGACCGCTTTCGCCTTTTCTCCCAGCTCGGCGCAGGAAAATCCCAATAGTTCATGCAAAGCTGCCCTGCCGGCCAGCGACTCACTGATCCCCGACATCAACGGAAATATCTGAGAGCCGGTCAGCAAAAAACGGCCATTGCGGCTGCGGTCGCGATCGACGGCTATTTTCAAATAGGGAAGAAGTTCAGGAACATATTGGATCTCATCGATGATCGCCAGTTCGCCAAGGTTTTCCAGGAATGACAGCGGATCCCTGATGGCCAGGCTGCGTTTGAAAGGGTCATCCATCGTGCTGTATTCATGACGAGAAAAGATTTTTTGCAGCAGCGTCGATTTGCCGCTCTGGCGCGGTCCGGTCAGTACCAGCACCGGAAATTGGGAGGCGGAGCGCTTTAAACGGCTTTCAATATGGCGCGGAACATATAGTTTTTCCATACCGGAATGATAACACGATATTTATGTAAATTGCAACTCAAAATTGCAAATTGCATAAACTGGCACTCGGGACCCGGGGAAACCCCGGCGACTTTTCAGATAACGATCTTTTCCTTGTATTCCCCGAAGACGGCGCGCATCTGGTCGGCGATCTCCTGCAGGGTGGCATAAACCTTGACTGCTTCCAGGATCGGCGTCATCAGGTTCCCGTCAGAAGCAGCCGTCTCCTTTACCTTGGCCAGGGCGGTCTGCACGAACGCGGCGTCGCGCTCTTTTTTGATTTTCAGCAGGCGATTTTTCTGGAGCTCCTCGCCCTCGGGGGAGACCTTCAGCGTTTTCAGGTGCGACAAGTCTTCCTGAACCTGGAATTGGTTGACGCCGACGATCACCTGCTCGCCGCTGTCGATCTCTTTCTGATAAGAGTAGGAACTGTCCTGGATCTGCTGCTGCGGGTAGCCGGCCTCGATGGCCGCCAGCATGCCGCCCATGGCCTCTATCTTGTCGAGGTATTTCCAGACCTCTTTTTCTATCTCGTTAGTCAATGCTTCAACATAATACGAACCGGCCAGCGGGTCGATGGTGTCGGCCACGCCGCTCTCATAAGCGATAATCTGCTGGGTGCGCAGGGCCACGCGCACCGAGTCCTCGCTGGGCAGGGCCAGGGCTTCGTCCATGGAATTGGTGTGCAGGCTCTGCGTGCCGCCCAGGACCGCGGCCAACGCCTGCAAGGTGACGCGCACCACGTTGTTCGTCGGCTGCTGGGCGGTGAGGGTGACCCCGCCGGTCTGGGTGTGGAAGCGCATCAGCTGGGACTTGTCGCCGGCCGCGAATTCGTCTTTCATGATCCGGGCCCAGATGCGGCGGGCGGCGCGGAACTTGGCCACCTCCTCCAGAAGGTTATTGTGGCTGGCAAAAAAGAAAGAAAGCCGCGGCGCGAACTCGTCCACTTGCAGTCCCGAGGCCAGAGCCGACTTGACATATTCAATGGCGTCGGCGAAGGTGAAGGCCAGTTCCTGGGCGGCAGTGGAGCCGGCTTCGCGGATGTGGTAACCGCTGATGGATATGGTGTTCCACTTGGGCACCCGTTCCTGGCAAAAGGAAAAAATATTGGAGATGATGCGCAGCGAGGGCTTGGGCGGATAAATATAGGTGCCGCGGGCGATGTATTCCTTGAGCAGGTCGTTCTGGATCGTTCCCAACAGCCGATCGAGAGCGATGCCCCTTTTTTCGGCAACGGCCAGGTACATGGCCAGGATGATGGCCGCCGAGGCGTTGATGGTCATGGAAACCGACACTTTGTCAAGGGGAATTTCCGCAAACAGGATCTCCATATCCTCCAGGGTGTCGATGGCCACACCGACTTTGCCCACCTCGCCTTCGCACAACGTATTGTCCGAATCCAATCCGATCTGGGTCGGCAGGTCAAAAGCCACGCTCAAGCCGGTCTGCCCCTGTTCCAGCAGATAGCGGTAGCGGCAGTTCGATTCCTCGGCTGAACCGAAGCCGGCGTATTGGCGCATGGTCCAGAACTTGCCGCGGTACATGGTCGGCTGCACTCCACGGGTATAGGGAAAGGCGCCGGGGTAGCCCAGATCCTTTTCATAATCAAGTTCGCTGACAGCGCCGGGATCGTACAGGCGCTGCACCAGAAATGAAGTGGCCTTGAAGTTTTCCTTGCGTTCCTTGTTTTTCTCCAGTGTCCTTTTTAAAATGCCTTCTTCCCATTCGCTTTTTTTCATGGTTGCAAACCTCTTTGTAAAAATAAAAAGGATTTATTTCTTGATTAGTTTCGCAGCCGTCCGGGCGGAATCATTCCCCCTCAGACTGCGGATTCAATCTTCATCAACCGTTCCCAAAGAAATAAAATTTCGTTTAAACTTTGGATTTTTTCGAAATGGTGTCTTTGGCCCCTTCGATGAAGGTTTTGGCCCTACCACCGAACTTTTCGACTCCTTCCCTGACCTCGCTGCCGAGTTTTTCGGAAAAGTCCTTGACCTCGCTGCCGAGCTTACCGGAAAAATCCTTGATCTGCTCGCGGGTCTTTTCCCCGGACTGGGGGGCGAACAGTAGGGCCAGGGCGGCACCGATCACGGTTCCGCTTAAAAAACTGAAAAACATCTTGCTGCCGGTATTTTCACTCATTTATTTACCTCCTCTAATTCTCTTGACCAGATTCCATCCTATTTTAACGGCCGGCAGGAAGACCAGCCAACCGGCCGAGCGCCGCAGCACGTTGTGGTTGATAAAGTGCAGGGCAGCGCCGGCGCTCTCCACCGTGCGCTTGGATTGGGAGAGGACCATATCGACTTTCTCCAGACGCTCCTCGGCAATAGCGCCGAGCCTTTTGGCTTCCCGGGCTAGGTCGCGAACTTCCAGCGAGGTTTTTTCCAGGTCCAGCAGCAGCGATCTGAGCTGCTGAATGGCCGGGACCAGGGTGATGACCAGCAGTAAAAAACCCAGTGAAAAAACCAGGGCGACCACGAAAACAACAATTAAAACCGGTGTGCTCATATTACTCTCTTATTATTTATTATATGCAAATGCGGTCCATTGTCAACAATTCAAAAGAGTTTTTTTAGTTTTTCAAGCAACTTTTCCGCAGCAGCCCTGTTTTTTGCGGTCAGGGTGACCTGGATTTCTTCTTTGGCGAACAGCGGTGCGTGGGTCAAGGCAACGTTTCCCGGCGCCATTTTTTTGCGCCAGATATGCCAATCATTCTCCATTCGTGTATAGGCCGGATAACGCGCGGCCTGCAATGCATCAATGATTGTTTTTTGCGGCATTTCCTGCTGCAACAGCGCCGCCAAGCCGCTGGCAGCAACGATCCCGGCCCAGGATTTTTTTTCACGGAAAGCGGTTTCTTCCAACAACTGGATGAGCTGCGCTTGCTGGCTTTCGGAAAACTTGCATGCCCGCAGCAAGGCGATCATTGCCAAACGGTCTTCTTCAGGCATGTCCGCCAGCCTCAACGCCGCCTTCAAGCCCAGGCGGCCCGTGGCCAGGCAAAAACGAAACGGTTCAGCGAGCAGCAAATCCAGATTTTCAAGCAGGTGATCGCTTAAGGCAAAATCTAATTCGCTGCGGCGCCGGATATCCTCAATTGGGTGCAAAGGTGAAATTTTTTTTATGAACAGCAGCTTCTCATAAAGATTCAGCCCGAACAGGCAGTTCAAGATATTGTAATTCAACAGCAAGGCGTCCGGCGCCGACAGGTCCAGCTGCAGGGCACGGGCCCAGGCTTCACCTCGCTGGCGGAGCAGCAGGCGGTAATCGTGGCCGCTGACGACCCGCTGCGTTTTGTCGACAAACAAAAGGGGCAGGCCGGGAAATTTTTCTTGCAGACCGGCGTAGCGTTCGGGAAGATGGGGATAAGAAAAAGCATAGACATCATCGGGACTGATGTCCGACAGTCGCAGTTCGATTTCACGCATGCTTTTGCCTCTCAGCCAATTTAAAATAACAGGAGCTTCTACTTTGAATATTGTAGCGCAGCCTGGGAAAGTTGGCAAAACAACGACTTCGGTTTTGCAAGGCCGGGAAATTGTTATAAAATAAAACCATGAAAAAAAACAGCGCGGTTTCTCGATTGAATGATTTATTCATTTTTGATGCCCACTGCGACACGGCCAGCGTTCTGTTCGACCAGCCCTGGGCTTTCAACAGGAATCCGGGCCACCTCGACCTGCAGAAGGTCAGAAAAGGCGGCCTCCAGGCCCAGATTTTCGCCATCTGGGTCGACCCGCTGCTGGCGCCGCACCGGGCCATGAAAAGGGCTTTGCAGCTTCTGCAGACCATGGAGCAGAAGGTATTTCAACCCAAACATGCGGCCAAGGTCACTTCACTGGTGGAAATGGCGGCGGCGCTAAGCCAAAAAAAACTTGCCGCCTGGCTGTTTCTCGAAGGGGGTCATATCATTGAAAACTCCCCGGAAATCCTCCATATCTTTCATTCTCTGGGCGTGCGCGGCATGACCTTGACCCATTCCAAAAACACCGACTGGGCCGATTCGACCACCGACACGCCCCGCGCCAACGGCCTGACCGCTCTTGGCCGGCAGATCGTCCGCCAGATGGAGAAAATGGGCATGGCCATCGATGTGTCCCACGCCTCCGATCAAACCATCGCCCAGGTTCTAAAAACCACGTCGGTCCCGATCATGGCCTCCCATTCCAACTCCAGAAAACTGTGCCCCATTCCGCGCAATTTGCCGGATAAATTCATTCGCGAGATCACCGCTCGCAAGGGTTTCATAGGGGCCAACTTTTTCCCGGCTTTTATCAAGCGCCGCGTCTTCGACCAGATCGAAGAAAATTTCAATAAATTCGCAAAGGAAATCCAGGAGCGAACCGCCGGGTGCTTGGACGATCCCGATTTCTTAAGCCGGGTGGAATGGGAATATTATCTGCGGGCCGCGGTCGGCAATGATGCGGTCGAAATAGACCAATTGATCGACCATATCATCCACATCGCCTCAAGCGGAGGCATCGACTGCGTGGGACTGGGCAGCGACTTTGACGGCATACCATCCACGCCAGCCCGGCTTGCCGATGCCGCTGCTTATCCGGTTTTGGTCGCGGCCCTGCAAAAACGAGGATTTAAAGAACGGGAAATCCGCAAGATCTGCGGACTGAACCTAAAGAATTTCCTGCAGCGTATAGAAAAGAAAGGCAAGTGAGGATGAAAACAGGGATCGCGCTTGGCGGCGGCGGCGCCAAGGGCCTGGCCCATATCGGAGTGCTCAAGGTCCTGCAGGAGCACGGCATCGTTCCCGACATGATCTCGGGGACCAGCATCGGCGCCCTGATAGGGGCCCTTTATGTTTTGCGCGGCGATATCCATGCCGTCGAGGCCTACGCCCTGGGCTTTGAAAATTCCAACTTGTACCCCTACCTGACACCGCGTCCTTCCAGCTCAGGGCTGATATCGGAAAAAAAGATTCGAGCTTTCTTGGACGGGATATTGGGCAAGGCGCGCATCCAGGACCTGGACCGGCCGTTTTATTGCCCTGCCTGCGACATTCGCCGCGGCCGCGAGGTCATGTTCGACCGCGGCAGCCTGCAGCAAGCCGTGCGGGCATCTATCTCCGTCCCCGTCATCTTTAAGCCGGTCCGCCTGGGTAGAAGCTACCTGGTCGACGGCGGCCTGATCAACCCGGTGCCGGTCGACGTATTGAAGAAAAACGGCAGCGACTTCACCATTGCCGTCAACGTCATCACCGCGCGCCCTTTGCGGCCGCGGCGCCGGAAAAAAGCCGACGCCAGGGAAAAGCTGCTGCTGGCCCGCCTTGATGATTTTTTAAGCCGGAAACTGCTAGCGGGCCACCCAGACGAGGAACCCAACGTAATCGAAACATTCCTGGCCACCATGGAGATCATGCAGGAAAAATTGATCGCCGCCCGGCTGACCAACGACGTTCCGGACGCCATCATCCATATTGAAACCTCCGATATCAAAATGTTTGAGTTCTACCGCCCGGCCGAGATCATTCGCCGCGGCGAGCAAGCCGCGCGCCGGGAGATCGAAACCGTGCTGCGAAATTTGCGCCGGCGCCAAGCGGCACAGAAAAAAGGCGGCTAAAAATGGATGCCTGCGCCTGCGAAAGATGCATCAGCGCCTGCCGCCGCGATCCCGGCCGGCTTATTCCCGCCGACGTGAAAAAAATCGCCGCTTTTCTGAACATCAGTGAAAAAGAACTGCTGGCCGGCTACCTGGTGCGCCTTGCCGCCAGCGGCAAAAACAGCCGCAGCCATTTCCCGGCCCCGGCCAAGCTCAAGGCCGGACGTTTTCTGGCTGCTCCCGGCTCAACGGTTCCCGAATATTATACCGCTGAAAAAGGACGCTGTGTTTTTTTGACTGCCGAAAACCAATGCTCTATCCATGCGGTAAAGCCTTTTGAGTGCGCCGCCTACATGGGATGCCGCCACACTTTCCTGGGCCGGCCCTACAAGGAAAAGGACGTGGAAGCCTTCTTTGTCTCGCGCTGGAGAAAGTATCAGGACCTGGTCCGCTAAAGAAAACAGCGAGCTATGGAGACGAGTGACAAGTAACGAGGGAAAAGAGAAGACTAAAATTCCAAATCACAAATTCCAAATTCCAAATAAATTCCAAGTTCCAAATTCCAATGTTCTAAACGAAAGCCCTTTCAAGGGCCTTTTCTTCGTTTGGGCCATTTGGTTATTGGAATTTGGTGCTTATTTGGTGCTTGGTGCTTGTGATTTGGAATTTATTTTCTTACTCGTCACGCGTCACGCGTTACGCATCACGATAGTTCGCTTGTGTCTGGGTCAGCCTCCGGATATCAAGTGGATTGCTTCGACGTTGTCGCCATCGCCGATGAACACCCGCTCGTAATCCTCTTTTTTGACCAGGCGGCTGTTGATTTTGACCACGATCATCGGGAAAGTGAAATGCATCAGGTTTAGCAATTCGCGGACGCTGAACGATTCGCCGGCCATGCTGACCTCTTTATTGTTCAGATTGATTTTCATGGATTCCCCCTTGTTCATTCATCCCAAACATCGTCGCCAATGGTTGGCGCCATATCATCCATGACGATCTCCAGGGCCTGGTTGGCCTGCAGGGCAGCCACCACGCCAACACGCGGCGCTAGAGGCGGCAATGTTTCGGAAACCTCGCTGGTCTCGTCGCCGCAGATGAACAGGTTGCCCAGGCGGCGTGTACGCAGCGCGTTGTTGGCGCCGTATCCGGCCAGTCCCGAGCCGGCGATGATGAATTTGTCCGGAAAACGCTCGCTGATGGTTTCAATGATCATCAATTTCATGTCGGCCAGGTCGAAGGCTTCAATAATCACCTGGCAATTTTTAAATATATTCACCACCTCATCGGGCCCCAAGTGCACATCATGGACTTGCACATCAATATCGGGATTGACCTTCTTGATATTTTCTTGCAAAGCCAAAACTTTCTTTTGACCGACCTGTTCCCGGAAATAGTATTGCCGGTTAAGATTTTCCAAAGTGACGGTATCGAAATCGGCAATGACCAGAGTGCCGACCCCGGCGCGGGCCAGGGCCATGGCGCAGTTGGAGCCGAGCCCGCCGCAGCCGGCGATGCCGATACAGGTACCCTTAAGTTTTTCAAGTTTTGATTTCATGATCCCCCAAAGATAACATTATATTCCTTTGCAAGGAGAAAATCAAGGATTCGCGGCAAAAACGGCAAGTTGGCCGCAAGCCGAGCGGATACCCTGCCCCTTGGACCAGCGGGTGATCACGGTCAGGCCCTTCTCCTGCAGCACGGCGCGGAATTTTTCCACCGCGGTTTCATCGGGGCGCCGGAAGGGCAGGGCCGGATTTTCGTTGTAGGGGATGAGGTTGACCTTGGCCGGGATGCCGTGCAGCAGCCGGACCAGCTGCCGGGCCTGGGCCGGGGAATCGTTGACGCCTCCCAACAGCACGTATTCGCAAGTGAGGCGCCGGCGGCGCTTGTGCCCACGGAAATGGGCCAGCAGGTCGTCCAGGTTTTCGCGGCGCGACACCGGCATCAGCTCGGCGCGCAGGCCTGCGGTCGGGGCGTTCAGCGAAAAAGCGATCCTGACCTGCGGAAAGTCTCTTTCCAGTTTTTTTAAGTGTTCCAGAATGCCGGCCGTGGACACGGTGACATGCCGGGGCGAAATGTTCAACCCGTCCGGCTCGCTGATGGTTCGCAAAACCCGGGCCAGGTTTTCGTAATTGAGCAACGGCTCGCCCATGCCCATGAAAACAAGATTCAGCTTACCGCCGTAGTCGCCCAATTCTTTTTTCAAAATCAACACCTGGGTGAGTATTTCACCGCTGCTCAGGTTGCGGCGGAAGCCCATGCTGCCGGTGGCGCAGAAAGCGCAGGCCAGGGCGCAGCCCACCTGGGTAGATAGGCAGAAAGTGTAATGGTCTTTTTCGCGGATGAGCACGGCTTCGATCTTCAAGCCATCGGCCAGGCCGATGAGAAATTTTCGCGTGCCCTGGTCGTCGCTGCGGCTGTCCAGAACTGGCCGGCAAGCGCAATCATAAAGCCCGGCGATTTTTTCACGGTCGGCTTTGCCGATGTTGCTCCAGGCGGCAATGTCCTGGTTGTTTTTATGATAGACCCATTGAAATACCTGGCGGGCGGCAAAAGCAAGGAAACCTGCGGCGCGTAATTCTTCCTTCAATTCATCCAACTGGCGTTCCAGGATCCAAGGCTTCATATAAGATTTCTCCAATTAACCATAACATCGGAAATTGCTTTTGGCAAGCGGTAGCACAATTCAAAGCAATATCAGAAATTGATCCCCCCGCCTTCGGCACCCCCCTTGGGTAAGGGGGGTTGGGGGGATAAAGAGTTACGTGAACAGAGGAAAACATTTGTCATAAAAGTTGACCGGGAAACCGAATCATATTATAATTTCTCTCTTAACGTTTCAGGAGGCACCATGAAGATTTCCGCACGCGCCCAAAGCATCCAGGAATCCCCGATCCGCAAACTTTCAGCCCTGGCCAACGCGGCCAAGAAAAGAGGGACAATCGTCTACCACCTGAATATCGGCCAGCCTGACATCCAGACCCCCGATGTCTTCATGAAAAAAATAATAGACTACAAGGAAAAAGTACTCTCCTACGGTCCGTCCGACGGCTTGGAGGCCTTAAAAGAGGCCATGGTCCATTATTTCGACTACTTCAGGATCAAGCTGGAAAACAAGAACATCGTCATCGCCACCGGCGGCAGCGAGGCCATTTCCTTCGCTTTCAACGCCGTGGCCGACCCGGACGACGAGATCATCGTTTCCGAACCGTTCTATACCAACTACAACGGCTACGCCTCGCTTTGCAACGTCAAGCTCGTGCCGGTGACCGCCAGGGCCGAGGACGGCTTCCACCTCCCCGACATCCAGGAATTCGAAAAAAGAATCAGCCCGCGCACGCGCGCCGTGCTGCTCTGTTCCCCCAACAATCCCACCGGAACCGTGTATACCATTGCCGAGCTGAAAGCCATCGGCGCCTTCGCCAAGAAGCACGACCTCTACCTTATTGCCGACGAAGTGTACAAGGAATTCACCTACGACGGCAAGATCCATTTCAGCGTCCTGCAGCTCGAAGGCCTGGAGGACCGCGTCATTGTGGTCGACTCGATCTCCAAGCGCTACTCGGCTTGCGGCGCCCGCATCGGCGCGGTCATCTCGCGCAACGAAGAAGTGATGAAGGGCATCTCCAAGTTCGCCCAAGCCCGGCTTTGCCCGCCGACGCTGGAACAGATCGGGGCCATCGGCGCCTACGAACTCCCCCACGATTATTTCAAAGGGGTGATGGCCGAGTACCAGAAGCGCCGCGACATTTTGTTCGACATCCTGACCTCGCACCAGGGCATTGTCCTGCAAAAGCCCGAGGGCGCCTTCTATATCATGGCCAAGCTGCCGATTGCCGACGGCGAGACTTTCGCGCGCTGGCTGCTCAACGAATTTTCCGATGACAACGAAACCGTGATGATCGCGCCGGGAGAGGGATTCTACAGTACGCCGGGCAAGGGCAAGGACGAAGTTCGTTTGGCCTATGTCATCGAGGCCGTAAAACTCGAACGCGCCGCCAAGCTGCTGCTCATTGCCCTCGACCGCTTCAAAGACTGAGCGGATCCAAAGAGACCGTAGCAGAAAAACCGAAACACCGTAAAGAAAAACTCTTGAAATCAAATTCTATTTATAAAAACAAAACAGGTCCGGCTGAATTTTTTTGGTTCGCCAGGGATAAGCGCGCAAATGATTTCATTTGTTAAGGACAAGTGAAATAGTAAAAAAATTGACATTAAAATTTCAGCATGTTATAGAAAGGTTGGAGGTCACATGCCAATTAAAAGAACCGTAATGCGAAGCTCAAAGGGAACCAAACTCTATGCCGTGCGCGATGCCCAGGGCCGTTTCAAGGACATCCAAAGTTACAAACGCTCCCACGCCATGGACATCAAGCGCAAGAGCAAGGACGAACTGGCCAAGGCTGCTAAAGCAAAAGCCAAGCCCAAGGCTAAGCCGGTCGTCAAGTCCAAGGTAAAGCCCAAGGCCAAATTGGTCGTCAAAGCCAAGGCGAAAACCGTAAAGGCCAAAAAAACCAAGAAGTAATTCTTTCCGGATTCGGAAAGAAAAGCAATTGCCGGCATGAACAGTCGCCGGTCTCCATGAGCGTAAAATCCTAATTAGAGGTTTTTTGAAAAGCACGCGCATGGGTGAGATTGCTTCCGGCCAGTTCCGACTGTCCATCGATTTGCGCAGCCAGAAGCGCATATGAGTCAGTGCCTCAGCGCTGCAAATGAAAAAAATTTCCGGACTAACGATTTTCCCGCGCGAATTCAATGCCGGTAGGGATTACAAGGTACGCTTGGACCCCCTGGGAAATTGGGTCCAAGTTGCCATTTTGAAAAAAGAGGTTTTCCGCAGCCGCCGTATAGTTATCGCCGGCGAATAAGGAAAATCCCCGCTAACAACGGAACAATAAGAAAAAAAGAAATCAACAATTGATTTCTATCGTCTGCTCACGTTCGCCGCCCAGCGAGACATGGCTGACGCCCACTCCGGTAAAATCTTCGATGAAATTCAGGTAGGAACGCACTTGCAGCGGCAGGTCCGTCAGACAGCGGATGGCACCAAGATTTGTTTGCCAGCCAGGCAGGGTCTGGTACACGGGCCGGACGCGGCTCAAGGCGTCGGCATGGACAAAAAATCGATCGCCGCTGCCGCCTTCGCTTTCATAAGCCGTGGCTACCTGAATTTCATCCAACTCGTCCAGCACATCGAGCTTGGTTAAAAACAGGGAATCCACGCCATTGACCTGGACGGCATACTTCAGAGCCACCAGGTCCAACCACCCTACCCGCCGCGGCCGGCCGGTGGTCGAGCCGTATTCGTTTCCCCGCTCGCGCAGCATCCGGCCGCTTTCATCCTTCAATTCCGTGGGGAATGGACCCTCACCCACCCGGGTGGCATAGGCCTTGGAAATGCCGATTACGCGGTCCACGGCCTTGGGGGAAAGGCCGGTTCCGGAAAAAACCCCAGCGATGGTGGTATTGGATGAAGTAACGAAGGGATAGGTGCCCAGATGGATGTCGAGCAAAGTGCCCTGGGCGCCCTCGAAAAGGATGTTTTTCTTATCCTGGAAAGCATGCTGCAGAAGGTTTGTAGTATTTGAGACATAAGGCTTAAGGAACGTCCCGGCCTGCAGGTATTGGTCAAGGGTCTGGTCAAAACTCCCGGCCGCATGGCCGTGCGCCGTGAACAAGCGCTGATAATATTCCGCCAGGGATGTGATCTTTGAGCGAAACACTTCTTCCTGAAGCAGATCTTTAATAAAAAGAGCCCGGCGACCGATGACATCCTCGTAGGCCGGACCGATGCCGCGCCTGGTAGTGCCAATGCGCTGGTAGCGGGAATCTTCGAAAACCACATCCAGTTGCTGGTGGAAAGGGAGGATCAGCGGCGCATTTTCGCTCAAAGCCAGATTCTGCATGGATAACCCCAGGGCGCGGGCGTTGTTAATTTCTTCGACCAGCTGCAGCGGCTGGACCACCACCCCATGGGCGATTACCGCCTGGCAGGCGGGATAAAAAATACCCGAAGGCAGTACGTGCAGGACGACTTTTTGGCCCTGGTAATACACGGTGTGCCCGGCATTGTGCCCGCCCTGAAAACGCGTAACCACATCAAAAGCGCCGGCCAGGTAATCGATGGCTTTGCCTTTTCCTTCATCGCCCCATTGCATTCCCAGTACCACAGTGTTCATTCGTCCCCCTCAGCGCACCTTGACTATCAATATTGTAAAATCATCGCGAAATTTATTGCTCCGGCTGAATTCCTTTATTTTTTTGTACAAACTATCGCTCAGCTCGGCGGCCGCCAACTGCTTGTGGGCAATGAGAAAATCCAAAATAGCCTGCTCACCGAATTCTTCGCCTGTGGAATTCTGCACTTCGAATACCCCATCGGTGAAAGCACAGACAATATCGCCGCTGCGCAGCGGCACGGTCTCTTCCTGGTAAATGCCGCTAGCACTGAAACCGAGCAGCATGCCACCCGCATCAAGTTTTCTGACGCCTTTGCCTGAAATCAAGAAAGGGGGGCTGTGCCCGGCATTCACATAAGTAAGAGCCGGGTTTTCGTCATTGAGCAGCATCCAGAACAATGTGATGAAGCGGCTGGCGCGGGTGATTTCATGGATGAAGGAGTTGGCTTTGCCAATGAATTGGGCCGGTTTGAACAGGTATAACTCATTCATGGAATGAAATATGGCCTGGCAGGAAGCGGCCAGCAGCGCTGCGGACAATCCCTTGCCCTCTACATCGGCCAACACCAGCGGCTGAATGTTTTTTTTCTTTTTTAGAATATCATAATAATCGCCGCCCACTTCCTGAATGGATTCATAAATAACAGCGATATCGTAATTTTTCAGCTGCGGCAGCCCCTGGGGCAGAAGCGACAACTGGATGTCACGGGCGATCTTCATCTCGTGCTCCAGCTTTTTTTTCTCGAATATCTGGGCCAGATAGCGGATGTTGTCCAATTCGATCAGCATGAAGCGCGAAAGAATATAGGCGAATTCAAAATCCTCCTGTCCCAGGTCGCGCCGGTTGAATTTGCGCCCCAGCCCCAGGACAAGGGTTCTTTTCTTACTCTCGGAAATATTGAGCAGGTAGTGGATCTGCCGGCCCAGCAACAGTTTTTTTAACGCATCCAGGTCCTTGGGCAGGTCTACCACTTCACGGCAAACCGCAGCAGATATGGTTTTTTTTAGTTTTTTTTTGATCAACAGGGCTTCCGCTTCGCTCAGGCTGAAACCGCGTTTGCGGAAAAGATCCTGGCTCAAGTCAAAAAAAAATGTACGGGATATACCCAGGGGAGCCATGAGCGAAGAAAAAAAGATGCGCATGACATGGTCAATGTCAAACTGCGATTGCATGGCAGAGGAAAGTTCATAAATGGAATTCAGCTGCAGTTTCTTGAATTTCAATTCCTTCTGCAGCCGCTTTATATCGTTTTCTGCCATTTGATCATTTCACAGCAATTTTCGCCGTCCACGGTTTCATAGATGACAGAATCCATTATGGTTTTCATCAGTTTGACACCGAGACCGCCTTTCTTTTTTTTCTTGATCATCTTGTTGACATTGATCTCTTCATCGGAAATATCCGGAGGCAAGCCCCGGTAAAAAATGCGGATCTTGATGCCCCCGGTAGCCAGGAAAAATTCAATGGTGATATTCTGATTGATCGCATTGCCGTATGAATGCTTGATGACATTGGTCACGGCCTCATCAATGGCCAGCGATATTTTTTGCGCCTCGGCGGCATGAAAATTGAACAGAGTGGTGATGTGCCGCGTCAATTCAACCACCATCTTCAATAGCTGGGTTTGGGAAAGAATGGTAATTGAAAAATCAGGCTTTTGGGGAAATATTGCTGAATTTTTCAATGGCTACCTGCTCATTCTGGATAAAATCATAAATTTCGGTAAAACCGACCAGATCAAAGGTCTCATACACCCGTTCGGACAACGAACACAATTTAATGTCTCCGCCTTTTTCCCGGACTTCGTCAATATAGCCCATGACGATACCCATCCCGGCCGAGGTGATGTAATTCAGATCCTGGCCGTTGATCAGGATATTGAAATTGTTTTCCTTGATCAGGCGGATGAGTTCTTTTTCAAAACGGGCCACCTGGTGAGCATCGAGATGACCCTTTAAATAAAGAACCGCCACACCGCTGACAATCTTGCTACGGATATGAAAATTTTTCATCCCCCCTCTCCAAAGAAAAAATTAATTTCCCTTTCTACTGTTTGCGGCGAATCAGCTCCGTGGACACTGTTCTGCTGCACATCAATGGCAAAAAGACGGCGCAGGCTCCCGGGTTTGGCCTTCTCGGGATTGGTTGGCCCCATCAGTTGCCGCCAGGCCTTGATGGCGCAGGGTTTCTCCAGAATCAGGGCAAAGAGTTGCCCCGATGACATATAGGCCACCAGGCTGTCATAAAACGGCTTGGCCCGGTGTTGATCATAAAAACGCGCCGCCTGGGCAGCGGTCAGGCGTTGGGTCTTGATGGCGGCGATGTGGAAATCGTTTTTTTCAATTTCCGAGATGAGCACTCCAACCAACTGGCGTTGTACCGCATCGGGTTTAATTATAGCCAGGGTTTGCTCCATGAATCACCTCAGGGTCATTGTAGACCAAAATCTGCTAAAATTCAAACCTCATTTTCAATTCAAATTAATGTTTTTTTATATTTTTTAAAAATACTATTGACAAACAATTTAGTTGTATTATTATTGTACTATGTTTGTAGCCCATTTGGTTCATTCGAAATTCCCCTGCGCCTATCCACAAATTAAATCTATATATTGGAGGACAGCCCCATGAAAAAAATGCTCGCGCTTCTCGCGGTCCTGGCCCTGCTGGGACATTTCACCGTTCAGGCCCGGCCGACCCCGAAAGAGATTGGCCGGAACCTGCAAGGTACGATCACCATCTCCGGAGCCTTTGCCCTTTATCCCATGGTAATGAAATGGTCGGAGGAATTCCGCAAACTTCATCCCCGGGTCCGTTTCGATATTTCAGCAGGTGGGGCCGGCAAAGGCATAGCCGACGCTTTGGCCAATATGGTCGATATCGGCATGGTTTCCCGCGAAATTCACCCGATGGAAATCAAAAAAGGGGCATGGTTTATTGCCGTGACCAAGGATGCGGTGGTAGCGGTCATCAACCAGGCCAATCCCCTGGTCAAGGAATTGCAAAAAAAAGGAATCAAAAAAACAAATTTCGCCCGCATCTGGCTCAGCGAGGAGACACCGACCTGGAATGAACTTCTGGGTACCAGGGGCAATATGCAGGTTCATGTCTATACCCGTTCCGATTCCTGCGGCGCCGCCGAAACTTGGGCTCAATATTTTGGGAAAAACCAGGAAGATCTGCTGGGAATCGGAGTTTTCGGTGATCCGGGTCTGAACGAAGCCGTGCGCAAGGATGCCCTGGGGATCGGCTTCAACAACATCAACTATGCCTACGATGCGACATCGCTTAAACCCATGGCCGGAACGGTGATCCTGCCTATCGATCTTGATGGAAACGGACGCATCGATCCGCAAGAGAATTTTTACGGAAACCGCGATGCGCTCATCAAGGCCATCGCCAATGACAAATATCCCAGCCCGCCGGCCAGGGACCTGTATTTCGTCTGCAAAGGCCAGCCCAAAAAACAACTGGTGGCCGCTTTCATGAAATGGGTCTTGAATGAAGGTCAAAAATTCGTTGGCGAAGCGGGTTACATTGCTCTCTCCAAAGCCAAGCTCTCACTGGGTCTGTCCCATATCGGACAGCGATAACCGTGAATGAAAAGAGGGATCCCATGAAAAATAAATACATTGTCCTGGCCTTGGCGATCTTGCTGCTGCTTGTTTCCACTACCTGGCTGAAAGGTGAAGGCAAGTTTTCAGGCTGGATGATTGGCGACTATTATTATACGCTCAAGCATCACGATGCTGCCGTCAAAGACAACAATGGCTTCTGGTTCCGCCGCATCTATTTCACCTACGACAACACTCTGACCGATAAAATCGCCATGCGCTTTCGCCTGGAAGCGAACAGCCCGGGCGATTTCAAGACATCGTCCACACTCATTCCTTATGTCAAAGACGCCTACTTGTCGACAAAGATCGGCAAACATAGCCTTATGCTGGGCCTGATCGGCACCAATATGTATGACAACGTAGAGAATTTTTGGGGCTACCGGCCCATGGAAAAAACGCCGATCGACCTTTTTCGCTTCGGCAACTCGCGCGAAGTGGGGTTAGGATTAAAAGGAACCTTAGACAAAAAAGGCAAATTGACCTACGCCGTTGTCTTGGGCAATGGCGACGGGACCAAATCGGAAACCGACCGCGGCAAAGCAGTGCATGGCTGCCTCAACTTTCAGCCTGTTCCCGCATTGTTCTTGGAGTTGTACGCCGATTATACCAATCTGGGCAACGACAGTTCCGTCAATATTTTCCAGGCCTTCGCCGGCATAAAGGGCGGCTGGGGCAGGGCCGGCTTCAACTTCGGGGTCCGCAACGCCAAGCAGGCCGATAGCCGCAGCGACACTAAGTTCGTGTCCGTATTCGCCGTATTCAAGCTGAGTAAGAAAATGGACTTCGTCAGCCGCTACGACCGCCTGCTGGATCCCAATCCCAACGGCAGTAAAATCGCTTACATCCCCATGGCCGACAATGTCAAGGCCAATGTCCTTCTGGCCGGACTCGGCTGGTCATTGAACGATAACGTGAAGATCATCCCCAATGTCAAGTATGTTTTTTACGACGCCCCCGCAAGCGGCGAAAAGCCCACGGCTGATCTCTATACTTATCTCACGCTGTACTTCAAGTTCTAAAAACTAGCTAGCACTCTATTCTTTATAATTTTTATTTTTTGCCCAATCCCCAGGTCCTAATTCTTTAACCAATTCTTTCCTTGCTTCATCTTCAGAAAACACTTCAATTTTAACCTTTTCAGGAAGGCAACCGGACACAAAAATATTTATTGGACCTAAGGCGACTGCAATATTGTTTTCTTCAAAAAAATTGCAATCAAATCTTTCACCATTTGACGTTATGTAATGGCCAAGTTGTTTCATGAAACCCTCCTTCTTCTATTCTTCTTCAAACCCGTAATTTATGAAGTTCAAGACTTTGCAGTTCTCGGTTACGGTACGAACGATATTTTCATTCGCACCGGAGGGGATCTTTGCTTGGATGTCTAAAGTGATCTCCACTTCGGCATTGATTAATTTGCTGATGTGCGGGACGACCTCAGTTGCGATCTTTTCAATATCACGGGCCAGGCGCTGCGGGTCCAATTTCACTGAGGCGTGAAAGCGGATGGGAAGCTTTTTAACCGGAGGAGAAGTTTTCTCAGTTTTTTTATCTTTTATATCAGTTTTATTGCCAGGTTCAACTACTTTTACTTCTTCCCTTTTTAGCTTGTCAAACTGAATTTTTGCTGCTTCCGACTTTACGATAACCGATTGGCTATCCACAATGATGTGAATGGACTTGCCGGCTTGGAGGCCGCGATATTCCTTTTTCTTATCATCCCATGCCTCGGCATAGGCAAAGGTTTCGTTCTCCCAGGTCAGCAGACCGATCCCTTCCCTGATCGCCGTGATCAGGACATCCTGGTCCTTGAGCCGCGGCAGATAAAGGTATTTCGAGAAATCCTCGGCGACCTGCTTCACTCCGACATAATCTCCTCGCCACAAGGGGATGCGGTCGAGCCACATCCTGAGAACAGTCCCCCCCATCTGCGGGATCAGTAATTCCTCATTTTTAAGTTTCTTCGATGCCCTGACCGCGAGATCATCCTGTCCCTGAAGCCGGGTCTCGCTCCATTCGATCGGACCATCCGGTCTATTTTGAACAGGAACAAGCAGCCACTGGTACGTCTCAGGAATGCGCACCTTTACGGTTTCGTCGGCATTATGCTTCTTTGTTTCGGCCTGCCGGCTTTGGAAAGCATCAAGATTCAACTCCTCTCGGCCCTGGACAATGGACATCCAGGCCATGTATTGCCGAACCGCCGCAGACAGCTCCTGCAAACGGGTCGTATCTGGAGCGAGAAAAACCAGTGTGTTTCGGTTGTTCCTTGGGCTGTTTCCCCTTGATTCCAAAATAGTCGCCACCTCATTCCTGGCAGGGCTGTTTTCATCTTTCGCCGTATGTGGGAATTCAGGCCCGATAATCACCAATCGGGATTCGGTCTCGTCGGGAATATCCCGGCAAGAAACGCAAACATGGATCTTGGAAAATTCCCCGCGGCGCCTGGCTTCTTCCCGCAGCCTTTTCCGGATCTCTTCTTGTACATCATTTTCATTGAATTGCATGGCTCGGTCATTGGCAAGACGAGCTACTGTAGGTTGGGTGGAATACCAATACCTGTTTCCATCGACATACAGGTAGGTCGCTTTGTCCGTCAGGCGGCGCAAGGCGTCACCGAACGTAGCGGTAGATTCCCCAGGCTGTGAGCATCCTAATTTTACCTGCCGATCATCGATCCCCTTGTTGGCAGCTCGCTGCAGCGGGGCAGAGCCAAGGTAGATCGTCCTGGCCACTCGCCTGCATGCTGAATAACGCCCGAGATTGGGATTTTCCCCGTCCAGAGCCAGAGGAAGCGAATGGGGGCCATCGACATCCTTTCCAATCACAGGGGGCCAATTTTCTTCCAGGTATCGTGTCAATTCATTTAGCACGTCCGGGTCATCAATCGGCACGTTGGCCGGCATGATGAGCAGGTTGGAATCCTGCCGTTTCCAAAGCGAATGGATGACCGTTGCCATTAACCGCAAAACGCCGCGCGTGCGTTGAAACTTATCCAGGGTCGACCAATCATTGTTCAGGCGGTCAAATAATTCGGGGTGGATCGGGTAGGACGATTTGATCCTGCGTTCATATTCGCCTTCCCGGCAAGTCGATGGAAATTCCTGACTTTGCGTTGCGTACATTTCCGAAAAAGCCCGGGCTACAGCATCCCTCTGGATAAAAAGCTGGTTGTCAACGATGGGCTCGAATAGCCGGCGACGGACGATCTCAAATCCTTCGTCCGGACTGGCCGGCCTCCATGGGGTCTCCACCCGGCCTACTGTATTTCGCAAATGGTCCAAAGCCAGTTTTCCCATGTCGCCACCGATCTCATTATCAGACACTGGGATGCTGACCACCAACATGGCTCGATCGGCCCCTTTCACCGCCTCGGTCAAAGTCTGGGCGAACGTGAATTGGGTGGCAAAGGTTCCAGCAGGAAGATCAGGATTCTCGTGCAATTGCCGGGCATAAGCCACCCATTCATCGATCAGGATCAGGCATGGTGAATACTTGTTGAATAATTCCCTTAATGCATCGCCGGGATTGGTGGAAGTCTGATCTGCTTCCTTCACTATCTCATAGCCTTCTTTTCCTCCCAGTTGCCAAGCCAGTTCTCCCCACAGCGTTTTTACCGTCACCTTGTCCTGCTTTTTATGAACCTGTCCTGGAGATATCTTGGTCCCAACAAGAACGGCTTTCCGAACGCCCTTTAATAAATTCAAGCCCAAGGGTTTGGTGATCTCTTCAATTCCAGGAAGCTCAGTGGCAAGCTTCCCTGAATGAAGGTGATATAAAGCCAACAAAGAATGGGTCTTGCCGCCACCGAAATTGGTCTGGAGTTCTACGACCGGATCTCCGCCTTTTCCAGACAAGCGCTGCAAAGAATTTGTCAGGAGCTGCCTCAGACCGTCGGTAAGATAGGTTCTGCGAAAGAACTCGGTCGGATCTTTGTATTCAGAACTCCCTTCCCCCAGATACACTTGCCAGAGGTCGGCAGCGAATTCCGCTTGCTGATATTTTCCGGACGCAACATCCTTGTGGGGAGTAATGATCTCCCGCCAGGGTTTCAAGCCGCTCTTGGGCTTGCCCTCAACGGGGGCTACCGCGGCTTTTTTTTGCTCACTGCGCCGCTGCTCATCGAAACGCAGGCGCAGCAGCTCCATCTTCATTTTCTCAATTTCTTCTGTTTCCGGCGCCGAAACAGCGTCCAGCAAACGGCTGATGCTATCCAAGGCCCGGTAGGTATCATCAGTGGAAAATGGTTTCTGATGGGCCCACTGGTTGCGAGTATCCCGCAATTCACTTACCAGCGTGCGCTCCGACTGCCCGAGGGTCTTCCTAAAAACATCATTCCACTGCTCCCACATGACTAGCAGCACGTTGTAAATATCCCAGTTGATGTTTCCTTTCTTGTCAAAGGAACGAGGATCCTGGATATATCGCCTGATTGAATCTGTCCAGCGGCTAGCATAGACATTTTTCAGCTCTCTTTCGAAATAGGGATAGAGCCCTGATTTAAGCAGATCCAACGCCTTTGTCACGCGATCATAGTTAGTACTTGCCATAATTCACTCCATAATTAAAACAACCGCCCCTGTTCGCCCTTTTTCTGTGGGGTCAAAGCCATTTTCATAATCTCTGGCCATGCAATGACCAGAGAGTTATAGTCGAGGGCATCCTGGGCCCACTTCTTCTTTTCACAGATGGAATATAGTCGGTAAGCCAATGCCCGTGCTTCTTCGCTATGGCTGCCACCAAGCTGCGCAATCAACTGAGCCGCAGCTTCTTCACCGGATATGTTCAACCGCCTAATCAAATGCTGAGTGCATTCCCAAACTGTCAATCTCTTATCCTTTTCTGGATCCCAATCGTCCTTTAATTCATCCCTTCTGACAAGCCGGACTTTCCCAGCTCTAGATTTGATAATTTCGTCATCAGCCATGGATTGAACTGATGTGTTTTTTGCGCGAGATAGGACATCTGCTTCTCCATAAGGTCCATCATCTTTTCCATATTGCTCAAACCAGGTTAGGCAGAATCGGGTATCAGGATCCATTACTTCTTCCTGTTTCGCAAGAAAAGTATCAAGCTCTTGGTTGATATTTTGCAGAGCCGAACGAACAGACATGGTTGAGCCATCAGCTTCCACCACTTTTTTATATCGGCAAAATATAGCCATACCCGGGCCGATGGCCGCTTGGGCGAAATCAACAGGTGCGATGTTGCCTTTTTGTAGATTGGCTAGCGCCTGCGGCAACTCAGCTTTCAGTGTTGTAATGAATTCGCGCCGCGTTGTTGTGGGTGCATTTAAAGCTTGCTGACGGCAGACAAGGACTATGCTGGAAGCTAGTGCGTTTGCATCTCGACCAATATTGCGTGTCGCAAGCTCGGATCGCATCGGCCAAGTGCCGCTGATAGCAAAGCCAGCACAGATTACCGCATATAGGAATGTTTCCCAGCCAGTGCTGGCGGTGCCATTGGCTCCATCACTTTCTGATTGCTTGAAGGCATAGTAGATGGTGACCGGAAAGGCCGGATGGGCCTGCTCAGCGAGTCGGTGCATCGCTTGCGTCATGCCGTCGAGAAAGAAAGTCTCTGCCTTCTCCTTGCTGCCGTGGCGATAAGGTGTGGCGACTAATTCCTCGGCTTTGGGTACAGCAAGGGTGGCAAAAAGATCGGGAAAGACGGATCGCAACGAGCGGCGTAGCCAATGTTGTCGTAGTAAGGGGGATCTGTAGAGAATATTCGTGGTAGACTCACACTTAGAGCCTGCGCATCTATCTGTTGTGCAGTGCCACGACCAGTTAGTCCACCCTTCTCAAGGACCTCCGTCAACGATCCGACACATCTCCTGAAATCGCCTGCTGCATCACTGAAGATGTTTGCCTCGGCATAGTCCCATACCATTGCAAGAGCTTGTCTGCCAAATGTCGCACGCAGTCTTGGTGGATCAACTTGCCAACTGCAGAGACAGGTGTTTGTGTCCGTCATTTTGTCCACACAAAACGCAAGATACACTCCCACCGTCTCAGCATAAGCGAAGGCTTCGGTGCCGCCATCACGCAGGGGCTTGCCATCATCTTTCAAGTTAGCAGCTAAGGCATCGCGATTAACCTGCTCTCGCGCTCCTTGAACCAAGTCAGAGAAAGATGTCAGAGCAACGAGTTGACGCGGCGTAAAGATATCAGCAAAGCTGTTCATTCCATAAAGCGGGAGCTGATCACGGCATTTGCCTATAAGTTCATTCTCAGGTTTCCATGCCGGCTTTATCTCATGTGCAATAATTTCATGTTCTGGTATAGGTGCAAGAAACATACGCCCACGCTTACCTTCAACAACAATAGCTATTAATCGTGTACCTATTCGTCCAGCTTTTCCTTCAGATTTAATGTAATCACCATTAATCGGTGTGTCTGACATCAGGCAACGAAAATTTGCCCCACGTGAGAGTTTCGTCCCATTCGAAGCCCCATCCACATCCTTCGGTTTGCCAACTTTCACCGTGAAATGGTAACTTTTACCCTCAATCACTGGATCGATATAGGCTTCTTTTCCTGTTTTGGTTGAGAGCATAAAAGTGGAGATGAGGGGCACGTCCACTTTCCTAAATGCTGGATTCGGACTTTTCACGGTTCGCGCCCAGAGCCAAGCAATTACTGTTAACGATTCCCCAACATGGGATTTAAGATCTGGGCGCACCTTTGCTATTTCTGCCGTCATCTCGATCTTCGGATATAAGTGCCCGATGCGTTTCTCAGCCTCATCTCGCATCCATTGGCCGTAGTAGCGCACATCATCGGCAAGGCCTTGTGCCCCCTTCCAAGTTCTTAGGGCTTTTTCATCCTTGCTCTTTTTTTGCCATTCAGGATTCACAGGCGGTTTATTAGCAAACTTGGGGGGGATCTCGATCATTGCCTTGTTGATCAGCACCGCGACTGGATTCAGATCACTGGCATATGCTTCCAGTCCTAATCGCTGCGCCTCTAAAGGCAAAGCTCCGCCCCCGGCAAATGGGTCATGGAAAGCAGGAAGTTTATTGCGGTCGAATAACTCCTTTGCTCGCGGATGATCTGCATTCTCAGCGCAGGCCCGCCGCCAGCTTTGCCAGATCTCTTCGCGGGCCTTCTGTAGCACTTCCTCATTGGTGGTGTTTTCCCACAGTACTAACTCTTCGATGATCTTGAAGAGACGTTGACGCTCTTTTTCTTGAGCTTTTTCGGTTTTGAAAAGGTCAGGGTGTGCTGATGGGTCATCCACCATTTGGGAGAAGATCACAGCCCGCGCCGCTGCCAATGGCCGCCGAGCCCACCATAGGTGTAATGTGCTCGGATGTCCGTGCCGGATAGATTTTTCCCGAGCGCATGCCTTATTGATCACCTCAAGTGGCAGAGCCACTTCGATGAGTTTCTTTTTTTTGGTCATAGGGCGGCCTCGGATCGATAATCAAGGAGTAAGAATTGTATCATTCGTTCATGAAATCTGCAGAGGGTCTGCACCTGAATTGCGTTGGAATTGCGTTTTCATTGCGTTAATTTGCGTTTTTGGCCGGCCGGAAACCAGCGGGCAGCCTTTGTTTATTGCCTCCAATGGCAGAGCCACTTTGATCAATTTCTTTCTATAAGCCATTGGTCAAAAACTCCCTGGTGATAGATGTCTCTATACGCGGTTCTATAAGCGCGCTTATAGAACCTTCAAATTGTATATATATCCTATATAGATTTAGAAAAATCTTTTTGATCGCTTCCAGAGGCAAGGCAACTTCAATCAGTTTCTTTTTATTTCGATTCATTTTGATTACCTTTAAAAATTGACACAATCTGCTTTTCTAGGGCTTCAATTTCATTTTTTGGCGATTCAATAATTGTGTGTATAAATGCAAAACAAATATAGAATACAGCTTGGGCAGCAGTAGAACTAATATGGCGAAAATAAAATTCGTCTGGTGTTTGAAAAATAAAAACGTTTCCATGCACATACCGTGATAGGGGGCGATAAACATTATAATAAATAAATGAAGAATAATCTTTTTGGTCTGGAGCTAAATATCCTTCCTCAATGTTTTTTTTCCAGATTTCTTCGAGAACAAACTTCATACTTGGATATTTTCTTAATTCTTCTTCAACTTCACTCTGCTGAATAATGTTCTGAAGATTTTCAAACTTTCTATTTGCACTTTCAACCAACTCTTCATCTTGCTTAGCAGCATTGACCCATTTTTTATCTTCTTGAGCCCAATATGCTTGATACCGCATCCATCCATTTTCTACTCTAGATGCCCAAGCTGCTCTAACACTATATTCGAATATCGATCGAACCAAAATAGCGCTCTGCTTAAGAAATGGCTTACTGTGCGACATCAATGTTTGTAATATTCCGATAGTTTGATCCAAATATTCAAAAAGATTTTCCAGTATATCCGCAGAAGTCTTTTCGGGAATTTGATTTTTTTTGACATAGTCATGAAGTTTTTGTCGATATTCTCTAAGAATTATTAGAGATTCATCCAGCATTTTTTTTAAATCGATTAAATCTTTTCCTGAATTCATTTTATTCTTTCTAACTTCATCAATTCAGCTAAATTATAATTCACGCTGGTCACGCCGAAATCTGGCTCGTTCTGGAACGGGGAACGGATATAAATCGGTTCATCGGCCTGGTCACCTTCGGTTTGGACAATGGCAAGAATAAAATCGTCTGGTTTGTTGAGCCCGGTCAAAATTTCATTCTTAGTGACGGTCACAGTAGCGGCGCCCTTAATTCGTCCCTTGACTTCAATGAAGATTAATTTCCCATCAACAGGGATCAATGATTCAATATCATATCCAAGCTTCTCCTGCGAGACGTCGCGAGGCTTTCTTCCTTGCTTCAATTCATGTTCCATCACTTTGGCCATGGCCAATTCTTCACAGTGCTTGGTTTCCCTGGCGAACAAGCCGGGTTCGCTTGTGTCGACTTCACCTTTGATCTGCTTTATCATCCCTTCGGATACGACCAAAGCCCCACCGATGATCACTGGTGGCAGCGGTGATATTTTTTTCTCTTTCTCGAGTTCCTCCAATCTTTTCTGCAAGCGGACATATAGATCATCGGCTCGTTTCCTAGCCTTGGCCGAATTGATCTTGGCATTTGGTTTCCCGGCCTCTTCTTGGGCTTTCAATTCATTGGCTCGCAAATCCCAGTAATTAATCTCCCGGGTCAAACGTTCTTTGACAGCGACGATGGTCTTGTTTACCCTCTCCTCGATTTGTTTTTTGATTTCTTCGAGATGGCGGGGAATTAACTGCTGGGCAGCATAAGAAAGGACCTGGGGCTCAAGGTTCGCGCTCAGCCATTGAGCTTGCAATGCATCTTGCAGCATCTTTTTTTCATCATCGGTTGCAGGTCTGAAATCCAGATAAGGGGCATAACCGGCGGCCTGGATCTTTCCATCTCCTTCCATCTCAATATATTGCATTTGTCGAGAAATGATGCGTCGTTTGCCATCACGGTCACTGCGGGCATCCTGAAGAGAATGTTCCAAATAAAACAAGGCACGCACCCCTGCTGACTGGCCATTGGGATCAATCAACAGTGCCCCTTTTTTCAATAGTTCCCGGTAACGCTCCAGGATCAGATCGATGACGGCATCAAGCAACGGATGGCCGGGGCAGACAAAAGCAGCAATGGCTTTGCCACTCAAATTGATCAGTTCCTTATCAAAACAAATGCGTTCATATTTGTCCAATACCGGATCCATGCTTCCGATCAGCTTGTTCCTCTGCCTGATAGCGGCTGGCACATGCTGGATTTCGTATCTTTTCGGTTCCCGCTCCTTTATGGTTCCGCCAAGCTGCTTGAAAGCCTCCAGGAAAAATGAACGGATGAAGTGCGGCTGTAAGCGGCGGGCGGCGAACCGTTCCATATCCTGGCGGATCTTCATGACGCGGCTGGCATCCATCACATCGTGAGCCAGCGCTCTTTCTTCTAAAAGAGCACATAGCTTTTCCCGATCCAGGGCATTATTAATCTCCTTTTCCAAGCGCAGCCTTACTTCTGGAAGATCACCGTAGCGGATCGCCTCTATCAGCAGCTTCCGCAGATTGGCTCCCTGGAATGCCTTGCCCAGGACATCGAAAACACCACCGCCAAGCGCCTTGCGCTCCATTTCCAATTTTTCCAACAATCGTTTATAGACATCACCTTCACGGGTTTCACCCGCCACCAGGCTCCACATATGACAAACCTCGGTCTGACCAATGCGGTGGATACGGCCGAAGCGCTGCTCCAGGCGGTTTGGGTTCCAGGGCAGGTCATAATTGATCATCAAATGGGCGCGCTGCAAGTTAATGCCTTCCCCGGCAGCGTCAGTAGCCACAAGCACTTCGATCTCTTTTTGCTGGCTGAACATTTCCTGAAGCTTGCGGCGCTCATCTCGGGATACAGAACCGTGAATTGTGACAACAGCTTCCAACCGGCCGATCAGGGCCCGTATTTTCTCCACCAGGTAATTCACGGTATCGCGGTGCTCGGAAAAAATGATCAGTTTTCGCCTATGTCCGGCGGAGTCGAACATTTCGTTCTTGTTCTGCAGAAGCTCCGACAACTCCTCCCATTTTTTATCGGTGCCGGAGCGGCGGACTTCATCAGCTGTTTTTTTCAGGTTTTTCAAAATGGTGATCTCAGCTTCCAGCTCTGCAATGGTCCTTGCTGCAGAGGCCTGCTCGACCAATTCGTCTTCAATGACCTCCACTTCACCGTCAGGAGCTTCATCGAAATCATCAATTTCCTCTTCTTCAAAACCAGGAAGTTTGGCCGTTAGATCGGCTATTTCTTGCCCTCCCCGATTCAACAATCTTTCCTCATTTAGCCGGCTCTCCAGGCGCTCATGCCGACGCTTCAGTGATTGATAAATTGCCTCCGGAGAGGATGCCAAGCGCCGCTGGAGGATGGTCAGGGCAAAACCAATACGGTTGAACCGTCTGCCTTCTCCTTCGTCAAGCAGCTTCTGGGCCCGGTTCATTTCATCTCTCACATAAGTGGTGACCTGCTTGTAAAGGGCCGCTTCCAGATCGGATAACTTATAGTTGATCGTATATGTAATCCGCTCTGGAAAAAGCGGTTTCCCGTCAAATTTGACCAGGTTTTCCTTGACCATGCGGCGCATAAGGTCCGAAGCGCTGGTTGTATGCACCCCGTCACGGAACTTACCTTCAAAGCGGTCGCTGTCCAGAAGAGCCATGAAGAGTTGAAAATCCTCTTCTTTGCCATTATGGGGAGTAGCGGTCATCAAAAGAAAATGCCTGGTGCGCTCAGGTGAAGCCAGGATCTTGCCCAGCTTGTAACGCTTCGTCTCCTTGATCTCCTGCCCGTAAAAATGAGCCGACATTTTGTGGGCTTCATCGACAACAACCAGGTCCCATTCCAGATCTCTTTCCTGGAGTTTCTCCAGAATTTTTTCATTACGACTCATGTGATCCAAACGGCTTATAACATGGTTATAATCACGATAGGGGTTGCCGCTTTTAGAATCTTCAATGGTCTGGTTGGAAATGATCTTGAAATCGAGTTGAAAACGGCGCCAAAGTTCGTCCTGCCATTGTTCGACCAACCCACCGGGACAGCAGATCAGGCAGCGCTGCACATCTCCCCTGGCGATCAGCTCCTTGATCAGCAAGCCGGCCATGATGGTCTTTCCCGCACCGGGATCATCAGCCAACAGGAAGCGCAAGGGCTGCCTAGGTAGCATCTCACCGTATACGGCAGTGATCTGATGAGGTAAAGGCTCGACCAGGGACGTATTGATAGCCAAGAGCGGATCGAAAAGATAAGCCAAGCGGATCCGGTGGGCTTCTGAGACCAGGCGCAGTAAAGCCCCGTCGCCATCAAAACTCCAGGCTCGGCCCGGGGCAATAATTTTCAATAACGATTCATTTTCGCGGTACAGAAGTTCATTTTCGGGCCGGCCATCGACGTTCTTGTAGGTCAATTCTACGCAGTTCGAACCATGCCATTTGATATCAACAACAGTTACAGCTATGCCGGGAACTATTCCCTCGACCTGGGCTCCTTCTTTCAATTCTTCAAGTTTAGCCATATTTTTTAGTTTTTCTCTCCATTTTAAGCTTTACTATAGTGTTTTGCGGAAACATATTCAAATAAAAAAAGAAATGCATTTTCTTTTTAGTTTTAGTTTTTAAATATAAACACTTCCCAGGGAGAGCATGCTCCCCCCGCTCATTTCAATTTAATGGAAATCACTTTTTTTTGCTGCGCGGATGAAACTGGTCGTAAATTTTCTTCACTTGGCCCTTGGCCAAGCGGGTGTAAATTTCGGTGGTAGCGTTGTGACCCTCTAATTGCTATAGTTAAGCTCCAATAACAAATCTACCCCTCAAATATCCTGGCGAGAAGCTTACGCAGTTCTGAAAAAACAATGTCAAATGCGGGTAGCTTATCGACTTGATGCGCCAATCCGCGATCCCAAAACGGAGCCGCTTCATTGATCCGATCGGGCGCAAAGAAATCCTCAACGACGGGGAATGTTATCCCTTTGAATTCACATTTCTTCTTCAATATAGCGAGTGTATCATCGATGACAATTTTTTTCTTGTACCATTTCAATAAAATCCAGACGTCATAGTAATCCCGGCTTTTGGCACGCTGGAGGATGCTCCGGAGTTTTTCTGAGACGATCTCCTCAAGTGAATACACTGATAATCGTGCATCAATGTCATCGGTGTAGTCTCGGTGGATAGGGCGGCTGTTTGATGATGAAACTATCTTCTCAGCAAAGGCGATGTCGACGCGGATATTATTCTTCTGGCCACTCGCTTTACGTAAGGGACCATCGTAGCCGAGTTTCAATTGTGCGCTTGTAAGTTTGTCGCCCGTTTTCGGATACTGTGAATACTCGATGACCCGCATTGGAATTCCAAATAGCTGTGTGGCATTTTCAGTGGTCGTTTGAAAGATCGCCTTGATTTCTTTTGGCTTCAGAAGCTCACGGCTGGTAAAGTCGAGGTCTTCTGAAAATCGCCACTCTGGGAAGTAGCACTTTTTGAGTGCTGTTCCACCCTTGAAGAGCAAGGACTGTTGCACCGGCTCGCTTTGCGACATTACCATGAGGGCTTTCGACAACACATAGTCCTTCTCCACGATGCCGGGGTCGATCTTGGCTTGTGCTGCCTTTATGCGGATTTCAGTAGGGTTAATCATCGCGTTAGAGCATTATAATAAATTTTCTGCGCTTTTAGCAAAGAAAATTTGTTATCTAAGGTTCTTATCCAGCTCTGCTGGGTTAGGTCAGTCGCCAGTCAGTAAGACTTTTAGGGGTTACGTTTACACGAACATGCCAATCGGAACAGATGAAACCGGTTTTGTTCCTGTTTGGGTCTAACAGAACAATGCTCGGCGTAACCAGCTTGAGTGCTTCTTTACGCGCTTTGGCAGGCCAGAGGTCGAGGGTGTCAAGAAGAAATCCCAAACGCTTGATAATCGAAACGTTTTCCATACGGATAGCGTAGTCAACCACGGTTCCAAGGTTGATGTCTTTCCTGCCGTTCCAAATGCCTTTTGCCACTTCGACGATCTCGCCACAATAGCGAGGCTGGTCGAGACAGTCGGCAATAGTCTTCTCTTTGTCAGCGACGGCAATTCTGTGGGTATCGACCCAATGTTCTGAAAACCCAAAAAAACGAGAGTCTTTTAAGCGAACGAAGCGAATGGCGATTCCCTTGAGTTCTAGCGGCAACTTCATTCTCTGCGCAGCAACATAGATCGTGCGTGACGGCTGCTCTGTCCAGCCGTAGAACTGCAGCGCTGTCCAGTAGCTCAGATAGTAAGGTTTGATCAGCTGGGAGGCGATGACAATACCTTCCTCTGTGTATTCTCCAGCCTTCCAGGCTGCAGGGGGAATAACCAGGTACTTCGCTTTCTCGATGCGAAGAAGTTTCTGCTTCCCGACAAGCCTATGAACGATCTGTGAGACCGTCGTATTAGTGAAACCAAGAAGCTTGGCCGCCGCAGCAACGGAAAACACCTTCAGCCCGCTGCTGCCGATGGTCGCGATGAGTTCTGCTTCCTGGGAGCCGATTCCGGTCATTTTTTTACGATTTATCATTATTGCATCAACGACAACAATCATAAACCGCTGAAATCTGGTTGTCAAGGATAATTTGCCGTAGTTGAAACTCAGAGCACTCCCCGAAAACAGAAGGCAAATCTTGCGGTCGCAAATTAATTTTTCTTGCTGCGCGGATGAAACTGGTCATAAACTTTTTTCACCTGGTCTTTGGCCAGGTGAGTATAAATTTCGGTGGTAGTGATGGATGAATGCCCGAGCAGCATCTGCACCGATCTCAGGTCAGCCCCTTTTTCAACCAAGTGGGTGGCAAAGGAATGGCGCAGCACGTGCGGCGTCAGTCGGCTGGCCAAACCAACCTTCACTCCATAAGCCTTGATCATTTTCCAAAGCCCCTGGCGGCTGGATATCGCGCCGCTGTAATTCACAAAAACCTGTTCAGGCCGTGCCTGCTTCACCAAAAGCGGCCGGCTGAGGTCAAGATAATTCCGCAGGCAATCCCGGGCTATCTCATTGAAAGGTACGATCCGTTCCTTTCTTCCCTTGCCCAATACCCGCAAAAATCCCTCGTCCAGATACACGTCGGCCAATTTCAACTGGGTCACTTCAGAAATGCGCAATCCCGTGGCATACATCAACTCCAAAACCGCTTTATCCCTTTTGCCGATGGTCGTGGATAGATCGGGCGTTTCCAGCAACCGGAAAACATCATCGATGGAAAGATACTTTGGGAGCTTAAGCCATTTCTTGGGCAAGGAGACGGCGGCAACCGGACTGAATTCCAACAGTTCATCCTGGAGCAGGTAGCGGTAAAAACTTTTCAACACGGAGATCAGGTGGGCTTGGGAAGAAACTGCACCGCCCCGCCGTCCCTCCTGACGGATGAAATCCAGAATGTCCGTTTCACCCAAGCGCAGGTAATCCAGATGTTTTTTTTTCAAAAAAGTGAAAAACTTTTTCAACTGCCGGCGGTAAGACAGGATCGTGTTGGCGGCAAACCCTTTTTCAAACTCCAGGTAAATCAAAAATTGCTCAAGGGGCGAACGCGGGGAAGCAGTTTCAGCCATGCTCAGAGGTAGGGATTGCTCTTCAATTCCTGCTCCAGGATGCTGGCCGCCCCATGCCCGGGCAAAATGACGGTCGCCGCGGGATATTTTTTGATCTTGTCCAGTGAGTCCTGCAGCTGCAGGCCGTCCCCGCCGGGCAGATCGGTCCGGCCGACATCATCCTTGAAAAGGGTGTCACCGGTAAAAAGCAGCCCCTGCCCATAAAGCAGGATAGAGCCCGGAGAATGGCCGGGGCTGTGGATGACCTGAAGGCTCGCATCGCCGAGCGTCAGGATATCTCCTGCGGCCAGGAGACGGCTGGCCGCCGGCGGCAATTCGATCCCGAACATGGCGGCAAATTCACGGTTGACCTGCGAACGCATTTCTTTCTCGTCCGCCTCGTGCAGCCAAAGGGGGAGATGGAAATGGCTGAGCAGAGCCGCAACCGCCCCCACATGATCGGCGTGGCCGTGAGTCAGGATCACGGCCTGGGGCAGAAGCTTTTCTTTTTCGATTCCGGCGATGATCCTTTCCGCTTCGGCACCGGGATCGATCACAAAACATTTCCGGCTGGAAGCGGAAAAAAACAAATAGACATTTGTCTGCAGTTCACCGACTTCCAGCTTTAAATATGGCACAGGTTCAGGCTCCGTATTTTTTAAACTTCAGGGCGTTGGCCATCATCATGGGCAAAACATCCATTGCGTAGAATGTCCCCAAAATGCCGGGCGCACAGTTTTTTTCACTGAATTTGACTCCGGACTTCAATGTCTGCCTTTGAAAGGACGCTTTGAGCAGCACCGGGTTGGGATGCCAGGAATGGGCTTTCAGCAACGCCGGGGTGGAATGGTCGCCGCTAACGACCAGGACATCGGGGGTAAGTTCGAGAATTTCGGGCAACCAACGGTCGAATTCCTCGATAACCGAAACCTTGCCCGCAAAATTGCCGTCCTCCCCGTAAGAATCTGTTTTTTTGATATGCACGAAAAAGAAATCGTATTCGCTGTAATGCTTTTTTAAGGTAGCGACCTGGTCCTGGATGGTGCGGCCGCTATCCAGGATATCCATTCCCACCAGTTGGGCCAGGCCTTTGTACATGGGGTAAACCGCAATGGCTGCGGCTTTCAGCTTGAAAAGCTCTGCCAGGGAAGGAATGGCCGGGTACTGGGCAAAGCCGCGCAGCAGGCAGGTGTTGGCCGGGTGGAAATCTGTCAGTTCCGCGGTTAGGCGGTCGATGAAAATGTTGACGATGCGTGCTGTTTTGGTCGCGGCTTCGCTCTTGGCCCGGGCGTATAAAATCGGCCGGCCGGTGGCTTCGGGATCGGCATCGGTCAACTGATCGCTTAAGGCCTCGCCCGTCAGGACCAGGACAAAACGGTGTTCCTCGCCCGAGTAAAGGCCTATCTCGACATCCTCGATCTTTTTTATTTTCTCGCGTAAATAAGCGATGATCTCACGGTTTTTTTCGCTGGCGATGCGGCCGGCGCGGCGGTCGGTGATCAAACCGTTCTCCAAGGTGGCGAAATTGCCGCGAACGGCTACGCTTTTGGCGCCAACCGTAATTCCGACCCCCAGGGCCTCGAGTATGCCCCGGCCGATCTCATATTTGAGCGGGTCATAGCCGAAAAGGGAAAGATGGGCCGGGCCGCTGCCCGGGGTGATGCCCGGGGCAATGGAGTGGCTGAGTCCCAGCTCGCTTTCCGCGGCCAGCAGGTCCAGGTTCAGGGTGCGGGCCGTTTCCAGTTCGGTTTTGCCGTTAACGGGCAGGCCGCCCAGACCGTCCAGCACTAGCAGCACCATTTTTTTTTCATTTTCTATGCTGATCTTCCTGAACAGTTCTTCGCGATCCATATTTTCTCCTGTTATTATTATCCACGCATGACCGGATTAAATCAAGTCCTTTGGTTGCGGTTATACGCGACTGGGGCAGAAGCGATCCAATTCTCATTCGCCTATTGACAATGACCCATTTCCAATCCATAATAGGGTCACAAAGTGGCCCATTTAAACTAACAAATGGGTCACCCATGGAGTTGAAATGGTCAGATACATATGGCAATCTTCGTCATGGCCTTGCTTTCATTGGGACAGCATGGTGTTGCTGCTTCCCTTGGGAAAGGCGCGAAAAGCCCAGGGGGAGATTCTGGCTAAAGCCGCCTACTTCGAATTAAAATCCGAGGCGGAAGTACTCATCGAGGAAGCATTCACCACGACCGCCATCGAAGGGGAAACACTTAAGCGCGACTCGATCCGCTCCTCCGTTGCTAGACGGTTAGGATTGCCGACAGCCGGCCTGCCGGCTGTGGAACGAAGCGTCGATGGCCTGGTTGAGATGCTGATCGATGCCGTCCACAGGCACGATGTCCCCCTGGACGTGGCGCGGCTGAAAGGCTGGCATGCGGCCTTGTTTCCCTCCGGCTTCTCGGGGTTGCGGAAAATCATTGTCGGTTCCTTCCGCAACGGGAATGAGCCCATGCAGGTGGTTTCAGGTCCAATCGGCAAGGAGAAAATCCATTACGAGGCCCCGCCGGCCCGGATACTGAATTCCGAAATCAAGCGCTTCTTGAAATGGTTCGACTCGCCTCCGGGTGGATTGGACGGACTGGTGCGGGCGGCAATCGCCCATTTCTGGTTTGTTACCATCCATCCCTTTCAGGATGGGAACGGCCGGATCGCCCGCGCCATCGCCGATATGACGCTGGCCCAGGACGAAAACAAGAACTGCCGGCTCTACAGCATGTCCGCCCAAGTCATGGCCGAACGGGCCAGCTATTACCACGTTTTGGAAATGACACAGAAGGGCAGCGGCGATCTCACTCCCTGGATCGTCTGGTTTCTTGAATGCCTGGAACGGGCGATACGGAGGTCAGACAAGGAAATGCAAAAAAGCATGGACAAGGCTCGATTGTGGCAGCAATTCTCCCTGCTCGAGTTGAACGACCGCCAACGGAAAGTCATCAATCGACTTTTTGAAGCCGGTCCCAGGGGATTCCTGGGCGGACTTTCCAATCTAAAGTATCGGGGGATCACCAAGACGACCCGCGAAACCGCCAAGCGCGACATGGCCGACCTGGTAGCCAAAGGGATCCTGGTGAAAAATGCGGTGCGGGGGAGAAGCTCCAGCTATGAGCTGGTTTGGCCTCGATAATTCAGAGAAATTTCTGAATTTATTTTTTTTCGCTTACTTTTTCCGCGGCCAATCTCGTTTCTGCTTGGACCACTGATTATAGGCAGAATGATAATAAAGAAAAATGAAAAAAGTTTTCTCCTGCCCCCATTATCCCCATAAATAAGGCCAAAATCAAGCCCCGCATTGCCTCATCAAAAATCTACTCGAAACAGGTATCGTTGCCTCATATAATAATCTACCCGAAACAAAACGCTTATGCAAGTACAGGTTTAATGTGATTGATGGCATAAACGGTCCTC
>Ga0180009_10001008_pt1 | contig 35477 bp, 47 predicted proteins | sample OS_PC_MetaG_FD_123537 | JGI IMG/M metagenome (GOLD analysis project Ga0180009, IMG submission 123537) | Groundwater microbial communities from the Aspo Hard Rock Laboratory (HRL) deep subsurface site, Sweden - OS_PC_MetaG | ecosystem: Environmental > Aquatic > Deep subsurface > Groundwater... | reverse complement strand
GTCTTAAGAACGCAGTCTTTAATCTGCTCCCTACTTAAGATAATATATCCAATCAAGTTATCAGAATAATCAATAAAGATATAATAATCAAATTCTTTCTTTCCCATTCAAAACCTCCAAAGCTTTCTTCAATTGAAACGCCCCACTATCTCCCCAAGGAACAAATTTCAAAAAATCTTCAGTATCAATAAATTTCCTCTCTGGGATCTTCCCAATAGCGGGATCTTCAGTTTGTTCTTTTATATTATCCACATCCGCAACATACCTAAGAATATGGTGAACACCCTTTCTCTCACAATTATCACTCAACGATGTGCATTTGAAACAACCAACTCGCTTAATATTCTCAATATCTAAATCTGCTTCCTCATTAACCTCTCGAATTAAGGTATCTTCAAAATTATTGTCATAATCCTCAATAGTTCCCCCAGGTAAACACCAATTTCCCGTACAATTAATTATACATAGCTTTCCATTTTTGTCAAAAATGAATCCATATGCTTGAACAACATTCTCTAAGCTCTCAAAATCAACATCATCTAACCATTCCATCAAATACTTCTGACCTTTCCAATCAATATTAAATTCCATAAAACAATTAAGCAAAAACACTTTAAAAACTTATAAAAACCCTCCTCACCTTACTAAGTCATGGTAAAAGAGGGATATTCTAGAATCAATGCAGTTAAGTTCGCGCTAGCCGCGGCGACAATTTTTGCAGCGATTGTTCTTTTAGCAAGCCTCGCTACAATCACAAACATCTTCGGCGGATTCCCAATTTTAGTTTCCTTAATCTCAGAGATCTATGGAAGAATGGGTTACACAACAACATATCTCGGATCCGCTCTCGGCGCAATCTACATCTTCATCGACATCTTCATTCTAACTTGGGTCTTCGCATTATTGTACAACAGATTAATAAATTAATTCTACAGAAAACCTTATAACTCCGAGTAAGAATAAATTCTCATGGGATGCACCCACAATGGACTCGAATTCGAGGTGACCCAAGATGCAACTATCCCCTTTCTCGGACGTGACATGACCAAATTCAACAAACAACATCCTCACGAACATTACGAAACTTATCACTTCTCAATACCCTCCGGAGAAGCCGGATTCATCGCAATCCAAGTTGTAGAATCTGCAAAAGCCCTTTGGATTCATGAGATCGAAGTTAATGACAAAGTATTAGAACAAAGAAAAGATTTCGGAAGTTCATTTCTACATTATGCATTAAAAGAACTAGAAAAACTCCCAAACATTCAAAATTACACTATCCGACTTAATGGAGTCACAGATGATGGTAAAGAATTCTTCAATTATTATGGTGTATTGTCCGGAATCAACTACTCCAAGCTAATCACAAAACTTGAAGAAAAAATCTAATGTCTGTCCCTTCTCTGTCTGATCCCACGACCACCACCCCTAAACCCACTTCTAGAACTTGAACTTGAACGCTTATTTCTATCGCCCCCTTGCTCTCTTCCCCGACCATCTGGAGAACTTCTCCTAGGACCAGAACTACCTAAGCTTCTTCTAGGACCTCTAAAATCATCCCTTCTTGGACCTCGACTATCCCTTCCACCTCGTGCAGCACGGCCATGAAATCCTCCACCCCTTGGAGAATCAAACTTAACAAAAATATTTTCAAATCGCGGAGTATCAATTCGCCTAATAACTAATGAAGTATTATGCCTCTGAATATTACCAAAAGCATCATAATCCCGACTCGCCAAAATATTCACCGCAATCCCTTCAGCACCCGCCCTAGCAGTCCGCCCAATTCTATGGATATAATCCTTATGGTCTTTAGGCAAATCATAATTGTAAACATGAGAAACACCCTGAATATCCAAACCTCGCGCCGCAACATCTGTACAAACCAAAACATAGCATGCCCCAGCCAATTTACTTTTATCTGCGAGGGTATTAACCTTCGCATTACCTCGTGAGAGGTTCTTGTGCCCTGAAAAGGTATCAAAACCCTTCAAAACTCGAGTCCGTTTATTCTGCTCCATCCCCCCATGAATCGCCTGAGCATTAACACCATTAAGTTCCAAATTCTTCACAACAAAGTCTACATTCCTTCGAGTATTACAAAAAATCATAACCAAATGCGCATCCTCATATTTCAACAAATGAACGAGCAAAGAAAATTTCCCATCGTCCCGAACATCATAATAAATTTGTTTCAACTTAGACGCATCAACATAATTCTCTACTTGAACTTCCACAGGAGACTTCATATATTTCCCAGCAAAATCTGCCAAATCTCTGGTAATTGTAGCCGAGAATAAAAGTGTCTGTCGATTTTTCGGACATGCCTGAACAATTTTCCCTACATCTTCTTTGAATCCCATATCCCACATTCGATCAGCCTCATCCAAAACCAAATAATCAACCTTAGACAAATCAATAGAATTATGTTGCATATGATCAAGCAAACGACCAGGAGTCGCAACAACAATATCGGCATAAGTCAATTTCTTAACTTGGTTCCCCATAGCAACCCCACCATATACTGCTGTAATCTCCAATCCCCTATGATAAGCAAACTCTCCTAAGGCACAAGAAACTTGTTCAGCCAATTCTCGAGTCGGAGTCAAAATCAAACCCTGAACACCTTTTCCTTTCACAATATTCTTAATCATCCCAGAACCAAAAGCCAAAGTCTTTCCAGAACCCGTCGCTGAGCCAGCTATAACATCCTTTCCTTCAAGAATTAACGGTATCGTTTTCTTCTGAATCTCTGAGGGCTCAGTAAACTTCTTAGCTGAAATTACTTTCAGTACATGTTCACATAGACCCAATTTTTCAAATTGTTCCATTGTATTATTTTTATCGATACGACAAGGGTTCTCGCCTGCTTGCAGATTCTTGTAACCTAAAAGGTTATGCCCTTTGAGTATCATTTTCGTATTTGTAATTTGTCAAGAATTAATCTTGAACTCTTCAGCCCTTTGCGACCGGAGTCCAAGAGCTTAAACGAACGGTTTTAACCGCTCCAAACTATGTTTTACAATGATTAATCAAAAGATTGGTTTATAAGTTTATCCTTCCAATAACTATAATGAAAAAATGTCCGGCATGCAACTCAACACGATACGAAAAAATCGACAGCGACTTCAAATGCGCACGATGCGGTTATGTCAATAAATCAACAGAAAATCTCAACAAAGATCTAGAAACTAATTCTGCTCAATAGCGTCGTCAACTTTGTCCTCAGCTTTCTCAACAACTTCTTCTTGTTTCTCAACTTCAGCCTTATCTCCATCTTCTTCAAGCTCCTTTAACTCTCTCTCTTCTTCAGCCAACTTAATCTTAGCATTATAAATTTTTATCCTTCTATCCTTTTTCTCCTTAACTTTCTTAATCTTGTTCTCCGTCTCTTTAACCTTCTCTTCCATATCCTCTAACTCTTTCTCTTCATCATCTAAAGCTACTTCTTTTCCCTCCCCTTTTTTAGAATGACGAACGGCAAGAGCAATTAAAACAATCAATAATAGCAAAACAACAACTCCAGCCCCAACAGAATAAACCCAATTAATCGAACCATCCTCTTTAACAAATATAGCCATCCCACTAAAACCTGTTTCAATAACTTCTCCGTCATCAACAACAATTTCCCCTTCTATCGTTTCATCGGTACTCTCCTCAATTATCCCATCAACAGTCTCCAATTCTTCCTCAACCCCCACAACGGGCTCAACTCCCTCAACAATATATTCATAAGTAGAACTAAAACACTCACTAGTACAATCAAACAACAAAGGCTCACTAACCTCTGAAGCATCAAACTGTTTATCTTGAAGCAATGTCAATCCAGAATAAACCTTAACATGAAATACTGCGCCATTTAGATCCAATAAGGAATATATTCTAGTCTCAAATAATCCATTTTCATCTGCGATTCCCACATCCTTATAATTTCCAATTGTAACACCTGTTGTAGAATCTCGAGCATTCAACCTAACATCATTCCCTGCCCCAACCTGAATCCTAATCGGTGAAGTCATAGCCAAGGCTCCGCCAACCAACATCAAAAACATCAAAACAACAAACACCTTTTTCATTTTTTAATATCCATTTTTAATAAAATGAAACATGAAGCTTCTTCGAAGCTACTTTTTCATCAAATCAGATAGAACATCTCCTTTATAAAAATTTCGTTGATAGAATTAGTTAGATTTAAAAGTGAGATTTTTATTGTTCTATTATGGCGGCCCCATAGGCTAATGGCAGACCATCTCGTTTACACCGAGCAGACCCAAGTTCGATTCTTGGTGGGGCCATGTTTTCTCTTCGACAAAACTTCTTTTTCTTCATTCAAATTTCTTCAAAATTATACACGCCGCTAACGAGATACCCTCGAAGGTCGACTCGTTATTGACCGTTTCTTACGCAATTTCTTTCTTTCTTTCTTGTGAAAACGCAATGAGCTCTTCAATTATTTTGACATGCTCAATCCATTTAGAATAAGGAAAACATATCACAGGTTCCCATTCGTCATCCATAAGGAGAAACTGCGCCTGAATTTATATAATAGCGCAATAACTTGGCAGGGGCGCCAAAAAGGAGAGATTTTTAAGGTTCGAATGTGTGGATGTTTTATGGGAGAATGTTTGGGATGTAAGAAAAAGCTAGGAGTTTTTGAAGGGTATACTGATTCTGATGGAGAATATTGTAAAAATTGTTTTCCTAAGAGAAAATCAATTTTAAAATTAAAAGAAATTACAGAAAAGGAAGAAAAAAAGAGAATTGAAAAAAAGCTCAAAGAAGAAGAAAGAAATGATAAATTGGGGAAAAGAATCTATAAACAAAAAGCATCTGGTTATATCGAAGAAGTGGGGATTGGTTTTAATGGCTGGGCATTTTTCTTCGGCCCCTTATGGTTTTTAGTAAAGGGAATGATTGGGATGATGTTATTGGTGTTTATAGGAAATTTATTGATAGCTTCATTCTTTGGATGGATTGGAAGTATCCTTTTTTGTATAATTATTGGGGCAACAGCAAATCGCACCCATGAAGACCATTTAATAAAAAAAGGCTATTCTATTTTGAAACCAAAGAGAAAGTGAATTTCTAAACATTTTTAAGGTTGGAATTGTTGGGTATTCTATGGCCCATAGAAAGAAAGGTCCTAGCCGATGTAATTATTGTGGTGGGAGAATAACTGGGATGCCCCATTCTTGTAAATTTTGTGGGGAAAGACATTGTGACAAGCATATCCTTCCGGAAGATCATAATTGTTCTGGGCTGAAAAGGAATTCTTTATCGAAAACTAAACATAAAAAGACAACTGCAATAAATTATAGGCACAGAAAGGATTTTAAAGAAGTCAAGAGTGTTAATAATAATTCAGATATGGGGAAAAATAAAATGGACTTTAATGGGACTGTAAGCCAAGCGATAGATATAGCTAAGTGGGTCATTATTTGTACTATCGGGGTTTTAATAAGTAATTTTGCAATTGGCAAACTGTCCATCGCAAACAACCTTCTAATAACTTTACTCACGGCAATTATTATCTCTATAGTGGTGGAACTTGTTCGGAGCCATGATCATAAATACTCCTTTAGGATGGACTGGTTTATTTTTTATTTTTTGGTTTATTCAAATGTTGTATGGATAGTAAATGAGTTAATACTTAAAAATAAAGCTTCTCCTGGAGGATTTTTCACATCCCTGATTATTGGTTTTTTTCTAGCAAGTGCAATTATCATACTTAAAAAAATAAGATTGAAATCTAGTTCACGACCGTGGGCCACACTTATTCTTATTTTGATACTAGTTGTTGGAAATCTTGGGTACCTTAGTTCCCTCACGGGTTCCTTCACTGACATAATTAGTGATTCTCCTCAAAATACTTCGGGATTGTCTGAGGATAAACTTTTATGTCCTACAATGATCTATACTGGTGAAACCCTTTTAACAAAAGAAAAATTTGATTCTCTATCTGGGATGCAACTGAGTACCCAGGCCCTAATAAACCTAGATGTCTGGACAATAGAGAATAATGTAGGGTCTTGTTATGTTGGGAAATATAAAAATCAATTTCCAAATTGGATTTATTGTGATGATCTGATAGTTTCTCGTTGGGAAACTGGTAGTTCGGGGACTATCAACTATCGTTGGTATACTGCAGTTAGTTCTGAATGGAAGCCGGCAGGTGTGGAAAGTACTAATTCCTATGTTTTAAATGGATTCAATTGTGAAAATGGGCAGAAAGTAACTGTTGAGAAAGGCGTAACTAACTACTATGTTTATGATTCAAAAGACGGGAAACAGATTAGGATAAAGTATTAGATTATTGGGAAGATTTTTAAGGATTGTTTTTGTGGAAATCTTATGGTAGATCGATGGAAAACTAGCGATACAGTTTGGTTAGTAGTTTTGGTTTTTGGGGGTCTCTTTTGGCTTTCTACGTTAGGGAATTCTTCAAGGATTGATGGCTCAATTACCGGAAATGTAATTTATGAAAATAATATATCTGATGAAGATCCCTTCTCAGACACTTCCGAGATGCATTGGGACCATATGCCATTGACATGGGCATATGAGACAACAGATAGAAAGTATGACTCTCCCTGTAACCAGGATTGGTTTAATAGAAAAATAAATGAGGCTTTGGATTTTATCACAAACGAAACATTGGGGGCAGTAACTTTTGAAAAGAATAGTTCTTCAACACCAGATATATTTTTTGTATGTGATACAGAACTGCAACCTTTTAGGGGGGATGGTTATGAAACAATTGCGGAGGCATTTATTTCGTATTATGAAGGTTCTAACATATACGCTCCAGGAGAAGTCGTTCTTTATGATCCCACTGTCTGTGAGAATGCATTGCCAGGGCCATTAATTCATGAGGTATTACACTTATTGGGGTTGGAACATCCAATGGGGGAGGATTTTTGGGATGCGTGTGGAGGTAAAAAATGGTGCAACTATAACAATAAAACAATCTATTTAGATGAGTATAGGTGGGATGTGATGGCTCCAATGGTTAGGGAGTGTGACGCGAGAACCTCTGATAAAGATAAAGAATATTTGATCGGAATTTATTGATAAAATGACAAGAATAAGAAAAAAAGGCGTGGCAATTGTTGAATCTGAAAAAGGAATCTTGGTGGTTGCTGGAAGAAGAAAGGTATTTGCTCTTCCCGGGGGTGGAGCAGATAAGGGAGAATCTCGTAAGAAGGCGGCGATGAGAGAACTTAGGGAAGAAACTGGTCTTTGGACTAAGAAAACAAAATATCTTTTTAGCTACAAAGGATACCAATGGCATGACAATAAAGGCCGAAGAGTTGTTAATCATGCAAAAGTGTTCTTAATTAAGGCAAGTGGGAGATTGAGACCGAGACATGAGATAAAATCTGTGGCTCACTGGAAGCCGGGAAGCAAGGTAAACATTTCTAAAAGAACTGAAAGGTTGATTATGAAATATCTGAAGATGAAGAATTATCCTAAAAATTCTACGATCTTATTGTAAACTTCTGGAACTTCAGAGGGATGTACTAGTGCGCTATGTAATCTCCTATCTACTGAAGATTTCTTCTCATACTCATAGATTGTGGCTCCGGAAAGATGAGCACTAGACTCGCAGACCACTCCATCGCTATCTTCATCCCCTGGGCAAAATAACCCCCAATCATCTAGTCCAGATTCCCCCTTTCCAATTATAGCTAAATAATCTATATTCCCTGGAGTTTCGTCTCCAGAATTTAAGTTTACTATAAATTCACTTTCACTATTCATGTCGTCACATTCAGGAGATGGAGAAGATCTTGAGAGGGGGCTTTCACAGGCGAATGAAGAATAACCGTAAGTCCCATGATTTGGAGTTCCAATTGTAATCAATTTATCAACTTTGTTCTCCCCACCACGATTTTTTATATAATCTCTAGAAACTAATCCCCCCATAGAATGGGCAATAATAATTACCTTATCTTTCCCAGTAGCATAAAGAACATTGGCTACAACCTTCGAAAGTCTTGTGGAATATTCAGATATTGGATGATTATCATCCTGTAAAATTGAATCTGTAATTGAACTGTATTCCCCCAAGTAATATGTTGTTCTGAAGGAAAGAGGTTTTAGGGTATTAGACCATTGTCCTTCAGTAAAATCATTTTTTTCTTCACTTGCTAAAATATATCCACGATCCTCATATAACCCATCACTTGCCAATTTATCCTGAAAATCCGTAAAGGTATGTAAACTGAAAGAACTATCTCCCCCACCAACAGAATGCCCATGCACAAAAATAATTGGATAATTTGATCCAGAATTATCCTCTGCAGAATATGCAACTCCGCTACAATCATTTGGACAATTCAAATAGGATTCGTGACTTTCACAGTTATTATTTCCGCAACTCTGATAGACGCATTGTTGAGAATCCGAATCACAGTATCCCTCAGAGCAACTACAATCATTGGGAGAATTGACGCAATTTTCTCCTTTTTCTTCATCACAAATTCCATCCTCACATTCAAGATAACTACAATCATTCCAACAAGCCGAATTACATTCCCCCAGATTACAAACTCCATCGCCACAAAATGAGCCAGAACCACATACGCCACAATCATTTGAACAAGAAGAGCAGTCCTCGTTAGATTGACAATAACCATCGCCACACCAATCACAGTCAATTTTGCACTCTCCTACTTCTGACCCAGTACATTTTCCATCGCCACAAAAATTAACGTTCACGGGGTCTGCCCAGAAAATATTGATAGAGAATGCAACTACCATAATTATTAAGATTATTCCTATAATAATTTCCTTTTCAGAGAATTTCATTTTTTCTTTTTGGACTTTTTCTTCTTTGTCTTTCTTTTTGATTTTGTTTTCTTAATATTCAAGTCCTTTTCGACCTTATCGATAATCTTAGACTGAGCCTTCTTACTTAGAATAAACTTGAATCCAATGTATCCTAAGATTACTAATAAAATTAATCCGATTGCAGAATAGCTGATTATCTTCTGTTTTTGTGATGAGCTTTTTAGTCCCTCGCTTATTACATCCTGTGTCTGTGTCTGGAGTTCCTGGTTATACTCTTCATCCTCACAAACCCCACAATCTGAATCACAAGAATTACAGTTTTCTCCCTTACTGGAATCACATTCACCATCGCCACACCATTGACAATCTGCTTCACATTTCCCCGCTTCAAATGATTCACATACATTATTACCACACCAAGTCTCACATACCCTTTGGGAACCACAACGCTCATTATTTCCACAAGCACAATCTGCTACAGAGTTTTTACAATCCTCTCCTTCATTCAAATCACATGATCCGTCCCCCACCTTGTAGGGTTCATTCCAACATTTTCCGTGAACACAATAACTGCCTTCACATTCACCCCCGGAGTTACAAGGAATTCCATCACATTTTCCCACATCTGATTGACAGGTTAAGCAAGTTTCGATGGGAGACTCTTTAATACCATTCCCGCAATATGTTGCACATTTCCTTGAATCTAAATCACTTCTTGATGAATCTCCCTTATCATCTATGCAACTTTTCCCAGAAGAACAAGTACAATCAGATTTAGCATTTGTACAATCTTCCCGATTATTGGTCGTTTCACATTGACCATCTCCTAAAAATGGATAACTATGGGAAAAAGACTGGGTACCCGAATCCGATCCCCCACAATACCACTCTTCAGAACAACTCACATCTAGAACCCCATTAACACTTCCTTGTCCTGATTTTGCATTTGAGTTAAATTCTAAAGAATAAAAATCATCATCAACTAAATCAAATGTACCTGCATCTCCCCCTGTAGCGGACCAACTACAACTTTGATCACAAACGCTATTAAGTGAGGTTATCCTTACCTTCATAACTGCATAACTATCTTGATAACTTGCAGGAGTCTTTACACTTATAGTCCCTATCTCAAAATCATTATTTTCTGCAGAAACAATTGTAGAAGAAATTAGCATAAATAAAAATAGTGTTGTAATAATAGATTTAGTCTTCATAAAATAACTATAGAAATGGGATATAAAAAGTTAACTCCGAATACAATTTTCAAAAAGTTGCGCCCCTGAAAAGTTATGGCGCGCGTATATAAAGTGCTGCGCAATTTATTTTCATGGAAGAGGATGAAGGGATGATGGCTTGCATGTCTTTAAGGGAATGGAATGAGCTTGTGGAGATTGTTAAGAGGTTGGCAGAGGTTAATGGGATTGAGTCTAAAGATTTTTAATGTCTGATTTTTAATGTATTTTATGGTCAAAATAGAACAAAAGGTTAGATTACAGCATTATGTCCCAAGAGTTTATTTGAGAAATTTTTCAAATTATAATGGGAAGAAATATTATATTTGGGTTTTTGACAAAGAAACTGAAGAAATATTTCAGACAAACATAGAGAACATAGCTTTTGAAGAAGAATTCTATGATACTGTTGATGAAGAACAAATTGCAGAGAAAACATTATGCAATATTGAATCTAGATTCGGCGGAGCCATAACTAATTTAATCAATAGCAAGGATTTAGCCAAAATAAGTTCTGAAGACTTGGATTCTATCGCCGAATTTATTGCTGTGCAGATGATAAGGACGAAGGAAACGCGCATATCAGTCAAACAAACTTCTAAACAATTTTTAGAAAAATTTGAAGGCCACTTATCAGAAAAACTGAGGTTAGAAGCTGAAAAGTCAATGGAGAAATCAAGCCTCCGGAAAGGCCACAAGAGAATGATACTTGAAAATAAAGAGATGTTTAAAAGAATAATAAAGGAAATGAAATGGATTCTTATTTCCAATAAACTAAAAACGCCGTTCTGGAGTTCAGATGATCCCGTAGCTAAACATAACTCAATAGATCATTTTCCTTATGGAAATTTAGGTTTAACATCGACAGGTATTGAGGTACATTTCCCATTGACTCCAAATTTATGCCTAACTATCTGTGATCCTATTTTATTTAAGAAAGAATCTAGTAAAAAGAATACCAGAGATTATCGTAATATTATTCGGGAGAGAGATTTGCAAGTCAGATATTCAACAAGATTTATCTTTTCCAATGAAAATAAATTTGATTTTGCGAAAACTATGTTAAAAGAGGATCCATCCCTAAAAGATCCAGACCGAAAAAGGGTGACTATAATGTGATTATTTCTAAAGATTTTTAAGGTTTGATTCTCTATTTCCTGCTAGGGATAAGAAGATAAAATGGCTGAAAGAACTTTAATACTGAAGGAACTGAAAAAGATTAATTTTAAATTGAACATCATTAGGGGGGAGGTTACCCTGGGAACAATAGATAATGCGATTCTTGCCCTTCTTCTTATGATAGTTTCTATATCTGTTGCGATGATCCTTTTGGGAATCTCTACTTCCCTGGCTTCTCCCGCTTTTCTGATTGTAGCTTTTGTATCATTAATGTTATTATGGGTAATCTCACAATTGATTTTAAATTTTATAAATTCTATTTTCTTTGAAAAGCGGAGATTTAGTAATAAAATCTTTGTGATTGCAGTTACTATATCTTTTTTAGTGTTTTTGATATTACTTATATTACTCCCATATTTGTTAGAGCAAATCTCTCCGAGAATGTACCCTCTTAGTTGGGGGGCTTACTTATCCTTACTTATCTTAGTCTATGGTATTCCAATACTTTTATGGATTAAAATTACTCCCAAAATAAAAAGTTTTTTCCTAAGAAGGTTTGCTCCAATTTTTCTCGAAAAGATTAGCTGGATGGATAGAAATGATAGAAGAAAAGAATTGAGTAGTTTGGGCATAACTTATAAAGAACTGAAAATCTTGGCAAAACAATAATTCGTTCAGTTGTGGCGTACTTTTTGAGAGTATTACAATTCCAACCACACGAAACATTTATTAACTTTCATCGACGGGTATTTAAACTTTGAACTGGTTTTATCGACGACAAATACCGATGTAGTCTATCCATAATCTACGTTTACACCGAGCAGACCCAAGTTCGATTCTTGGTGGGGCCATACTTCCGAATCGAACGTAGTTCTTTCTTGGTGAGCAATTAGGTCTTCAACAACTGATTATCTTCTGAAGACATGATTGCGAATAGGGGCCATATTTCTTATTAATTAATAGTAGTTACATTTATATATGAAATTTCCAACATTAAATTATGGAAGAACACAAATCTTCTTCTGACGAAGAATCCGTAGAACAGAATTTGGCAAAAGACTACGTCCCAAAAGGAAAAGTGGGAGATCTACCCATGACTAATCAGGTAGACGAAGCCCTAAAGAAAAAGATGGATAAAACTCAGAAAGAGATTGGAAAGTTTAAGGAAGAAATTTCTAAAAAGGTTAAAAGTATCGAGGCTATTGGAATCATTCCGGCACAAGCAGCGAAAAGAATTGAAGAGGAATATGAAATTTCCGAGGAAGACGCAAAGCGAGGATTGATTCATATCTTAACAGTTATCCCCGAAACACAATTCAAAAACATCGGAAAAATTCGATTAGATGCAATCAGTGCAGCAAGAAAGATCAATGAAAAATTTTGGGTTCATGTAATGACTCCAGTAGACTTATGGAACCTTGGACTTGATTCAAAATTCGAAGTCTTCGAGGCATTATCTATGTCGTTTCCAATTATAGACAAAGGAATTCTAAGCCATCTCCGAGTTGCACAAATCCACAAATCATTAGTCCTAAAGAAATTCGAGAAATATGTAACCTCTTACGTAATGGGTGGATCACTTACAACCGGGACGACAAAAAAAGATTCTGATGTTGATGTAGCGATAATTATCGACGACACCGACGTAAAAAGAATGCCGAGAATGGAGCTCAAAGAAAAATTACGGGGAATAATCTATTCATATATCTCCGAAGCTGAAGCAATTTCTGGAGTAAACAAAAACACATTAAACGTCCAGATTTGGCTAATGACTGAGTTCTGGGATGGAGTAAAAGACGCACACCCCGTTTTCTTCACATTCATCAGAGACGGAATTCCATTATATGACCGAGGAACTTTCCTCCCCTGGAAATCTCTTCTTCGAATGGGAAAAATCAAACCAAGCCCCGAAGCTATCGATATGTTCATGTCTTCCGGAAACAAACTTAAAGAAACGGTACAAAAAAGAATTTTTGATGTTGCAACATTAGATCTTTTCTGGGGAATTTCAACTCCAACGCAAGGTTTACTAATGCTTTACGGACAATCACCACCAAACGTTTACGAAACAGTAAAATTATTCAGAGAAATCTTTGTTGAAAAAGAAAAAATGGTAGAATCAAAATATGCAGACATCCTCGATGAAATTGTAATTAAGGTGTGGAAGGCCTACGAACACGGAAAACTAAAACCCGGGGACGTCGATGGTAAAGAGCTGGATAGATTATCTAAAAATGCGGTAGACTACATTAAAAGATTAAAAGAGTTAAGAGAACAAATTGAGAAACGAGTCCAAGAAAAATCAATCGAAGAAATTTACAATGATGTTTTTGGAATGCTCGGCTCGCTTCTAAAGAAGAAATCTGAAGGGGCAATCATAAAAGAATTTGATGAAACCCTAATCAAGGAAGGAAAATTCCCCCCAAGATTCTTAGAAAATTTAAAGATAATTGCTAAGACAAAAAGAGAAGTAGCAAAAGTAAAACAAGGAAAGGGTAAGAAGAAAGATAATCTTACTCAAGAACAGTCAAGGGATGTTGACAACGCAAGAAAAATTGCAGCCGAAATAACAAGCGCACTAATAGAATATACCCAAAGATGCGAATTAGCTTCAATAGAACGATCGCGATTTATTCTCAAGGGTAAAGACATGAACGCCGAGATATTTTTCTTGAAAAACACTTTCGTAGTTCAAGAACAAAAAATCCAAAAATTATCGGGAAATAAACTTGTAAAAGCAGACCCTAATGAAATCCAAGAACAACTCACAGAAAATAGAAACAAAGAAACAAAGATCGATTTCAAATCGCTAGAAACTTTAAAGAAGATATTCGGCGAATTCGAACTAATCTATTAAAGAATAAATTTATGCTTCACCAGAACTAGATAAACCAAAATCATATACGTTTAGAAACTTGCGCAGTAAGTTTTATAAACCAATTTTTCACTTAACTTACTATGGTTACTGCAACTGTTATACAATTTAGACAAGGACGAAAGACTCAAAAAGCTAGACACTTCCTTATAGAAATTCCGGGCGTAGATTCTCGAGAAAAAGCAACAAAGTTTGTAGGTAAAAACGTGGCATGGAAATCCACAGGTAAGGAACCAACAATCATCTCAGGTAAAATTTCTTCAGCACACGGTGGAAACGGCGTCGTTCGAGCAATCTTCGAAAAAGGTTTGCCAGGCCAAGCAATTGGAACAGGGGTAGAGGTAAACTAAAATGGCGCTTAGAAAAGCATCAGCATACAGCAAGAGATATGCAAGACCTTACACTCGTAAGTCCAAAAAGAGCGCAACTTCTTACATCAAAACAGTCCCAAATTCAAAAATCGTCAAGTTCAAAATGGGCGACATAAAGGGATTTGACAAAGGAGAATATAAGATTCAGATTCATGTAATTTCTAAGGAAAACTGCCAAGTTAGAGACAATTCTATCGAAGCTGTTAGACAGTATTTCAACCGATTTCTTCAGACAAAAATGGGAAAGGAATTCTATTTAGGTGTACAAATTTATCCTCATCACATTCAACGAGAAAATAAAATGCTTACTGGTGCAGGAGCCGATCGTATGCAGACTGGTATGAGCCGATCTTTCGGAAAGACAATGGGTCGAGCAGCATTAGTAAAACCAAATCAAGTTCTTTTCATCTTAGGAATCAAAACTCCAAAAGCCGAAGTCGAAGCGCGAAAGCTAATTAGAGCAGTCAAAGCAAGATTACCTTGCAAGGTCCGAACTGAAACAATCAAAGCCCCAGTTAAGGCTTAAAAACCCTAAAATCATTCTATCTTTATGAAAACACAACGTGCCCCAATCAATAATAACCCTAAATCTATGAGGGTATTTTTTATCCTAGGACGTAACCCCAAACTATCTCGAGAAGAGATTCTAGCTTATATGCGGGCGAGAAATCGAGAACATAAAGAAATTCTATTCGAAGAAAACCTATTCATCCTAGAAACAAACGAGGGAGAAAAGTTCGACATCCAGGAATTTGGAGGAGTTTTAAAATTAGGACAAATACTCTGCGAAGGCGAAGAAAAAGAGTTAAGAGAATTCATGAAAAATAATGAACTAGTTCCGGCGGATAAGTTTACATACGGAATATTCGGAAATTTAGACTCTGAAATCCTAAAAGAAAAATTCAGAAAAGAAAAGAAAAAAGCGATACTAAAACACGGGAGACAAAGAATGATGATGCAAGAAGGCAAAAAACTTGAACTTCCAAACGCGGATTTCTACCTATTTTTCCACGCAGTTAAAGATAAAATCTATTTCGGCCTAGCAACACAAGATTATGATTATCATAAGATTAAAGAACGTGATATGAACAAACCCGTCCGTCGAGAACAACTAGCAATTTCCCCAAGATTATCAAAAATCCTAATTAATCTTTCCGAAGCAAAACCACGAGATTTACTCCTAGATCCTTTCTGCGGAATCGGAGGTATACTTCAGGAAGCACTCATAAAAGGTATAAATGTATATGGAATTGATAAAGATAAACAAGCAACAATCGATGCTGAGAAAAATTTAGATTGGATAAAAGAAAAATATGCCATAAAAAACAATTTTAAGATAGAAAACCTAGACTCACGAAAAGCTCCAGACCTACAATTCGTTGCAATCGCTACCGAAACTCCTCTTGGAAGAATTTTAAGAAAAAAACCAAACAATAATGAGGCCAAACAAATCATTCAAAATTTTGAAGCATATATCATACCCATTCTTTCAAAGCTTAAAAACGTTAAAAAGTCCAAGGCAAAAATAGCTATAACCTTCCCTGTAGTTAACAATTTACACGTAGATACGCCCAAAATTGCTCAAAAAACTGGCTTAGAAGTCGTTATGAAACCTATTCTTGAATCACGTGAAGATCAATTTATTTCTAGAGACATCATTGTTTTCCAATAATCGCAGCAAGCGTGAGCAATTCGCTTTTGCCAAAAATAACGATTTGCAAATGCAAATTGCGAATTAAGCGCAACTGATTTTCACGTACGGCTTTGCCGTAAGACAATTGTTACCCCTTCAAAGATACAACAAATAGAAAGATTTATAAACCCTTTTTTAGTCTATTTATTATGGAAAACCCAATTACAAGCGGAATATCTCCGGAATACGTTTCAGGAAATACCTGGAATACGTCTGAAGGATTTAATTCTGTAGGAAAAGCGAAAGTAGATTCCTTGAAAGAGACCGTCGAAGAAATCGAATACCTCATTAAAGAAAGAACAGTTCTTAGTAACACTTTTATCAAAGAGGGTGAAAAGATGAAATCTAATATTAATAATTTTTTAATGGAAAACGCACCAAAAGGTGAAGACGATTCTGAGTTCGCACGAGAAAGATCTGAACTTAGAAAAAAACAAATTGACATTTCTGAAATCCAACTTAACGAGAAGGTGGGTTGTTGGAGAGATATTGCACTATTGAAGAAAGAACTTCGAGAACAAGAAAGAGAACTAAATCAAAAGGAATCCCGAGCAGATATGCTTAAGGGAATCCTAGAAGAATAAAATGATGCAGAGACCATTAACTGTAGAAGACATTTGTAACAAGCTTAGACCTGTCTTCGGTAAGAAAGTTGACGAAATATACTTCCAGTATACCGTTGCAGAAAGTCGAGAAGAACGAGATGAAATCGTTCATATTCTTAACGCACTTTATCAGAAAAATTTGAATAAACTTTTAGACAAAGGAGTACTTTTAGAACCTCCAAGAGAAGAATTAATTGACGGAAATTACGAACTTGCAACAGTAAGTTATGCACAAAAGAAACTTTTCCCATTCAAATTACGAGAACAAGACTGGCCACGACACATGTGTATTACAGGTATGTCAGGTTCAGGTAAAACAACTTTCGCATTCAAAGTAATTGAAGCTCTAAACACTCAAGACAAAAAATTCTTAATCTTCGATTGGAAAAAATCATTCAGACCTTTAATAAAATCAAACGCAGAAGTAATGCTTTTCACAATCGGTGATGATCAAGTGAGCAATTTATTCAAGACAAATATTAACAGACCGCCAAAAGGCGTAGCGCCAAAGGAATGGATCAACGTTTTATGCGACCTTTTAACAGAAAGTTTCTCTACATCATTCGGTGTACATAAAGTTCTTTTAGAAACTCTCGACGAGGCTTTCAAGGAATGGGGAATTTATAACGGTTCCGAAAACTACCCCACATGGAACCACCTTAAATGGCGATTAGAGGAAAAGTTAGAAAAAATCAACGGCCGAGAAGCAGGTTGGTTAGAATCAGCCCTTAGAATCGCAACAGTTATGACTTTTGGAGAATTCGGAAAGACGGTAAATTACAAAGGTAAAAACTCTTTCACAGTTGAAGAATTACTAGACAAAAAGGTCATTTTCGAGCTTAACTCTTTAGGTAACATCGAAAAGAAATTCTTTTGTGAATTCGTATTAACCTATATCTACAAACTAAAGAAAGCAGAACAAAATCATGTAAGAAATGGTTTCGATCACGCAATCATTGTTGACGAAGCACATAATATTTTCTTAAAGAAACCTACAAACTTCTCTAACGAATCTGTAACTGATATGATTTACCGAGAAATGCGAGAGTATGGAACAAGTCTTATCTGTCTTGACCAGCATATCTCAAAAATTTCAGACACGGTTAAGGGAAACAGCGCATGTCACATCGCATTCCAACAGCAATTACCCCAAGATATTCAAGATGTAAGCGACATAATGCAATTAAGAGACCAGAGACACTACTTTTCAAGTTTACCTGTAGGAAGCGCAATTGTAAAGCTTTCAGAACGTTTTAATGCACCTTTCTTAATCGAAGTTCCTTATGCAGAAATACGAAATTACAACGTAACTGATGAAGATATCAAGGGAAGAATGCAAGCAATGATAATGGAAAAAGAATATGCTGAAAACATAGACTCAAAATTTAACAAGGCTATTGAAAATCCTGCACCTATTACTAAAGTTAAAATTGTCGAGGACAAAGGGTCTGCCCCAACCAATACAAACCGTAAATCTGTGAGGGTGCCAGTTGTAGAACAACCAGAAATGATTGAAGGCTTCACCGAAGTTCAGCGAACTCTTTATAAGTTTGTTAAAGGATACTTAGCACAAGGAATCGAATTAGAAGACATCGAAAAGATCCTAGAACAAAGTAAGACTCAAGGAAACTACACTAGTAACGACATCATTAAGGTAGTCAACAAAGTTTTTGAGAACCGGCTAGTAGTAACATTTAAAAAGGAAAATGACTCTGAAAATGATAGCTTAAACGCTAACGAGCAAGTCTTCATGGAATTCTTGCGAACAAATCCAGATCATATGCTAAGCACAGTTGAAGTATACCAACAAGTCGGACTTTCTGCAAGGAAAGGAACTCAAACAAAAACTGCTTTGCAAGATAAAGGATTAATCAAAATCGAAGAGATTAAATATCAAAAAGGTTGGAAGAAATTAATACGACTATCCAATCATTAAATCACATTTACAAATATCAAAAATTTAAACACTTCCACACATCATCTCAATAGAGATCCATAGACAACAATTTAATACCTCAAAAATATTAAATTCATTAACACACCAGAAACCTCGTGGAAACAAAGACCTAAAATAAAAATTTAGGCAAGGAAATACCTCCAAAAGCTAGGAAATAGCTACGGAATAAGGTACGACCAAAGAATTCTATCTAAGTGAACTTTCTGTCAAATTTACTAAAATCAACCGGAATACCTAATATAAGGTTTTCCACATAAATTCTAAACAATTTTAACCAGTATTTCTAACGGAATACGTATAATAAGGAGATTTACCATGTATATTTTCAACGAACGAGAACTTAAAACGATGAAAGAGATTTTACCTCCCAATCGAAAGTTAGTGAAAGGCACGCCTTATTGCATGGGAGAACTAAAATACATTCTGTTAAAACTCTGGGACCAAATCATCTCTAACCGAGAAAATGGACTTGGCGATAGGAGTGATGAATCAGAACCTATTTGGAACATGGTTCACAAACTAAAGAAACTTCTTCAATCCTAAACAACAAGGGGGGAAAAACTATGAAGAATTTAATTTACAATTGGTTAAAATGTGCCTTCGAAGAACGAGTCGCAAACAATCCAACAGGCTTCGTGATAATCGTTATCGCAGCCTACATCAGTTTATGTTAACAAAAGATAAGGAGATTTACAATGTCAAAGAACAAAAAAGAAACAATCGAGGAACAGGAACACGAATCGGAAGAATTCAAAGACCCAATCGAATCTTATGACGAACAGCCAGAACCACCCGCTAAAGAAAACACCAAAGAATAATCATCTGACCATGCGCTACAGCACATGCGCCTATACTTGGAGAGTCCGACCGAATTCCTGCTAATACGAGATAGAACTTTGGATTTCCTTTCTGTTCTATTCTCTTAAGGTTGGTAAGTCGGACTCATTTTCAAAAACATTCATAACATTTAGATAAGGAGATTACCATGAGTAAGAAACTAAAACGCAACATCCGATGTACTGAAAAAGATTTCGAAACATCTTATCTCTCTACAGAAGGGGAAAACATTACCATCCAGATCGGGAGATTCAATGATTGCGGAAGAATCTTCGACGGAGCCAGAATCAGTATACATGCCGATGAAGTGGAAAGATTCGAAATCAGGGAGTTATGGGCGACAATGATTATACGTCCTTACCTAAGAAAAGAACTCGACTCAATGATTAGCTCCCAAGCCACCGCAGAAGAAATTGGAATGTTCTTCAGAGACCTAAGTGAACGCTCCACCCTCTAACGACTCGCCAACAACCTCCATTCAACTCACCGAGTGGAGGCTTTGATGTGCCGTTAACGTGTGTTGACCACATTACATTAACAACCGCTCAAACGAGCAAGTATAAGGAGATTTACTATGAGTAACAAAAGAAAAACAGCAGAAGAAATTAATCAAGAAATTCAAGAGAACGAAAGAGGACCCGAAACAATCGACCTGAGGTCAGAACCTGAAGAAATCGGAGATATGTACGCCCTTGGTTTCGGAATGAATCATGCATGCGAAAACGACGATTAGCCTTTCGTTGTTGTGTAGCACATACTTACATGGAGTTCAAAAAGGTTCGAATCCTTTTGTGCTGCTTATCGTAATAAATAATTAACATTTACTTAAGAAGAAGATTGGAGATTAAAATGATTGATATTGATACAATAATTGAAGAAACGAAAATAGCTTCCAGAAAATGTTTAAAATGCGAAAAACAGTTTCAGTCTGGGGGATGGGGAAATAGGATTTGCCCCTCTTGCACACATTTAAACAGTTTACGAAAAAACGGGAGGACCTATGAACGAAGACAACAACGCAACCCGAATGAAAGACTGAAAAAAGCAGAGTATTAATTTAATCTAATTTGAAAGGAGTTTATCATGGGATATTTATATGTAATCTTATCTGTGTTTTGTCCAAGAGTTTTCATGTTCTTCGCTTGGCTTATGAGTGACTGGTTCAGTAGAACATTTGAAACGAGGATTTGGCCTTTTTTAGGATTCTTATTCATGCCTTTCATAACTTTGGCTTACATGGCTACAATGCTCAACAACGAAGGAAGTGTTAGCGGGGGATGGATAGTTCTCCTAATTGTTGGAGTTCTTTTTGACCTAGGGGGTAGCTCTTCAGTTTCCGCCTCCAGAAATTCAAAAAATAGCTAAAACCAGAGTAAGCGCGTGTGGTCAAAATGGCTAAGACACCTGACTGCAAATCAGGAGATTGTTGGTTCGAGTCCAACCACGCGCTAGGTTAAATGAAAAACAATTATGTTCAAGTATAAGGAGATTCCTATGTGGAAATGGCTAACAATCATTGGAGGAGTCTTACTGCTTATCCTTTTCATTGCTTCAATGATATTCAAAGATTTCAATGGGCAATGGACATTCAAAAAACGATGGAAGGAAATCAGAAGTAATCCTAAAAAGAAAAAATGGAATAAAAAATAATGTTAACTTAGATAAGGAGAGGTATTATGATTGACAAAAAAACATGTATGGATAAAATTGAAAGAATCGACAAATGGATGGCCCGCATTCAAGCAAGCATTGGCGGACTGGAGAAACAACCCGGAGACAACACCACGAGAATTCGCCAGTTCAAAAGTGACCTTGACTTCTTCGAAGACTTGAAGAAAACATGGGAAGATAAACTCGCACAATGTAGTCACTAATCTCACCGAGGAAGAAGGGGAGAGGGTGTATCGTTAATATGCTTTAACGACAAATTATTAATCACCGAATAGTCGACCAAAAGAAAGGAGCCATGATGGCTAAAAAAGCAATGAAGAAAGAAGCAAAGAAAAAGGCACCTAAGAAAAAAACACCAATGAAGAAAGAAGCAAAGAAAAATGACGAAAAAATGACGAAGCCACAAGCTCGGAAAGTTCTCGGAGTTTCTAATTCGGCTCATTGGGCAGAAATTGAAGCGGCATACCATGAAAAAGTCACGGATGCTCAAATGAGAATACGGCGAGGTAATCCTCGTAAAGAACGAGAACAAGCTCAAGACGAACTCGTAAAGATTCTCACTGCACGAATTCTCCTAAATCCAGAGCTCCGCGAACAAGCCCCCGAAACCTTTGTCGATACTACACCTCCGGAAGAATCGACCAAATCTTTAAAGGCACCAGAACCACAGTATGCTCTTCAAAAAGATTTGTGCAAAGTTACTGAATCACAAATGATTCTCTCTAGAGATTTAGTGAGCATGAATAGAATCTATCGCGAAGGCTTTGATCTGATAAAGGAAAACCTTCGTGAGATAGAAGAGTTAAGTTTAAAGAGGCCTACCCTCATCCGCAAAGTTACAATCAAATCGCCGAACAGCACAATAACAACCGAAGAAACTTTTTCTTCGGAGAAATAAGCCAGCTACATGGGTATCTAGTTGGCATGAGGAGTAGCTCAATTGGCAGAGCACCTGATTTGTAATCAGAAGGTTGCAGGTTCGAATCCTGTCTCCTCACTTAAATAAAAATAATCTAACTAATAAGGAGATAACCATGCAACAATATAGAAAAACAATATATATCCTCGCAGTCATAGCAATCATCACCCTCGGATTAACCATTGCAGAAAAATATTTTGAATTCAACATCCCCTGGTTCGTCAGAGTAATCCTCGCGTCAACAATTTTAACATTAACCACAAAAACAATTTACGAAAAATGGTTCAAAAAATAAGGAGATATCATGACACCATTACAATATTTAGTTGTAGTCCTTTTTGCTATCGTGCTCCTAGAAATATTCGGGATAACCTACTGGATAGTCTGGAGCATTCTAAAATCAATTCTCAAATTAATTATCAGATAAGGAAATAATCATGAAGTCGATAATATTCGCAGTAATCGCAGTAGCATTTTACGGAACCGCAAGCGTAGTCATCGAACAAAAACTTGTAAAACTCCACGCCCTAAACTTGTTAATCATAGAGTTTGCAATAACTCTCCTCCTTGCTTTAATTGTCCGCCAAGTCATACAAGCAACTACAGCATCTGAAAACCTGGCATTCCCCACAGACAAGGCAACCTGGATATCTCTACTAATCTTAGGACTAATCGTATTCGCAGCAAACTATCTGTTCAACTCATCATTGACAAGCGGAGGCAACGCGATTGTAATTACCTCCCTGATGATTCTAATGCCAGTCGCAACAGTTCTTGTCAGAAACTTTTGGGTCAAAGAAATGCCTAACATGTATTGCATCGCAGGTTACATCCTCGCAGCATTATCAGTTTTACTCGTCGCAAAAGGCAGCATAAAATAACAAACAATAATTTAGAATAAGGAGACAAACAAATGAAAAGACTTCTCAACAAAATTTGGGACTTTGTCCTAGCCGTAATCGCAATCACGCTTCAATGGATAACAAAAATAGTCATGTTCATTGTCAAGGTCTGCGCAGTCGTCATCGTAGTATGTTTGGTCATCTGCATCCTCTGCTTCGTATTAGCAATCGCATTGATTATTCTCCAATGCCTATTATGGCTCTGTGGAGGAATTGTTTTTGGAATCGGATGGCTACTCACATTAGCAGGAACATTCATGATGGCACATCTTATCGCAACGGCGATTATCATAGTTTTGATAATCATAATTCTACTGCTCCTAATCCGATTGGCCGGATAGGGAGTAATGAGATACTAACCCCAATTACAAAGATAAGGAGATTAACCATGTCAAACGAAGAAATGAAAAAACAAATATGGGTAATTCTCAAGATATTCGGCTCTATTCAATCCCCGGACGAAGGGAAGAGAGAACCTTTACAAATGGCTATCCAGGCCAAGGGAAATATTCAAAGAAATCAGGACACTCTCCAGGATTCCATTGACCTCTTGAGAATCCTAGTAAAATATCTCGTTCTCGATATTGAATCAAGCAACCGAGAAAACGCTTACTTGAGAAAAATGTTAGAAAAATAACAAAAATATTAACCAACCAGTCCTCGCTCACTCGCCAATCTAAAGCGATTTGTGAGGGCTAGTCCTTTTGATAAGGAGATTCAAAGTGAAAAAAAGTAAAATGAAAAAACTTGTTAACAAAATGAAAAGAATCATATAACCAAGGGCCCAAGTACTCTCAAACCATATTATGTAATGAAACGACTTCAAAGAGAAAATAATTTCAATGACGAAGTTGGAATCAGGATCTTAGCTCTTTATATTGAAAACGTCGGCCCGAAACCAACTTCCCTTAAAGAAATTTAGTGAGAGAGTTACAAACCATACTTCAATATTAACAAACCATTACCCCCTAGTTTCTCGCTTAACTCATACCGTCTGGGTTTTGTGGGGGTTAGGGGTCTTTTTATCGAAAATAAGGAGAAATGAAATGAAAAGATTATATGTAGGATTACAACTTATCCGCGTAAATTGGTGCAATGTAAGAGAAATCGATGAAACGCACCTGATACTCGGAAGAGAAAAAGGCCGCGTCCTCTACGATTGCCGAACCGACAAAATCATGGGGATAACTCAAGCCGAAGAAAACTGGGACCCCAAACAAGAAGTCAAAAAAGTAGACTCTGAAAAAGAAGGGGGCCTCAAAAAAATAATCTCTCGCTTTAAACCAATAAAAGCAGAAGACCTCAAAGAGATTCTCGCTCCCCCTAAACCTGTGGAAATGGGAGGCCTCGAAAAGATTTTAGCAAATAATTAACAATAATGTTAAGCGATAAGGAGTAACTAAAATGAAAAAAGTATTACTCACAATTTGTTTATCATCATAACCCTAACCCTCTCCGGATGCTTCGAAGGTTGGAAAGCCAAACCAATTGCCGAGCGGAAGAAAACTGGAGGCCCACACGATGAGACAACTTCATTAATCGGGTTAGGACTAGAAACAAAATTCTAATAAAAAAAGATTGTTTCTAATGAGAAATTTAAAGAGATACGTTTTTGGCGAGGTAAGGGGTTCGATTCGAGGCGAATAGTTCTGTTGATGGCCAGAACTCCGCAAGTCCTAGGCACAGCGACCCCCTTACCATTTTAACAAAAAATATTCAATAAACCTTAACACAAACATTAACTCAAATATATGGAGATATGAAATGAGTAACAACAGGGAAGAATGTTTAGACTCGTTCCGAAAAGCCCTCCAAGAAGCCAGCTCTGAAGAAGAGAGAACAGATATCTTCATTGAGATGGTAAATAGGATGGCAAGAATCTCTTCGGAAGAAAGTAAACGTCGCCATCAACCAATATAGAAACAAGTAACAAACAGTTCAATCAAATGTAAATTTAAACAAAATTGTCATCGGAAAGGCTCGCTCGTTCAGGAGCCTTTCCATTTCTAACGAAAAGGGTTAAAATGAGATTAAATTATTAATGACATCCTCCAACACCCTAAAGGTTCTCGCCCCGACTCGAATCGCCTGAGGGCGAGCGTGGTTTCCTAGTGATGTTCGTCTTGGTTTCTGACATAATTTTGCACAACATCTAATTGTACAAATCCAACAGAAGATGCAAACTTTCCCTTGCTCCAAAAATGTCCTCGAGGATAACGAAGCCTTGCTTTTTCTTGATGTTTGAAAAACAAATACGAAGAACCTCCCTTTAGAAATTGGAATACTTTCGACACTGACATATCGAATTTTACCAAAACAATGCAATGAATATGTTCTGGTTGAACATTAAGTTCAATTATTTTTATTCCGTTTTTCGACGCTATTCTTCTTATACACGCATCGAGAAGTCTTTCATTCTCCTCTTTTCGTGCCATCTTATAACGATATTTTGTACACCACTCAAGGTGAAACATCAATGTTCCGACGCTGTGAGCATAGTGCTCGTATTTAGTTTCATAGCCCTCGCTAAGTTGTGTTTGGTTTTTCATATTTTCTCCTTTTTCGGCGGCAATCAAGCGACCGAAAGATTTATTTTGTGAGAAACATAGCTACAACTGAAATATACAGTGAGCTACACCAAGCTCATTATTTTTATAATCATCAAAGAATAAATATTTGCCGAAGACAACTAAATGACTTGTTCAACTAATCGCTCTCATCCACAACTTTAAAGAAGTGGATTTCCCGCTCGAAGTATTAATAAAAAATAAAAATAATAATTTAGAGAAAAGGAGTGTTTGTTATGAAAAGGTTAATTGTTGTGTTGAATTGTTTAATTAATATTAATCTAATTTTTTAGAAAAGACGGAGTTTGATTATGAAAAAAAGAATTTTGATAATTCTGGCTTTTATTCTGATAATTATCTTACTTATTCTTATTCTTATTTATCAGAGTAATAAGAGCCCTTATGATGAGGCTAATAATATTAATACTCCTAAGATGATGGTTGATAGTATAGATAATTCTGTTAAGGAGCCTATTGATAATCTTATTGTTGATGAGTTGATTATTAGTGAGCCGGTTATTGATGAGTTGATTATTGATGAGTTGATTATTAGTGAGCCGGTTATTGATGAGCCAGTTATAGCTGAACCAGTTATTGATGAGCCAGTTATAATTAAATCAATTGCCGGTCCCACCATTAGGTTAAGTTATGATGAGGTGAATATTCAGGAAAACATACTTTCCTCTTTTATGTATTTTATTCCTCTGATTTCTCCAACTCTTGTTGATCGTGAGACTAGTGTTAATAACAACCAAAAGGTAAGTATCGTCTCTTATGGAAAGAAAATTTCATCCGATAAATTCTATGTTAAATGTAAGTTTAAGATAACTGGATCAGGATTCCACAAAAATGTTTTTGATTCTTCGGAGATAATAAGAAGAAATGTTGGCAATTCAAATAAGAAACCAATAAAAAACATTCTTAGTTACCTTGTATTTAATGATGGAGGATTCGGTAGTATTGAGGTAAATGGGAAAATAAATCCTGATGGGGGAGTTGTTAATTCTGTTGATGTTCATTTTAATGAGGAAGGTACCTCAAGTCCAGTAAGTATTGGGATTTATAGTGTTAATCCTAAGGATGGAGAATATAATTATGAAAATAGGTTTAATGAAACTGTTGCCAGGGTTAATACACTTAGTTTTAAGAAAAGTGAAGGAACTCCTTTAATGAGTATAAAGATAGCATCTGTTTATAAGGAGAATAAAGAAGAAAGTTGGACAGATAAAATTAAAGGAACCATCGCCAATCTTTTTATTGACCCATTAGAGATAGACAAATTGGGAAATGAGACAATGCTTAATTTTGGTCTTGCAATTTTTAAGCAAGAGAATGAGTTTATTTTTCCAATAGCTAAGAATTTGAAGGAGAGTATTGAGTGATTGTTGATTATGGTTTGATTGAGTTTGAAGATTAGTTGGCACAGGGAGTAGCTCAGTTTGGTAGAGCGTTTAGCAACGGGCTAAAAAGTCGCAGGTTCGATTCCCGTCCTCCCTGATTAAAGATTAATTCCCCAATTTGACATTTTAATAAGGAGATAAAAAATGAAAACCACTATATTAGTACACAAAGCAACAAACACGCGCTACGAATTACCCGAGAAAAAAGAAGTTCCCATCGGCAGAGAAAAAAATTGTGACATCCAAATTCCACAAAAATTCACAAGCGTATCAAGACACCATGGCACCATCATCCAAGATGAAAAAGGTGTAAGCATACGAGACAATGGGAGTAAAAACAGAACAAGAGTCCGAGGAAAGTCTCTCTCGAAAGATGAATGTGCTTCACTCTCAAACGGCGACATAATCCATCTCGGTAACTACATCCTCGAAGTCATAATCCTTGACCCGAATGAAGAAGTTAAACTCACGACAGATTCCGACAAGAAGAAAATCACACCAGACGGCCCCCTCACAGAGGCGGAAATCGTAGAAAACCTTCTAAAGATTGAAGAAGATGAAGACCTCAATAACAAGGAATTTGGATTAAAAGAATTAGAATAATTCAATCGCCGTGATTGAATTACAAATAAAATATTAATTTTTACACAAGGAGAAAAATTATGTTATTAACAAGTATCTATTCACCAGAAGTCTCGTTCATGTTCTTTCTTGGAGTACTATTTATGCCGAGGATTATGATGCTTTGGCTCGGAGCAGTACAACCCGGATCAGTCCAGGCAATTCTCGGTTTCAGTTTCGCACCAAGGATAATGATTTGTTTGCTTCTCGCTGCAGCATCAGACAGTAACTCTGGAGGATTAATTATCCTTTGGTTATTCGCAATAGTCCTTGATATTGCAGGCCTCATCTTTAAATCTAAAATGGCGCATACGATGTGGCAAGCTCAAAAAGAAGCGATGGCTATGATGCGAGCAGCAGGAAGATTTCCATTTTAACAATAACAATTAACTGAAAAGGCTCGCTCGTTAAGGAGCCTTTCCTTTTCAAAGAAAGGAGGTGACTTCTCCACAGGTAAGTATTTATTTGGACGGAGGAAGAACTGTCTGAACGTAAACGGATGTACGTTCCTAACGAAAGAATGGATTCACAAATTCAATTGAAAGGAACACAAAATGAAGTTAACAAGAAACATTCTAGCAGTAGTAGTATTGGTAGCATTAACTGTAATAGCAACAGGTTGTGCAGATGCTCAACTCGGGGCGACAAAAGTTTCCCTCTTGGAAATGAATGACCAAGGCCTCAGTATCGGTGTCCTCGAACAAGATGGACTCCATGTCGTAGCTGGAAGTCATAACACTGTTGTAGAAACTTCCGCGCAGTTTAACCAAACCGCACAGGCAAAACAAAAAACCCGGTTGGTTGAACGTCTTACATGTGGGAAAAACTCTCCACTGAAAACCTCGGAAGATATAACCCTGGTTTTACAGACTCCAACAGCAACGAGTCTCATAAGTAATGCTTATGGACCTAACGCTACCAATTAGTATAGCTCACGGTATCTAGCTCAGTAATGGGGCCGGATAACAACAGTGGCTATTCGGTCCCAATTTTTCTAACTAAATATTCCTTAAAATAAGGAGATTAAAATGAGTAAGTCATTCATGTGTTTTCTCGGAACAGCAGTAATGTGTTTAACCTTGGGAGTAATTCTTCAGGTAACTGGAAATCCCAGATTTTCAGGAATAGCCTATACTCTCGGAGCAATAACTGGTGTATTCTCGATTCTACTTCTAGCCAATCCCAGCTTCTTCAAGAACCTCCATAAAATCGGAGTAGCTTGGGTAGTCTCGGCAGTAGGTTTTGGAATCCTTGCCTATTACCTCAAAGGTATAGAAAATTGCGGAAGCGCTGCATTAACCTTCGCAGGAATCTGTGCACTTTCAGCAATCAGCGCAATAGGTCATGGGATATATCCAGCCAGCCAAAGAAGTAGCAGTTTAGTTACACTAGCCCTTGATCCAATTCTCTTCATCGCAATCACTTGGATAGCTCTAAGCGGCGCAAACGCCCCCATAGAAATATTCCAAGCAGATATCGCGGATCAAATGTTAAACTTACCTCAGCAAGAATTTGGAGTAATGGACACAATGATAGGCATCGTTATCAACATCTTCAAGGGAAACCCTGTCAAAGTAAACGGTGTCATGCCATTCCCACATTTCTTCTTGCTCATCCACATGATATGGAATTTCCTCAAGGTCATGCGGTCGTACAGTTACTGGTTCCTCGGCTCTTCAATTGCCCTGCCGTTCTTAATAGTTACTTGGATAAAACATGTTCCAAGAACTCCCGGACTTGCAATGTATCTTGTAGGTTCACTAACATTCCTGGCAGTCATAGCTTTTGGAGTCAGTCTGTACAAACACTGGAACAATCCAGCGACAAGTTAGCAACATAAATATCAGTAGCTTAAAGATTGGTATCTCAATGGTTATCCATCAGAATCAATCTTGGTAAAGCCACCGGAAAAGAACCCGGAAGATTTGTAGGTTCGAAACCTATCTGATGTCTTATCGTAAAACTAATTTACTAAAATTGGAATATTTTTTAAAGGAGATCATTATGATCAAAAGAAATTATCCTCAAATGGCAATAGATTACTTTACATTAATCTCTAAGAGGATGACGGAGAGAAAAGCACGAGATATAATAATCAACATAAAAGGTCTGAAGGAAAAAGCCAGGTATAAAACGGCACTCGGAATCCAAATAGTAAATGAAATCGCAGAATTCGATAAAGCAATCGCAAAAGTCGAACAAAAAATAGAATCCCAAAGATTCGCCACCGCCAAAAAAATCTTACTCACAAGTTGTTTAGGAAGTTAAAAGATTTAGTCATTGTGACTGAATCAAAACAATCACCTCAAAACAAGGAGTCTATTATGTTATGGATTATTATCGCATTAGTATTAATCGGTTTGGGAATTTACATCTCGATTAAGGAAGAGGATTGGGAACCCCTTGTTATTGCGACGGGGATTTCAATAGTATTTCTATTATTAATGGTGATGCTAACTTCTTGGGCATACGGTCATGAACTTAAGAGCATCAAATATTCTGAAAAAGAAATTCCACTACAGGAGACAGAGTTACTCGCCCTGGAAAGAGACCTCCTAAAAAATCCCACAACTTATGAAGAATATAAACAACAAGAGAAGAATGGAGATGAGATTTATTATTTAAGGAAAAGTATAATCCGTTCCAAGGCAGAATATTTCGGAGAATTTAACCACCTTCGCATCCGCAATCCTTGGACAAATATCTTCGTTCTGTTCAATGGAAAATTTGTCGAAGAACCCATAGACTTTTCAAAGAGTCGTCTTCCTTCTTCAAGAATACAAAAACGTCCTCCTCCCCCCGGGAACGGTGCCAAAGATTAAATATTTTGAATCGCGCCAGGCACCTTCCAATTCTAAATAACAACCAGTTTAAAAAAATTAAAAGATGATATCATGAAGAAAAAATATGTAATGAATATAAGACGTTTTCACGGAACAACGGACAAATCGCCAAGATTTTTTCGCGTGGGAGGTATAAATTATCTCGCAACTATCGAAAACGAAACCAATACGGGAAATGTCCCAATCGCATTCGAAACAGCGAAAATGCTGGCAAAGATAATGATTGAAACAACCCTCATGGAGTACGACCAACAATTTACAATCACAGTTGAATCTGATTAAATCTCTCCTCCCTCCCAAAAACAGGTGCCCACAAGAATCCCCTTCTTGCTCTTGGGCACTCATTTTTTCTAAACAAACAAAAAAACATTCATGTTCAATAGTGAGCAAATTCTCTTGAAAGGAGAAACGAAAATGAGAAATTCATTGCTTATGTTTGTCGTAGTATTAGCATTGTTCGCAACCATGCTGGTCCTCTATCGAAATATTGAAGTAAATATCGCCGAATCATCTGCTGTTAAAGTAGAAGCAACAACTCCTGAAGTTGAGGTAGCCACTCCGGAGGTTGAAAAACCATTTAGATGGGATCTCTGTATTTGTATTCTTCTTAGCATAGTATGTTTTGGTTACTCTTTCATTTACATGCTTCAATCAAGTCCCATCGAAACATTTCATCGAGCAGAAAAATATCTTCTTGAAGAAGCAGAAAGAAACAATTATTCTTCGATGTGCCATACGAGAATATTAGGCTTCCTAAAGATACAATCATTTCACAAAGCTTCTGGAAAAAACCTCAGCGTTCTTTCACTCCTCGGAGAAAATATCAAATATTCTCTTAAGGAACTGGAAAAAGGTTGGTTCAAGGCAGCAAAAGGATTAAACATCGACAATATGAAAATTATCTTGAAGCTCTACGAAGCAGAAGATGGTAAAAAAGAGAATCTCCTAAACCTTCCAAAAAAGGAAACTCTGACAACAGCTGCACATATTGTTGCCGAGAGTCTAAGTTTCGCCCATTCTAATCCTAATCCAAAAATGCCGAGCATTAGAATACACGAACAGATTTTAAACTGGCTTAAAGAAGAAGGCGCAAATTTAGGAAAAATGAATGCTAACGGCGCCCGTTGCTTCGACCTTCTCCCGAAGAGTTACCAACAGATAATCTCAAACCGAGATGCACTCTTGCCTTCCGAAGAAGAAAAAGCCCTCGAAGAAATCAAAAAAGATTAATCACGTCGGCTCGCGTCAATACTTACAAGAGTCTAAGCGAAAAGTCAAGTAACTCAGACTCCATTTTATTAATAATAAGGAGATTACCAATGAAAGACGGCGATAACAAAAATTTGAAAAGAGGAAGAGCCCGGTTTGGATAACGACTCGTGCATGTACCGAATACGGCATCGTTATCCACATCAGCCCAAAAGAACAAACATGTCATATAAAATGCGGAGAAGAAGTTTACAAAGGAATCCGGTCAAACCAAATAATCTTAGATAAACACAGGAGGTTAACATGTTAACAGAAACAAAAGGAACCTTTCAAAAAGATGATGTCATCAAAATTAACAATGACTTGCTGATTCACATAATCGAAGCCGAGGGGGGGGTAAATATTCGTGTATGGTCTGGGCATTCGCAATTCTCAGAACTAGGAACCAAAAAAGACCTAGAAAGCGCGACTCTTCTGAAGGGTGGAAAAGATTTAGGGACCTGTGACATTTCCAGAAACAATGGCCAAGAAATAATCATCCTGAAGAAAAATAATCGGGAACAGGCCAGAAATGTCATGTATGTGATACAAGTCTTTTCAAAAACTCAAGTAAGACTCGGAATCAACGCCCCGAATAACTACGTTATTATGAAAGTAGAAAATCTTTGCACAAATTAAAACAAATTAATGTAACCTTAAAATAAGGAGATGTAAAAATGGAAAATGAAAATCTGGAAAATGTAAAAGTAAAAGAGGCACAAAAAGACAAGATTAAATTCCCTCACTATTCGCATTGGTTGAGGTTTTTCTTGATACTTGTTGCAATAGGTTTAGCGATAGGAAATGTGTTCTTGATTAAGATGTTTTGGATAGTGGATGGTTTAGGAAGTTTGAGCAAAGAAAGTTTAACTTCTATTACTCAGATACAAATCCTTCCTTGGTTTGTGGTTGAATACATCCTAATCGGTTTGATATTTGTCTGCCTTTGTGCTTGGATTAAGAAAGGTTTTAAGAATTTAAAATCTTTTAAAGAAGAAGGGCTGATTGCTGGGCTGATTATTGGGCTGATTTTTGGGCTGATTATTGGGCTGACTGTTGGGCTGATTATTGGGCTGACTGTTGGGCTGATTGCTGGGCTGATTGGTGGGCTGATTGCTGGGCTGATTGCTGGGCTGATTGGTGGGCTGATTGGTGGGCTGATTGCTGGGCTGATTGCTGGGCTGATTGGTGGGCTGATTGGTGGGCTGACTGAAGAGTTTAAGTGATTAGTTATTATGTTTTAGCCCCTTCCTCTTTTGCTTGAGTTGGGGGCTCTTTTTGATTTGGTTGTTTGAAAAGAATAATTTAATGTAACCTTAAAATAAGGAGATGTAAAATGAAAACATCACTAACGATTCTCATCTTAATCATCATAGCAGTAATCTGTTTCTTTTACTGAAGATGCAAAACAAAAGCAGACGCAAGAAGATTAATAACATTCCTGTTCAGCATAGCTTACACTGCAGTGGCTTTCATGGCACTAAGATTCTTCTGGATAAAAGAAGACATGGGATACTTATTCAACAAAATACTCACATTAGAAGACTTAGTCGTCGTCCCATGGCTCATCATTCTCCAATACAGCCTCTGCTCAGCTTTCTTTTTCCTCTACTCATGGATAAAAAAAGGAAATCTGCTTAGCAAAGACTATGGGGGAATCCGAGACACTATTCTTAATCAAGAAGCATGGGTCTACCTTGCAGCCTTAATGTTCATTGGAAGTTTCATTGGATTCTTTACAGGAATTCTCAACGAAGAAACGAACGTAACAATAATCAGCCGAATAACAAAAGGTGCCTTCATCGGAGTTTTTGTCTGGCAAATGATATTTACAATAGAATGTATTTGCAACAGCAAAGAAGAATTAACTAAGTCTTAACAACTCAACACAACAGCGTATCAAACAATTTAACAAACGCTCACAAGAGCAAAGAAAGGAGTACAGAAATGTACAAAAAAACAATCATCCTAATTATCGTAACAGTATTACTGACAATCACAACAGCAAACGCGACAATCATCTCAAGCATCCCTGAACCAAGTTCTGGTAGCGGTTGCGGTTCTGGTCCTGGCATCCCTGGAGACCAATTATATCTCTCCCAGACAATATCCTTCGATAAATTTTCAATGACCGGAAACGCGACATGGAATGGAGACAACAGTTACGGAAATTACTACGGCGTAACCGAAGTAGATCACGGAGCATTCAGCTACACTTGGAACTTCGAACAAATGACACAACATGCTTACCGAAATTCCCACGACCCTCGCAAAGTCTATTTCTATCTCGAAACGACATTCTACGCAACGCCCTACAACCCATCCCACCTAAACCGCACCGACAAGCAAACTCAACAAGCGATAAGCATGAATGTCAACTTTCCCGGAATAAAATTCAGCTTCACTAGTTATGTAAAAAACCACGCAATAAGTTTGGAAGATGGAACTATCTGGTTAACCAATGACTACATCGTCACCAATAACGGCTGGATTGAAGATGGCGAATTCAGCAGAATCGGACTTTATCCGACCCAAGAAACTCGAAAGCTAATCGCTGGAAGTATAGTCGAAGTCACATTCAACGGCCCGATTGGAATGATTGGTGCATACACCTCTGGATTAGAAGTTCTTCCAAGCAATCTCGCAACACAACTCAACATCGTTCCAGAACCCACAACAATTACACTTCTCGCTCTCGGCGCCATAAGCTTGCTCCGCAGAAAAAATCGCAAATAACTAATCGTAGAAAAGTGATGGAGGCCCAGATGTAATCTTGCTCTAAAGATAAAACGTCTGGGCCATTTTAATTTAAATATTAACCTTATAGAAAGGAGGTTTTAATTGTCAGGAGATTGAGGTTATTGTTTCATCTTTGATTCATTGGGGGTCAAGGATGGTTAAGTAAGTTTAATTTTTTAAGGAGTTTTAAAAATGGTTAGTTTAAGTAATATGTGTTTTGTTTTAGCTGTTTGTTTTCTTGTTTTTGGAATTTTTAGTTTTACTGGTTGTAAATCTAGAATAAGTAAATCTCAGGTTCAGAAATTACAAAATAAGATTAAAAATCTAGAGATTATTATTAATGAGCCAGTAAATCCTGAAAAATACGAGTCTTGCAAAGCGGTTTATTTTAGATTGAGCATAACTCAACAAATGATTTTAGGAAGATTAGCTGAGAAAAAAGAGAAAGGCATTGATGTTCAAATTTTAATTAATGAATATAATTCTCTTAATCTTGGGTCTATTCCTTTAACTATGGATTTAGTTGATTATGAAAGAATAATTTCAGCTAAAGAAAGTTATGAAAAAGCGCTTAGACAAAAGAAAGAAAATTTTTCCATGAGTTTAAAAGATCTTAAAAGATGATCTGGTTGTTGAGCTGGGTTCTTGATATTTTTCTATACTTAGAGAGTATTTAGACTCAGCCTAATTTTTTTGAATTGAAAATTAAAACTACCTTGATGATTAGTTGATGAGTAGTTTTTGATATAAATTTAGTAAATAGAGATTAATGAAAAATAATTTAATATTTTTAAAAAGAAAGGTAAGATGAGATTATGAAAAAATTAATTGTTGTATTGAGTTTAGTAGTTGTTCTAACTGGTTTTTCTTCTCAATGTTTTGCATTGCATTGGAGATATAGTCCTTGGTTTGGGAGTAACTTTCATCATTTTGGAATTGAAGATATTGGGGTATACAAATATGGTGGAGGAAGAGGGGATAAGGTAGGAATGCTTTATACTTGCAAGGGAGGATATATTGATTTAGGGCATTTAAAAGAATGTACTGATAGAACAAAATATGCTTATGATATTATTTATGAAAAT
>Ga0180009_10001007_pt1 | contig 35486 bp, 41 predicted proteins | sample OS_PC_MetaG_FD_123537 | JGI IMG/M metagenome (GOLD analysis project Ga0180009, IMG submission 123537) | Groundwater microbial communities from the Aspo Hard Rock Laboratory (HRL) deep subsurface site, Sweden - OS_PC_MetaG | ecosystem: Environmental > Aquatic > Deep subsurface > Groundwater... | reverse complement strand
GGAGGAGCTGACCCGCACCGTGCATCTGCAACCGGCCATGACCGTGATGAATCTCATCTGCTGGCAGGCTCTGGCCAAGGGTGGGGTGAAACCGGCATTTTTTGCCGGCCACAGCCTGGGCGAGTACGGAGCGCTTGCCGCCGCCGGGATCGTCAGTCCCGAGGAGACCCTGGGTCTGGTCACAGAACGCGGCCGCTTGATGGAGCGCGAGGCTGCCGTAAATCCCGGCGGGATGCAGGCGGTGGTGAAACTGCCCATCGAGACGGTGCGCGGGATCGTGGAAAGCGCCAAGGCTGCCGGCAAGATCACCGTGGCCAACCACAACTCCGCCGAACAGATCGTGATCTCCGGCGAGGAAGCACCCCTTGCCGCTGCCGCGCCCTTGGTCAAGGAGAAGGGCGGCAAGGCGATTCCCCTCAAGGTGAGCGGCGCCTGGCACAGCGAGCTGATCGCCGGCGCGGTCCCGGATTTCGAGGCGGCCATGGCCAAGGTGACCTTCAACGCCCCGGCCACGCCGGTCCTCTTCAACGTCACTGCCGCTTCCGAGAGCGACCCTGCCGCGATCCGGCAGATCATGGCACGGCAGATCGCCTCCACCGTCCGCTGGTTGGAGATTGTGGAGAAGCTGATGGCCGAGGAGGTGCGGGTCTTTATCGAGGTCGGCCCCAAGACGGTGCTCACCGGGCTTTTGGGCAAGATCATCCCGCCTGACTACGAGCACCGCTGTTTTCAGTTCGACACCCCCGAGGGGCTGGCCAAGATGTTGGGAGAGCTGTAAGGAAACCGCAAGTCTGCATGGAGAAAGGCGGGCAACCCTGTTGCGGGTTCCCCGCCTTTCTCATTTTTATCCCCAATTTCCTCATTGCTCGCCTGCCGATCCGAAAACGCTTTACTTTCGTGTTTATGGTATATATATTTATGTATATACAGCACAGGAGGGCTCGATGAACACGGCAAAGATATTCAAAAGCGGCAACAGTCAGGCGGTGCGGCTTCCAAAGGGCTTTCAGCTTGAGGGCAACGAGGTCTATATCAAACGAGTGGGGAAAAACATCATCCTCACTACCAAAGATGACCCTTGGGCCGGACTGATCGACAGCCTCGACATGTTCAGCGATGACTTCATGGCAGAGCGCCAGCAGCCGCCGGCCAACCAGCGCGAGGAATTCTGATGCGCTATCTGCTGGACACCAATATCTGCATTTATCTCATCAAGAAAAAGCCTCTCCAGGTGCTTAAAAAGCTCCGTACCCTGGCAATCGCGGACGTGGGTATCTCTGCCATCACTCTAGCTGAACTGGAGTTTGGTGTTGCCAAAAGCAGCAGGCCGCAACAGAACAACGAGGCGCTCCAGACCTTTGTCGTCCCGCTGGAAATTCTTCCCTTTGACGACCGTGCCGCCTGCCGCTACGGAGAAATACGCGCTTACCTGGAAAAGAAGGGACAGCCCATCGGCAGCCTGGACATGCTCATTGCCGCCCATGCCAGCAGCCTTTCCCTGACGCTCGTGACCAACAACCTCCGCGAGTTCAAGAAGGTTCCGGAATTGAACGTGGAGAGTTGGGTGTAGTAATTCTTCTGGTGTTGTAGAGGGAAGGGCGGGACAAAAAAAATAGGGGAGTGTCCCGAATTTTCCAAGCGCCAAGGCTGCCGGCAAGATCACCGTGGCCAACCACAACTCCGCCGAACAGATCGTGATCTCCGGCGAGGAAGCGGCCCTTGCCGTTGCCGCGCCCTTGGTCAAGGAGAAGGGCGGCAAGGCGATTCCCCTCAAGGTGAGCGGCGCCTGGCACAGCGAGCTGATCGCCGGCGCGGTCCCGGATTTCGAGGCGGCCATGGCCAAGGTGTGCTTCAACGCCCCGCAAACCCCGGTCCTCTTCAACGTCACTGCCGCTTCCGAGAGCGACCCTGCCGCGATCCGGCAGATCATGGCGCGTCAGATCGCCTCCACCGTCCGCTGGTTGGAGATCGTGGAGCGGCTGATGGCCGAAGAGGTGCGAGTCTTTATCGAGGTCGGCCCCAAGACGGTGCTCACCGGGCTTTTGGGCAAGATCATCCCGCCTGACTACGAACACCGCTGCTTTCAGTTCGACACCCCCGAGGGGCTGGCAAAAATGCTGGAAGCGCTGTAAAAAAACCGCAAGGCTGAAGGGAGAAAGGCGGGAAATCCTGTTCGGGTTCCCGCCTTATCTGCCTATCCATTCCAGTACTCCCCTGTTTCTCCCCTCGTATACCAGCAATACCCGTATTTTTTCTGCATTGACAATCTGTTAGGTGCATGCAATTGTAGCTGACGGTGCATATGCTGCCCAGAAATTGCGGCGAAACAGCGGACGAATAAGAATTCGCACGATTTATCCGTATTCCGCATAACATCCCACATTACCCGCAATCAGGAAAAACAACACATGTAATGTGTTTCTGATGGAACGGGTTTCTGATGGAACGGGGTCGGGCCAAGCTACTTGTCTGATATCTCAGTATAATCTTCCAAAAAAATAAGTGCTTTCTTCGCTTAATCCTTGGTTTTCTCTGTCAAAATAATGCTTATAGAAAAGTTGCGGCTCCCTTGGTTCGGATGAGGGGGTCAAGTTGCAGGAGGCGTTTCCGTCCCCCGTTTGCTTGACGCTTGTCCCTGACCCTGTTACCTTATTTCAGGCGGAGACATTACAGGCCGAGGAGGTGTAATTATGAAACGCAGCGATGCCTTGCGGGTGCTTGCCAGGGCCAAACCCGAATTGGCGAAACGCTTCGGGGTTATCCGGCTGGTTTTGTTCGGTTCCATGGCCCGTGATGAAGTGCGTCCGGACAGCGATGTGGATGTGTTGGTTGCCTTCGATGGCCCGGCTACTTCGCAACGCTATTTCGGGGTGCAGTTTTATCTTGAAGACGCTCTGGGTTACTCGGTGGACCTGGTTACCGAAAAGGCTTTGCGCCCGGAACTGCGGCCGTTTATTGAGCGGGAGGCGATCAGTGTCTGAACGGGAATGGCGATTTTATCTGGACGACATGATCGATTTTGCCGAAAAGGTGCTTGCCTACACGGCAGGACTTGATCAGCCGGGTTTCGTCTCAAGCGGCCTTACCTATGACGCCACGGCGCGGAACCTTGAGCTGCTTGGCGAGGCGGCCTCCCGTATTCCCGCTGAAATCCGCGAATCCGCGTCCGAGATCCCCTGGCGCCAGATTATCGCCACCCGCAACCGGTTGATCCATGCCTATCTCGGCATCGACAACGACATCCTGTGGAACATCATCGAGCAGGACATCCCCCTCCTTCTCCCGCAACTGAAGAACCTGAAAAGCCGTTTCGCGTAATAAGGAAAACTAGCGGCAACTAAGGGGCCAAATCTTTATTCTTGATACACGCTCGTCTCTTTTCTAGTGGCAGGCAAAGATTTGACCCCAGAAGATGCACTCGTCTCTTTTCTAGTGGCAAGCAAAGATTTGACCCCAGAAGATGCAGACCCCAGAAAGCGAAAATCTTTCACCCCCGTAAGGAAATTTCCCACAATGGACATCCCACGGATATTCAACATCACTGAAAGTGCTCACCGCATCCACAACCCGATCACACCCGAAAAGCTCGCCACTCTCGGCGCGGCGCTGCGTCTGGAATCGGGAGCCCGAGTGCTCGACCTCGGCAGCGGTTCGGGGGAAATGCTGTGCACCTGGGCACGCGATCACGGCGTCATCGGCACCGGCATCGACATGAGCCGGTTGTTCACCGAGCAAGCGAAACTCCGTGCTGAAGAACTCGGCGTCGCCCATCAAGTCACGTTCATCCATGGCGATGCTGCCGGCTATGTCTCTGACGAGAAGGCCAGTGTGGCAGCCTGTGTCGGCGCCACTTGGATCGGTGGGGGTGTCGCCGACACTATCGAGCTTCTGGCGCGGAGCCTGCGCACCGGAGGGATCATCCTCATCGGCGAGCCCTTCTGGCGGCAGTTGCCGCCGACGGAAGATGTTGCCAGGGGGTGTCTTGCCAGCTCAATCTCCGACTTTCGCATGCTTCCGGAACTTCTCGCGTTTTTCGGCCGCCTTGGCTACGACGTCGTGGAAATGGTTCTGGCTGACCAAGACGGCTGGGACAGATACGAGGCGGCAAAATGGCTCACCATGCGCCGATGGCTTGAAGCCAATCCCGACGACGAGTTAGCCAAAGAGGTTCGAGCCAAACTGACCTCGGAACCCGAGCGCTATGCCGCTTACACGCGTGAATACCTGGGCTGGGGTGTGTTCGCGCTGATGCCGCAGTGAAGCGTTGCATAATTCCGATAATTCAGGGGGCGTCTTACTTGATTATTCGGTACAGCTTTCAGGCAGCCAGATGCTGGATGTTGGCGAGTTGATGGGCGATGGCCTCCCTGGCCTCCCGCACTGCATATTCATCCTGCAAGCCCATCCAGAACTGGACCGAGGTTCCAAATGCCTGGGCCAGACGAAGAGCGGTATCCGCCGTCACGGAACGCCTCCCCAGGACAATTTCATTGATGCGACGCGGCGGCACACCGATGGCGCGGGCCAATCCATTTTGGCTGATCTGCATCGGTTTGAGAAATTCCTCAAGCAGGATTTCGCCGGGGTGTATGTTTTTTAGTTTTTTCATATGATCGCACCTCGTCGCGTTGCTGTTCAATGATAATCCACGATTTCAACCCTGGACGGGCCGCGCTCCGTCCAGACAAAACAGATCCGCCACTGGTCATTGATGCGGATGCTGTGTTGTCCCTTGCGTTCATTCCTGAGAGGCTCCAGCCGGTTTGCGGGAGGAATGCGCAAATCATCCAAGGTTTGAGCCTTGTCGAGTATAAAGAGCTTGCGCAGCGCAACCTGCTGCATATCCCGTGGCAGTCGACGGGAAACCTCGCCATGCCAAATCTTTTCCGTCTCTCCGCAATAGAAATCAAGAATCATGAAATACTATAACGCAGAGGGTTATATAACGTCAAGGGTTATGGGGTTTCATCAAGAAATGGACAGGCGACAACAGGGCAACCAAGGGGTTGATCTTTCCCTGTTTTACTCCTGCGTCAGTAACGATCAAGCCGGTTCCGTCGCCTGTGTCGTAGAACCAGCAGATTTTTTTGCTTGTCCAAATCATGGTAAAATATCACCTTCTCATGAAGGAACTGTGTGCGTGATGCTACGGAGGAAGTCATGGCAAACCTGCAAGTAAAAGGGATTGATGACGGTCTGTGCGAACAACTGAAAAGACTGGCAACGGCTGAAAACAGATCGGTGAGTCAGGAGATCATCTTTCTGGTCAAGGCGCATCTTTCTTCGCAGAAGACTCGCCGTGCCATGCCGTCTCCGGCCGAGGTGCTGCTGCAATTGTCCGGTTCATGGGAAGACTCCAGGCCGGCCGGTGAGATTGTCGCCGAAATCAAATAGTCGTTTTTGTTGGGCAACGATCTAACATCAAAGCTGGTCCAGCGGGTATGCAGGGCCTTGGGGTCTCAAACTCACCGCCACGATTGCCCACTGAGCTAAAAACAAGTTGCGTCTATCCTTGGGTATGTTTATACTTTGTGTAAATCTTACTGGAGGCAACATAATGGCCGAAGCGATACTCAATATCAAGCACTGGGGTAACAGTCTTGGCGTCCGTCTGCCCGCCGCCGTGGCACGCGAGGCGCATTTGTACGAGGATCAACAGGTGCGGGTAACGGTGGAGGAAGGCAAGGTCATTATTTCTCCGATCCAGGATGCCACCCTCACCCTCAAGCAACGGCTGGAGCGTTACAAGCCGGAACACCACGGCGGGGAAGTGATGCAGGGCACGGAAAAGCTTGGGGCCGAAAAATGGTAGCGGCAAAACGCGGGTGGGTGCCGGCCCGTCAGGAGATCATCTGGATCGACTGCAATCCCCAGGCCGGCCGCGAAATGCGCGACATCCATCCTTTTTTGGTTCTTTCTCCCCGGGAGTTCAATGACCGTACCTCCCTGGTTATCGGCCTGCCCATGACCACCGCAGAATATAACGCCGATAACCCCTTCGCGGTCGCCGTTGGCCCGGTCCCCAAAGCTGACGTCAACAAAACCAGCTATGTGCTTTGCCATCAGCCAAAATCTTTCGACTGGCGTGCCCGTCAGGCCACTCCCCACCCCGCCGCCAAAGTGGCGGACGCCCGCTTCGCCGAAGTATGCGCGCTTTTGAACCAAATTCTCCAGTTGATCTGAAGTCCGTGATCTGTCGGGCGCATTACGGCATGGCAGACTTCTGGCCATTGCCACTGAGCGAATTCCGGGGACATTACCTGTTCCCGCGCCAACCAGCCGCCTGCAATAGTATCGTCTCCCTTGCGATGGATTTTCCGCGCAGATTTGTTGCTTGACAACCTGGCTTTGGCACAGTATCTTTGTCCGTTTTCCGGCCCGGAGAGGGTGAGGTGTGTCTTTTTTCAGGAATTATCGCGGCTGCCGGGCTTTCCCGCAGCATGCTTGAGTGATTGAATGTTTGAGTCGCTTTCAGACCGGTTACATGATGTTTTTAAACAGCTTCGCGGCCACGGCAGGCTGACCGAGGAAAACATCCAGGAGGCGCTGCGCGAAGTGCGCATGGCCCTGCTGGAAGCCGACGTCAATTTCAAGGTTGCCAAGGAGTTTGTCGCCACTGTCGCCGAGAAGGCGATCGGCCAGGAAGTTGTTGGTTCCCTGGCCCCTGGCCAGCAGGTGGTCAAGGTTGTTCACGACCAGTTGGTCGAGTTGTTGGGCGGGCAGACCGCCACCCTCAATCTCAGTGGCCGTCAGCCCGTAGTTATTATGATGGTGGGTCTGCAGGGTTCCGGCAAGACCACCACCTCCGGCAAGCTGGCCAAGCTGCTGCAGGGCAAGGGGCGCAAGCCGTACCTGGTGCCTGCCGACGTCTACCGGCCAGCGGCCATTGACCAGTTGACCATTCTCGGCAAAAGCCTCGGAGTGGAGGTGCATCCTTCCAGCACCGATCAGGATCCGGTGGCCATTTGCCGCCAGGCTGTGCATGCCGCCCAGAGCGGCGGCTATGATACACTGATTATCGACACCGCCGGCCGGCTCCATGTGGATCAGGAGCTCATGGGTGAGCTGGCCCGGATCAAGGACGCGGTTGAGCCCGCCGAGATTTTGTTCGTGGCCGACGCCATGACCGGCCAGGACGCGGTGACGGTTGCTGAAAAATTTAATCTCGATCTTGCCATCAGCGGCGTGGTCCTGACCAAGATGGATGGCGATGCCCGCGGCGGCGCGGCCCTGTCCATCAAGAAGGTGACCCAGCGGCCCATCAAGTTCGTCGGCATGGGCGAAGGGCTCGACGCCTTGGAGCCGTTCCATCCGGACCGCGTTGCCTCCCGGATTTTGGGCATGGGCGATGTGCTCACCCTGATCGAAAAGGCCGAGGCCGCGGTCGATAAGGACAAGGCGGAAAAACTCGCCAAGAAGCTCAAGAAAGAGGGGTTTTCCCTGGAGGATTTTCTTGAGCAGATCCAGCAGATCAAGAAAATGGGCAGCCTGGAGCAGATCATGGGCATGATCCCGGGGATGAGCCGGATCAAGCAGCTCAAGGACATGCCCAAGCCCGATGAAAAGGAACTGGTCAAGGTGGAGGCGGTCATCAACTCCATGACCATCAAGGAGCGCCGCAACCACGCCATCCTCAACGCGAATCGCAGAACGCGCATCGCCAAGGGGAGCGGGACCACGGTGCAGGACGTGAACAAGGTCATCAAGAGCTACACGGAAATGCTCAAGATGATGAAGCAGATGAGCGGCAAGCCCGGCGGACTGGGCGCCTTTGTCGGCGGGCCGAAGAAAAAGAAACGGCCCAAGGGGCTGTTCCGGTAGGTCCGTCTTTATATTTGAATACGCACAGGACGCCCACGGGTGGTCTGTCAAAAAAAGTTGAATAACCCACAGGAGGAAACATTACATGGCAGTACGGATTCGTTTGACCAGAATGGGCCGCAAGAAGAAACCTTTTTACCGCATTGTCGTAGCCAACGCCGAGGCGTGCCGCGATGGGCAGTTTCTTGAAGTGGTCGGCACCTACGACCCTTGCAAGCAGCCCGCCGAGGTTATTGTCAAGCAGGACCGGATTCAGGTCTGGCTCGACAAGGGCGCCCTGCCTTCCGATACGGTGAAGAGCTTGCTTGCCAAGACCGCCAAAGTGGCGGAATAAGAATCCATGAAGGATCTGGTCGCATTCATAGCCACTTCATTGGTGGATGATCCCGCCTCCGTCCAGGTTACCGAAACGGAAGGCGATGGCGCCGTTGTCCTTGAGTTGCGGGTAGCCAAGGAGGATCTTGGCAAGGTGATCGGAAAACAGGGGCGGACCGCCAGGGCCATCCGTTCGATGCTTTCCGCCACCGCAGGCAAGGATAACCGCAAGGCTCGCCTCGAGATAGTGGAGTAGGATTTTTGGAAATCCTTGATGTCGGGGTTGCCCATTGCGGGCAGATTGCGGTGGGCAAGGTTGTCAAGGCCCATGGCATCAAGGGTGAACTCAAGGTCTACCCTTTTTCCGGCAATCCCGATGATTTTCGCGGCTATACGCTGTTGACCCTGGTTGAAACGGCTCATGGCCTTACACGATCGTATGCGGTCGAGAAGAGCCGTCCCTTGGGGAATCTCGTACTCCTTGAGCTTGCCGGCCTTTCCGGCAGAAGCGCGGCCGAAGCGTTGCGCGGCTGGGAAGTGCGGATCGACCGGGAACTTCTGCCGAGTCGTGGGCCGGAAACCTTTTACTGGCATGAGCTGGTTGGGTTGCCGGTGATCAGCGACGGAGGGCGGGAGCTTGGCCGGATCACCTCGCTTCTGGCCACTCCAGCCCATGATATTCTGGTGATTACCGGAGGGGGGGCCGAGTATCTGATCCCGGCGATTGATGCCTGTGTTGCCGGGCTTGCGCCGGATGGCAAGGCGCTGATAGTCACGCCGCCGCCGGGCTTGCTGGAAATGAACGCGGGTGGGACGCCGGGCGATGCACACTGAAGCAATCGCGGGCGAAACCATTCGTTTTGATGTCCTGACGATTTTCCCGGAGCTGCTGGATTCTCCGCTCAAGGAGGGGATAATCCGCAGGGCCCAGGAAGCCGGGCAGATAGGAGTTTTCTGCCACAATATCCGGGAGTATGCGCTGGACAAGCATGCCATGACCGACGACCGCCCCTTTGGCGGCGGGGAAGGCATGGTGATGAAACCGGAGCCTTTGGCCGCCGCGGTGCAGGCGGTGCAGGAAATGGCCCCGCAACCGGGGAGGGTGATCCTCCTGAGCCCCCAGGGGCGGCCCTATACTCAGAGTGTTGCCCAAGAGCTGGCCGGGCAGGCGCGGTTGCTTCTGGTGTGCGGACGCTATGAAGGGGTGGATGAACGCTTTGCCGCCCGCTATGTGGATGAGGAAATCTCCATCGGCGACTATATCCTCACCGGTGGGGAATTGGCGGCCATGGTCCTCATCGATTCCATCACCAGGCTGAGGCCGGGGGTGTTGGGATGTGCCGATTCCGCGGACTATGACACCTTCAGCCGGGGCGGGCTCAAGTATCCGCAGTATACGCGGCCCAGGCTTTTTGAGGGCGTAGCAGCGCCGGAGGTGCTTTTTTCCGGGGATCACGGGGCAGTGGCCCAGTGGCGGCTCATTGCCGCGGTTGAGCGAACCTTGGCCAAACGGCCGGATCTTGTTGCCCGGATGCGTTTTAGCCCCGACGAGTTAAAGATCTTACAACGGCAGGGACTTCTTGCCAAACTGCGGGAGAGCGGCTGGAATAGCAGGCCGGAGAATTAGTCATTCAATTAGTCATTCAACACGATGTGCAATGCTTAGGAGCCGTTACGAAATAATTATGGCAGAGACCATTTCGTTACGGCTCCTTATGCCGGTGACTGCTTTCCGATGTTGCGGCCAGTTGTGAAGGACGGCCCGGAGCAACCCGTGCTGCGGCTCGATCTGGCCCTGGTCCATTATCCGGTCTGTAACAAGAACGGCGAGACCATCGGCTCGGCGGTGACCAATCTGGACCTGCATGATATTGCCAGGGCAGGCAGGACCTTTGGCATCGACGCCCTGTACATTGTCACTCCTTTTGCCGACCAGCAGGCGCTGGTCAGGGATATTCTGGCGCACTGGCAGACAGGGCACGGGGCGACATATAACCCGAAACGCAAGGACGCCCTGGCTCTGGTGCGGGTTTGCACCGATCTGGCAGAGATGTACGAACTGGTGAAGGCGAAATGGCAGCAAAGGCCGACAGTCCTTGCCACCAGCGCCAAGCCGCACGGCAATCAACTGGATTACGTGGAAGCGCGGCAGCGGATTTTTGCCGGGGAGCCGCATCTGATCTTGTTCGGCACCGGCTGGGGCATGACGCCGGAAGTTTTTGCCGAGGTCGATGCGCTGCTGCCTCCCATTGTCGGATATGGCCAATATAATCATCTCTCTGTCCGGTCGGCCGCGGCCATCGTTCTGGACCGAGTGTTAGGTAAGCATTGAAAAAACAGTGTGGGCGTGTATAATGGCCCAGTGGAATCCGTTCTCATAAAGGGTTGAAAGAGGAAAAACTATGAACATCATTGAGCAGATGGAACAAGAGAATATGCGGCATGACATGCCGGACTTTCGTCCCGGCGATACCGTTAAAGTGCATATCCGGATCATCGAAGGCAACAAGGAAAGGACCCAGCTTTTTCAGGGGGTTGTTATCCGCCGCCGCAAAGGGGTCATGGGGGCCAGCGTCACCGTCCGCAAGATCTCCCATGGGATCGGCGTGGAGAAAACCTTCCCCTTGTGTTCTCCCAGGGTCGACAAGATCGAGCTGGTGAGCGAGGGCCGAGTCCGTCGTTCGCGTCTGTACTACCTGCGCAACCTGCGCGGCAAGGCAGCGAGAATCAGGGAAAAAGGCATCAACTAGCCATTGCGCATTGCCCGGAGCAGGAAAGGCCATATGCGCCTGTGCTCCGGGATTTGTCTCGCTTCGCCATTGCTGGGCCACGGGTAACCGTGGCCCTTTTATTCGTGGTTCTTTCGGGTCATCACAAGGTGGTGCGTCTTGCCCAAGGCGATAACACTGTGGCCAGCTTCCCTGGCTGGCGACACCTTTGCCATTGAACGATCTCTGATCAGCCAGGGTTACGCCACCGTGGCCGGGACCGACGAAGCAGGACGCGGCCCGCTGGCCGGGCCGGTGGTGGCCGCCTGCGTCATTCTTCCGCCCCGCTGCGAGTATCAGCAATTTCAGGATTCAAAAAAATTGAGCGCCAAAACCCGCGGGGAGCTGGCGCATCGGCTTGTTGCCCTCGGGGCCGGAATCGGGGTGGGCATCGTTTCCGCGGAGGAGATCGACCGGCTCAATATCCTGCAAGCCTCCCTGCTGGCCATGCGAAAGGCGGTGGAAACGCTTCCTTCCCTGCCTGACTTCCTGCTGGTTGACGGCAAATTCACCGTGCCCATGGCCGTGGCGCAACAGGCCTTGGTCAAAGGCGACTCGCGCAGCGCCTCCATCTCCGCCGCTTCCATTGTTGCCAAGGTGACTCGGGATGCGATCATGGAGCAGTTCCATCTTGAATACCCCCAGTATAACTTCGCCAGGCACAAGGGGTATCCCACTGCCGAGCATCGGAGGATTATCCGGGAAATCGGACCCTGTCCCATCCATCGCTTGAGCTTCAAGCCGGTGCGCGATTGTTCAGCAAGCTGAAGGCCGCAGGCACGGTCTCCGTCGGGCAGCAGGGGGAATCGCTTGCCTGCCAATATCTTGCCCGGCTGGGCTATCGGGTTATTGCCAGGAACTATCGCACCAAATTGGGGGAGATCGACATTGTAGCCGAGAATCAGGGAACCCTGGTGTTTGTCGAGGTGAAGACCCGGCGCGGCCATCAGTGCGGCCATCCCTTTGAAGCGGTGACCCCGGCCAAGTGTCGGCAGATTTCCAAGGCCGCCTTGCAGTATCTGGCCGAGACGGGCAGGGAGGCGCATCCGGCCCGTTTTGACGTTGTGGCCATAACCATTGCCGGCGAGGCTGAGCCGGTGTTTGAGCTGGTGAAAAACGCCTTTGATCTGAGCTATGGAGAATGACGGTGCAACCTGGAGCTGAGGCAAAATCCCTTCCCCTGGGCATTACCATGGGCTGTCCGGTGGGCATCGGGCCGGAGATTATCCTGCGCTTTTTTGCCCGGGGTGGTTCTGCCGGGTGGCCGGTGGTCATCGGCGACGGAGGGGTATTGCGCCGCTGCGGCGCCGCCCTTGGCATCGGGATCCCGGTGGTGGAATGGCAGCCTGGTGCGCCCTGCCTGCCCAAGGCGATCAATGTGCTTTCCCTGTCCGATCTCGGCGAAGGACTGTGCTGGGGAAACCCCACCGCTGAAACCGGCCGGGCCATGGGGCGTTATATCGAGGAAGCGGTGCGGCTTGTCCAGGGCGACCACCTGGCCGGGCTGGTGACCTGTCCCATCAGCAAGGGGGCGCTCAAGGGTGGTGGCTACCGGTTTCCCGGCCATACCGAGATGTTGGCCGAGCTTTGCCAGGCGCAGGATTATTCCATGATGATGGCGGGCGCCACGCTCAAGGTCACCCTGGTCTCCATTCATCAACCCCTGGCCGAGGTGCCCGGGGCCATTACCCGGGAATCGGTGCTGCGGATGATCACCATCACCGGTCGGGCGCTGCGGAATGATTTCGGCGTGGAACACCCCCGGCTGGCCGTGGCGGGATTGAATCCCCACGCCGGGGAAGGCGGCATGTTCGGCCAAGAGGAGCTACGGGTTATCGCTCCGGCTGTGGCGGATGGCCGGCGGGATGGTTGGCTGGTCGAGGGGCCGTTTCCGCCGGACACGGTATTTCACAAGGCCGCGGCCGGGCAGTTTGACGCGGTGGTCTGCATGTACCACGATCAGGGTTTGATCCCCTTCAAGCTCCTGCATTTCACCGACGGGGTGAATGTAACCCTGGGGCTGCCCATTGTCCGGACCTCGGTGGATCACGGCACGGCCTATGATATCGCGGGTAAGGGGGTGGCCGAGCCCGCGAGTTTGGCCGCCGCGGTTGCCATGGCCGAGATTATTGTTGCCAACAGAAAAAAAAGCGTAGGGCTGAAAGCTGCAGATGATACGCGGTAGAGGGTGTTCAGGAATGGAACGAAAAGGCGTACTCATCGCGTTTGAAGGAATCGACGGGACCGGCAAGACCACCCAGATTGCGCTGCTGGCCGAGGCCTTGCGCCAACGCGGCTTGAGCGTGGTTGTGACCCGTGAGCCCACCGATGGGCAGTATGGCCGTAAAATCAGAGAGTTGTATAAAAACCGCAAAAGCGTCACCCCGGAAGAGGAACTGATCCTGTTCCTTGATGACCGGCGCGAGCATGTGGAGCAGGTCATCGCTCCGGCTTTGGCCAAAGGCCAGGTGGTGCTCACCGACCGGTACTATTATTCCACCGCCGCCTATCAGGGCGCGGCCGGGCATGATCCGCAAAAAATCATCGCGGCAAATGAATTGTTTGCTCCGGTGCCGGATATGGTTATTATGCTTGAGGCGCCTGTGTCTCTTGGGGTGCATCGGGTGCAGAAGCTCCGCGGCGAGACCCTGAACGATTTCGAACAGGAAGGGGCCTTGGCCCGGGTGGCTGATATCTTTGCCGGCCTCGCCGGGGCCAATATCCGGCGCATTGATGGAACAGCGGACGCCCAAGCCGTTCATGCCCTGGTCATGGCAGCCGTTGTCGAGCTTTTTTGAGCGGGAAGGGGATTGTTTCCCCGGCGGATGAAACTTCGGGAAAGAAAATCATGGCTTGGCTCAGGGCTCTGGGTCTACAGGGAGAAACCGTTATGCTGAAGCGTCTGTTGATTGCCGGTGGCTTGGCCCTGTGCTGCCTGTCGTGCGCCCCGGTCATTCAAGGGGTGCCCGGGCAGCCGCCCTTTGCCGCGGAACTCGAACCCTATGAAGAAGCGGTGGACAAGGGGTGCGCGTATTTTAATTTTCTGTGGGGCAAGTCGGCGGAGATTGAGGGGAATTATGAGGAGGCGATCTACGCCTACAAACAGGCCCTGGTGTGCGACCGCATGGCCGGCCATGTCATGCGCTCCCTCGCCTCGCTGCTTGTCAAAACCGGACAACGGGAGCAGGCGGTTGAATGGGTGAACAAGCTCATCGCCCTGAACCCCAAGGATTCGGAAACCCGGGCGCTCCTTGCCAATCTTTACAGCATCATGGAGCGGCATGGGGAGGCCATTGAAATATATCAGGCCATCCTGGTTGATGATCCGCACAACTTCAATGTCCGTCTCCTACTCGGCGGACTGTATGCCAGGGTTGGTAACTACGCCAAGGCGCGGGAGGTTCTGGAAAAACTGACGGAGCTCAACCCGGATTCCTACGCCGGTTTTTATTATCTTGCCAAGCTCTATCAGGAGATGCGCCTTTTCGGCGCAGCGTCCGCGGCTTTTGAAAAAGCCCTGGCTCTCAACTGGTCGCCGATGCTGGCCCATGAGGCGGCGGAATTGTATGTGCGGGAAAAGCGGGATTCCGAGGCCATTGCCCTCTACGGCAGGATCCTGGAAGAAGACCCGGCCGACGAGCGGGCCAGGAGTTTTTTGGCAAATGTGTATTTCCGGCAGGGCGAGGTGGGGAAGGCGTTGGCTGAAATGGAGAAAATGCGGGATATCTCGGCCAATCCGGCCAGGATCGAGCTTGCCATCGCCCGGATTCTTCTCGATGCGGACAGGCGCCCCGAGGCCGTCACCCGGCTGAAGGCGCTTCTCAAGGAAGATCCCCAGTCAGACGCAGCCAGGGCTCTGTTGATCCTGGCCTATTACCAGCAGGGCGATCTTGCCGGAGCCAAGAAGCTTCTTCGCCAGGTACGTCCCCCCAGCCCGGCCTATGAGGAATCGGTTCTCATGCTGGCCAGGATTCTGCAGGAGGAAAAGGACTTCCCCGGCGCGGAAAAGGCGCTGCGGCAGGCCATGGAGGACAAGCAGCACCGGCGGCTTAATTTTTATGTGGCCCTGGCAATGCTTTACGCGGGCGAGAAGAAGATTGACAAGGCCCACGGGGTGTTCACCAAGGCCTTTGCCGATTTTCCCGACACTGTGGAAGCGCGTTACGAGTACGCCCTGTTTCTCCATAAGCTGGATGACACGGCCGGAGCCATGCGCGAAATGGAAGAGGTGCTGAAGCGGGAGCCGAAAAATGCCCGGGCTCTGAACTATGTGGGATATACCTGGGCCGAGGAGGGAAGGAATCTGCAAGAGGCCAAGGCGTATATCGAGCAGGCCATTCTCCAGTTGCCCAAGGATGGCTTTGTCCGCGACAGTCTGGGGTGGGTCTATTATCAACTTGGGGATTTTCCGGCCGCGGTCCGGGAGCTTGAGCTGGCTGTGGCGCTCTCCCCCGAGGATCCGACGATATACGAGCATCTTGGCGATGCCTATCTGAAAAACAACGACAGGCCAAAGGCTCGCCAGGCCTATGTGAAAGCCCTGGAACTCCACGAGGAGGAAAGCAAGAAGGAGGTTGTTCGCCGCAAGCTGGAGTCCTTGTCTTCCGGGGATAATCATTCCGGCGGCTCGAAATGACTCGGACCCTTGTTCGCGCCTTGTGGGGGGGGCTTGGTGTTCTTCTGCTCTTTGCCGGCGGCTGCGCCACCCTGCCGGCCACCCGGCCGCTGGATGCGTTGCAGCAACAGGAAGCCGTGGCCCGGTTCCGCGAAGCCATGGCGGGGCAGCAGGAGTGCTCCTGCTGCCTTGATGCTCAGGTGCGGCTTTCGTTGAAATCCCTGGTGCAGAGTGGCACGATCTCCGGTTTTGTCCAAGCCAAGGCGCCCTCGTATGTGAAATTCACCGGCCTCAATCCCCTGGGGCAGCCCATGATGTTTCTGGTCACGGACGGCACTTTTTTCCGGTATATCGCAGTGCCGGAAGGCAAGGGATATGAGGGGCTGGTCACCGCCGCCGCCTTTAAGAAATATGCCCCCCGGGGTTTTGATCCGGCCCACGGTTTTTTTTGGCTTGCAGGCAGACTGGCCCCTGAAACGCTGCGGATTTTTTCCGTGGCCCAAGATCCGGAAGGGCGCGGTCTGTGGCTGGAACTCGCCTACGCCGCGGACGCTTCCGGCGGCGAGCCGCTCCGGCGGCATGTGCTTTTTGATTCGACGCAACAGGTGATTCTGCGGCATCTGGTTGCAGGGTCCGACGGCCGGATCATGGTCGATGTTTGGTATGACGACTATGCGCCGGCCTCCGAAGGTGGATCGGACAATTGCCGAATGCCGGGGCTGATCAGGATCCACGCCAACCATAACGGCGCGTTCATGGAGCTTGTCCTTGGAGATTGGCTGCCTGATGCCGGCTTCAGCGCGAACGATTTTCAGGTGGATCTGCCTTTAGGTTTCACTGTAGTGCCTGTTGAATAGTGCTTGCTGTTTAGGTGCAGGCCACCACGCGCTGATTTTCCAACTCTCTGATTTTCTCGCCAAGACGCAGAGACCGCAAAGAAAAACTGTTTTTCAATATGTTCTCTTTGCGCGCTTGGCGTCTCTGCGAGATTTTTTGAGTTGTTAAGAATCCCCGGCATTTTAACGATCATCCGGTCACGATGGCCTGGTTTTGTTTAGGAATTACTGATGAATAACGAGATAGACGCCCTGCTCCCGCAGGTACGGCAGCCCAGCAGGTATGGCGGCAATGAGCTGCATGTGGTGAAAAAGGAGTGGGACTCCGTTTCCCTCCGCATGGTGCTGGCCTTCCCGGACCTCTACGAGCTGGGCATGTCCCACCAGGGCTTGCAGATCCTCTACCATATCGTCAACGCCCGGGAGAATCTGGTGGCCGAACGGGTCTATACCCCGGACCGCGATCTGGAGGAGCTGCTTCGCAGCCACCGGCTGCCCCTTTTTTCCCTAGAGTCGCAGCGGCCGGTGGCGGATTTTGACATCCTCGGCATCACCTTGCCCTATGAACTCTGCTACACCAATATCCTCACCATCCTTGACCTGGCTCAGCTGCCCTTCCGCAGTGCGGACCGGAGTGCTGCGCACCCCCTGGTCATCGGCGGTGGGCCCTGCGCCTTCCATCCCGAGCCGGTGGCGGATTTCTTTGACGCCATTCTCCTGGGAGACGGGGAGGAGGCGGTGCTGGAAATCGCCGAGGCGGTTCGCGCGGCCAAGGAAAGAGGGGATGACCGGCCGACGGTGCTGGAGCGGCTCGGCCGCATTCAGGGGGTGTATGTCCCCTCCTTTTTTGAGCCGCGTTACGACGATGGCGGCAAGTTTCTCGGCATGCAGACGCTTTCCGGCAATGGCGTGGTGCGGCGGCGGATTCTTGCCGACCTGGAAGGGGCCACCATCGAGCAGCCCCCCTTGGTGCCGCTTACCCGGATCGTCCATGACCGGCTCGGCCTGGAGATCGCCCGGGGCTGCACCCGTGGCTGCCGGTTTTGTCAGGCGGGCATGATCTACCGGCCGGTGCGGGAACGCACCCCGGAAAAGATCTTTGCCATGGCCGAAAAAGGCATTGCCGAGGGCGGCTTCGAGGAGCTGGCCCTGCTCTCGCTTTCCACCGGCGATTATTCCTGCCTGAGCGAGCTGTTGGTCCGGTTGATGAATCGTTTTGCAAAGGAGCATGTCTCCGTGTCCCTGCCGTCCTTGCGGGTGGGCACCCTTACCCCGGCGATCATGGAGCAGATCAAGCGGGTGCGCAAGACCGGTTTTACCCTGGCCCCGGAGGCGGGCACCGACCGGTTGCGCAGGGTGATCAACAAGGGGATCACCGAGGAAGACCTGATGACCACGGCGGATGCAGCCTACGGTCTGGGCTGGAAACTGATCAAGCTCTACTTCATGTTCGGGTTGCCCACCGAAACCGAGGAGGACGTGGCCGCGATCCCGGCCCTGGCCCAGAAGGTACTCAAGGCCGGAAAAGGGGGCAATTGCCGGGTGAACGTCAGCGCAGCCACCTTTGTGCCCAAGCCCCATACCGCGTTTGAGCGCGAGCCGCAGCTCTCCATGGAAGAAGGCTATGCGCGGATGGATGGTATCAAGAAACGGCTGTACGGCAAGAACTGCACCCTGAAGCGGCATGATCCCCGGATGAGTTATCTGGAAGGGGTTTTTTCCCGGGGCGACCGCCGCCTGAGCCGGTTGCTGGAGGAGGCCTGGCAGCGGGGCGCGCGCATGGATGCCTGGTCCGAGCATTTTGATCTGCATCGCTGGCAGGAGGCTGCCGTGGCCTGCGGGCTGGAGCTGGACGGATATCTGCGCCGGAGGGATGCGGATGAGCCGCTCCCCTGGCAGCATCTCGGCATCGGGGTCCGGAGCGATTTTTTTGCCGAGGAATACGCTAAGGGATTGCGGGAAGAGTATACCCCGGACTGCCGGGTGCACGGCTGCCAGCAATGCGGGGTCTGCGACCTGAAGATTCTCAAGCCCGTGGTGCACCGCCGCAAGGTCGAGGAGGTCGGTCCGGAGGCGGCGGCATGTGAGACGCCCCAGCCGGAGGCCTCTCCGGCAAAACAGGCCGTTCGACCGCATTTTGTCTACAAGCTCACCTATTCCCGTTTGGGCAATGCCAGGCTGCTCAGTCATCTGGAGCTGCTTCAGGTCTTTTTCCGCGCCTTCAGCCGGGCCAAGCTGTCGCTGAATTTTTCCCAGGGGTTCAACCCGACTCCCAAGGTTTCCTTCAGCCCGGCTCTGCCCCTGGGCACGGAAAGTCTGGCCGAGTTTGTTCTCGTTGATCTCTCGGAGCCGCTGGCTGATCTTGGCGGTTTTGTGCCTGCGATGAACAGGCAACTCCCCGAGGGACTGGTCGTGACCCAAGCCGTGCTTGCGGGCAAGGAGCATGCAGGCACCATGGTCACCACCTACCACATCCGCTTGCAAACATTGCCCGCCCAGGCGGAGCTGGACCGGGTCATGGCCCAGGAGGCTCTGCCGGTGGTGGTTCTGCGCAAGGGACAGAAAAGGCAGCTCGATCTGCGGCCCCTGCTCCATGGCCTGCGGCTGACCCCGGAGGGCCAGTTGGAGGTCTCCGTGTTCAGCGCGCCCGGACAGCCGGGGGGCAAGCCGGTGGAGGTTGCGAGCAAACTGTTTGGCCTGCCCGAGGAAGAGGCGCGCCGGGCCAGGGTTTTGAAGGTGTCGAGCGAGCCGTATTTTGGCAGTGAACACTGATGGGCCGCTGATTGTAAACAATATAGAAAAGAAAACGTAACGGTTCTGCGTCGTTGCGGGATGAGTTTTTTTAATTTTTCTGTCTGGTGAGTGTTATGCCTACCGAACTGCTGATCAACGCCACACCCTACGAGATCCGGATTGCCCTGGTGGAACACGGCAATCTGGTGGAGTTTTACCTGGAGCAGCCCCGGGAGAAGGGGCTGGTGGGCAACATTTACCGGGGCAGAGTTGTCCGGGTGCTCTCCGGCATGCAGGCGGCCTTTGTGGATATCGGCCTGGAGCGCACCGGTTTTCTCTATGTGGATGATGTCCATATCTCCACCGACGACTTTGAAAAGCGGTTGGCCAAGTGCGATCGCCACGACGAATGTGCCGGAACCGGCTGCTGCGGCAACGAGAACCCGGATTCCCTCTGCCGGCGCACCCCAGGTCTGAACATCGGAGATCTGCTCACCGAGGGGCAGAACATCCTGGTGCAGATCTGCAAGGAGCCCCTCGGCACCAAGGGGGCGAGGCTGACCTGCAATATCACCCTGCCCTGCAGGAATCTGGTCTTCATGCCCATGACCGATCATATCGGGATCTCGCGCAAGATCGAAGACGAAACCGTCCGCAATCAGCTCCGGCAGGACATTGAATCCCTGCGCCCCGCCGGCACCGGCTTCATCGTCCGGACCGTGGCCGAGAACGCAACCAACGAGGATCTTGAGGCGGATATGGAGTTTCTCCTCCATACCTGGGGGGAGATTCAGGATATTGGGGTCAAGGCCGCAGTCCCCAGCCTGGTGTACGAGGATCTCGACATCACCCTGCGGGTGGTGCGCGATATCTTTTCCCCGGAGGTGGAGCGGGTTGTGGTCGATGATCCGAAGACCTTCAACCGGGTGCAGCAGTTCGTAGAGACCTTTGCCCCGCGCTTGAATGGCCGGGTGCAGCTTTCGGAAAGCCCGATTCCCCTGTTTGACAGCCACGGTGTCGAGATGGACATCAACCGGGCGCTCGATAAAAAGATCTGGCTGCGCTGCGGCGGCTACATCATCATCGAAACCACCGAGGCCCTCACGGTCATCGACGTGAACACCGGCCGGTATGTGGGCAAAAGCGGGCTTGAGGAGACCATCTTCAAGACAAACATGGAGGCGGTCAAGGAGATCGCCTATCAGCTCCGGCTGCGCAATATTGGCGGGATTATCATTGTCGATTTCATCGACATGGAAGAAGAGGCCCACCGGGAAGAGGTCTTTTCCGCCTTCAAGGAGGCGGCTAAAAAGGACAAGAGCCGGATCAATATCCTCCGGGTTTCCGAGTTCGGCCTGGTGCAGATGACCCGCAAACGCAACCGGGAGGATTTGCGGCATATGATGTGCGAGCCCTGCCTCTATTGCCACGGCGACGGCATGTTGAAGTCGGGCCGGACCATCTGTTATGAAATCTTCCGCAAGGTGGAGCGCGAGGCCCTGAAAGCTGTGGCGGACAATGTCATCCTCAAGGTGCACCCGAGGGTGGCTGCCATGATGCTCAAGGAGGAGGCGGCAACCATCGACTACCTCCAGGGTTCCACGGGCAAACAGATCATCATTGAACCGCTGCGCGATGTGCATCTGGAAAAATACGAGATTCTCTGGGGCAGGGAATAACCGTCCGGATCAGGGATGCTGAAAGAGTGACGCATGGGCGGGTTTTGCTGGAATATGGGATATTCTTGCTTGACAATGTAGCCCTGTATGGTATTAAGATCGGTTTCACGCACCAGGCGAGATTGGCTTGTCCAGCCCCTCTTGTCCGGCGGTTTTCGTCAGCTCGGGAAACCATCGAGGCGCGGGGCAAAAAAAAGAAGTATCGTTCACCGAGCCGGCTGGCATCAGCCGTTTATCTCTTGAAGAGTTCAGTTGTTGGAGGAATTATGTACGCAATCATTCGTACCGGCGGTAAACAGTATCAGGTTGCACCTGGCGAGCGCGTCCGGGTTGAGAAACTTGCCGGCAATATTGGTGATACCATTGAGTTGTCCGATGTTCTCCTCATTGCCGACGGGGAAGAGGTCAAGATCGGCCAGCCCGTTCTTGCCGGGGCCAAGGTCATGGCCTGCATCGTCGAGCAGGACAAGGCCAAGAAGGTTCTGATCTTCAAAAAGAGACGCCGTAAGGCCTATCGCGTGAAAACTGGTCATCGCCAGCCTTTCACCTCCCTTGAGATCAAGGAAATTTCCGCCTAACAGGACTGGAAACGGTTCGGGTCGTCGAAAAAACAACTGATGTGCGTGTACCACGCCATCAGGACTGAAAAACACGAGGTGGTATTGTGGCACATAAGAAAGCGGGCGGCAGCTCAAAAAACGGTCGTGACAGTAATTCACAACGGCGGGGGATCAAGAGGTTCGGCGGGCAGGTTGTCCGGGCCGGCAATATCCTCGTGCGGCAGGTTGGCACTGTGATCCATCCCGGCAAGAATGTCGGCCTGGGGCGTGATTACACTCTTTTTGCCATGATTGACGGCGTTGTGAAATACGAAGAGTTCGGTCGCAACAGAAAACGGGTCAGCATCTACCCGGTTGAAGCCAAGGCAGAGATAGCGGCGTAAGAAGCTGTCCGCAGCCGCGTTATCGGCGTGGCTGCGCATGGCGATAGCCGGAAAAGCAGTGCCTGTTTCGTAACAGCTCTCTCATAGTGTGTGCCTGCTGCTGCGTTGGCACTGTAACGTGTGCCGCAGCAGCCTCCGGCAGAAATCTTATACTGGCGGCGACGATGGCGTTTATCGATGAAGCAAAGTTCTTTGTCAAGGCCGGAGACGGCGGCAATGGATGTTTGAGTTTCCGACGGGAAAAGTTTGTTCCCAAAGGCGGCCCCGACGGGGGTGATGGCGGCGATGGGGGCTCGGTTATAATCGAGGCCTCACGCAAGCTTGCCTCTCTTCTTGATTTCCGTTTTAAATCCCACTTTCTTGCGCAGAACGGCACTCCCGGTCGCGGCAAGAGGATGTACGGCCGCAAGGGGGAGAGCTTTACCCTCTATGTGCCCCTCGGTTCCATCCTCAAGGATGCGGAAACCGGTGAGGTCCTCGCCGAACTGCTGCAGGAGGGCGACCGTTTTCTCGCAGCCCGCGGCGGCGAGGGCGGCAAGGGCAATGTCCATTTTGCCACGGCCCAGAACCGGGCGCCCCGCATTGCCACCAAGGGCCAAGAAGGCGAGGAGCGCTGGTTGCGCATCGAGCTGAAGCTGCTGGCGGATATCGGCCTGATCGGCCTGCCCAATGCCGGCAAATCCACGCTGCTTTCCAAGCTCTCCGCCGCCAACCCCAAGGTCGCGCCCTATCCCTTCACCACCCTTGAGCCGCAGCTTGGCGTCATGAATCTTCCCGATTCCGGCGCGTATATCATTGCGGATATCCCCGGCCTGATCGAGGGGGCGCACACCGGGGCCGGGCTCGGCCACAAGTTTCTCCGGCACATCGAACGCACCCAGATACTCCTCCATGTCATTGATGCTTCCTCCCCGGAGGAACAGCCTTTAGAGGAGTACCGCACCCTGGAAAACGAGTTGCGCGTCTACAATGATGAGTTGATGGACCGGCAGCGGCTGGTGGTGCTCAACAAGATAGATCTGCTGGAAGACGAGCAACGGCTTACGGCCTTGCAGGAACAGTTTTTCACAGCGGAGGGAGTCAGGCCGCTGGCCATTTCGGCGCTTACCGGGCAAGGGCTCGCGCAGTTGCAGGAAGCGTTGGGAGAGATGCTGACAGAAAGAGAGGCGTGATGACCACAGCGATGGAGCATGACGAAGACCTGGCCCTGCGACGGAGTTTTCTGGATCGGGCCAAAAGGGTAGTGATCAAGGTGGGCAGCGCCGTCCTTACCACTGGGGAAGGATTGAATCTGCCCGTGCTGGACGCTCTGGCCAAGGAGATCTGCGCCCTGCGGCAGAGCGGGCGGCAGGTGATTCTGGTTAGTTCCGGCGCGGTTGCCGCCGGCCGCCGCAAGATGGGCCTTGGCGACCGTGCCTTGACCCTGCGGGAAAAACAGGCTGCCGCCGCCATCGGCCAGAGCAGCCTGATGCGCTCCTACGAGAAGATCTTCGAGCAGCTTGGCCAGAAGGTGGCCCAGGTGCTGCTTACCCACGACGCCCTGTCCCATCGGGACCGGTATCTCAATGTCCGCAACACCCTTTTTACCCTGCTGGATTGGGGCTTGGTCCCCATCATCAACGAAAACGACACCGTATCCGTGGAAGAGCTGCGTTTTGGCGACAACGACGCCCTGGGCGCCATGGTCACCAACCTCACCGAGGCGGATATCTTTGTCTGCCTGACCGATGTTTCCGGCCTTTTCTCCGCCAATCCCCTCACCAACCCCGAGGCCAAGCCGGTATATACCGTGGCCAGGATCGACGCCGCTGTGCAGGGGATGGTGGGCACGATGCACAGCGGCGTAGGCACTGGCGGCATGGGCAGCAAGGTCAAGGCCGCCAAGATGGTGGCGGCGCGGGGCGGCTGCTGCTTCATCGGCGCTGGTCGTGAGCCGGATACCATTTCCCGGTTTTTTGCCGGAGAGCTGATCGGCACTTTTTTTCTGCCCCAGGAGGAAAAGCTGGCGAGCCGCAAGCACTGGATCGCCTATACCTTGCGGCCGCAAGGGGCTCTGGTTCTCGATGACGGCGCCTGCAAGGCCGTGCTGCAAGGGGGCAAAAGCCTGCTTCCCTCGGGGATTATCGAGGTCCGGGGCAAATTCGGCATCGGGGCGCCGGTGCATTGTGTCAACGAACAGGGCGAACCCCTGGCCGCCGGGCTGGTCAACTATGCTTCCACTGATATCGACCGGATCAAGGGCGTGAAGACCAATCAGATCGAACAGATGCTGGAGCGGCCCAAGGACAGCGACGAGGTAATCCATAGGGATAATTTGGTGATATTATGAGCCTTTTGCAAAAAGAGAAAAACCCCCTTCGACAGGCTCAGGGCGAACGGTAGCCATCTTGAAATCATTATAGTTTCTTTCCGTTCATGCTGAGCCTGTCGAAGCACAACAAAGCATTTTGCAAGAGTCTCATTATAGTTATTAGCTTCTAAAGGAGCAAAAGATATGTCCATCCAGGAAACAATCAAACAGATGGCAGTGGCGGCCAAAAAGGCCTCCCGCAACATGGCCAATCTTTCCACCACGGCCAAGAACAACGCCCTGCTGAAGATGGCCGAGGCGCTTCTTGCCCAGAAGGCATATATCCAGCAGGAGAATGAAAAGGATCTGACCGCGGGCCGCGTCAAGGGACTGTCTGCGGCCATGCTCGACCGGCTGGCCCTCACCGACAAGGTGATTGCCGGCATGGTCGGAGGTCTGCGCGAGGTTGCCGCTCTGCCCGATCCGGTGGGCGAGATCGACGAGATGGTCAAAAGGCCAAGCGGCATCACCGTCGGCCGAATGCGCATCCCACTGGGGGTCATCGGCATGATCTACGAGTCGCGGCCCAATGTGACCGTGGACGCGGCGGCTCTGTGCCTTAAGGCGGGCAACGCCATCCTCTTGCGGGGCGGCTCCGAGGCCATCCATTCCAACCTGGCCCTGGCCAAGGTGCTGCAGGAGGCCCTGGCCGCGGAGAAGATCGAGGCCGCAGCCGTGCAGGTGATTCCGGTCACAGACCGCGAGGCGGTTACGGCCATGCTCGCCCTTGATGAGCAGATCGACCTGATTATCCCGCGCGGCGGCGAGAGCCTGATCCGTTTTGTGGCGGAGAACTCCCGCATCCCGGTGCTCAAGCATTACAAGGGGGTCTGCCATGTCTTTGTCGATGCCGGCGCGGATCTGGACATGGCGGTGAACATCGTGATGAACGGCAAGGCGCAGCGGCCCGGGGTGTGCAACGCCCTGGAAGCGTTGCTGGTCCATAAGGACATCGCTGCCGTATTTCTGCCCACGGTCTGGGGCGCATTGAACAAGGCTGGGGTCGAGCTGCGGGGCTGTCCGCTGACCAAGGCGATTCTGCCCGAGATCACCGCGGCCCTGCCCACCGACTACGGCATGGAGTTTCTCGACTTGATCCTGGCGGTGCGGGTGGTTGATGATCTGGATGCGGCCATGGACCATATTGTTCAGTACGGCTCCCAGCATACCGAGGTGATCGTCACCAACAGCTATGCCAACGGCCAGCGGTTCTTGCGCGAGGTGGATGCTTCGGCGGTGATGATCAACGCCTCCACCCGATTCACCGACGGCGGCCAATTCGGCCTGGGTGCTGAGATCGGCATCAGCACCACCAAGCTGCACGCTTACGGTCCCATGGGTCTGAAAGAGCTGACCACCAGGAAGTTCATCGTTTACGGCGAAGGGCAGGTCCGCGCTTAAAGCTGAGTTGAGCAGCTTGCCTGCTCAAGCGAAACTTATACCCGGAGGGTGAAAAGCTGAGTTGAGCAGCTTGCCTGCTCAAAGGAAACTTGATGGACTCGTAACAACTCGTCTCCCCGGCGAAGGCCGGGGTCCAGCCTTATTGTAACTGCCTGAAAACACTGGATCGGAGTCTCGCTTTGCTCCCTTACCTCCGGCCTCCGCCGGAATGACAGGATATCGCGGTTTTTGAGTTGTTACATGTCCAGTAAACTTATGCCCTTCGGGTATAAGCAGGATTTAGGAGAGAGCAGGGTGGAACTTCCCCATAACCTTGGCCGGCGGGTCGGCATCCTGGGCGGCACCTTTGACCCGGTGCATTACGGTCATCTCGCCGTTGCCGAGGCGGTCCGGCGGGCGCTGGCTCTTTCGAGCATCCTTTTTGTTCCCGCCTTTCTGCCGCCGCACAAGCCGACCTACGCCATCTCCGCCTTTGCGCACCGGGCTGCGATGTTGGAGCTGGCCGTGGCCGGGGAAGCCGGTTTTTTTGTCTCCAGACTGGAGGCCCAACGCGTGGGGCCTTCCTTCAGCATCGATACCCTGAAGGCCTTGCGTGGTCTGCTGGGGCCGGAGGCCGAGCTGTTTTTCATCACCGGCATGGATGCCTTTGCCGAGATTCACACCTGGAAGGCCAACCGGGAGCTGCTGGATCATGCCTCCTTCGTGGTAATCGGCCGTCCTGATCATTGCCAACAGTCCTGCGGACAAACGGTGGCGGCGAATTTCCCCGGCTACACCTTTGTCGAGGTCCATGGGCGTTGGCAGGGAAAGCCCGGCCAGGGTGCCATCTATCCGGTGGCCATGGCGCCGATCAAGGTTTCTTCCACAGAGATTCGGGAGGCAATTCGGCAGGGCAGGTCGGTGCGCGAGCTTGTCCCCGCATCAGTGGCGGACTATATTGAAGCCCAGGGGTTGTATCGGTGATATACCCTTTTCAGCCTGCACTCTGGGCAGTGACGTCCTCTTCCGGCATGGCCGTGGTCAGGGTGGTCAGGTAACGGGCGCCCTTTTCAATCTGGTCGGCAATGCGCCGGACATCGCTCATCAGGTCGATGAGCGAGACCATCAGCCCCACCGGCAGCAGGCTTTTGGTTCCAGCCTTGAGCAGGCTTGATTTGAGATGGTGGTACATCTCCTCGGTTTCCTTGAACAAGGCGGCGCACTCCTCCGGCGCATACTCTTCCCTGGCCACATCGGTCAAATCCAGCAGTTTCACCACATGCTGTTTGTACAAGCCTATTTCCTGGGCCAGGGCGGTATTGGCCAGCAGGCGGCTCTGTTGCTGCATCTGGGCGATCCGCAAGGACACATCCGCAACTTCGCGGTAGTAGCTGGTGACGCGCAGGGCATTGGGCAGCACATGATCAAGTTTTTCGGGCAGGTTGCCCCTCCGGACCAGGCTGATGAAGTTGCCCACCTCGATCTCCAGCTTGAGCAAAGTGCGGCGGTCGGCATCGAGCTGGAGACTTGGCCCTGCCTCGCTGCTCATGGCGCCCTTGGCCATGCGGCGGGCAATGTTGTCGATCCGTTCAATTTCCTTGGCCAGTGCATGGAAGGCCAGCACCGGGGTGGCTGCGATATTTTTATCCAGATACAGGGGCTGCGCCTCGTCTTCTTCATGGGAACGGAACCAGCCCATGAGGCGGGTGACCATGAATTGAGTAAATGGCCACATCAGGCAGACTCCCAGAATGTTGAAGACGGTATGGAACAGGGCGAGCAACATCATGGCGTTGCTTTGCACATGCAGGAGCTGCGGAAAAATGGTCAGGGCGTGAAGGAGAAAAGGGAGCAGCAGGAGAGCCACGATGCCGGTTGCCAGATTGAAGATGACATGGGCCGTGGCAACGCGTTTGGCGTTGGGGGTGGCGCCCAGCGCGGCCAGGGCGGCGGTCGAGGTGGAACCGATATTGGCGCCGATGACCAGGGAGGCTCCGCTGTCAAAGGGGATAAAGCCACCGGCGGTGGCGGTGAGGGTTATGGCAATGGCCGCACTGGAGGATTGCATCGCCACGGTCAGCAGAACGCCGAGGACCAGGAAGGTGAAATGACTTCCCACGCCGCCGCCCAGGAGAGTGAGCGGCAGGTTGATCCCTGTTTCGGCAAAGGTCGCACGGAGCAGGTCGATCCCAAGAAAAAAAACGCCGAAACCGGCAAACGTTTCGCCGAGGGCACCGGAGCGGCCGCTGCCCTTGGTGAGGCGCAGGAACATGCCAAGCCCGATGAGGGGCAGGGCAAAGATCTTGATGTCGAAGTTGAAGCCGACCAGGCTCACCAGCCAGCCGGTCATGGTGGTGCCGATATTGCTTCCATAGATTACGGTGACGGCCTGCAGGAGATTCATGAGGCCGGCGTTGACAAAGCCGATGGTGGCCACGGTCACCGCGCTGGAGGATTGCACCAGAGAGGTGATGAAGATGCCGGAAAGGATCCCCTTTAACGGAGTGGCGGTGGAACGCTCCAGAATGGTGCGCAGGGTCTTGCCCGCGGCAATCTTGAGGCCGTCGGTCATGAGCTGCATGCCGAGAAGGAAGAGGCCGATGCCCCCGATACAATTGCCAAGGATGGAGAGGGTCATGCCATGGGCTCCTTTTTTGTTGGCTCTTAATGCAACCAGCCGATTTTTGCCTTTTCCGACAGACGCCGGCAAACAGGTTGTTTCAAGGCCCGGAACAGGCTGCCTGAGAGCTTGTCCTTATAATACCCGGTGCCTGGTGGGTCGGCAACTGCTTGAGGATATTGAAAATATCTACAGTATATGAGATGGGGTGAGCGTTCGAAAGTTTTTTCATTGGAGGCGGGCCGACCATTCTGTATGATACAGACAGGCATCCCTGTTTGTCGTTGCGTCGCGCGGCCATGACAGACATGAAAAAAGAGAGGGCGACAAAACCATGCACAACCAGCGAAGCAGCGGCGTCCTTTTGCATCTTACCTCCCTGCCGGGGCCTTTCGGGATCGGCACCCTTGGCAAGTCCGCCTTCGAATTCATCGATTACCTGAAGGCCGCCGGGCAGGGCCATTGGCAGATATTGCCCTCCGGCCCGGTGAGTTCCAGTTCCGGCAATTCGCCCTACATGAGCCTCTCGGCCTTTGCCGGCAATCCGCTGCTCATCGATCCCGCACAGCTTGTGGGGGCAGGTCTTCTCCGGCGTGAGCAGGTGGAAATACCCAGCGAATTTTCCGAATATCTGGTCGATTTTGATGCTGTTCGCGCCTTTAACGAGAAAATCCTGGAGCACGCTTTTCTGGAATTTCGTCTGGCCGGGGATTCGGTCGCTTTCGCGGAGTTTCGCCGGACAACCGCCTGGCTTGACGACTATGCCCTGTTTATGGCCCTGCGGGAAGAGTTTCAGTTGCGTCCCTGGTTTCTCTGGCCGCCGGATATTGCTTTTCGCAAGCCGGAAGCCATTGCCCGGTGGCGGGAAACCCTGGCCGAGCGGATCTTTTTTCATCAGTTCGTGCAGTTCTGCTTTTATTCCCAATGGCAGATCTTGTGGGATTACGCCCACTGCCACGGCATCCGGATCATCGGCGATATCCCCATCTATGTGGCCCTGGACAGCGCCGATGTCTGGGCGCATCAGGATTGCTTTCTCCTGGATCGCGAAACCGGGCGCCCGACCCACGTGGCGGGCGTGCCCCCGGATTATTTCAGCGAGACCGGGCAGCGCTGGGGAAACCCTCTTTTCAAGTGGTGGGGTGACGGGGGGAAGATGAACCAGGCCTTGCTTGCCTGGTGGGGGCAGCGGTTTCGACATATCTGCCGGACGGTGGATGTCGTGCGCATCGATCATTTCCGCGGCTTTGAGGCATACTGGCAGATCCCGGCTTCGGAGGAAACCGCGGTTAATGGGGAGTGGGTCACCGGGCCTGGTCTGGCATTTTTTTCCGAGATGAAAGACCATCTCGGCGTGTTGCCGATCATCGCCGAGGATCTCGGGGTTATCACCCCGGAGGTGGAGCTGCTCCGCGACACCTTGGGTTTTCCCGGGATGAAGGTGTTGCAGTTTGCCTTTGATTCCGACGAGCACAATGCCTATCTGCCCCATAACTACACCACGGTAAACTGCGTGGTCTATACCGGCACCCATGACAACGATACAACCCTGGGCTGGTACTTCAGCAACACGGTAATGCAAGCCAGCAAGGCCAAGGCCTTGCGCTATACCCGCAGCCAGGCGGGCAGCCCCATCCACTGGGATTTTATCCGCCTGGCATATGGTTCGGTTGCCGAGCTGGTCATCGTACCTCTTCAGGATGTTCTCGGTTTTGGCAGCGATTGCCGGATGAACATGCCCGGCACCTCCGAGGGCAACTGGCGCTGGCGGTGTGCCGCCAGATTTTTGAATGATGAAACGGCAAGGGCGCTGCGGGATGAGGTTGTGTTTTATAACCGGCTGCCTGCCCATCCTGTTGAATCTTGCCAGAGGGAGCAATGAGATGAAGGTTCTGGCTGTGATCGGGAGTCCGCGGAAAAATGGCAATACCGAAACCCTGCTTCGCGCTGTTCTCAAGGGGGTTGAGGCGGCAGGGGGCGAGACCGAAGTGGTCCGCCTGTGCGCGCTGCGCATTCAACCGTGTATCGGCTGCGGCGGCTGCGACAAGACCGGACAATGCGTGCTGGAAGACGACATGCAGGAGCTGTATCCGAAGATCCTCGCCTCCGGGCGGCTGCTCCTTGCCTCCCCCATCTATTTTTACGGAATCACCGCCCAGGCCAAGGGATTTGTCGATCGCTGCCAGGCCCTGTGGAGCAGGAAGCGTCTGTTGAGCGAAAAGGGAGAGTGGCGCAAGGACCCAACACGCAAGGGTTTTCTGGTGGCGGTGTCCGCCACCCACGGGGAAAGGGTTTTCGAGGGCGCGATTCTTACGGCCAAATATGGATTCGACGCCATGGGCATGGGCTATGGCGGGGAGTTTCTGGTCAAGGGCATGGATGGACGTGGGGACATGGCGCAGGATGCGGCCACCCTGACCCGGGCGGAAGAGGCGGGCAGAAAATTTATGGATTGAAACAGGATGGTTGCGAGTTTTTCCCCCTTTCGGAAGAGCGGGGGAGAGGAATAAAAGATTGACAAATCCCCTCCCATCATTTAGATAATGGCGCACAGCATGGCCCCTTCGTCTAGCGGTCTAGGACGCTGGCCTCTCACGCCGGTAACACGGGTTCGAGTCCCGTAGGGGTCACCAGTGAGAAACCTAAGCAGGCCCACCGAAACGCACGGTGGGCCTGCTTTTTTTTTGCCTTGGTGATTGTCTGGTCTGGCGATCTATTACATGTGAATACGCAGAATTTTGAGGCGTTTTTTGGGACTGGATTGGGACTAGAAATAAATGGGTCGGCGGCGGGATCGTGGCGATCCCTTTTTTTTGTTTTTCCCGCCAATCATTTTTCCAACCATACTGCCCCCATGTGTTCCCCCCGCGCATGCTGTCTCGGTTAGCAGGGTGTTGAAAAACACGTTTTTCGACGCCCTGCGTGCGATCCAGGGAAGGATCGCCAATTTAGACGAGTTCTAACTCGTTGAAATTATGAGATCGGACAGAATTCACTTCTGGCCGATCGTGGTTGAATAAAGCCAGGACGGCTTTATTCAACATCCTGCTAGAGAATCTCCTTGCGGAGCCGGGTATGCAGATAGAGGCTTTCCAGCTTCGCTCTGGCCCATGGGGTTTTGCGCAGGAACTTGAGGCTCGATTTGATGCTGGGGTCCTTGGTAAAGCAGTTGATCGCGATTTTCTCCCCCAGCTTTTCCCAGCCGTAATGCTCCACCAGGCGGGTGAGGATCAGCTCCAGGGTGATGCCGTGCAGCGGGTTGCTTTCCTGGCTTGTGGTCATGCTGCGTCCTTTGCGTGTTGGTTTTTCGTTCGGGTCAGGAGGTTCAGTTCCTTGTGCAATACCCAGGGATCTTTGACCCACAATATGCCGGGTTGTTTGTTTTTACCACAGGGGAGGGGGGGAACTGTCGGCCAGGGATGTCCGCCCTCAGCCCCCTTGTCCCATGCCGTCCGCCTGCAGCAAGGATTCAAGGCAATGCTCCCGGATTTTGTAAAACTCCTTGATCTCCCGGATCTGGGCCAGCAGGTCCGCCTGTTTGCCGGAGCCGCTCCCCTTCACCCCAAGGATCATCTTGTTTTTGCTCGTGTGTTCCAGGGAGACGAATTCGAAGATCCGGGTCTCGTAGCCGGAAGCCTCCAGGAGTAGACCGCGCAGGGAGTCGGTGACCATCTCCGCCTCCTGGCCCAGATGGATGCCGTGCTTGAGTATGGGGTGCAGCAGCGTGGGGATCCGCATCTGGGGCCTGATCTGCTTGTGGCAGCAGGGCGCGCACATGATGATCGCGGCGCCCGAGCGGATGCCCAGGTGGATGGCGTAGTCCGTTGCCATGTCGCAGGCGTGCAGGGCGATCATGATATCGATACTCTCCGGCGGGAAGCTGCGGATATCGCCCTGCATGAAAGAGAGCCCGTCGAGGTTCAGCTTGCGGGCCGCCTTGCTGCAGAGGCTGACCAGATCCTCCCGCAATTCCACACCGGTTACCTGGGGTTTGAGGCCCAGAACGCCGCGCAGGTATTCCTCCATGGCAAAGGTCAGGTATCCCTTGCCCGAGCCGAAATCAACCACCCGCACCCGCTCTTTCTCTTTCAGCTTCGAGGCGCCAATGGCATGGTCCAGCACCTCGATGAACTTGTTGATCTGCTTCCATTTGCGCGACATGGCGGGGATGAGCTGCTGCTGCGCGTTGGTGATTCCCAGCTCCTTGAGAAAGGGCGCGGCAAGATCGAGAAAGCGCTCTTTTTCGCGGTCATGCTCCTGGGGGGAAACACTCCGGCCTGCTGCCTTGCCCCGCTGCAGCGTGTATTTCCCCTTTTTGTTGATCGAGAGCTGGATATCCTCGGTCAGAGTCTGCAGGTGCAGATTGTTGAACGAGGTGGCAAACATATCGCGGATGGAAGCAATCCCCGCCGCAATGGGCAGGTTCTTGGTCACGTCCTTGGTCTGGTAGCGATAGAGAAAAGAGAGGCTTTCTCCCTCCTTCAGGGTAAGCCGCCGGACAAAGACGCGGCCCAGCCCCGGTTCCGGACCATGGTATTTTCCCAACACGAGGTTGATAAAGGTGTTGCGGGCCAGGCAATCCTCCAGCAGGCTGAAAAAAAGCCCGCCGGGGTTTGCCGGATCGTGCGGCGCTGGTTTCGTTTCACTCATCATCTCGTACCGTCTGGATGCGTTGCAGGTGTGGGTTCATGGTTGCTTTTGTATTCATATTTTAGCCGCAGCGCCAATTGTTTTTTGCTTGCCGAGGAATTGCCGGAATTGCAACAGCTCGTCACCCCGGCGGAGGCCGGGGTCCAGCCTTGCTGCAATTGACCGAAAAGACTGGATCGGAGTCTCGCTTTGCTCCCTTACCTCCGGCCTCCGCCGGAATGACGGAATAGAGCTTTTCCCGAGTTGTTGCGAATCCATCATATCACTTTGCATCCCCCTGGTGAATATGGTCAAATACCCTGCAGCAATTCGATCTTTTGTGGGCGGGAAAAAGCAGCACGCTTTTACTGACCGTTGTATACACTCGCAAGGAAAATCACATGGGAAACCCGTTGCAGGAACAACTTCTCAAGGCCGGGCTGGCCAGTAAAAAACAGGCCAAGAAGGCCGAGCACGAAAAACGGATCAGCCGCAAGCAAAATGACGGCAAAAGCCCCGATGTCGCCAACAAGGCGCGGGAGGAGCAGGCGGCCAAGGAGCAGCGCAACCGGGAGCTCAACCGCGAGCGCCTTGAGGAAGCCCGGCTACGGGAACAGAAGGCCCAGGCAAAACAGCTCATCGAGACCAATCGGTTGCCCAAGGATGTTCGGGGCGAGCCGTACCACTTTGCCGAGCAGAACAAGATCAAGCGGATATTCGTCTCCGAGGAGATGGCTGACCAGCTCAGCCGCGGCCAGTTGGCCATCGTCAAGCTCGGAGCAGGCTACGAGGTGGTCCCGGCCAAGGCGGCCCGCCAGATCGCCAGCCGGGATAAGGAGGCGGTGATTGTTTTTCATGAAAAGGTGTAGGGGGCGCAGTTGCTCAGGCCCAGCCCACTGCTTTGGGGGATCGGCATAGCATGAAAAAGTTGGAACGTTATGCAACCACGGGCTTATTCGAGGATCAGTACGAGGCGGGGTCAAACGGGCTGGTGCTCAAGAATTCGCTGCATATCCAGGATAAGCAGGTCATCGAAGAGGTTGAAACCAGGGAGCTCTATCGGGTCACTGATTGGTTGACGGAGATATATGATCAGGTGCACCGGTTCACTGCGGCCGATATCTGTTTTATGCATAAAAAATGGCTCGGCACGGTCTATGGATGGGCAGGGAAGTACCGTCAGGTGACGATGAGCAAAGGGGGCTTTACCTTTGCCTTGCCCAGGGTTCTCCCGCAACTGATGGCGGATTTCGAGAAAAACGAACTGAGCCGATTTACCCTCTGCGCCTTCAAGGACCGCGCAGAGCAGGCCCAGGCCCTGGCGATTGTGCACACGGAACTCTTGCTCATCCATCCTTTTCGGGAAGGCAACGGGAGATTGTCACGACTGCTGGCAACGCTCATGGCCCTGCAGGCCGGATTGCCACCCTTGGATTTCAGTGAGGTTGAAGGGGCAAAGAAAGAGGAGTATTTTGCCGCCGTCCGCCAAGGCATGGCCAGGGACTACCGGCCGATGGAGACAGTCTTCAATGCGGTGATTGCTCGGACTCTTCAGGGGCATGCGGAGAGGGAACCGTTGCTCCGGTGATCGCTTCCTTGGCGACATGGATGTCTTCGATGGCCGAGGATGATGCCACGTTGGACCACAAATATTTTTCCCGCACTGGCAGGGTTTTCAGATAGGGATTGGTTTCTTTCAGGCTTTTCGTACGCATATTTTTTTATACCAGAAACCAGGCAGAAATACACTCGATTCATGGTCTGAATCGTTTTCATGCATGGTACGCGAGGTTGCATGTGACGCCCCTCTCTTTTTCTGCTGCATTATGTCCTTGATAGGCCTCTGGCTGGAAAGCCTGCTCACTCCCTGCCCCCGGTATCTCAGGCGAATGGGCTTTCTCCGTGAACAACTTGCCATTGAAGCCCGATACCGACGAAACCACGCCAGTTGGGAGCCGCACCTCACACGCAGCCGCGCCGCCATCCTCGCTGCCGCCGATGCCTGCACCCAGCACCGCACCGTCCTGATTTTGGGGGGCGGCCTGATCAACGATGTGCCCCTGGCCGAGCTGGCCGCTTGTTTCCAACGGGTGATCCTGGCCGATATCCTGCATCTGCCCCGCAACCGCCGCAAGGCCGAGGCCGTGGCCCCCAACATCACCTGCGTTGATTTCGATTGCACCGGAGTGGTGGAGGCACTGTACCAGGAAGGCAAAGCCCATGACGACGCAGCGGCGATACGCCTTTTTCGACACGCCTCGCCCTGCCTGCCTCGTGGTCTCGCCTCGGGCTGCGATCTCACCGTTTCCTTGAATCTTGCCTCCCAGCTTGGGTACCTGCCTGCCAAGTGGCTGGCAAAAGGGCGTCACCGGGATGATGATTTTTCCCTGCGCCTCCGCCGGGCTGCGGCGCTTCGTCATCTTGAGTGGCTGCAAGATGTGCCCGGAGTGCGGCTTCTCATTGGAGACCGCGCTCTGGTGGTACGCGCATTGGATGAAAGCGAGGCGGAGCGGGAGGTTCTTCTGGGGGAGGGGGACTTGGAGCCCCCGCGTGACAGTTGGGTTTGGCGTTTCGCTCCGGTACCGGAATGGGATAGGCACCACCATCTGGAGCTTGAGGTTGGGGCCTATATTCTTGGGAGTCGGTCTTTTCAGCCGCCCGATGATCTCAAGGGAACCTTGAAAAATCAACTTCCTGTTGATTTTTCAAGCCGCAAAACCAAAACAAGTTTTGCCTTTTCTCACATTTTCAGCAACGTAAGTGGCTGAAAATGACGGGGCGTCCTTGCCCCGCACAG
>Ga0180009_10001006_pt1 | contig 35503 bp, 32 predicted proteins | sample OS_PC_MetaG_FD_123537 | JGI IMG/M metagenome (GOLD analysis project Ga0180009, IMG submission 123537) | Groundwater microbial communities from the Aspo Hard Rock Laboratory (HRL) deep subsurface site, Sweden - OS_PC_MetaG | ecosystem: Environmental > Aquatic > Deep subsurface > Groundwater... | reverse complement strand
CGCTGTTCCGGTCGGCAAAGGCACGACAACGTGGTACAAAATTACCATGCCGTCTTCGGTGTCCAGTTCAGCTCAGAGGAAATTTGACCTGACATTCCGCGCGACGACGAACTAAGGAGTAGAGGGAAGATAAGATTTAGTGCCTGAATATTAAATTTGCGATTAGCGAATAATATGGCTATGCCGTGAGGCATAGACGGTTGAAAATACTGGTAAATAGTATTTAGAGCTATTTAACGGTTCCGGCCATATTAGGGAAGTTCAGGCATAAGGTGCATGCGATGAGCTGCATTGAATCTTTTTCAGAGGAGAAACATATGTAATTACCCGTCTGTAAATTTAAGATACATAGCTGTTAACGGAAGTAAGCTGTTGGGTGTACCGCTTACCGGAGTTGCGTTAGTGTTAACTTGTCAATGGACAAGTCGGGTTAGCAGCTATTGTGGTTGGCAAGCAGAGTGATTGCATGGGGCGCATGTGCTGATTGCATCAGATGCGTATTGAGGCTGAAAGTCCGCCGTCTTAGGCGGAAGGAGCAGATTATGAGTGATATGAAGCTTATAAGTGGTGATCGTAAACCGCTTATTGCAGGAAAATGTCCAAGGAGGGGAAATGGAATGCTTATGAAAAAGTGTTTGAAAATTATTCTCGTGCTTTTGCTGGGCAGTCCGGTTTTTGCAGGTCACAGTTTGACGACGAAGTTCAGCGATGTGATTCTGTCGGGCATGAAACCGGGAATGGTTTACAGCTTGAAGAAAGAGAGAAATATTCCCTTTACGATTGTTAATAACGCTGAGGAGAAAAGGGATATAGAGGTGACAATCCAATTGCCGTCCGAAAGTCAGATGAAGGAAAACTATGAGTCGATTCCCGATGTTTCGTGGGTTTCGGTTTTCCCTTCAAGGTTTCAACTGGGGCCGGGGGAAAGCATTGATTGCGATATCATTATTTCAATTCCGCCGGAGGAGGAGTTTGAAAACAGGCATTTTCAGGCGATGATTGAAACTAAATCTGCCGGAAAACCCGGTGGTGTCGGAGTTACAATAAGTTTTGCCCTGTCAAGCCGGCTCAGATTCTCCACAGGCCCGAGGCCGGAAAAGATCATGGATGAATACAGGCAAAGGGTTTTTGCCGCTCTTCAGCTTGAAATATCACCGATGAGTTTGTTTGTCAGAGATGAAATTCCTGTCGGGAAAAAGGCGAAAATCGACGGTGTTGATTTTGAGGTGCCGCAGGTTGTCAACAAAGGAAGGGAGTCTTACAAGCTGGAAATGGCCCTTTCTCCCAAACCGCAGGAATACGGTTTGAATCCCGAATATGAAGAGCTTCCGGCGGAAGTGAAGGTGAAAATAAAGAAAAAGAAAATAGCTTCCAAGCCGAGAAGTTTTTCTGACATCGCGATGGAGATCGAAATTCCGGACAGTGAGGAATTTTACGGAAAAAAATATGCCTTTGTTGTCGTCGGAAATGTTATGGGTTTTGATATTCCGATTGAACTTTTCGGAAGGGTGTATTTTAAGACGGAGGATAAGAAGTGAAAAGGGCGAAGAGGCAAAAATGAGAGGTAGAGGTTAAAAAATGAGTGAATACCTGCGGAACAAATTAGGAGCGGCAGTCAAAAAACTGCTTACCGCCCTTATGCTGTCTGCGGGTATTGTTACGCAATCTTTTGCAGTTTCGGCGACGGTTGATGTGACCATAGGCGTGCGGCCGGGGCACAATATAGCGCCGGATAGAGTGACGGATCTCTTAGCGGCCACCGGCGGTATTGAAGGCAGGATAGAGCTCTCATGGACAGCTCCGCAAACAGAGTGGGGCATAAAAGTCAGGGATTACTACATCAGGTGGAGCTCATCTTCCGTCAATGACGCGCCTTTTACGGGCGACACCACCGCGTGGTGGAACGCTTCGGGAGGGCAGGACCTCTACGGCTGGATGAATGATCCCGGTGAAAATGTGAACTGGACTGTAAACGGCCTTACTCCGGCTGTCACTTATTACTTCTCAATAAAAGCGGAGGACGAATTCGGAAATCTCGGCAGTTTTGACACAAAGACTCAGGCGCTGGCGCAGACGAACGCACTGGCAGGGCTTGATTCAACGGTGCCGGGTTCAATCGTCAATTTGACGGCTCTTACAGGAGACAATGAGGGTGAGGTCAAACTTGCCTGGACAGCTCCCGGCGACGACGGAACTTCGGGTCAGCTTGCCGCGAATCTGCCGCCTTACTACAATTCCTTTGTTTATGAGATGAAGGCAAGCGCTGTTGATCCCGCGCTTGTGGGAGGCGTGGCCAACTGGTGGTCTTTTGCCGCGGCGGCAAAGACGGTTCAAATATCCACGGCTCAAATTCCGGGGACGAAACAAACGGTGGTTGTAACAGGTCTCACACCGGGCGCGAAATTGTGGTTCGGCATCAAGGCCTACGATGACGGCGCTAACTGGTCGGCGGCTCTCAATGTGTCTTCGGCTACGGTGTCTCCGGATGTGATGGCGCCTTCTTCTGTGACGGATCTTTTTGTTTCAGACAACAGCACAGCCAACGCCCTGACGCTCAGATGGACGGCTCCGGGCGATGACGGAACGGCTGGCGACATCACCGGCGGAAGATTCAGGATACAGTATTCAACCTATGCCATAGCGTGGAGTTCGGCTTCGGCGCAGGTTATTGTTTCAAGCTCAATGGCGAGTGGCGAAATACAGACTTATGAGGTCGGCTCTTTGACGGGCGACAGTACATATTACTTCGTGGTCTGGACGGCGGATGACGGCCTCAACTGGTCGGCTCTGTCAAATACGGCGACTGGCTGGACACTGGACAATGTCGCGCCGGCGGCTCCGACGGGTGTCACCGCCATAGCGGGAGACGCTTATGTTTCGCTCTCGTGGAACGCCAATACGGAAGATGATTTCAGCGCCTATCTGATTTACAGGTCTACGGATAACAGCGTTTATACGAATATATTGAGCACGGACTCGCTGTCCTTGACGGACACGGGCCTTACGAATTTCACGACATATTATTATTACCTGACGGCGAAAGACGGCTCTGACAACGAATCAGCTGCTTCGGCTGTGGTTTACGCTATGCCTCAGCCGCCGCCGGATGTGACGGCGCCAACGGCTGTGACGGATCTTCTTGTTTCGGACAACAGCACAGCCAACGCCCTGACCCTCAGATGGACGGCACCGGGCGATGACGGAACCTCGGGCGACATCATCGGCGGAGAATTCAGGATACAGTATTCAACTTATGCCGCGGCATGGAGCTTGAGTTCGGCGCAGATAGCTGTTTCAAGCTCAATGGCTCAGGGTGAAATACAGACTTATGAGGTCGGCTCTCTGTTAGGCGACAGCACCTATTACTTCGTGGTCTGGACGGCGGATGAAAGCGGGCGCTGGTCGGCTCTGTCAAATACGGCGGCGGGCTGGACACTGGACAATGTGGCGCCGGCGGCGCCAACGGGCGTGACGGCTATAGCGGGAGACGCTTTTGTAACGCTGTCGTGGAACGCCAATACGGAAGATGATTTCAGCGCCTATCTGATTTACAGGTCCACGGATAACAGCGTTTATACGAATATATTGAGTACGGATTCGCTGTCCTTTACGGACACGGGCCTTACGAATTTCACGACATATTATTATTTCCTTAAGGCAGAGGACTCCTACGGCAACAAGTCGTCGTCGTCGGCTGTGGTTTACGCTATGCCTCAGACAGTTAGTACCGACTTTACAGCTCCTGATGTGCCGGGCGGGGTTTACGGCGAATTCAGCGCGGACGGAAGTTCGTTCATGCTGAGATGGACGACGGTGACCATAAACAGTGACGGCAGCGCCTGCTCGGATCTGGCCGGATACAGGATATACCGCTCGACAGGGATATGGGGGCCGTTTACGCTCCTATATTCAACAGCGGCCACAAACTACGCGCTTGCCCGCTCCACCGCTCAGATATATTTCTACTCCGTTGCCGCCTATGACAGTGCCGCGCCCGTCAACGAGAGCGGGATGTCAATGTTCGCGGACACGACGGATGAGCTAAATCTCTGGATAGTCGGCGACGGCGCTGCTGTGAGGATACCCTCGGAGATAGCCTCTGTGCTCAGAAACGGTTTTGACGAAGACATAATCGTTTCCACCGACAGCAGAAAATCCTCCGACGAAAATTATCCTTCCGGCAGGGTGCTGAGAAGCTATGATTTTGAGACAAGGAAAAACATCTCCAAAGAAAAAGTGAATTTTGTCTTTGATAAGGCGCTTGCTGAAATTAAGATATATTACGGCGTTGCCGCCGGCGGCACCATACAATCGCTCTCGGTTAATGAATCGGAGGCCGCCAGATCCCTGGCGCTCGTGTGGTTCAATGGCGTGGAGTGGGTGAAAGTCGGCGGAGAGGTGGACACTGCCGAGAACTGCGTCAGGATACTGACGGACAAGCTTGGCAGTTATCAGTTGAGGGTGGCGCCGCGCGCTACGGCCTTCAGCGTCATAGACGGCCCGATACCGAAGATATTCACGCCAAACGGCGACAACTTGAATGATGTGTGCTCTTTCTACTATGACAATCCAAACGCTTTCGCCCCGTCCGGCGAGATCTTTGACATAAGGGGCAGGAAGATAGCGGATATGAAATTCGGCGGCATGAGTTCTTCCGTTTCCGGTTCTCTGGTCTGGGAAGGTAAGACCTCCTCCGGCCAATACGCCGCGCCGGGCGTGTATATATGGCAGATAAAGGCCGAGGGCAGGGTTTATAACGGCACTGTGGTGGTGGCAAGATGATGAAAAAAATAATTAAACAAATCATCGCTCTGACAGCGCTTCTGCTGTTTATGCTCGCTGCCACCGCGCGGGTCTTCGCTTCTTTTGAGGACCTGGGCGCGGGAGCCAGGGCCGCCGGTATGGCCAACGCCTTCACGGCGATCGCCGACGACGCTTATGCCGTTTATTATAATCCCGCGGGCCTTGCCGGGCTCAGGAATCCGGAGGCCGCAAGCTCCATGGGTAAGATGTTCATGAATCTTTCGGATAATTCGGATATAGGCGACACAAATCTTATGATGGCCTATCCTTTGAAATTCGCGGTCATGGGCATCGGAGTGAAGAATTTCGCGCTGGACGGCTATTACGGTGAAAACCAGTACGCTTTCGCGGCCGCCAGGCGCTTCAGATATTTTGATCTGGGAGTTTCGCTCAAACAGATGACGGTGGAATACGGCTCCACAAAATACACGGCTAATGCCATAGATAATAACACAGGCTTTGCCGGGGGCGCGGGCGATCCCGTGTTTGATTCGGGCCTTTCCAAGAGCGGCTTCGGCGCGGACGCGGGCATCCTGAAAAAGTCAGGGGATCTCAGCTTCGGTATCGCGCTCCAGAACATTGTCGCTCCGGATATGGGCCTTAAAGAAACATATAAGCTGCCGCTGCGGATAAAAACAGGCATGGCTCTGATAAAGCCCGGCTATAAGCTGTCGGGAGAATATAATAAGGAAGAGTCCGCAGGGAGTTTCAGGCTGGGCGCGGAGGTGAATGTTCTGACTTTCTTCAGATTGCGCGGAGGTTTTGAATACGGCCCGGACATCGCCAATATTTCGGCAGGGGCATCGTACAGGATGAATTTGTTCTCCTTTGATTACGCTTTCACGCTTCCTCTGAGCGGTGTGGAGGAAACTCTGGGGAATCACTGGATAGGGCTTTCTGTCCGTTTCGGCGAGCTCCCCGAGCAGGTCATGGCCTCGGAGAAAACGATCCGGGAGTCCGGAGCCGCGCGCGAAAAGAAAGATCCGATGACGGAGAAGATCAGAAAACTAACGCTGAAAAATATGAAACGGCTTTATTTGTTAGCGCTCGCCGCCGAGAAGAGGGGAGAATATGAGAACGCGAGGCGTTATCACCAGCAGGTCATCGTTTATAATGTGCCGACTGTCGTCTCCGGCGACCCTGAGATAATGGAGCTTATCTCCAAATCCAGAGAGGCGCAGGATAAGCACGGAGACAGGGTGAGTTCCGCTCCCACCGATATAGAACGCATGAAAAAGCATTTCTCCACGGCGACGGAATATTACAAAAACAAAGAGTATGAAAAAGCTGTGAAAGAATGGAAAAAAGTTCTTGAAATTGACCCTGCGCACAAATTATCGCTGGCGAAGATAGCTCTTGCCGAAGCGGAACTCGCCGAAGAGAAGGAACAGGATAAGCTGAAAAAAATGAAAGAGCATTTTTCAAAAGCCACGGTATATTATATAAAAGGCGAATATGCCAGGGCTATAAAGGAGTGGCAGAAGGTGCTGGAGCTGGATCCGTCTCACGAGCTTTCGCGCCAGAAGATCATGCAGGCGCAGGAAAAATTAAAGAATGAATAGGAAAAACGGGAAAAGGGGATGCAACATCTCAGCTGAAATTTTGGTGACGGATTACTTCTTGGAGGATAGATGAAAAAATATTTGAGAATAGGCGAGGTGGCGGAGTTCTGCGGCGTGAGAAAATCAACGATACGCCATTATACGGACATGGGGATTCTTCCCTGCGAGGGGGCTACTCCCGCCGGGCACAGGCTCTATGACGCGAGAAAAACGATGGTGCGGGTGCAGCTGATAAAGAGCGCGAGCTCCCGGCGGACTTCGCTTGCAGATGTGAAAGCGAAACTCAAATGAAAAGCAGAACCGCACCGGAAAAATGGGAAAAATGGGACGTCCTTAATATTATGAATAACGGGGAAAGTGAGGGGGGCAAAAATTATGAAAAAATGTAGGACGTCCCCCTTTTATTTCGTTTTCTTCGTTTTCTTTTTAGCGGCCTTGCTCATGGCGCCGGCGTTTTATTCTCCGCTTTGCGGCGCCGCCGGAGGTTTCGCTTATCAGGCGGCTCCGAAGATAATCACGCCCGGCAATGCTGATGGAAGGAACGATGTTTTCTTTGTGTTTTACAAGAATCTGGACAGCCAGAGTTCTCTTTCCGGAAAGATATTCAATCTGATGGGAATGAAGGTCGCCGATATGGCGAACACCGGCGGCGCCGGCGTGATCCTGACGGCGCCATCCGGCGGCTGGCATCCCCAGTCAGCGGATTCCTGGGAAGGATATTTTAAATGGTCTCCCTCAAGAGGCATTTCTCCGGGGATATATATATGGCAGATAGAGGCGGAAGGGCAGGTTTACACGGGTACGGTAGTTGTGGCGCAATGACAAATAAAAAAGCAAAAAAGGAAAAAAGGGGACGTCCTTAATATTATGAGAATTTGGAAAAATGAAAAACAAAAAAATATGAAAAAATGTAGGATGTCCCCTTTTTTCTTGCAGCTATTTCTGTCTTTGTTCCTGCTACTGTCACAATGTCAAGCACCGTCCCCCTGTTATGCGGATTTTGAACAGCTCGGATGGTCGGCGGCATCCGCCGGTATGTCAAACGCGGCGATGTTTTCTAAAAAAATACCGTCGCTTTTTTATATCAATCCCGCCGCTTCGTCGTATTTTGAGGAGCCCGCTGTCGGCATGGAGTATGAAAATATGTATCCCGGCCTTTCCGACGGCAGCGGCCTCAGAAGGAATATTTTCACATATACCCACAAACTGGAAGGCGCCGGTTGCGCGGCCGGATTTGAAAAATTTTCGCTGGATGATCTTTATTCGGAGAGCACTTATATCGTAAATTATTCAAAAAATTTCAGGGAAAGATGGTTTGCCGGAGGAAATTTAAGGGTTCTGCAGAAACACTACGGGTCAGACCGATACGCCCTGAACGCCATCAATTCCGACGGCTCCGCTTCAGGCGCGCCGGATCCTCTTTTCGCGTTGAACGGAACCGGCATGACCGCGTTTACCTTTGACGCGGGTTTCACGGGGATTTTTTCCGGGGGCTGGTCGTTCTCAACAGCCGCGTCTTTTCTTACAAGCCCCGACACGTCTCTGGGCGGCACCTATAAGAGAAAACCTGACCTGTCGGCCGGGGCGGTTTACGAAACGGAATCCATAACGGTGGGCGAGACCTTGCGTTTTTCCGGAGGAGATTACTGGTTTGACACGGGTTTTGAGAAAAGACTGAAAACGCTGAAATTAAGGGGCGGCCTGACCGCCGGCAGCGGCGAGTTAAGGCTTTTTTCAGTGGGCGCGGGTTATCTGCATCTGCAGAAGGTTTCTTTTGATTACGCTTTTATCTATCCCCTCGCGGGCATCAAGGATTCTCTCGGCCGTCACAGGATGTCGGTGTCTTTTGTTTTCGGCGGCGGAAAAGTGAAATTCTCCGAGGAGGCGTCTCACGCGCAGACGGCGGTGATGGCCGAAAAAACAGACCTTGAAAAGATCCTGGAACAGGCGCGGCTGGCTTTCGCGGAAGAAAGGTGGAAAGACGCTGTAGATCTCTCCCGCAAAGCGCTTCTCATCGAGCCCGACAATGCTGACGCGCTCGAGATTTATAATGGAGCTTCGGATAAACTCAGGGTTTTGTTTGAACCGCATGCCGCAGCTGCCGTGCGCCTTCTGAACGAGGGGCGTTTCGCTGAGGCCGAATCAAAGTATAACGAGGCGCTGGCCCTCAATCCCTGGGAGGAGTCTCTGAGGGAATTGAGCGCAAAAATTAAGAAAATAACAGCTGTCATGCCCCAGGCTCCGGGCGAGAGCAGGATCCCGCATCTGATGAGAGCCGCGGTGCGAGCCTATATGAACAATGACCAGTCGCTGTCGGTTAACGCGGCTGTTTATCTTGCGCAGCTGGACAAGTCTATCGTCACTGAAAGCGTGAGGGACATAATAAAGGACGAATTCCCCGAAAAATACAGGGAACTGAGATTGATAAAGGGTATGAATCTTGTGGAGCAGAAATTATATTCGTCGCTCAAAAATATCTATAACGCGCGCTATGACCTGGCTATCATAGAATGCAACGAGGTGCTGGATCTGGAGCCGCGCAATGTGCTGGCTCTGACGAGGCTGGGTTCGGCTTATTACGCCCTCGGGAAAAAAGAAAAAGGGATAGAGGTGTGGAGAGAGGCACTGCAATATGATCCCGGCAATCAGGACATACTGGAATTCATGAAGATCCCGCCGGAGACTTCCATAAAAGAAGTTTATGAGACCAGGCAGAGCGAAGAGTCCGGCGCGCTCTTAAAGATCAAAAAACTTTATCTTCAGGGCGCGGCCGCGGCGAAAAGAGGTGAGGCCGAGAAAGCCAAACTGCTGTTTAAGGAAGCGTCGGAAGTTGCCGGCGGCGGGGATGAAGGGGAAGAATACCGGCGCAAATCAGAAGAGGGCATTAAGGAAGCCCGCCGTAGTATCGATCAGGCGAACGAAAACACGCGAAGGCTTATGAAAGCCCATTATTCGGCGGGTATGTCTTATTATAAGAACGGCAGGTATTCCGAGGCCATTTCCGAATTCAGGAAGCTTCTCTCTATCAAGCCCGGGCATCAGCAAGCGCTTAAAATGATTGACTTATGCAGGCAAAAAATGGGAAAATAGCCGATATGCGCGCTTGTGAGAAAAAAAATGAGAAAAAAACTATCGTTAATAAAATTGAGTATGAAAAAAAGTAGGACGTCCCTCTTTTCTATATTCAATAAGTCACGAAAGTCAACCCCTGGCACCATTTTATTTTTTTTGATATTCGCGTCTTCATTGTTTGCCGATACAGCTGCTATTGAAAATCAGGTTTCGCAGGTTCTGACAAAGGTTTTTAATCTGAGTAATTTTTCCGTTTCCGTCAGAGAAGTCCGCTATACGGAAGTGGTGGATATAGGAAAAGATAAAAGGAATCTTCTGCCCGGCGTGCCGGTTGAAGAAAAACTACAGGACCTTTCCGATAAAAAACTGCTCGAGCGACAGCGTCTCCTGATAACGCTCATCCTTGAAGAAGGTATTGCCACCGAACTTGAAAAAAGGATAGAGGGCGTGGTGAGAGTCTCTCTGAGCCTGAACGATGAGGATTCGCTGAAAATAATAAAAGAAAGTTTTGCCGCTCAAAAACGCGGTGCCGCTACCGCCGACGGTTCCCCGGCCGCCGCTATGAGCGCGGGCGCGGCGATTATCTCATACGTGTCTCAGCCCCAGAACATAGTTCTTCTGACGGTGATATTGATCATATCCGTTTTCCTGTTCGGGCCGCTCAGGTATTTTATGAAATATATGGCGCAATATTTCGCCAACGCCAGGCCCGGCGAGGCAACCGGTGTGAACATGGATGAAACTTCTTCCGTGCGCCAGATGCCGGTTAATCTCCTGAGCGCGACCCCCGAATCAAAGAAGACTGATGAAAGCGAACAGCGGCCTTTCGCTTTCATCAATGATAAAAATATATCCAATCTGGCCTTTTTGCTCAAAGAAGAAAGTTCTGAAAGGATCGCCGAGGCGCTCGGCTTTTTGAAAGAGTCGCTTGTGGAAAAATTCCTGCAATATTTCCCCGAAGAGAAACAATCCGACATAATGAGCTTTCTGGTTTATAAAAAGGAGCTGGATAAAGAGGATATTATTGACATGGAGAACTCAATCCGTGAAAAAATAAATTATGTTTCAGGCGGCCGCGAACAGCTCTTGAGCATGCTTGAAAATTCGTCCCGCCAGGTGCAGGAGCAGTTCCTCCGTCATATTGCCGACGAGGATCCTATAATGGCCTCGGAAATACGAAATAGCGTGTTCCATTTTGAGGATCTCGCCCGCCAGGACACGCAGGTGATACAGACGGTGCTGAGGTTTGTTAACACGAGGAATCTCGCGCAGGCGCTCCAGTTTTCCGAACAGGAGGTGCAGGACAGGATTTTCGCGGTGCTGTCGGAGGGGGCAAGAGAGATCGTCGCCGAAGAACTTGAACTCCTGCCGTCCAACTCCGCCGCCAGCGACAGGGAAAAGAAGAACATTGTCGCTGTTATCAGGCGTCTGAAAGCGGCGGGCACTATAGAACTTATATGACGGAGGTAATATGGATTTAATGACACTGGCGGGGCTGGCGCTGGGCGCCGGAGCTGTCTGGTATGTGCTTTCGACCGGCGGCATTCTGGGGATCCTGTTCAATGCTAACGCCGCGGTGCTGGTTTTCGGCGGCGTTATCGGGGCGACGCTCATCACTTATCCGTGGAGACTGATCAAAAAACTTCCCAGATGCGTTTCTTTTATTTTTTTCACGCCGCGTTTCTTGTCAAATGAAGATATAATAGAGGTGTTTGAGAGTATCGCGAAAAAGGCCAGAAAAGACGGGATAAGCCAGGGGCTCCTGGATGAAATACCTCCCGATAATTTTTTTCAGCGCGCGATAGGCCTGCTCATTGACGGCTTTGAGGCGGATTTCATAAAGGAAACGCTTTTTAACGAGATCTCATATTTTAAAAAACGGCATAATCAGATATCGGATATTTTCAAATCAATGGGGGCTTACGCGCCCATCTTCGGGCTTCTCGGCACGCTCATAGGCGTCGTTCAGGTGCTGCGGAATCTTTCCGATCCGGCGAGCATGGGCGTTTCCATGGCCATAGCCATCACGACGACATTTTACGGTATATTCTCCACGAATTTTTTGTTTCTTCCCACGGCAGGGAAATTATCCGTGCTCACAGATACGGAAGCTCTCACCAAGCAGCTCATAGTGGAAGGCACGATATCTCTTCAAAAAGGCGAAATACCGTCCGTCGTGAGAAAGCGCCTGCAGTCCTTTCTGGCGGATTCAGACAAGGTCTCAAAAAAATAAATGGAACAGATAAACGGCGCCGAAACCGAAACCTGGCGCGAACTGTCACCCGGTAAGGGAATTGAGGCTGACTCGGAAATGCCGGTTGAGGAATCTCCCGTCTGGCTGACGATCTATTCCGACCTGATGACAAATCTTATGCTTTTTTTCCTTATGCTTTACGGTATAACGCGCATGAGCGTTGACTCCAAAATCACAATACTGGATTCCATAGCTTCGCATTTTGACAACGCGGTGAAACGGGAAGCGCTGCTGGAATCTTTTGAGAAAACGGCCTCGGATATAAAAGAAACGGCCGTCGAGGCACTCGGCAATCCGGTGGTTTCAAAGGTGATAATAGAGCCGTCGGGTTACAGGATAATACTTAAAGCGCCGGTTATGTTTGATTCCGCCGACGCGTCGATTAAAAATGCGTCAATGAAGGATTTGAAAGAACTCGCGTCTTTTATAAAAACAATACCCAATGTCATTGAAATCGCGGGGCATACCGACGATATACCAGTTGAAGGCACTAAATGGAAATCAAACTGGGAGCTTTCTCTTTCCCGCGCGGAAAGCGTCAGGCGATTTCTGACGGGATGCGGTATCACAGCGAAAAGATTGTGCATTTCCGGATACGGTTCCACCCGGCCACTGTACCCCAATGACAGTTTTGAAAACAGGCTGGGCAACCGGCGCATAGAGATAATCGTTATGGAAACGGGCAGATGAAGATCAGGATAAAGATAGTGCTCTTATCGGTCATTCCGATGGCGGCGGTGCTGGCGACGATATTTTTTCCCGCGGGGAATCTGATCAAAAACAGCGAGGAAGAGCTTGCGCGTGCGCGTTTTGAGAAGACCCGGAAAAATATGGAGTTGTCTTTCAATGAGCATATAGCGATAATACGCCCGCCGCTCAGGGAAACTTTTATATCGCTGATACTCAATCTTCACGAATGGGGGCAGCTCAACACTTTTTTCGTCAGGTTCGCGTCTCTCTATCCGCAGCTGGAAAGGATCGCTCTCCATTCCTCCGGACGCCGTCTTGCCGAAATGTCAAGATGGCCAGAGGGCAGTTTCGGGAAGGCCCAGATTGATCCTGAAACGTCGCTGAGCAATATTTTCTGGCTTGCCGGCAAACCCTATGTCGAATTCGCTCTTCCTTCCGATAATGACCGCGAGGTGCGGGGAACAATAGCGCTTGCTCCTTTCATAGAAGAGGCGGAGAAAATGACTTTAACGCCTGGCGGTTCGGTTAAAGTTTACTCCACTCCGCCGGGATCCGCTCCGTCGGGTGATACCAAAGCGGGCTGTACAGAAAAACGGTATCCTCTTCTGGAAGGGCGGTGGACATTGTGCCTTATGGAAGAAGAGTCCCATGGCTTTTATAAAGGCTTTCGCAACGGATTTGTTATATTCTCGCTGGTAGCGCTCGCTTTCACTTTTTCGCTGGCGATGTCTTTCGCCAACAATCTGACATCACGCCTTGAGGCGTTGGCCTCCGGAAGCATAGCGCAGGGAGAGGGTTTTGACGAGATCTCGGCTCTCGAGGAGAAATTGAGTGGATTTTACGATATAAAAAGCAAACTCAAAAAACAGATCAGTTCGCAGGAATCCGCCGGGATACTCGGGCATCATGTCGCGATGATAGGGCATGAGTTCAGGAATCCCATCGCCGCGATAAAAAACGCGCAGTATTTTATAGACTCGCAGCTGCCCCCGGCGTTAAAGAAGAGCAAAATAGGCAGGCACCTGGATATCATAAAAAACGAGATAAAGCAGATATCGTTTATGATAGAGGATCTTCTCAGTCTTTCAAGATTAAAACCGCCGGTTTTCGCGCTTTGTGATATAGGCGGGATTCTGGGCGAATGCGTTGAGATGTTCAAGCAGGAATACAAACTCATTGATTTTGAACTGGCTGTGAAAAAAAATCTCCGGGCTCAGGCCGACGCGTCGGAAATAAGGCAGGTCTTCGCCAACATTATCAAAAATGCCTGCGAGGCCATAACTCCTCCCGGAGAAATCAAAATATCGGCTTCTGTCGATAAGAATTCCATCAGGATCAGATTCGCCGATAGCGGATGCGGAATCCCGGCCGATAAGATAAAAGAGATATGGGAACCTTTTATTTCCACAAAAAGTTCCGGTATGGGATTCGGCCTGGCGACGGTCAAAAAGATAGTGGAAGAAAGGCATAAAGGGACGATCTCGCTCACAAGCAGGGAGGGGGAGGGCACGAAAATGACGGTGTACCTGCCCTGCGAGCAGCAACAGTTATGAAAAAAAGAATTCTTGTGGTCGATGACGATTTCAGCGTCAGAGAGACACTCGCCGATATCCTGCGCAGCCGCGATTATGAGGTCGTGGAAGCCTCATCCGGCGCCGAGGCCGTGGTGAATGCCTCGGCCGGAAAATATGATTGCGTTATAATAGACCTGCGATTGCCCGATACCACGGGGCTTGAAGTCATTGAAAAAATATCCGGCGATGTGCCGAAAAACAAAATAATAGTCATCACCGGTTACGCGTCTTCCGATATGCTGGCGAAAACTCTTGAGGAGGCCGAGTTTTTTCTTTTGCTCAAGCCCGTTGACACGGAGCAGATGCTTTCAGTCGTTACAAAAATTATCGCGCAATGAACGACGAATCCGCCTGGATTGTCCCTTACGGAAACCTCATGACCATCCTTATGATATTTTTTCTGCTGCTCTACGCTTACACATATCTGACGGGCCAGGTGCGCTATGAAAAAGTCGTCGCATCACTCACCGAGGGCTTCGGCCGTTCCGCTCCGATAAAGGAGGTGGAGCTGGCGGAATATCTTGAGAATTATTTTTCCACAAGGGAAGAATATCTCAAAAACATGGACATGGCTTCGGACAGGATAACGCTGATGTTCAATCTTCCCGTTTTTTTTGAGAAAGACAGCATAGAGATCAAAGAATCGGCTTTAGCCGTATTGGATGACATATTCAGGATAATGCATGATCTGCCCAATGAGATAGTGATCTCCGGTTTCGCGGGCCTGGATTCCCGCCGGGATAAGATGCCGGTCGCTGCCGGGCGGGCGCTCAACATCGGACAGTTTTTTATAAAAAAAGGCATTGACCCCCAGCGGCTTATACTGAAGGGGTGGGGCGAGGCTCCGTCCGGGTCGGAAGCGCTGGAAGACAGGGTCGAGATCAGCATAATGCGGGAGGTGTCGCCGCCCGATATACCCGTCAGCGAGAAGCTGATAAAGATGAAAGAAAATTATTTTTACGGCGATTATTATTATAAAAAGGGAGAGTTGAAAAAAGCCGAAATTTTCTTCGGCTATATCCTGGATCTTGACCCGAGCCACTGGAAGGCCCGCCGTATGATCAAAAGGATACAGAGAGAAAGGGCACTGTCTAAAAGCCCCGTAACAGCCGGATAAAAAAAACAAAAGAATCTTTTACAGGGTTTACTCTTGAATCAGGGGAGTTTCTCCATTTTACCGGCATTTCCCTGACGCTGAAACCGAGTTTTTCGGCGAGCACCAGCGTTTCAACATCAAAGGCGAAACCGTCGGTTTTAAGGCGGGAGAATATTGCCCGGGCGGCTTTCCTCTTGTAGAGCTTAAAACCGCACTGGGTGTCTTTGTATCCTTTAACCGCCAGAAAATGCACCATTATCCGGCAGAAAGCTCCTATCGCACGGCGGAAAAAGGATTGGGGAGGGTCGAGGACGCTCCCCGGCAGGCTCCTGGAAGCGATGACGATATCGCTGCCTTTTTCGCATTCCCTCAGGAAATTATCCAGTTCACTTATGTCGGTGGAGAAATCGGCGTCGGTAAAAAGAACATAATCTCCGGAGGATTCAAGGATGCCTTTGCGCACAGCCGCTCCCTTTCCGAGATTCCGGCCGAGTTTTATCACGGTCAGCCTGAATGCTGCGGAGACCGCGGTTTTTTCAGCGTTTTCGGCGGTCATGTCCGCACTGCCGTCGTCAACAACTATGATCTCGCCGGATAGGTTTTTTTTAGCCAGATAAGCATCAGTCAGCCGCACCGCCCGGACGATATTCTTTTCCTCATTGAGGCAGGGTATCACCACCGAAAGCTTGATGTTGTTTTCCATTAAGCGATTATAGCAAAAATGCCCGGCGCATAAAACACAACTTTGGCGTCAGCAGGGTAATCCCCGAAGAGATGTTTTAGCCCGCTAAATAGAAGGATTCAGGTTTTGGCGAAGGTGAGGGCGATAACTCGTTCTGCGCCGCCCTTAAGCAGCGCGGCCGCGCATTCGTTGACGGTGGCGCCTGTTGTGGCGACATCATCTATGAGAATAATATTCGCCGGAAGTTTGCCCCGCACGGCAAAAGCGCCTTTTACATTTTTTATTCTCTCGTCGGGGTGCAGGCCCCGCTGGGAGGGGGTGTTGCGAACACGCCGCAGCTTTGAAGCGGAAAAGGGCAGCTTCAGAATTTTAGAAACGCTTTTCGCTATGAGTGATGCCTGGTTGTAGCCCCTTTCGTTTTTTCTGGTTCTGTGCAGGGGGACGGGAATTATGACATCAGGCAGGAAGCTCCCGCCGTGTTTTATGAGGCTGTCCGTCATCACGCGCGCGGCTGTCCGGGCGCATGAGCGGCCGTTGCGGAATTTCATTTCCTTTATCAGCTTTTTTGCCGCGCCCCTGTAGAGCGCGGAGCTTATCAGCGCGCAGTTGCCGTATTCCACGGGAGGCAGCTCGTGGGAGCTTATTTCGTCCAGGCATCGGCGGCAAACGGGTTCGCGTGCGCTGAGGGGAAGGAATTCTCCGCATCCCGGGCAGCGAGGCGGGAAAATAAAATTTATCAGTTGCCGGAACATCAGAAAATTATTTCAAGTTTTGTACTGATGTTGACCGCCATGTAATTGTTTTCACGGCGTTTTATGTAATCGGCATAGGACAGCCCGCCTCCCAGACTCCAGCGGAAATTGGAAGACATGTCGAAATCCATGGAAAAATTACTCGCGTAGAGCTGATAATTTGTGCTTGTGACATTCAGGCTGCTGCGTTTCATCGTGCCGGAAAAATCAATATTGTATCTGACATTCTGGTCTATCTCCATTTTTTTCGCGCTGAAAGGTATCTGAAAGCTCCTTCTCATTTTCATGGTGTCCGAATGGAGTTTCGCGTTCACGGTGTGCGAACGATCGTCCTTGGACATAACTCCTCCGGCGGAATAGCCGACGTTGTTGGCGCCGGTGTAAGTGAAGTTGGAATGCCATTTTTTCCACAGGTCAAAATTAACGCTGGCGTTCCATGATTTGTCCGTGCTTTGAGCGGACACGGCGTTCTGCTGGATGTCCTTGTTTTCCGTCTCGCTTATTTTGAAGCCGGTGCCGACGGTGAATTTCTGCCATTTGAAATTGAGCGTCAGCCCCTGTCTGGCGGTCGCGGCGAGAGAAAGATTTTTCTGCTCGGTTTCGGAATTGTATATTTCTATGAGCGTGTTCATCGCGGAAAAATTTTTCCCGAAGATCGGTATTTTTTCAAGTGAGGATATCCTTATGCGCGCGTCGGGAAATGTGAGGGTGAGGGATTCCGAAGGTGTGCCGGTCAGCTCCGTCCGCGCGAGATTGGATGTGTAATTCAGCTGTATGTCGGTGGTGCCGATCGGCGTCCAGGCGCCGGCAAGATCCAGGAAAGCAAAAGGTTTGTATGATGTGGACAGCGTATCGGACCGGGAAGTGGAGTAGGAATAAAGTTCGGCCTCGGGATTATTCTGGTCAAAGGTCAGTCCGGTGTAAACGAAGCCGCTGTCGCGGAGAAAAAGTTTGTTCAGCGCGTTGAAATCCTTGTCCACATTTTTGTAGACGTCCGCGTCCGTCACCTTCAGATTGTAGTTGAAAGTGAGGCTGTTGGTGGGGCCGAAATTTATCAGGCTCCCCATGCTGAGAGGTATGCCGAATCCGGCGGAACTTGTTCTGTTGATGTCTTTTAATGTGAGACCGATGCTTTTCCATGCTTCGGTGCTCGCGGGCATGGCATAATTTTCGGTAACGGCCGCGCTGTAATTGAAGCTGGTGTTGAGCCATTTGAAGGGCCTGAGGTTTCCGCCCACGCCCGCGGCGACATTCTGGCTGTTGAGAAGGCGCGCCATGCTGTCTTCTTCGATCTTTTTCCCGGAAGTGTTTCTCGTCAGTTTGTAATTACTGTTGAAATTAAACGCTTTAATCGGATAAAACTGCGCGTCACCGTAAAAGGTTTCGGTCTCGTTTTCCGTGTCCACATTGCTGATCTGCCTGTTGTATTCCACAGCCGACACCGAACGGGTATAGTCAGCCGTGATGTTTTTCGGGAGTATGATGAGATTGGGCAGGGTGTAGGTCATACGCCCGTGAACGGTGTCAGCGGTGTCCGTTTTCCCGGCCAGTGAGTTTGATGTGACGGAGTGACTGTAGTCGCCTGAAAACTGAGGCAGGCGCTTTATGTTCAGGGCGCCTTTTATGGAATAAAGATTTTTCTCGATCCGGCCTTCATCCCATATGCTGAGATACTGCGCCATGGGCGCGTCGGAGAGGTTGACTTTCTCCCGCGGAGTGGTGACGACGGATCTTTCAATATGCCCGGAAAGAGGCATCCACCTGATGCGGTTGAGGCTGAGGTCGCCGGTTTTGAACTCCTGGTCGCTGGAACTTTCAAATGTCATGCTCTTGAAATTGGAATCTATTTCCTTGTGTGTAGCTCCGACGGTAAACCAGCCGGGGAGCTCCACGGAACCCTGCGCTTTTTTCGCGCTGCCTGTTTCTTTCCTGACGCCGTCCACGTAAAAATCATTGATCCACAATTCACCCGATGAGGCGCTGCCGCCGCTCCTGACGCCGGCGAATATCCTGGTGATGTTGTTTATGTTAACGCTGCCTGTCCGGGACTGGAAGCCGTCGGGTATGGAATCGTAGTCCGCATCCAGGAGGGACAGGCTGAAATGCTTCCATCCCGTAAAATCATCGGTAAAGGAATACTCGTAATAATTGGTTATGTCGTTGCCTATCCTGATAAAAGCGCTGTTTCCGGAATTTTCCCCGTAAACGAAAAAGTTCAGTCTTTTGTATATGGATAGGTCCATGCGGGAATAGGACGCGTATGTATAAGCTGTGGCGTTGGGCGAAAGGCTGTAATTTATCCGCAGGGCCTGTTCCCGTATCTCAACATCGCTGTTGTCGTAAAGATCGTTGTAATAAGGGGTGTACAGGAGCGATTTCCCGGCGTATTCAGGATCTGTTTCGTTGTTTATCGCGGATACGTCAAAAATATCCCCGTCGGCGTCTATGTCTATTGCTATGCCGCCGCGGATAAGCGCGGGCTTTTGCCATCTGTTGCCCACGAGGCCGACACCGGCTATTTTTATCTCACCCGCGGAGGCGCCTCCCGCCGCCCTGCCGAGTGTCACGGAGAGCTGTTTCACCGACCGCCACGAGTCTTTGTTGGTCGCGGTAATGGGCAGTTCGTATTTGAATTTCTGCCATCCCGACCATGAGACTGTCACGGCGGTTGAATAAATGATGTTTTCATCCGTTGACAGCTCGCCGTCGCCGTCGAGGTCTTCCGTGTTAAGCCGGCCGTTGTCTTTTCCCCAGACAAACCATGTGTTGGCGCTTCCGGGGAGATTGAATTTAACTCCGGTGTCCTCGCCGTCGTTCAAAAAGTGATCGTTGTTTGGGTCTTCATTGTCAAGGACGCCGTCGGCATCGGCGTCCTCGTTAAAACGGCCGAGTTCTATTGTGACGGTTTCGTTTTTCCCGCTGCCCCATATATATCCCTCTATATATTTTTTCAGGCTGTAATCCGCCCCCTCGCTTGATATGGCATACACGAGCGCTGTCTGGCCCCCGGCGGGCATGAGCGAATAATTCAGGGCGAGCGCGCTGGTTTCATCTTCGCTGTTGTAATAAACGGGATTGAGTTCCCGCATGTTTATTCCGTCGATCTCATTCCACACGAGCATTCCGCGTTTGTAGGGATCCTGTATGGCGGCGGGTTTCCATTGTTCCTCATAGGTGGATACGGTATCTTCCTGTTTAATGTTCTCCATGTTTTCAACGATAGCTTTCCCGGCTTTGTTGGGGTCGTTTTCACTCCTTGCCGCCTCCCCTGAGATATTCACCCTGAAAGGAAAATGTCTTTTCGGGTTCAACGACAGCCTGGTGTTCACGTCAAACAGGAGCGTGGAGGGAGATGTCTGGTAGATGCTGGGGATATCTCCCGCCGACGGGGCGAAATTATACAGTATTGTGCCGCCGGCGAAAAAATTAGCGCTGGGTTTGTATTCGATCCTTGTCCCCGCGAGGGTTTGTTCCTGTCCGCCGACAAAGGGATAATATTCATAGGATGCTTCAATAGACGAATCGTCTTTTATATCTTCTGTGTTGAGGAAGGTGATCCATCCTGAGTAGTAATCCAGCATATAGTCCCTGTCTTTGTCCAGGATTTTCCCGTCCATGGAGATCCTTTCGGAATCTTTGACGATACTGGGCCGCAGAAGGTAGGTGTTGAGCTTCACGCGGTATTCCGCGTAAACGGCGAAATGAAGCCTCTCGCCGTGACGGGAAGGGTCGTAGATGTCGCTGTAGTCGTAGCCCAGCTCGGCGCCGATGTCCTCAAAAGGCCTCTCCCGCGAGAATTCAATTATACCGAGGTCATAATCCACGGTGAAAGACGCGGATGAAAAATCCACATAACGGGTGCCGCCCGCGGCGGTTTCGCTGTTGGAATTGTCCAGTATTTTTATGACGAATTTCTCTCCGAGCGAGTCGCGTATTATGTTGGTCGCTCCGAGGGAATAGCGGTTCTTTATCTCATAATGATCTTCAGCGGGCGAGGAGCGTCCGGCCCGGCCGCCGTCGTCTTTGATCACCGTTTTGTATCCCCCCGCATTGTATGAGGAAAATTGGTTTCCGTCGGTGTCCGTCCAGTCGCAGGCGATAACGGCGTCTTTTGATACGGATTTATAGAATGTGACAATACCGCGTGAATGGTCCACAATGTAATCTATGCCGGGTTTGAGGAGGTCAAAATTCCCCGTGAAGGTCTGCGTGGACCACATGACCGTCATGGGCTGTGTTATCCCGACGAGGTTGTTTTCTCCTATCCTGTCATCCAGCCAGATCTTTACGGAGCCTCTGGTCAGCGGCAGAGAGGCCGTTGAATTATAGATCTCGTAGTATTTCCGGCTCATATAAGAGGCGTCATTGATTATGGGTTTTCTGAATTCCGTTGACCCTGTGAAGCGTTTTATCTCGTTCAGCCCTTTCGTCTGGGATCCGACAAAATAAAGCGATAAACTTTTGTATTTCGCCGAACCCATAAAACCGAACAGGTTTTTGTCCAGTCCGGCTTTTCCCGAATAGCCGACGAATTCCGTTCCGGGCAGTGACAGGGTGATGTCTCCGAATTCCACCTTCTGGACGATCTCATCGGGGTCGCCGGTATATTTGATCTGGATGTTGCGCCTGTTGAGGTCGCCCTGGTTGTCATCGTAGTTTATATCCACGTTTATTTTCCGCCCGACTTTTCCTTTTATCTTGATCTGCAGCTGCTGGTCCATGCTCATGTCAAAGCCGTCAGTTCCGCCGGCGCTGACGGTTCTTTTGGATGCGTCCTTTTCCTTGTAAAACACTTTTCCGAATTTCATTGAGATGGATTTTCGGCCCGCCACGGCGAGTTCTCCGCCGCTTTCCGCCGGCAGGTCTATATCAAATGACGCTTTGGGGAGGATGGCCCCCGCGGGTTCAGCCGCCTTGTCTTTTTCCGGAGCCGTTTCTTCAGCTATTTTTTCAAAGCTTTTTTCCTCAAAGTCATATTCCTCTTTCTGACGCCTTATTTCCTGCCAGAGCTCATGATTAAAAGGCAGTTCCTCGGCCCGGGCGGCATTAAAGGGGAGTGTCAGGCACAGCGCGGCTGCGCAGAAGAGCGGCGAAAATTTCAAAACATGCCTGTTCATAGAATTACATTTATGCTCCATAATACAATTTTAGTAGGAAATCAGCGGGATTTCAACAAATTCTGAGTATTATAATAAAAAAAGCCCCTTTATGCGAGGGGGTCAGACCTGACCCCAAGCTATTGACAAAGACAGCTTCATAAAGATACAATTCAAAGGTGTGAAAGCTATTAAAATAAGCGGAAGCGCGGGATTTTTGTCCGCGGCGGGCAGGCCCGGCGGTTGGCTGGTTTCGGAAGACGGCCAGGGCGAGAGTGAATACATATTGATGATTTTCTGCATGACCGTGGCGGTGTTTGGTTTGAAGATGTTTAATTTCGTTTTGAATAAGGCGTATTTAGACGCCATGAACAGTATAAGAAAATGGTGAGAAATATTAATTTTTCCGCGCGTAAGTCCCGGTTCCGGCTGTTTTTTTCCGGCAGCGGTGGTCAGGCAATGACTGAGTATATTTTAATGATGTTTCTCGTCGTTCTTTCCGCCGCGCAGGTGCTGCGGGCCTTCGGTTTGTGTCTGGATATAGCGCTTATACAGTCGGCGAGAAAGCTCGGCGGTTTTGGAGGCACGATAAAATGAAAAAATCGGTTTTTGTCCGGAAATTGAGAAGCGGCCGCGCGGCGGGTATGACAGAATACATCCTCATTGTTTTTTTGATAGCGCTTCTCGGATATCTTGCCGTGCAGCAATACGGCAAAACGGTTTGCGGCAGGTTTTTGGGCGCGGGCAATAAAGTTGAATCCGCGTGGGGTGACTGAAAGATTGTAAATTGTTGAAAGGGTATCCGGCATTCATAAAAATAATGCGCGGATCCACAGGAGGTTGTTATGAATTTTTTGAGAGATGAAAGAGGGCAGGGCATGACAGAGTACATTCTTTTGGTTTTCCTTATCGCCCTTCTGGCCTACGCGATGGTTCAGGTCTTCGGCAACACCGTTAAGAACGCGTTCAACTCCGGCGCATCAAAACTGAGAAACGCCGCGAGATAACAATTAACTGATGCAAGCCCTTAAAGGGCGGGGTACGCAAGGCCGCGGTCTGTCGCGTTTTCTGCGGACATTGGCTGGCGATGAAAGCGGTCAGGGCATGACCGAGTATATCCTGCTCATTTTTCTTATTGCTCTTGCGTGCATATGGGGTATAAGAATGTACGGCGGCAAGATCAAGAAGGGTTACAGCAGGGGCGCCGAGACATTGGGAAATATCGCGAGGTAAAGCGCCCGTGGAAAAATCCTTCGCCGCCGCCCCCGTCGCCCGGCTCCGTTCGGGGCAGGCGATGACGGAATATGTCATGGCTCTTTTTCTCTGCGCCATGTTTGCCGTCGGCACCTTCAAAACTTATCAGTACGCCATGCGCGTGCATTACAACAGGGTGGCCAAGGCCCGCACGGGTTCCACCGGTATGAGGCCGTGAAAAACAAATCAAAAAAAGGCCAGTCCCTCGTCGAGGTTATTATGGTATTCCCCATACTTGTGACGCTGCTGTTCGGAATAATGCAGCTGGCCATGATAGCCGAAACGATGTTTGTCCTTAACGACGCCGCTAATTCCGCCGCGCGCGCGGCTTCCGTCGGAAGGTCCGCGAATCTCGCCGCCGCCTATGTCGTGCAGAAAACCATCGGCCTGACCAGTTACGGTTATTTCGGGGGCGTCACAACGAACAACAGCACCGTCAATTCCCGCCGTCCGGTGGGAATTCCCGGCACGATAGCTTCCTCCAGCCAGAGGAGAATCAAAATAGTGGAATGCACTGTGAGATATTTTTTCAAACCCATGTTCATGACAACGGCCGTAATACCTCTGTCCGCCTCGGCGCGGGCCATGGTGCATGAGCTTCCGGAGGGCGTTGAATGAAAAAAGAAAGCGGACAGGCCATAGTTCTTACGGCGCTGACGATGCTGGTGATGTGCCTCTTCACATTCATGGTCATAAACACCGGCGTTGTGTTTTACCGCAGGATACAGATGCAGAACGCCGCCGACTGCGCGGCTCTGAGCTCCACGAGAATTCTGGCCCGTTCGCTGAATGTGGTTGCAAACACAAATAACGTCATAGGCATAGAGCAGGTTCCCTGCGTCGGAGGTTTTTTGCCGATGCTATTTGGTACGCTCTCGCCTATGATGATGAAGAATATGAAAAGCGCGTATGAGTCGCTCCGCTCGATTGAAACAGCCTGGGTGAGAGCGGGCGCCGGACAGGCGGCGGCGATGGGATATCATGTGGCGAAACTGAACGGCGCCAAGGCGGGAATACCGACGGGTTCTTTTTCTCTCAAACTCAAAGGGCGGAAAATAAAAGTTCTGTTCTGGAAATGCATCAAAATTCCCACTCCATGGGGGACGATAGAGATACCCATACCTCAGGGAACAAAGACCTATAACCCCGCTTATTACAGACGGTCGTGGGCGACAGATGAGCAGAAAGCCCAGCCGACGCACAAAATAAAATGGCGCGTGTATAAGGACGCCTACCAGCCGTTTGCGGGTTCTCTCTTCGGCAATTTGTCAGCGGCAAAACCGACATGGGCTTCGGCTCAGGCAAAAGTCTTTTACGACTGTAGAAAAAATTACGGGCTTCATTACGGCGGATTTCCGCGTTCACGGAACGCCTCACTGATGGAAAAAATATTTATTCCACAGCCGATATCCGCCTTGAATCCCGCCCAGTTCAACGCATATCTCATACCCTACGGGGTGAGCTATCTGCACTGATGAAAAAGAATTTGAAATCACCTCGTGCTGGCCAGGCGATGGCGGAGATGGTGATATGCCTCATTGTCCTGCCTCTTTTCATAACAGCCATCGTCCGCTTCGGCCAGACTTTGATAATCCAGCAACGGCTTCTTATGGCGGCGAAACACGGCGCGATTCTCAGATCCACCAATCTGGTGGCTGACACTTATGTAAGAGGCGAGGTATTACACTTCCTCGACAGGGGTACACCCAAACTGGAAAGAAGCAGGATAACAATATCTCTGGCGAAAACGAGCTATTTCGGAAACCCCATATCCCATGTCACCGTGGGTTATAGAATAAGGGTGCCGAAATTCAGTAAAAGTTTTTTTCAGCCGTTTTCCACCGAAGAGATCACGCTCAGGGAAGAGGCCTACTGCGCTGATTTCAGGCGTTTGTCAGGAACGCCATATCTGCCCGATATTTAAATCCCCTGCCGTTTTTTTCTTTTATAGATCACAGAAATTTCGTCAGACCGCAGTAATTTCCAGTCCTCTGAATTGCCGAGGTAAAAGGATAAAGGGGCATTTTTTTCCCAGAGAATAAAATCAAAATTGTTTTTTTCAAGAAATTCGCGTGGATCTTTCATAAGTTCGGTTGACTGAAAAAAATCCTCAAGGAATCCGCCGGGGTAGAAATCGGCTCTGCCGTCTATGAAAACTTTTATGCCGCTGTATATAAGATAGCCGCCCCAGTGATAGGGATGCAGAAGGCGCGACGGTTTGAGCGTGACGATCTCTTCGGCGGCTTTTCCCGGCAGTTCGTTATCCTGAAGATATCCGCCGCGAAAATTTTTATTAAATGTCATGACAATCAGTACAGCCGCCAGGGCGACGAGGAAATAATTCAAGGCGCCTAATGGTTTTGATTTTATAACACCCTGCGAAGTTTTATCGGAAACCCGCTTCAAAAACGCCTCCAGCCAAAGCGCCATGTGCCTGGAGGCGGCGGGGGATGTCACGATTATGAAAAGGGGTATGTTCCTCGCGGAGTAAAGCGCGCCCGCCAGAAATGAAAAATAAAGAAACATATCCCGCGCCGCCGGTTTTTCCGGCGAGAAAATAAAAGAGAGCAGCGTTGCCGCGGCAAAAATGATAAGAGCTTTTCCGTGGATGGAGTGAAAGTCGGGGCTCATCCATTCCATTATGTAGCTCATGTGCGTGTGCGTGGAGCCGTAAAGATATTTGAAGGGATGGAGCGCTGCCCTTATGCCGTAGGGATTGAGCAGGAGCGCCGCCGCGGCTATGAGAGCTACATAGCCGAGAGAGGATACTTTCCGCAGGCGTATTGTCTCTTCCGAGGCGAAAACGGCCAGCACGACGGCGCCGATGATGAACATCCCGTGCAGGTTGATCCATAAGACAAAAAGAAAAGGTACGGCGCGGATGTGGCGGGATTTCCCCCCGTACAAGATCAGGATCAGCGCGGCCAGCAGAAAAAAAGAAAATATCCATGGCCTCGCCGAATAAGTCAGGGATGATGCCGCCGCGCCCAGGGCGCTGACAAAAACAGAGATCTCAAAGGATGAACTCAGTTTCAGGCAGGTGAGAAAAACCATAAAAAAAGCGCCTGTTATAAAGGCCGCTTTAAGCAGTATGATGCCGGCGAAACCAGCGGTTTTGAAAACAGCGTGAAATATGAGCTGCGACAGCCATTCGTGATCCAGCCACTTTCCGCCCCCGTGTGTCCATGAATAAGTGTCCTGAGCCGGCGCTCCGGAAGCGGCGATTATTTCTCCCGTTTTCAGATGCCAGAAGAAATCGGGGTCGGATATTTTCGTGAGATTGAGGATAAAAACGATGCTCAGAAGAAACACGATCAAAACAGTTCTGATATTAAATTTCCCACGCATATCCGCAATGATAATTTAATTGAAGTTTCTTTGCAATGCCGAACGCTTTAACTAAGTATTAAAAGGCACCTCTTGCATATTGATATAAGTCCGCTCATATTATACAATCAAGAACGCGTTCTGAAAGACGAAGGGGAGGGGGCAATATGCAAAATAGGAAAGTTATTCTGATAGCCGCTGTTTTCGGGCTTATGGCTGTTCTGCTGGTTCAGACTTTTCTGAGCAGTGTGGAGAAAAAATACAAGGTCGGCTCCGAGCCGGTAAATGTTCTTGTCGCCAAGGGCTATATTTCCGAGGGCACGCTCATCACAGAATACATGGTGGATATAAAAAGAATACCGCGCAACTTCGTTCAGCCCGGCGCTGTCACTTCGGTCAAACAGCTCATGAACGAACAGGGGATGTATGTCAACGCGACGCTCGTTCCGATACTTGAGGGTGAGCAGGTGACCTCGACCAAACTTGTGCAGCCGGGCAAGGAAACGGGCATGTCCATCGTTATACCTGAAGGATACAGGGCTGTTTCGGTGGCGGTCAACGATATAACGGGCGTGGCGCGGCTCATCAAACCCGGGGACAGGGTTGATGTTATAGGCACATCCGAATTCACGGTGAAACACCGTCCAATAGTCAGGTCTTTTACCGCGTTTCAGAATGTCCTCGTCCTCGCCTATAATCAGAACATCATGGGCACTGTTATAGCGCCCGAGAAGAAAGAGGGCCAGGGTATGGGCGAGATGCCGCAGGAAGATCAGCAGGAAAAGATCCCGACGGTGACGCTCGCTCTCACACCCGACCAGGCGCAGAAAATAACGCATCTGGCCAAGATCGGCGAAATACAGTTGTCACTGCGCCCGATAGGCGAGAAGGCCACGCCGGGTCTTTCTGTGATAGACACGGACGATCTGCTGAGAAACTGATGGGCCAAGGGCGGGTTATAACCATTGTCGGCGCCAAAGGGGGCGTTGGCCAGACGACATTCGCGTGCAATATCGCGCTCGCCCTCCACAACCTCGGAAAGAAAACGGTTCTTCTTGATTTTAACGCCGGACTTCTCGGCGAACTGGCGCTGCTCCTTCAGATGCACACGGATAAAACGCTCATCCAGATCCTGCCTGTTTTAAGTCAGCTGAACGCCGATATGATGCAGGGCTTTGTCTCAAAGCACTCGAGCGGTCTGGATTTTTTGAGCTGCGCGGCCGAGAAAAAAGAAACGATCCAGATCCGGCCATCCCACATATCCAAGATACTGGATTCCTTTCACAATTCCTATGATTTCGTTGTTGTGAATCTCGGCCGGGGTTTTACTGATGTGCAGATAGCCGCGTATGATTCGAGCGACCTCGTTTTTCTTCTTTTCACGCCGGAGCTCCTTTCTCTTTTTCACGCGAAAAAGATCATCAGCGGTTTCATAGAAAATCATTTTCCCCCCCAGATGGTCAAACCCTTGCTCAACAAGAGCGGACTCAAGAGTGCCCTGTCCGAGGCGCAGATCAGGGATTATCTGAAACAGGATATTTTCTGGGATCTGCCTTTTGAATCCGAAACGCTTTTTGAATCCATCAATAAGGGCGTGCCGGCCGTCGTGAATTCGCCCAAATCCCTTTTCAGTAGAAAAATCGTACAGCTCGCCCAGAACCTCAGCTTCGCGGAGGATGAGGAGGAGAAAGGGAGGGGCATCTTCGCGGGACTCCGCCAGATGCTCTCAAACGCCCGCCGGGATTATTCCCGCGCGGAAGCGGAAGCGGAGGACGCGCGTCCCGCCGTCATACCCGGCGCTGAAAATGTCTATGAGAAACTTAAGGAAAACATATACCGTAAACTGGTGGAAAGGATCAAGGAAAAGCAGATAGATGTCGCCGCGATCAAAACGAAACACCAGGAGGAAAAAGCCAGAAGCGACATTGAGAAAGAAATAGAAGCCATACTCGCCAGCGAGGGTAAGGGCCTTTCCGAAAGAGTGGACAGGATACGCCTGTCCAAGGAGATAATGGACAGGGCGCTGGGGCTGGGGCCCATTGAGGATCTGCTGAAAGACCCTTCCATCACCGAGGTGATGGTCAACGGCATGGATAGGATATATGTGGAAAGAAAGGGCAAGATATCTCTCACGAACAAGCGTTTTTCGTCGCATGACGAGCTCATGAATATTATTCAGCGCATTGTTGTGCCTCTGGGCCGGCGTATTGACGAGGCCTCTCCCATGGTGGACGCGCGCCTGGCCGACGGCAGCCGCGTAAATGTTATCATCCCGCCGCTTTCTCTGGTGGGCCCGACGATCACGATAAGGAAGTTTGAAAAGGAGAGTTTTACTTTTTCAAATCTCATTCACATGGGGGCCATCACCGCGGAGATCGTGGAGTTTTTGCGGGTGTGCGTGCTGCTCCGAAAAAACATAATAATATCCGGCGGGACCGGCACCGGAAAAACCACCATACTCAATATTGTTTCCGGTTTCATACCCAAAACGGAAAGGATCGTCACGATAGAGGACGCGGCGGAATTGCGTCTGCCGCAGGATCATGTCGTTTCTCTGGAGTCCCGCCCGCCTAACATAGAGGGGAAAGGCGCTGTCGAGATCAGGAATCTGGTTATCAATTCGCTCAGAATGCGGCCTGACAGGATAGTGATAGGGGAGTGCCGCGGCGGCGAGGCGCTGGATATGCTCCAGGCGATGAACACCGGCCACGACGGTTCACTGACCACCATACACTCTAACAACCCGAGGGATTGTCTTTCAAGGCTGGAAACGCTTGTGCTTATGTCGGGGATGGATCTCCCCGTGACGGCCATTCGTGAGCAGATCGTAGCCGCGGTGAACATCGTCGTGCAGCTGAGCAGATTCTCCGACGGCTCAAGGAAAGTCACTCACATCTGCGAGGTGACGGGCAAAGAGCAGAACAGCATAGTGATGAGCACTCTCTTTAAATTCACCCAGACGGGCATAGGCGAGAAGGGCAGGGTGGAAGGCCGCTTCTCCCCGACGGGAGTGATGCCCACATTCATAAATGAGATAAAATCAAAGGGGATTGCCCTTGACCTGGGCATATTTAAAGAAGGGGGGGCTGAAAATGCGTAAACACTTTTTTTTCCTGATTTTGACCGGGGCGGTTTTTGCCGTTTCCGGATGCGGCGATCAGAAGATCGTTTTTAACGGAGAAATACACAGAGGCGAAATAACTTATCAGTATCAGATAGCGGGAGACACGAATACGGAAGTCGTGGAAGTGCTCGTTGATTATGGCGGATGGGAGGGCGCCTGCGTCAAGGAAATAAGCCACCCCGAAGTCGCCTACGCCTCTAATGTCAGTGGTAAACAAGGCCAATACCGGCTTGAGATAAAGGTGCCGCGAAAACTCGGTTTTCCGAGCGCCGACACCTACACTCTTCAGGCCTGGGCGCCGTCGGGGGCGTTGCCGGGGGAAACTTCATCCAGAAATGAAAAAATTTCAAATTATGCCAGCGCCCGCCCCGGCGAGAATGTCTATGTGAGGCCTTTCCTGCTTGTTTATCACACATTTGAGGAAACCGGCGGCGAATAAATGTTTATAATCCTCCTGAAAACTTTGATCTCACTGGCGCTTTTCGCCGGCATATATTTTATCGTCACGGCGGTTGCTGATGAGATCGAAAGGAAAAAAGAGAAAGAAAAAGAAAACGGAGGGGTTAAAAAAAAGATACTTGATTTGGACGATCTGTTCTCGGCCTTTGAAAAAGATCCCGGTTCAAAAAAAGCGAAAGTCATCAAGTTTTCCTTCGCCGGAGCTTTTTTTGTCATCTTTCTCGCGCTCTCGGGCAAAATGCTCATATCGCTGGCGCTGGGGGTTGCGGGTTTTTTCGCGCCGAAATTTCTCTCGGATCTGAACAAAGAAAAAAAAGCGAAACGGATCGACGACCAGCTCGCCGACGGGCTGGTGCTCATAGCCAATTCGCTCAAGGCCGGCATGAGTTTTCCCCAGACTATTGAGGTGATGTCCAGGCAGGGTAACCCTCCGCTTTCGGATGAGTTCGGCATTGTCGGGCGTGAGGTGAAAATAGGCGTTTCCATGGAACAGTCTCTTTTTAACTTCGTGCACAGATGGCCGGGCATCGTCAATCTGCGCATCGCCGTCATAGCGATAAACATCGCCCAGGAGGTGGGCGGAAATCTTTCGGAGACGCTTTCCCGTCTGAGCGATACCATGAGAAAAAGAAAGGAGATACAGGGCAAGATAGACTCCCTTACAACGCAGGGAAAACTTTCGGGCGTTATCACGGCCTTAATGCCGTTCGCTCTTTTCGCGGCTATTTCATGGATGTCGCCGGACATGATGGCCCCGATGATAAACACCGCGCTGGGAAACCTTATGCTGGTCGTGATACTCGCTCTGATAGCCGCGGGTTTTGTGATAATCCAGAAGATCGTGAATATAGACATATGAAGAAGGGGAAAAATCTGTGAATATAGCGATTCTTGCGTCCGTGTTTTTTACGGTTTTCTTCGTCATCCTTGCCGCCGCCGGCGGAAAAAAGGAAGACGATCTGATGAGCCGTCTTGACCTTTCGCAGCAAAAGGATTCCTCAAAACCGAAGCTGCAGCTGAGTAAGGTCATCATAGGGGGCTTAACCTCCCGCATAAGCGCTCTCAAATATTCGTGGCTTGTGAAATACAGGGACGATGTGCGGCAGAAGCTCAATCAGGCGGGCAATCCCGCGGAGCTGACCCCCGACGGTTTTATAACGCTGGTGCTCGTCAGCATCATCGGCATGATACTTCTTGAGGTGCTTTTTCTTAAAAAAATAAATATTGTCGCCTTCGGCATTTTCGGTATTATGGGATATTTTCTGCCGAACGCGTCGCTTAAAAACATGATAACGAAAAGGCATCATTCCATACTCAGGGAACTGCCCAACATCCTCGATCTTCTGACACTTTCCATGGAGGCGGGCATAGATTTCAACGCCGCGGTGAACAAGGTGATATCAAAATCCGAGAAATCGCCTCTGACCGACGAGCTGCGCCTTATGCAGCAGGGGCTTCGTCTGGGGCAGTCAAGGAAAGAATCAATGACCGAGATGTCCAAAAGGGTGTCTCTGGACGCGCTGACTTCTGTCATATCGGCGATAATACAGGCGGATAATCTCGGGGCCAGTCTCGGCCCGGTTTTGAGGGTGCAGTCGGAACAGATGCGCATAGAGCGTTTTCAGCTCGCCGAGAAGCTCGCTCATCAGGCGCCGGTCAAGATGCTGTTCCCTCTGATGTTTTTCATATTTCCTTCCATTGTTATAATGCTTTTCGGGCCGCTGGCTTTGAAATTCATGGGCGGCGTTTTCGGGGGTGTTTTCTGATGGGAAAAAGGGGTTGATTTATGAACGATAAAAAAACGGAAGAACGCAGGATACGGCCGCCCAGGATAGGTATTGTGACACAGCTTGTTTTAAAATCCATGATTTTTTCCACTTTTTTACTGGCGGCGATATGTTTCTTTATTTTTAAATACCAGAAAAGCGCGCTCATAGAAAACGTCATTCAGAAAAACGCGCTGATGGTGTCCACCTACGCTTCTTTTATGTCCGACGCGAAGCAGATGAACGACGATCTTGTCATAGTGGATTACATAGAGCGCATGAAACGTTCCCCGATGGTGCGTTATATCATGGTTCTGGATGACCGCAGCAGGGTTGTTTTTCATTCTGACATGAGGAAGATAGGCAAAACATATCAGGACGCGGAATCGCTCCGGGCGGTGACTTCCGAGGATCCGGTGACGCAGGAGGTTTTTTCCGAGGGTGAGAGCTTAATGGATTTTTCCGCGCCCATACTGGTCGATCACAAAAAGGCGGCGACGCTGCGCGCGGGTTTCTCCCGGTCGAGCATAGACGCGGGTATAGAAGACATAAAGGAAAATCTCAGCGTTGTGGCCGTGGGGGGGCTTATAATAGTGATCGTCGGCTCGTTTATAATCAATTCGGGCATAGGCGTGGATATAAATCATCTGAAGAATGCCGCCCGTGAAGTGTCCCGCGGCGAACTGCCGGAGACCATAAATGTATCGGGCTCCGGGGAGATAGGGTATCTGGCCAGGGTTCTGGAGAGGATGTTTGAGAAATTCAAGCGGGATCTTTCGGATATTGAAACCCAGAAAAAAGAACTCCGCAAAAATTACGATTTCTTTATTCAGAATCTCGCGGCATTCATCGACGAGGGCATAATAATCATGGACAGCGATAATAAAATAATATTCGCTAATGAGGCGTCAGGGAAAACAGCGGGTTTTTCCGTGCTGGGATGTATGGGGAAACACATGCTCGAGCTCATCAAAAACGCCGAGCTCATAGAGTTCCTGAACCATTGTTCTCAAAACCCCAATGTCGCCGCGATGAGGGAGATACTGTCACTGAACTGCACGGCCGTCGCTGAGGTGGTGAAGGAAATAAGCACGGGCAAAGCGCTCGGCACGGTGGTGCAGTTAAAAAACCTGAAAATTTGAAAAAGGCGCTGAATCTGAACCCGCGGTTCCGGAGTATATTTTTACCGCTTGTTTTGTTTGTCTCCGGCGTAAACGCTTTTTTTATTCCCTCTTCCGAGGATGCCGGAAGCATTGACGCTTATCTTCGCGGCGGGATAGGCGCGCGCCATCTGGCCATGGGCAGGACAGGCGTTTCTTATGTCTCCGGGGCCGAGACGATGTACTGGAATCCGGCGTCTCTCGCCGGGCTTTCCGCTTTTGAGGGAATGCTGTCCTATAATATGCTTTTTGCCGACACTTATGAATTTTTCGCGGGAGAGATAATCCCGACGCAATGGTGGGGTAATTTTGGCGTGGGTATGCTGCGCATGGGGGTGGGGGATGTCGAGGGCTGGAACTCGCAGAATCTTTCAACAGGTAAAATAGAAAACGAAACTTCGGCTTATTTTGTTTCCTACGGCAATTCCGCTTACGCGAGTCCCCTTGAACTGGGGGCCACTCTGAAAATAGTGCATCACAATGTGGCGGGTTACGCGGATAAGGGCTTCGGTTTTGACGCCGGGGCCAGATACACTTTTTTCAGCCGCTCCATCAGCGTCGGCGCGGTTTACCGGAATCTCATGGGACCGTCGATAACGCTCATAAACTGTAAGGAAACATATCCGCCTTCTCTGGCGCTGGGCGTTTCCGCCAATAGAGGGTATTTCCTGCTTTCCGCAGACGCTGCCTTAAGCAGCGGTGAAAACATCAAACTGTCGGCGGGGACCGAATACAGCAGGTACGCTCCCTTCTTTTTCCGGGCCGGCATAAATGAAACGGAACTGAGTTCGGGTTTCGGATATGAGTTCAAAGGATGGAAATTCAATTACGCTTATGCTCTGCACAGCGCCTGGGATGAAAATCTGGGCTCTTCCCACCGCATTGACCTGAGCCGCACTTTTTCGGGGGATCTTCAGAAATTCAAGGCCGGCGCCAATAAGGACGTGACCCGCGCTTTCAAAAAAGCCCGCCGTTGGGCGAGAAAAGGGAAATTGTTTTATGCCGTTGACGCGGCACGGGATACGCTTGAGCTTGATAACCAGCATGAGGAAGCCGCTTTGCTCATACGAGGTATGTATAACGACAGCAAGAGCGGTATTGATTCGGGGAAAATAACAAGATTTGAGGATGTGTCATATTCCCGCGGCCTTATCGCCTACATAGACAACGATCTTCCCTCGGCGCTCAATTATTTGAAGCAGAATCTCAATCTTGTGGTCGCCAACAACGAGGCCCGCGATACCGTGGATAAAATAAATGCCGCTATTCTGAAAAAACGCCGTGAGGCGGAAGCGCGCGAGAAATTTCAAAAAATAGACCAGTATATGAATGACGGTATTTATCTGTATTCCATAGAGGAATATGTTTCCGCCGCGGAAAAATTCACTCTTCTGCTCGAGCTCGCGCCGGACAACGCGGACGCCGCGCGTTATCTGGCGCTTTGCCGGAGCGCCATACAGGAGCTGGAAGAGAAGAGCAGGCCCGCGCCCGCGCCGCGGCCCGTGAAAAAGGAGCCGCCTCCGGTTGAGAAAAAGAAACCGGAGCTCAAATTTGAGGTTGACCCCGAAAAGGCGGAAGCTCTTTATAATGACGGCCTTGTGGAATATTCGCTCGGGAGGATCAAAAACGCCCTCCATTACTGGGAGATGGCGATAAAGTACGACCCCAAGAACAAAAAAATAAAAAAAGCTATCATCAACGCTGAGAAAAAACTGAAATGAAGGAGAGGGAAGAATGAAGAAAATATTACTGACGGCGCTCCTGGCCGCCGCCTTTATCGTGCAGGACGCGCATTCGTCGGGCGAGTCCCGGAAATCAAATAAGCTTTATAAAGCGGCCAGGGCGGATATTAAAAATGGCCTTTATCTGACGGCTTATGACAAACTCTCCGAAGCCTACTGGCTCGACCCCTTCAACGACGGGGCCTTGAAAGAAATGGACAGGATCACGAAATCCTTTAAGAAAAATCTCGCCGAATGGTGCGAATATGATTTTGAACAGAAGTCATACGGCTCCGGTTTTCTTTTTTATACGCAGGGCGATTATAAAAACGCCGTCAAGGAATGGGAAAAAGTGCTCATGGTGAAGGAGAACAGGGAGGTGCGGGATTACTACGAATATATCTCAGGGGAACTGAAAAAAGGCATGGAAAAAGAAAAGCTGTTATACGGCGGCAAGGCGAAGCTGGACAGGGAAAATGCCGAGAAACTCAAAGAGGAAGAAAAGGACAAGAAAAAGGCCGTGAAGAAAGACCCCCCTCCCGCGCCGAAATCCCCTCCCAAAGCCGCCCCGTCGGCGGCGCCTAAGACGCAGGAGCCGAAAATAGATAAGGCCAAAGCCGAGAAATATTATAACGAAGGGCTCCAGCAGTACAGCCAGGGCTATCTGAAACTTGCCGCGGCGAGCTGGAAAAATACGCTGAAATATAATCCCGGGCACACCAGAGCCCAAAGGGCGCTCACCAGAGCCGAGAAGATGCTGAAAACAAATGAATAACCTTATTCTTTCGGATATCGCCTCAAACTTGCGGGCGGAGGATTATGCGCTTATTGTTTTTACGCTTGCAGCGGCCGCCACCGACGCGTGGAGGAAGAAAATATACAACTGGGCCACGCTTCCCGCTTTTATAGCGGGCGTAACCCTTGCGGCGTTTTCCGGCGGCTGGAAAGGTCTGGGCTTTTCTCTCCTGGGAGCGTTCGCGGGCTTTATAATCCTTTATTTTTTCTGGGCGGCCGGCGGGATGGGCGCTGGGGATGTGAAATTCCTGATGGCGGTCGGCGCTATAAAAGGGCCGATCTTTGTTTTCAAATCGGCTCTTTGCGGAATTTTCGT
>Ga0180009_10001005_pt1 | contig 35525 bp, 31 predicted proteins | sample OS_PC_MetaG_FD_123537 | JGI IMG/M metagenome (GOLD analysis project Ga0180009, IMG submission 123537) | Groundwater microbial communities from the Aspo Hard Rock Laboratory (HRL) deep subsurface site, Sweden - OS_PC_MetaG | ecosystem: Environmental > Aquatic > Deep subsurface > Groundwater... | reverse complement strand
CACGCTCGGGATAAGCATCATCATCTAAAAAGGCAAATAATTCGGCTTGCGAATGCGCAAGGGCCTTATCCCTTTTTAAGGCCGGGCCCATATTACCGGTAGGGATAACTTTTACTTTACCCTCAAATTCAGAAAAAAGGTTATCTGGAAAAACTAAAATTTCAAAATTAGGATAATCAAGCTCCAGGCATTTCTTCAAGCAAATTTCAAGGTGCTTATTGAAGCTTTTTACAGGGATAATAATCGCAACTTTTGGATCGTTCACTTTTTCCCTTTAACACTTAATGACTTAGAGCGGCGTTGTTTCATTTTATTAACAAGGCAGCGATAATAAATTGCCCCGGTGTCAATGCACATTTTAATTACTATCCCCAGCCCAATGCGATTGTATTCTCTTTGCGATTTGATACTTACCGGGGCCTCCTCGATTTTATAGCCAAGACGATGAATATTCACTAAAAGTTCCAGATCAAAAGCAAATTCTCGGCAGACAAACTCTTGAAAAACCTTTTGCAGAACTTCATACTTAAACAGCTTTAAACCGGTCTGGGTATCATTTATCGGCAATCCAAAAATCAATTTTACTAAGAAAAAATATACGCTGCTCATAATTCTGCGGCCCCAGGGATAATTAAAAAGCTGGGAATTAGGATGGCGCTTGGAACCGATAACGACATCACTTTCTGTAAGCTGCATGATATCAAAAAAAGCATCGATTTGTCCGGGGTGTAAGTCCATATCCGCATCAATAAAAATAATATAATCCCCTTGCGCATAACGGAACCCTTTTGTTAGCGCCCTTCCTTTGCCATAGTTTACCCGATCGCGTTTAACAATTATGCGCCGATCACTATATTTTTTTGCAAATTCCTGGGCCGCCAAATAGGTATTATCTTTACTGCCATTATCGACCACAATGATCTCATAATCGCATTTAAAATTATCAAAGGTCTTCATGGTTTCTTCGAGACTTGAAATAATATGGCCTTCTTCATTATAGGCCGGCATGATAATAGATATGTTTTTACCAGATATATTTTTCATACCCGGACTATCCTCCTGAGGCTTAAGCTGTTAATTATAAATAATAAAATTGAACACCCCATAAGTATGTGTAAAACCTGCAGTAAACTCTCGTGAAATAGAATGATACCAATTGCCTGCATAAGCATAGCCACCACAAATATATAAATAAATTTCAGGTTGTTTATGGAAAGATGATAGAAAAGAAAAGCATTTATTAGGGCAAAAAAACTCATGCTGATGGCAAACGGGGCAATTAAGGGAATACATTCAAGGTAAACTTTGCCGGAAAGCGCCTTAATAACCAGCTCCGGAAACATTATACAAAAAACACTCGCCGAAAAACAAAGCAGCCCTATAATCATTAAGCACTTCTTTAAAATATGCGTTGTATTTTTATTCCTGGCGTAATTTTCAGAGGTCTTGGGAAACATTACAATCGTTACGGCTCCGGGTAAAAAGAAAATCATTTTACCCGCCATTTGGGCGATAGAATAATATCCGGCCTCAAGCGGCGAAAAAAAATGCTTTACTAATATTATATCCATATTAGTAAGCAGGCTAAAACTTGGCAACGCCACAAGTATTGGCAAGGCGAATTTATAGATTGCCTTAAAATCTAATTTTCTGTCGCTAAAATCAGCCGCATCTTTTTCCGGTCCGACAAAATATCTTTTTAATAAGGCGAAGGAGAACAATAAAGCTATAATTGACCCCAGGATAACTGCCCCCCAAGCCCCATCTACTTGAAGGCCAAAATTCACCAACATAATTCCAAGCAATAATCTTAAGCCCGCGTTAATAATTAATGCCGCACCGAGGCCTTTGAACTTCTGCAAGCCTTGCAGCCCACCCAGATTAAACGGCAATATTGTAGAAAGTATCATCATCAAACCGCTTGTTATTATAAGATGGTTGTTCTTAATCTTAAAAAATACAGCAATTTTCTCTCTGAATATCAAAAAAAATAAAAAAAGAGCAAAACCAAAAATTAAAGTCTTTTTAGAAAATACCCTTAAAAACAAACTGATTTTATTCCAGTTATTATTGGCTTTGTAACTAGCAATAAACTTTGCCGTTACTGTCTGCAAGATATTCGCAGGCCCTGAAGTAACAATCAACAGCGACAATAATATATTTAAAACGCCAAAATCTACGGGGTCAAGATTCCTAACCATAAATAACTGATAAAGCAGATTAAATCCGCCCGCAATAATTGTAATAAAAAATAATATTGTTGAGTCTTTTAATAAATTGTCTGATTTCATTTTTAAAAATGGGTTATAAATCTTTAATTTGTTCTTTTTTTACTGAAGCTAAACCGGCCGCGATGCCGAATAAAAACCAAAACATCACTGTTTCCTGCACCCCGGCAGAAATATTTGAAGCCGATAATGCAAGAATTAAAGCCGCGATGACACTGCCGATTAATCCCAATAGGATGGCTTGTTGTTCTCCTTCTATATTTTTTACCGTCTTAAAAGCATGCTTAAAAAACCTTATAAAAATCCATAAGAATGCGGATATCCCGACAATGCCGGCTTCGGCAAGAATTTCTAAATAAGTGTTGTGCATATGCCAAATTCTAAATGCAGTAAATAAAGGTGATGCTTCCCAGTATTGATGAAGAAGTTTTTTATGCATTCCTAAGCCCACACCCAACACCGGATAATCCTTGAACATCCGTATCGCCATATTCCATAAAGGAACTCTTTCGCCCCAACTTAAGTAGTTAAAAAGAGTAAGCACCCTTTCTTTTATCCCTAACGCTGGGAGCAAAAAAGAAATCCAGAAAAAAGTTAATAATAACAGAGTTACTTTTCTGTTTTTTACAAAAGAAACTATTAATATCGAAATCATAACCGCCACTAATCCCGCACGGGTAGCATTGAAAATTAAACACGGCAATAGAAATATAGTGTTTACTAATGCCCCTAATTTTAAAATCTTATTTCTGGCAAAAAATAATATACTGCAACTTAAAGGAACATATAATACCAAAAACCGCGGGAAACTAATCGATTGACCAAAACTCGTCTGCAGTCTTCCCGGCCCCAGGTAGAAACAGTACTCAGTCCCCAGATTTAAGTGATCCCAAATTCCGCCTACCCCAATTAATATGCCTCCAAATATAACTGTCCCGATTAAAATTGTTGTATTGCGCATATTTCTGGCAAGATACCCCCCCAAGCAAAAAAACAAGATGTAGCCCAGATAACGTTCAAAAAAGACCGCGTGACTATAATAGGGATCCAAACTAAACAGAGTAGAGAGGCTAAGTGCGAAGAGAAAAAATAGCAGCTGGATATTGATAGGTGTTTTGGCAATTAGATGCTTATAAAAGCTTAATTTGAATTCCAATACATTTATTATTATCCATAAAAGAAAGGCAAAAATAAAACTGATTTTAACGGCTTTTTTAGAAAAAGGGGCAAGGGTTATAAAGACAATTAAGTTTACTAGTAGTAAGCTGTTAATAAAATTTATAATTTTTTGTTTCATAATTAACTGTTTAAAAGACTAACCGCCTTTATCCTTTTTTAAAAAATATCAAAACAGGTAAAGGCTTGAACTCTTTTTTTTGAAAATGGCAGGCAAAAAATTAAAAGGCATAACCAGCCCCTTATTGCGTACGGCCACAATATAAAAAAATTTCTTTATTTGACTCAAGCTGTTTATTTTCCAACTATTTCCTTCATCTTCCTGACAGCTTTGTCTTTATCCATTAAATCAACATACCGCCGAAGCTCATTCAATTTCTTTCTTAAAGAACCAACATCAAAATCATCAGCTTGGCTAATATAAATCTTATCATGTTTTGTGATTTTATCTTTATCTTTGTCCAATAATAACTCTTCCTGGATTTTCTCCCCTGGCCGCAAGCCTATATATTCAATAAGAATATCTTTGCCTAACTCTAAGCCGGATAATGCTACTAAATCCCGGGCTAAATCAACAATTTTTATCTGCTCGCCCATATCCAGAATAAATATTTCGCCTCCGCTTCCTATGGCCCCAGCCTGAAGCACTAAAAGCGCCGCTTCTCTTATACTCATAAAATACCTGGTTGTGTCCGGATGGGTTATCGTTATCGGGCCGCCAATTTCTATCTGTTTTTTAAACAAAGGCACAACGCTTCCGTCTGAGCCCAGGACATTGCCGAAACGAACGGCCATAAACTTGGTCTGGCTGCGCTTTGCTTTCGCTTGCAGGAATATTTCTGCTAATCTCTTAGTTAACCCCATCGTGTTTATAGGGTTAACGGCCTTATCCGTTGAAATCAAAACAAATCTTTCTACTTTATAGTGATGCGCCGCATAAATTAAATTTCTGCTGCCCAAGGCATTATTCTTCATCGCTGCAATGGGGTTATCCTCCATCAACGGCACATGTTTATAAGCTGCCGCGTGAAATACTACCTGCGGTTTACATTTAGAAAAAACTTCCTTTAACAGGCCGATATCATTGATATCGCCAATGATTGACGTTGTATTTAAATCCTTAAACTTGGCATTAAGCTCAAGAATTAAAAAATAGAGATTATTTTCATTATGGTCTATTAAAATAATTTCTGCCGGAGAAAAACTTGCCACCTGCCGGCATAATTCAGAGCCAATAGAACCGGCGGCCCCTGTAACTAAAATCCTTTTATTTTTAAGGTATTTTGCAATCTCCCGTTCATTGATATTGACTGTTTCCCGGCCAAGAAGATCTTCCGGCCTGACTTCTCTTAGGCCTATTTCCAGCTCGCCGCTTAAGATTTTAGCCAAGCCTGGTACAATCTTCAGCTTAGCATTATGTGCCTTGCAACAGGCGATCAAATCTCGGATAACCTCGCCTTTTGCCGAAGGGATAGCTAAAACGATTTCTCCCACAGCATAATCCTTGGCCACTTTAGCGATGGCATGTCTATCCCCTAAGATCCTCACCCCCTGTATCGCCTCATCATGCTTTGTCTTATCATCGTCGATAAAACCAATCACCTCGCCTAATGTCGGATTATTTCTATATTCCTTTAAAACTAATATCCCGGCTTCCCCTGCGCCAACGATTAGGACATTGTTCTGTCCATTTTTTAAAAACGGACCACGGTATTTTTCTTTGATAACACGCGATAAAAATCGAATCCCTCCAATGAGAGATGTACAAATAATAAAATCATTCACAAAAATAAACCTAGGCACAATATATGTACCGTATATAAAATGGTTACTAATGATGAAGACCACTGTAGCCACTAAATTGGCTTTTATTATTTGTGCCAAGTCATACATACTTACATATTTCCAAAGACCGCGGAATAAATCGAAATAATAGAATACAAGCAATTTAACCAGAATCAGAAACGGTAGGGTTCTCAGAAAAATTTTAAAATAAATATCTGGTAATTTAAGATCAAAACGCAGCGCAAAAGCCGCATAGTAAGATACCCCTACCAAGAATAAATTTGTTGTTAAGATAAGCACCCGACGGTACTTTAATATAAAAGCTTTGTAGATTTTGTGCATAATTTTCTAATGCTCCACTCCCTCTTTTTTTATAACCTTGCCTAACGTAATTAGCATAATTTTAGTATCTAAAAATAAACTTTTATGTTTTAAATAATAGGCATCAAAATCCACCTTAGTCGGAATCGGCAGTTCATCCCGGCCGTTAATCTGAGCCCATCCGGTAACCCCCGGGATAAGCTTGTGTACATTCTTCTTTGTTCTTAGTTGGATCAAATCGTCCTGATTGAATAATGCCGGCCGAGGGCCGACAAATGTCATATCGCCGCTTATTATATTAAATAATTGCGGCAGTTCGTCTAAACTGAATTTACGCAAAAAAGAACCTATGGGCGTAAGATATTGGTCCGCATCCTTAAAAAGATGGGTGGCCACAGGCGGGGTATCAATCCGCATCGTACGGAATTTAGACATTTTAAATATCTTATTGTCCTTTCCCACCCGGTCAGAGCGATATAATACAGGGCCTTTTGAAGACAGTTTTACCATTAATGCGATAATAAAAAGGGGCAGACTCAAAAAACATAATAAACAAATGGCCATAATTAAATCGAAAATACGCTTCATAAAAATATTGTCGAAAGTGAATGTTTTGGTTGAAATCCTGTCTTAATCATTTTTTGATTATCAAAAACCAAATCTGATGCCAATTTGTCATAACAAGAGCGAATCCATTCTCGCTTATGAAAAAACAGAATACTTGCTATGCGTGTTAAAATCCAAACAAAAAATACTGGCACTGAAATAATAGGCCGCTTCGGATAAATTCCCGATTTCCTAAAGATTTTAATAATCGCATTAAATTCATATGCATCCGCGTCGCTGACATTGAATATCTGTAAGTTTTGTCTTTTTTCCTTCGCGCCAATATCGGAATCCAGCCCCTTTTCTTTCCTATCTTGTATTATATGATCAATAAAATCAACCAAATTTGGCCTGGCTAAGGCAGAGATCCTTTGCGTGCCTTTGCCGAAACGAAGATAACTTATTTTCTTAGGTGTAAAAACCCTACGATCAAGGTTAAAACTCCAATTCCGATCATACACAGCAGCTAAACGCAGAATAACTAAATCCTGTATTATCCCCGCATTAAACAAGCCCAAAAGTCTTTTCTCGGCATCAAGCTTGCTAACTGCATAATCGCCGGAGGGGCAACATGCGCTATCTTCCGAAACAGGCGTATTTAAATTCTCTTCCCCATATACAGATACAGAAGAAAGAAAAATAAACTGCACCTTAGAATTATATCCGGCCGCAACCTTTGCCAGATTCTCTGTGGCTTCGCTATTAACCCGTTTATAGGTATCAAGACTAACAGCCCCAAATTTCTGATGTGCAATCCCGGCGCAGTGGATTACCGCTTCCGGAGAATATTTCTCACAAATAGTAGTTACTGAATTGAAATCCGAGATATCTATTTGTTCATAGATGATATCTGATTCTTTACCTTTGAAACCTGCAACATCAAGCCCAATTATTTTATTATTTAAGGCTAATCGGTTACAAAGCGCACTTCCAATAAACCCAGCTGCACCAGTTATTAAAATTTTTTTCATAACATATTATAACAGATACACTTACTATTTCAAGAATAGCTAAGAAAAAAAATCTACTTAGACTAATTTCTTCATTAAAATATCAACAATTTTTTTTGAAGCCCGGCCATCTCCATAAGGGTTTTTTCGTGTAACCATTTTATCATAAACATTTTTATCTGTTAACAACTGTTTGCATTCTTTAAAGATCTTTTCCTTATTAACGCCAACGAGTTTGGCAATACCCGCTTTTATCCCTTCCGGCCGTTCAGTAATATCTCTCATTACCAGAATCGGCTTGCCGAAGGTCACCGCTTCCTCTTGGATGCCTCCAGAATCGGTTAAGATTAAATATGCCCGCTGCATTAAATAAGCGAATAGAATATAATTTAAAGGCTCAATCAAATATACATTCTGTAATTTATCCCGGTTTAATATCTCCTGTACCGGTGCTTGAACATTAGGATTTAAATGGACCGGGTAAACAAAATCGCATTCCGGAAAAGCTATGGCCAGTTTCTTAATTGCATTGCAAATATTTCTAAATCCATCTCCAAAACTTTCCCTTCGGTGACCTGTAATCAGAATTATTTTTCTACCTTTCTTTTTTAAAAAATCAAAATTTTTATCAAATTTAATTTTCATACCCGGGGTTTTGATTAGTTTGATAATATCAGAAAGGGCATCGACGACTGTATTGCCGGTAACAAATATTTTACTTTTTGGAATGCCCTGTTTAATTAAATTATTCTTTGCCCATTGGGTTGGGGCAAAATTAAAATCTGCAATTTCCGTCACTAAGCGTCTATTTATTTCTTCTGGGTATGGCGAATATTTATTATCTGTTCTTAATCCCGCTTCCACATGCCCAATTGGAATTTTAAAATAAAATGCAGCCAAAGAAGTAACCAGGGTCGTAGTTGTATCTCCCTGAACCAAAATAAGATCCGGCTTGCTTTTAAGCATAACGGATTTTAATTGGACTAAAGCCGTTGCCGTAAGACCAAACAGGTCCTGATTGTTCTTCATTATGTTTAAATCATAATCGGGCTTGATATTAAAAATCTGCAAGACCTGATCTAACATATATCTGTGCTGAGCGGTTATACAAACCTGCGTATTGAAATTAGGACGAGATTTTAATTGTTTAATGACCGGGGCCATCTTTATCGCTTCCGGCCGCGTTCCAAATACTACCAATATTTTTTTTCGCATATTCACCTTAGCCCTTTTTAAAATTACCGCAAAAATTTCATAGCAAAGTTTCTTGCTATATTCCGTGATTTAGTTGCCCGCCCCTTGCTTGCCGTTGGCCTTAAAAAGAATAAAATAGGGTCTTTAAATAAAAAAAGTATTTTGAGTAATGCATTTTCAAAAAAAGCAGGAACTTGTACTTTTGAAAAAACCAATCGAGCATAGAAAAATATCTGTAATAAATTAAAATATTTCTTTATTTCCTTGTGGGTTATAAAAATTTCTTTTAAACACGGTGATTCTAAATATCCGGAAAGCGATTCAATATTATCCAGTAACAGTTTATATTCTAAGCATTTTTCATAAAGTTTTGTTCCCGGATATGGATAAAAATAAAAACATTTACCAAAATCCGGCCTTAATTCTAAATTTAAATTAAAAGTTTCTTTTGCCATTTTAGCTGTTTCAAAAGGCAACCCAAACATATTAAAAGAAAAAGTCTTGATTTTCTCTTGGCTTGTTAGGCAAAACGCCTTTTTTATCTGGGCATTAGAATGCTTTCTATTTAAAACATGGTTTCTTAACCAAACATTGGCTGTCTCTACCCCAAAATCAATGGATATACACCCGGCATCTTTAAGAGATTTCACAACTTGCTCATCTATTGTCTCAACTCTGGCATTGCACAAAAACGGCAATCGTATCTGTTCTTTATAAACCCGGCAAAAATCCATTAGCCATTTTTTATTCAAAGTAAAAGTATCATCGGCTAAAGCGATTTTACGAACATCAGAGTATATTTTAAGATTGCTTTTAATTATACTTATCGCTTTGTCCTGTGCGGGAAAACGCACATATTCACCTTTATTGGGATAAATTTCCCGGATGGCATGATTGCAGCAATAGTGACAATCAAAAGGACAGCCCCGGGATAGCATCATCGGAAAACACTGGTCATTATTGCTTATAATCTTAGCATAATCGAATAAGGTATAGTCAGGCGGGGGAAGAGAGTTTATATCTTGCAAACGAGATATGGGATTCTTTATTAAATTTTGCTTGGTTTTAAAATAAAAACTAGGCGTGTCTAAGTAATTTGTCTGGCTATCAAATTTTTCGCATAGTTCTTTTAAAGGGTATTCGCCTTCACCCACACATACGGCATCAATTTCAGGGAATTCCTTAAAAATCTCTTCTTGCAACAATGAGCAGTGTACTCCTCCGGCAATCAGTAATTTTGTTTTCATTTTGGCTTTATCAAGGAAAGACCTTACATATTTTTTCTGATTAGTCGTAAAAGATAAAGCTATAAAATCAAACCTTTCATTTTCTAAATGCCCTATCACTTCCTCTAACCCGGCCTGATTGGTTACATGACTTAACGATGGCTCATGATGATTACTTTTAAGCATACCAAAAATATAGGCCAAGCCATGATGAAGACTTGGAAAATATCCGGTATTTAAATCAAAGTAGATAAAATGCACCTTTGCCATTATTTACTCTTTCCTCTTACTGCTGAAGACATGCCCGGGGTAAAGGCAGCATCTTTTTCGATTAAATCCCAATTTTTACTGAACCAGGCAATGGCTTCTTTAAGCCCTTTTTCAAAAGAAGTTTTAGGCTCATATCCGATAAGGTCATTGGCCTTTTTAACCGAAGCCAAGAGTCTATTTTTTGTATCCCATTTTCTCTTGGATATGAATTTCATGCCGGCCGAATTTCCGGTTGCTTTATTAACCATATTCGCAAGATCTACGATTTTCGTTTCCTTGCCTGAAGCTAAATTAAATTCCTGGCCGATGGCTTCTTCAAAATGTCCGGCCCTTAACAAACCGTCAACTAAGTCTCCGACATAGGTAAAATCCCGGGTGGCGTCTCCAGAACCGGTAATCGGCAGAGTCATTTTTTTCATTGCCCAATATATGAAATTTGGGATAACGTTCCGGTATTGACCCGGCACTTCGCCCGGCCCATAGGAATTAAAAAAACGCGGCTTTACAACCGGTAAATCATAGTGATGAAAAAAGAAATTGCAATACATTTCTCCCAGGCTTTTGGTTATTTGATATGGCGTGCTTAAATGCAAAGAGGTAAATTCTTCGGTTAACGGCAATGGTGCTTCTGCCCCATATATTGCGCATCCGGAAGAGGCATAAATAAATCTTTTAATATTAGCCAGGGTCGAATATTCAAGCAGCTTAACTGTTCCCATCCCATTTACATGCAAATCCTTCTCTGGATAATCGACGGAGTTTTGATTAGCAAAAAAAGCAGCGAGGTGAAAAACATAATCCGGCTTTTCGAAAAAAACTCTTTTTAGGGCAATATCGTCTGTTATATCGCCCCGGACTACCATGATGTTCGGTAAAGCTGGTATATTCCACTGGTATGAGGAGCTGAAATCATCAAGGACAATCACACACCTTGCCCCTGCGTTTGCTATTGCTCTTGTCAGATTGCTACCAATAGCGCCGGCGCCGCCGGTGATCAAAACAGTCTTATCTTTATAACTGCTTACATATTTTTCCATTTTTTTACCCTCCTAAATGAGCACATGACTTATGGAACTACGTGAACATAAGTCACTATGCGAATTTATCCCGCCGAATATAAGAAAATTATAAGATAATTTTATTATATCTTATGAGGCGGGATCTGCCTCTATTTAAATAAATCCCACTCTGTCTGCGTGAATTTACCCCTCAAGTGATTAGAAAAATTTCTGAAAAATTTTTCAATCGTTTACGCCGAGGGGCTTTTTACCTATTTAAATTTATCCCGCCGGGGCGGGGCGAATAATTTCAAAAATTTCTTCGTATTTATCCACGGCTCCTTCTTGTGAAAAATTTTCTCTCACAAATTCAGCCCCTTTTTTCCCCATGTTTTTTCTTAAACCCTCATCTTTCTCAAGCTTCAATATGGCATTAATAATCTCTTCTTGATTTTGAGCCTTAAAGGAAAATCCGCATTCGGACTGCCTTATAATCTTATGACAATCGCTTTCCTTGTTTAAAACCGCTAACACCGGCAACTCACTCGCCATATACCCTAAAAGCTTGCCCGGCACAACAGGGGTTTTATTATCGGCATTTAAAGATACTAAGCCGACATCAACATCTTTTAATAAAGAAGCATATTCTTCTTTACTGACAAATGGATGAAAAGAAACATTGGAAAGTTTGAAATTTGCAGCTATATCTTCTAACTTTTTCTTTTCCGTGCCATCCCCGACAAACAGAAAATGGGCCATGCTTTTGTTTTCAATCTTTTCAGCAATCTCAATAATCACATCTAAGCCCTGCGCCGGGCCTAATATCCCCGCAAATAAAATAACCAGTTTTGAGTCGACATTGTATTTTTTTCTAAATTCATAACCCCTGACTGCCTTGCTAAAAAAATCATAATCCACCCAATTATGGACAACTTTAATCTGTTCAGGAAGTAATTGCTTATTTTCTATTAAAAACTGTTTATTGCCGGGAGAATGCACAGTTATAAGATCTACTTTTTTGTAAAGCCATTTTTCTATATATTCGAAAAACTTAATCAATATCTTATTCTTAAGTATTCCCAGATCTATAGCATTTTGCGGAAAAATATCATGGATATTCAAGATCGTCTTTGCCGAATAATACTTGCTCAGCCATACAGCAACAAGGCCTAAGGTAAGCGGGGGTGAATATACTATTATTGCATCCGGTTTTTTAGAAATAAATTTTCTTGCGGCCTGATAAAAAATTAAAGGCAGCATCAATTGAATAACACCCCTGATTAAATAATTAATCTTATAAAGCGGCAGCGTCTTTACCCTAATAACCTCAACACCCTCTTCAGAAGAAAGGGTCTTGTAGTTTTTATTAGATCCTTTTTTCGTTAGATCGTCTTGAGGAAAGGTGGTTATCACCGTAATTTCATGCCCTCTTTTTTTTAACTCTTCAACAAATTCATGCATCAGGTGCGATGCTGAACGAATTTCCGGAGGATAGGCCACTGTTATAACTAATAAACGCATAATTATTGCCTTGCTTTACCTGTCTTAAATTTATCTCTGATAGACCCCAAAATTATTTTAAGCATATATAAGAATGCCCCGGGTTTTTTCCAATTGTGTATTATATAGTTTCTTAATCTTAGGGGGTTAACTATTTTGTCACGGACATTTTTTACAAATTCATGAAAATATTCATCGTCAACCTTGGTAAGATTTAAATCTTCCAATGCCTCAATGCTTTCTATCTTTATTAACTTTTTGTCTATCAAGTCGTCAAATAACTTACTGCCCGGCAGCGGTATAAACTCACCAAACCCAATCCAATCCGGCCTGATTTCCTTCATGAAGTCCCTCGTGCTATTTAAATCTGTCCGGTCTTCTCCCGGCAGGCCCACAATCATATTGGCATGGACCTGGATACCCGCTTGATGCAGAAGCCGCGCGGCCTCATAATTCTGTTCAACCGTCGTTCTTTTATTTATTATATCCAAGGTTTTCTGCGATCCCGATTCAAAACCGATATCTACCCTTATACACCCGGCTTCTTTCATTAATTTCAACAATTCTTTATCCATAGAATTGGCTCGCAGCTGCGCGTTCCAACGAACCTTTTTATTAATATTGTTCTTTATAAGCTCCCGGCATAAATTTGCGGTGCGTTCTTTCTTGATATCAAACATATCATCGGCAAAATACAAGGCTTCAATCCTGTAATCGACGATCAGTTTTTTTATCTCTTCAATAACCAGCTCTATTGATTGAAACCTGACCCCCCGGCCCAAAGCAATGCTTCCTGCGCAAAAAGTACAATCATAAGGACAGCCTCTAGTCGTGAATATCGTCGTTGCTTTAAAATATAGCCCATGCATAACATGGGGGTTCGGACTACTGTAATAGCGCATGTCCACAAGATGCCGCGCGGGAGAACAAAAGTCATCGATATTATTGTGCGGGGTTCGATCAATATTATTAACAATATTATTCCCATCTCTGTATGTAAGCCCAGCGATATCCAGCAACTTATCGCCTTGCGCTATTTCGAGCATCACCAGCTCCCCCTCGCCCCGGCAAACAATATCGATTTCGGGACAATTACGCAACGTATCTTCGGGCAACGCAGAAACATGCGGGCCGCCGGTAACTATTCTTATTTTATCGTCTATTTTGCGGATAATTTTAACGACATTGCATCTTACATCAAAAAATGTCGGCGTGGTTACGGAAATACCGACGATATCCGGTTTAAATTTTCTTATCTGGTCTTCTGTTATATTATCAACAACGAATTGATCGGAATGATTCTTTGTCATCAAAGAATTTCTATCTATAATTTCTACTTTTATACCATTCTTCTCCAACACATTGGCAATGTAGCATAGTCCCAGCGGCGGATAAAATGACATACCGACGTTATTTTTTAACGAGCGGCTTTCCACGCGCTGGAATGAAAAAAGAATTGGGTTTATTAAACAAACCTTCATACCCACAGCCCTGTATTACGATTAAATTAAACAACCCCGTGCATTGACACTGGGTATTAAAAATCAAACTATAACCGTTATGTTTAAAGTTATATAAAATTAACGGTCTTTGTACTTACAAGTTCATTAATAAATTCATTATATTTTGTGATCCGGCAAACCGGACAATGTTTTCTTATAAACTCTAAATCACGTAGTTGTTTTGTTAATTTAATTCGATTACGTCCGTTCCATATTTCATGAAAACTATTTTTTCTAAGATTACCTAAGGCCTTATGATGTTCGTGGATATGCAATCTTCCACAGGCATATACTGAGGCATCAGCCGAAATAACTACGGTGATGCTGTGACCTAAACAAGGTAAATTGGAATTGCCAGCCATCAAGCGGCCAGAATAATTAACAACGACTTCAAAACTTTTGTCTGAATACGCTTTCAGCCACTCTAAATCATTGAGACTGGAATACTGAGGATAATCTTCGATCGGCCGGATATAAAAATAATCTATACCTAAATCTTTTAACAATTCAATAAGATCTTCGATGTGGCCCATATTATATCTTGTTGATATATACCCCACCCCGATCAAGGTATTTCCTTTTTTCGCCACTAATTTCTTAATATTCTTGATGACGGTATCAAAATAATCTTTGCCTTTATATTTTTTAAATGTGGCGGGATTATCCGCATCTAGCGATACTCTTATCCATTCAAAACAATCAATGTTCGGCAACAGCTCATCTATTTTTAGGCCATTTGAAAACAGTCCAACGGCCATCTTGTTTTTGCGTATACTATGGATTATTTCCACAAAATCAGGATGTAACGTCGGTTCTCCGCCGCCTTCGACCGTTATGCCCTTTGTCCCGCCTTTTGATAGATCACCGAATAAATTAAAAAGGATTTTTTTATCGATATGCCCTGGGTATTTACGGCGTATGGTAGAATCACAACACCATACACACTTAAGATTACAGGCATTGGTAAGTGAAAGCTCTACCGAAACCGGATACATCTCATCATACTTTTTGCATCCCTGGCTAACCTTAGTAATACTATCCAGCTTATCTGGAAATAAAGCTAATTTAAATTTTCCTATCTCGCTCATAATTTCACCTTTATGGGTTAAATGGTTCGGGAAAACCCTTTTCGTTCATCTAATTGTAAAAACTTTTTTATTATATCCTCATTTATTTCATTATTTAAAACCGTAGAATAACTTTGATGAAAATGTTCAAGCCAGTCGTCTTTTGTGAAGTTAATATTCATTTTCTGCATCATTTCAAAAAGTTCTGTTCCATATTGCGGCGAGGCTACACTTAAGCTAATATATTCAGGGTCCAGTTCTTTTACAAAGTCATATGTTTCCATCATTTCCGCTTTTGTTTCGGTCAACATGCCAATGAGTATGTATGCGGTTAGATCAATATCAACTTCTTTAATCAATTTAACAGCCTCACGAATTTCTTTTTTTGTCGTTCCTTTTTTCATCAGTTTTAAGATACGGTCATTGCCTGACTCTATGCCTAATTTTACGCGTTTGCAGCCAGCTGCTTTCATCGCCTCTAAGACTTCTTTGGTAAAACCTTTGGTCTGGGCCTCACAAATCCATTCGATATCCAGTTTATTATTTACTATTTCGCGGCAAAGCTGAATCGTCCTCTTTTTATCCAAGTTAAAATTATCATCGCTGAAATAGTATTTTTTGATGCCATACTCGTTATAGCGCCACTTTAACTCATCAATTACGTTTTGTACGCTTCGATACCGAACCTTATTTTTCCAGATTGAAGGGCTGGCACAAAAGATACATTTAAAAGGACATCCGCGGCTGGTAGCCATCACCCCAAAATTATTTTCGTGATTTGGTATTTTCTTTAACTGCAACTCAAGCTTGGGGAAAGGAAGTTCATCAAGATTTTTAATTAAAGGCCTTTCTTTATTGTGAACAAGATTGCCCTTATTATCCTTATAGCTTAAACCCTGTATGGTACGCACGTCTTTTCCAGCAGCGAGCTCTAACATTGTATATTCACCTTCATTTCTTACAATGAGGTCAATATTTTCATCCTTTAATATGTCCTGTGGGGCAACCGTTACATGCGGGCCACCGGCAACAATCTTAACCTTAGGATTCCATTGCTTAATAATCTCCGCAATCTTACATGCTGCCTTTGCGATCATGGTAAAATTAATAGACATGCCGATGATATCCGGCTTATACGCCTTTACCGTATCTAATATCTCTTTCCAAAGAGGATGGTTATTATCCGCCATAATCGAGGTGTAAATGCGATTGCCCTCAAAAACCTCCCTTAGGTTTAAATCTTTTCCCTCATCAACCTGGTCTGTATTATAAACTTTAACTTCATGGCCATGCTTGGCCAAAAGTGATGCAATATAGGCCGGTCCTAGGTTAACCCAGTTGTTTCTGCCTCCCAGTAATCTATAAAAAGGCGGAATTATCAATAGTATCTTCATTTTATTATCCTTGGTTTAATCATTAGAGTTATCACCCTTATAAACAATTGGCACACACCAGTGATTCTTAGCTACCCAGTCAGAATTGGGTAAATCATATTCTTTTTTCATAATTCGATGACAGGGCTGATCATATACTTTTCCCGTTGAATTTTTAATCGGCTCAAAAACAATATACTTGTAAAAGCCAGACCTCATCCCCTTGGGCAAACACAGGTGACTTTTATACCTTGAATCATACAATTTAGCTTTCTCATTTTTCCACTCGATTATCTGGGGAAGCTTTTTCGTTTGCCAGACTCCTAAAGCCGCATTAAATTCATTCATTCGATAATTAAGTCCCTGGACTGTGTATTCAAATTTGCCATAGTTAATATACTTCCTGGCATAGGCAATTAAATCTTTATCGTTACTTACCACACATCCTCCTTCTCCGGTTGCCATTGTCTTGGTAGCATAAAACGAATACATGCCCGCTAACCCGAACACGCCTGCCTTTTGGCCATTAAATTCCGCGCCATGGGCATGGGCACAATCTTCTATCAATATAATTCCGTTTTTCTTACATAGCTTAACTATTTCGTGAGTTTCAAATGCAATGTGCCCGCCGATATGAACAAGTATTACAACCTTAGGCTTAAATTTTTTAATCTTGGCTTTAAGGTCTTCTGCTGACATACACAGATCATTTCGGTTGCAGTCAACAAATTCCACTTTAGCCCCGGCCTTAATTGCCGCCAAGGGAGTAGCCATAAATGTATTTGACGGAACTAAGACAACCGAGTCCTTTACGCCAATATATTCAAGCACAGCCATGGCTGCTCCGGCCCAGGAACTTGTCGCCACCATCTGGGCACCAATATAGCTGCCAAAATCTTCTTCAAACATCTTGATATATTTACCCTCTGACCAAGAACTGGTAGAAAAAATATCATTAAAACAGGATAATAGATATTCTCGGTCTTTTCCGGAAACATCAATTTTAAATTTCATATTTTATTCTCTTTCTCTTTAAGTAGTTCTTCAAGCTTCGCTAAAATTCATTAAGACTTTCGAATAAGCCCCAGCATTAATTCTTCCATTCTTTTCATATTCTTTTGGTAGGAAAATTTTTCTTCGATTGTCGCCAAAGCGTTTTTGATGATTTTATCTCTTAAAGTTTTATTTTTATAAAGATTGATCACCGCCTCGGCGATATTTTCTGAGGTGATATTCTCAAGCATATACGTATTTTCTCTGTCCCGCATGGCATATTCAGTCCAGGGGAGCTTGCTTAAAATTACAGGAACGCCGGAAGCCATTGCCTCATACACAGAACACGGAGAATTATCAATTTTAGGAACTGAAATATAAAAATCAGCGCTTTGGAAATAAAGCGGCATTTCTTTATGATGAATAAATCCGGTAAAAAATACAGATTTTTCAAGGCCCATACGCTTAATTAATTCTTGAGCTTTTAAATCTTCTGCTACATCACTTGCATGCCTTGAAAAAATAAATTTGCAATTGGGCAGTGTTTTAAGAATTATCGGAATAGCTTCAATGATTTTATCGGCATTATAAAGCTCAACAAAGCCTCTGGCGTAAAAAACTACGGGGTCTGATTCAGCTATTCCTAATTTTTCCCGGATAAAATTATTCTTTTCACATTTAAAATGCTTTGTATCGACACCATTTTGAATCAATTCAAAGGGACTCTTCATGCCAAAATTTATACAATGTGTTTTCCCGGTTAGAGAATCCTGGGTAACTAAATCAGCTTTTTTCAATACAAATTTAGATATTTTTCTATAAATATAGTATTGATATGCAAGGGTATCTACATCTGCGCCCATCGGCGTTATAATTAGAGGGTGAAAGCCAGTTAGTGCCGCCCAAAAACCTTCAGCATAAACTTGATGGGCATGTAATATGTCCGGATTGATCTGCTTAATAATTTTCTTTATCTTATTTAGAATAATCGGCAACCTGATTGTATTAATAACAAAATTAAGCTTTCGGTTATGCGTCTTGTAATCTGGCAAGTAGAATGTCTTAAGGCCTTTAATATCAATCTTATACTCCAAAATAGCGGGACTGCTGGAAATAAGATAAACCTGGTGCCCGCGATTAATAAAATACTCATACCATCTGATGAAATGTACGCTTCCAGCGTTGGCGATATATACTATCTTCATTCTCCGATTAATCCTGTTTTGTTTTCGACAAGGGCTTTATTTGAGATTTCATAAACTCCTATAAGGGCCCAAAAAATACAAGAAGTATAGGTTACTGTAAAGTTATTCTGAAATAATGAAGAAATTATAAACAGAATAAAAATAGCCTGCATCGCACCTGCGCTTGAGGCATTTTGATGATTTTTTCTGTAAAAATAAAAATCTTGGTTAAGTTTCATATATATTCGCCACATTAATAATATGAATATAGAAAAAGAAATCATTCCAGAAATACCCAAGATTGAAAGATACTGATTGTGAGCGGCATAAGGCCATTCAAAAGCAATACCGCATAAAGGATCTTCTCTCATTATTTTGAACGTATATAATAATGCCTTCGCCCTGCCTTGCGTGCTGGTATCTTGTATTTTTTGATTAAAATAATTGTTAATGGTAGTCGTTAAACGGGTAAAACTATCATTTTGAGATAACACACTAGGACATAAGATAATTAATAACACTGTTAAAACTGTCATCCAGACAAAAAAACGGAAAAATGATTTTTCCTTAATTCTTTTAAATAAGTAAAATGCAAAGAGAAAAATTAAAGCAATTAAGCTATTTCTTGAATGAAACATAAGCCCGTAAGCGTAAAGTGCTATTATGAGTATTGTAAACACGTTTTTTTGAAAGAGGTCTTTTTTCCTATCAACAACTCCATGAAAAAAAATAACAAGGGTCAAAAATAAAATAGGATAATAATCATACGCTCCATATATATAATGCGGCGTGCCCTTAATTTCGAAATAAATGGACGAGGTAAAAATATTACTCCCAGATAGTCGATAGTTAAAATATAAGAACAGACAAAATTGCAGTATTAGTGAAAAAATAAGTATTCCTTTAATGACCTTGGGTTTTATGTATTCTGAAAAATTAAGTATATAAAAATAAGCAATAAAAGGTGTTACCACCTGGCCTAAAAGTAATAGCCTGATCATTCTTATATCTTTAAGTTGACCATATAACATTACGAGAAAACAAACACAACAATACATGATTATCAGTTTTCCAAAATAACCCACCTTTAATTTCGCTGTTTTAAACAACTTAAACCCAAGCAAAGGAATAAAAACAGATAAAAGCAAAATACCTACATTCATTGTAAATCCTTGACGGATTCCCATAAGATAATCGGCCCATTTAATGCCTTGCGAGCTAATTTTAACAAAAATAGGAGCGGAGATTAAAAATAAGTATATATAAAAAATCCATCCTGGAAAATTAAGTTTTAGTTTTTTATTATTTATTTTCATATTAACCGTTAATTTTTAACTTGGATATTTATTCTATGATCATTTCAAACAACTACTCAACGTCCCAACTCTTTAAACATTACCTTTACATAACGTTCTATTGCTTCCTCCCATGGAGGCATCTGTGGTATGCCTAAGAATTTTAAATTTAAATTGCAAAGCATCTCACAAGAAGAAACATTTGCTTTCCGCTTTGGAAAAACACTTGAATCAACTGAAACAACCTCAGTTTTTAAAGCACAGGTCTCAATGATCTTTTTTACATATTCAAAACGGCTGCAACCTCCACTATTCGTCAGATGATATGTCCCGGGAACTCCATCTTTAAGAATTTCATCCATCTTTAATACTAGATCCGAGGTAAAAGTTGGACAACCATATTTATCATTTGCCGATTTAACTATCGCAGATTTATCCGCTTCAAGGTAGCGCTGATAAACAAAATTCTTTTTATGCTGTATACTTCCACCAAACAACCAGCCCGCGCGTATTACAAACGTATTTTCACATTGATCTATTGCTGCAACTTCCCCTTGATATTTAGAACGAGCATAAACAGTCTTTAATACTACCGGGTCGTACTCAGAATAGTATTTAATCTCATCTCCAAAATATCCCGATGAACCGATATAAATAATTGTCGCATTGTTTTGCTGACATATACGGGCTAAATTTCTACTTGCCCATGTATTGGTCTTAAAAGCCAATTCAGGATCTTCTTCGCAATCGTTTACATGCAAAGCAGCCGTATGAAAAACATAATCAGGCTTAAAATTAGAAATGGCATTAGTTAATGCGCGATGGTTAGTAATGTCCAATAGCTTATGAGCTGGGGCTAAGACATCCGCTCCTTTGCATAAATAGAACTTTTCAATTGCGGAGGCCAACATCCCGCCTCCTCCTGTAATAAAAATCTTTTTTTTCATCGGTGTTTAAGACTCCAATCGTATTTAATATGACTGTTAAGCGGATCATAACGCAGCATCTCTTCTGGATCATGCGGTTCAGTCGCGCAATTAGCCACAAGTGCTGGTTTTATGCCTATGGTCTTATATCCATTTACAACTCCTACCGGAATTCTAATTAATTGATAATTATCTTCACCCGTAACAATTTCCACCAATGTTTTATGCGTTTTTGAATCTTTTCTTTCATCATAGAGTACCAACTTTATCATCCCGGAAATAACAGCATAAAACTGTGTCTGTTTAGTATGTAAATGCCATCCTTTAATTACGCCGGGATAGGCGACCGCGAAATAAATCTCTCCGAACTTCTCAAAGTGCGGATCACTAGATCTAAGCATATGCATAATCATCCCACGCTCATCGGGAATCTTACGAAGAGGTTTGCTCCAAACACCTTCAATTTTAGTTTTAATAATTTCAGACATAACGACTCTCCTTCCAGTAAAGTTGATCGTCAAGTTTATTTTCATTAATTAATTTTTTCAGACCTTTAATTGTCACATATTCGGGGCCATTAAACGTCTCATAATCCAGTTTTGCAACTTGGCAGGCATGGTAAATTTCCTCAATCCCCTGTTTAATTCCCCAGGTAGGCTTAAAGTAATCGCCCAGGACAGAATGGATTTTGTCAAAGCTGACATTATAATTCCGCGTGTCTGCTTCACCTCCTTGAGCAAAAGATACAACTGAACCTACGACAACTTTAACCACTTCTTCGGAAACCGTGCGAATCTGATAATTGGCATTTGGGACCCCAACGTTAAAAGCCTGGTTGTGAATAAGTTCTCGCGGTGCTTCAAGACAGGCTATCATCGCCAGACTAATATCCCGAATATGTACCAACGGCCTCCAAGCTGTTCCGTCCGAAAGCAAGGTAACTTTACCCGTAGTATAGCCCCAACCCGTGAGATTATTAAGCACCAAATCGAACCGCATCCTCGCCGATAGTCCATATGCTGTACCATTGCGCAAATAGACAGGCGAAAATTCAGGACTCGCTAACTTGTGAATATCTGCTTCTGTGTCGACTTTGGAGCGGGCATACGCTGTCAGTGGCCTGAACGCAGCATTTTCATCTAAACACTTTGTTTGCCCTGCGCCATAGATACTGCATGAGCTGGAAAATATAAAGCGTTTTACACCGACACTACGGGCCAGCTTAGCCAATCTCACTGACGCCTTGTGGTTAATAGCATCGGTAAGAACCGGTTGCAGCTCTCCCGTCGGATCATTTGATAATGCCGCTAAATGAATAATCGCCTCGAACCCTTCCAAATCCGCTACATCTACATCACGTACATCCTTCTTTATTAATCTATATGCCTGAGCATGAGGAACAAAACGTCGGTATGCTAAATAGCAAGTATCAAGTCCGGTCACATCGTATCCGCGCTCCATTAACATTGCAACAAGAACCGTCCCGATATATCCTTCACTTCCAGTCACCAGTATGCGCATAGTTTTTCTGACTCCTCTTTAACAATTATCTAAAAAAATTTAGATCTAGTCTAATGTCAACCCACTCAAACTTATAACCACAGCAAACTCACCAACTCCTCAACCCTTCTCTAACAAGTTGGACAAACTTTAGACTACCCTTAGAGTAACAAGACGGAATTAACCAACTACCTAAGTATCCAAAAAAAGACAATAAGTCTTGCCACCAATATTTTTTCAACAAAGCTCTTACCGTCTTCTTATCTCCATTTAACCATGCTTCTTGAGCCAATTTCCTACATGCAAGCATTTCAACCACTCGCACTTCATCTTTAAATTCATCTCTTAACTTAGGGATAACTTTTTCCAATTTATCCAAAAGCCTTATCGACTCACGTGCCGCTAAAAAATTCCTTGAATCGGATTCATTTTGTGAATGCATTCTCCATTTAGCTAAGCACTCGTTTAAATAATCTGTTTTACAAAGATAAGCAAGCCTCAATGTTAGATCATAATCACAGACGACTTTAAATTCAGGATCAAATAAATAGTTCAGCTTATCCAAGGCGCTACGGCGAAACATCATGGTTAACGTCCAAATAAAATTATGTCTTAATAAATCAGCAAATATCATCTCTCGTTTAGTCGGAGATCTTTTAAATGCTTTATAATAATCGCCTTTTGCATCAAAAGAAATCGCATTTGTAAATGTCATTTCTATATCCGGATCTTTAAAAAGTTCAAGCTGCCGCTCTAATTTTTCAGGTGACCAAATATCATCAACATCTAATATCGCAATAAACTCGCCTTTTGCTTTTAAGAAGGCCTGATTCCGTGCCTCCCCTAAGCTTAATTTTCTTTCACTCCTAAAATACCGAATCTTGTTTCCATAACTTAAGGCAATCTCACAACTTTTATCCGTACTTGCATTGTCCCAGAATATTACCTCCCAATCCAGATACGTCTGAGCAACAACGCTATCCAAAGCTTGGCGAAGGAATTTTGCACCATTCCAGCAGTTCATTATTACACTTACTTTAGGCATAATTAGTAAATATCTCTATTTTTGGATACACTTTTATCAATTTGAGCCCACGCCTAGTGTATTTTTCAAGACTTTTTGCAATCTCATAAAAATAAGTCTGTGCCGTAATCAACAGATAATCAACAGGTTCCTTTTCTAATATTTTTACTGATACTATAGGAATTCCAAGCACTGGAATAAAACGCTGCTGTTTATTTGTATCTGAATCAATAGCATAGCTGAAAAATTTATTATCTCTTCCAATGGAATTAATCAATGTAACACCTCGAGAGCCTGCACCCCACACACCAATTTTTTTTCGACTTTTTTTTAAGTCTTCCAGCTGTTTTATGATCTGTTTTTTCCAGATGTTATAATTTTTTGAGAAACTGGTAGCACAACAGCTATAAGATAACATTACTTTTTTATTTAATTTTTCTGTTTTAACAGCATCCTTATTAGAACAAAATACTCGCAAAAATTCTTTTTGACCACTTTCAATCAAAGTTATTTTCTTCCAACCCAACCTTTTTAAAAACTTAACTAAGAAAACTGGTGTAAAATAATAGACATGATCATAATAAAAATCAAAATAGAAGTTATTTTTCATTAAATAAATCGCATTCGGCACCTCTAATAACAAGCCTTGCTCCGCCTCCGGCACCCGATAACATTCCTTTAATAATTTTAAATACTGGAACGGGTTGGATAGATGCTCTAATACATGTCGCAAAATAAACAAATTGATTTTCTTGCCTCGTAGCATTTTTGGCTGATGTGGATTAAAATAGTTATTGTAGATTTTAATATTTTGATATTTTTTTGCGAGATCAAAAGTCGAAGAAGGCTCAAACCCTATTGAATCTCTGGAATATTTCGATATTTCGTTAAGGAAAAATCCATCACCACACCCAATTTCACAAATAGTCTTGTTCTGCAAATTCAATAAATTGTTGACTTTCGATGCTAATTCTTTTTGGTATTTCCTTGACTGAGATGAAAAAGACATAGAGGAATAATAATCCGGATCTTTATACTGATCCACCGTTTTTTGCTTGAAACAATAGCTGCCATTAAATATAGCTGCGCATTTCTTGCACATAAAAATATGCAGACTTCTTGTTATACAGTTCACCGCATCAGACTGTTTTTTATACAAAACCTGTGATGAGCCTGGTACCTTGTCTATCTTAAGAAGAGAGTGCAGTGATTTTGATGAACAAAAAACGCATTTTCCTATTTTTATTACAGCTTCCAAGGCGCTTTTTTCTCCTTCCAAAATTTTTCAAGAACATTCCTGTCTCTGACAGTATCCATGCATTGCCAGAAGCCATCATGTTTATATGCCATTAATTGACCGTCTTTAGCAAGATTCTCAAGGGGGTCTTTTTCTAAAATAGTCTCGTCACCATGAAGATAATTAAATACATCGGGTTCAAATACAAAAAAACCGCCATTTATCCAACCCTCGCCGGTTTGAGGCTTTTCTTTAAATTTCATTACTTTATTCCCATTGAAACTCATCCCTCCGAACCGGGCTGAGGGCCTTACGGCAGTCACAGTGGCTAGCTTTTTATGTGATTTATGGAATTTCACCAGTTCTCTGATATTTATATTACTAAGTCCATCGCCATAAGTAAGCATAAAAGTCTCTTTAAGCATGTTTTTAAGGCGATAAAGTCTTCCGCCCGTCATGGAATTTATTCCTGTATCTACAAGATCAATAGTCCAGTCTTTGATGTTATCATTTTCAGCCGTAACCTTGCCTGTTTTTAGGTTTATGTTAAGATTGCTCTGATGGTAATAATAATTAATAAAATATTCCTTAATTATTTCGCCCTTATAACCAAGCGCAAGCATAAATTCTTTGTATCCATAAAATCCATATATATTCATAATATGCCATAAAATAGGTTTCTCGCCAATTTCAACCATTGGTTTAGGCTTTATCTCAGTTTCCTCTCTTAAACGCGTTCCCATTCCGCCACAAAGTATAACGACCTTCATCTCTCCCTCTTTTCTGTTCTTGCTAGATTATTACTCACTAATAAATATTCTGTAATAATCTATAGTTTCTCTCAATTTTGCACAAGATTCCTTTTAATAAATCCCCTACCACCTAGAATCAATATTTTGTCAGAGTCTTTAAATGTCTTCATCTTTTTTATTCTTAATATATTCACTTAGTTGGGTTAGATCTTCGGCCCAAGGCCATTTTGAACTAGAGAACTCAATCCCCCGTCCATAAAAAAAAGTGCCCACTGATGTTGCTGCCTCAAGATCAGTGCTACTATCCCCAACCATAAGTGTTTCACTGGGTAAAACTCCTTCTTCCCGGACAATATCAGCTAAAATTTCTGTTTTAGTTGGCGGTGAACCGTAAACGCCTTTAAAAAAATGCATGAGATTTCTGCCTTTGATAATCTCAATAAGTTCCTCATGCGGTGCTCCAGAAGCAACATATAGGGAAATTTTCTCATAGTATAATACAATAAATTCCATTGCACCCGGGACAAAAGAAGAGTTCATTACCTCGCTAAAACAGTATTGGGTAAACAAGCGTCCTAATTCATCTTGCTCTTGCTTCGTAATTTCCCGACCCAGTACTTCATGGTAAAACCACTCAAATTTCAAAAAACGGCTGACTCCTCCGTGCGTAAGATGGTAATCTACCATCTTTTGCTTTGCCTTTTGGCCGTATTTCTCAACCAGTTTACCAAAAGCTTGGGTTTTCGCATCTACGCTTTCCAAAATCACGCCGTCGCAATCCATTACTATAAGTTTAAATTTAGCCATATATTTGTATTTTAACCTTAAATGTGCGCCCGGATCATGTCATCGATAATCGCTATCTCTTCTTTGTCAAAAAGAAGTACGGGAAATCTATAATTTTGATCTTTCCAAAGCTTCGGGTTTGTCCTTATAAACTTCTGGACGGAAAAAAGAGGCCGAGCGTGAAACTCAGAAAATTCTGTTGACGCGGCCCTGATTATCCTAATATTATCTAATAAAATATCCCGCTCGCCATTGTTAGGATACTTTCTCTCCTTTCCCTTTTTCATTGAAAACCATAATTGTTCAAATAGTAAATTATAAGCATCAAATCCAAAAGGAGGAGTTCCATTAAGAGAAAAATGCTCCCAATCAATAATATGAATTCCATCCTTATTGCTTATCACATTAACAATGGACAAGTCACCATGACAAGGATGCGTATTCTCCTTATCCCCTTGCCAAATATCACAATAGTGCTGAATAATGTTGGTGGTTAATACAGCGTTCTTTTGAATTCCTTTAGAATATTCTTCTTTACATCCTTCTATATATTGGATCTTAATTTTAATATAATTTTTCTTTCTATCTATAATCTCGCAAAGTTCTTTTTTAGAATTAGGATATCTTCTAGACTGATACCAGCGCCATCCTTCTACTTCCTGCTTTATCTCCTCTATCCCCGGCTGAGTCGAAGAAACTTTTATTATAGCTTTTTCTTGATTCTTTTCAAAGTAAAAAGTAGCAACTTCATTGTTATGAGAACAATTTCTAATTAACTTTATCATGGCGTCTGCTGACCTTTCTTAGCAATCGCAATTATCGATGGAGCAAAAAACTTAATCTTCAAATATTTAAATAAGAATTTTTCTATAATTATTTTTGCAACAATACGCTTTGCATTAATTTTGCCATCTTTATCTCTCAACGAAAGTGTAGGTTCAAAACCTTCTAATTTATGGTCATATGGGCTAATAAATTCTGGAAACCGATAATCAGGGAAACAACAATATAAATCTACTTTACTAAATCCGATATCTTTTAAAATATTTTTTAATGCAGAAAATGAGTATAGCCAATTCACGTAAGGCCGGCCTAATTTTCTCATCGAAATAAAATTAGCCATCTTTCTTGGCAGAATGCTTACGAGGAGAAGATTAACATGGGGATCCTTGCCGCCAAAGAACATTTTAAAATCGTATCTATTTTCTATAGCTAAATACAGTTTTCCGCCTGTTTTTAAATTCGAAAATGCCTTTTTTAAGAAATCTGTTTGCACGTCCTGAGGATTGCGGAAATAATTCTTTTTGACTTTCTTGCCGTAATATTGTTTTATTTCTATTTTACCTTCTTCTGGTATCCATTCTAAAACTCCATTGACAACAGCAATATCAAATTTTTCCTTGAACACCGGCATTCTTTTTAAATCTTCACATAACAAATCAATATTTTTTAAGTTTTCGTCTTCGATTCTTTTTTTAAGAAAAATAAGCGATTGAAGCGTTTGGTCAATACCAAGCACAAACCGGGTTCTTTTTGCTAAGGCTATTGTTAAAGCACCCCACATACATCCATAATCAACACAAATTTCATCTCCTTTTAGTTCAAGCAATTCAAGCCCTGCTTCACGTTTTGGGGAAAAAGCAATATCATCATACTGAGGATATTTTTCCATCAAAGCCTCTTTTGCTGAAGATGCATCTTGCAAATATTTTACAAAATCATCATTTTCATTTTTGTCCAAGTTTGACCAGTAACCTGCCCCCTTAGAACAAAAAATACCCTCTGTGTTTTTTTTGTATGTTTCTAGTATATTATCGATAATATATGTTTTTTCCATGTATAAAACTTTCTAATCGTTAAATAAACATTTAAATCAATTTATCAGAAAACTAAGCCTCAGCCTTTGGTTTTTTATGTAAATTGTCATAAAAAGCACGTATTTCATCAGCAATTCGCACTTGGCAATCCTCTGCCCAGCCGTAACCCACGGCCTGGTAAAAGGTCGAAATAAAAATCAAAACCTGTTTAGCAACGAACAGCAAAAATATAACCCACGTTATAAATAACGAGGAATACATTTCAATTATAGCCAGCAAACAAATGAGATCAACGCTGCGAGAACGGTTATCCAGTAATGTCCTGACCGCAAGGAATAATGGTTTTAACAATCCACGCGCCAGATTATCAATCACCGGCCTTTTTACAAATGATTTTTCCTTTTGCTGCGTCTTTTGCTCTCGCACAACGGGTGTGACTTCTAAGCTTTGGGCGATGGCCCCAGGATCCAAGAAACTTCTTTTGATATATTGAATTAAATCCGCAGCATAACACAACGGTATAACCGGAATTAAATAATAAAATATAACCATGCCTGATTTATGCGCTACGAAAAATCCCAGGCCAACCTGCAGGCCCAAGGCACCCAAATGCGCACCATAATAATCCAGAATATCGCCGGTATAAGATGTCTGTCCGCTAAGCCGGGCATATTGACCATCGGCCGCATCCAAAATTCCCTTAGAAAAAAAGATGACCGCCGCTAAAATAACTGTTGTGCGCGTGGGAATAGCCAATAAAATTCCACCCAGTAATCCCGCCAAAGCATATATTACCGTAATCGTATTGGGTTTAATCTTGGTTTTTAGCCACCAGTATACAAGAACGGCACTGACTGTCTGATAAATCTGCATTTTTAAAAACGTATATGGGTTTTTACGCCAATTATAAATAAACGGGATACGCTCTCTGTGATTATCTTTGATGATTTTGTAAATTTGACTAATCGTTAACATGTTTAGGCAATCCTTTCTGAATTATGTCTGTTTAATCAGTGTCCCGTCATTTGCATCCCGGCCATAATGCGCATCAAATCGTTCTGCGTTGCGCTGGCGAAGTAAGCGGTTTAGATAAAGGGTTTTATCCTCTACCCACGCCTCGAATTCCCCGGGGCTATCGAATCCATCAACCCGAATCAGGGAGTTACGATAGATAATGTCTCGGTCTATACTCTTTCTATTCCAGTAAAGATTTTTGCGTGCGATCAGATGCCGGATCGGAGTTCCCGGCAACGGGCAGAGAATGGACAGTGTATAACTGTCGGCTCCGATACTCGCTGCAAATTCCACTGTCTTTTCCATTTCCTCCCTGGTTTCTCCGGGATAACCCACAATCCAGAATGTATGCACTAACAAACCCGCCTTTTTCGCATTTTCCACCGCAGGCGCTATCTGTTCGATCTTCAATTTTTTCTGAGCGATATCATCTAAGACCCGCTGCACACCGCTTTCGCAAGCCAAGGTTACCTGGTAGCATCCAGAATCAGCCATGCGCTTAAACATTTCATATTGACGATTGCCGTGATGATAATTGACCTTAATACCGTTGGGAGTACACCAGGTAACTGCCAAGGGTTCTATCAATTCGCACAGTTCTAAGAGGTTTTTTCGATTGGCGGTAAGGGTATCATCTTCAAACTGTACCTCACTAATCCGGTATTTATCAATCCCTTCTTTAATTTCCTGAAAAACATTTTTTGGATTACGCACCCTAAGTTTTTGACCCCACATTAGCGGCGTCGTACAAAACGTACAGCGCTCCGGGCATCCCCTTGAAGTCATCACGTTTAACACACGTTTTGAACGTGCCTTTCCTGAATGAAAAAGACCAATTTTAAAATAAGCCTCTAGATTCATAAGATCCCGCGCCGGAAAAGGAAGCTTATCAAGATCTGCTACCGGTTTTGCCTGCTCGTTTATCTGCAACTGGCCGTTACGGCGAAACACAATGCCTTCTATCCCTTCCACCGAACGCCCCTGCAACAAGCAATCAACTAAATTAAGCAGCTGAGCCTCTCCTTCGCCCCGTATAGCGTAATCGATATTCTTATCTAGCATATCTACCAAATCCTCGGGCAATCCCAATCCAGGGTATTTACAGGCAAAAAGGTAGTCGCGTACAGCATTGCTAATATGATTACCGCCTATTATTACCTTGATATTCGGATCAACTTCCTTGGCGATTCTCGCTATTGTATGCGCATGGGCCATGAGATTAGAGAAAAGTGCCGAGATACCAATAATATCTGGACGGATATCGGCGATATAGTTACGAATGAGATCATCGCTTTCTCCGATTAACACTATTTTCCCTTCTAGAGGAATTTCATGCTTATAGCCTTCGACGGCTGTATCGCGAACATGGACATTATGCCCAGCTTGACGCAAAACAGCGGCCAGATAACCAATCCCCAATCCAGGAACAATCCGGTTAATACCTCCTGAAAACCCTTTCAGGTTAGGCGAAATAAGAATTATATTAGCCTTTTTGGACATAATCAAAAAATCTCTTTCTTAGTTACAGCTAGCTAACAACGGGCTAACAATTAAAACGATGCCCGGCCAAAATGTTTTAACTGATATGCCCTTGCTAACTGAGCAAACTTTTTGTTACCGTCAGTATCAAGGCATTCTGCTTTTTCTACTTCATTCCAGCGGTTTTTCGGGGTATCTACATATAAATTAAAAGTGCGTTGCAGCCCCAAAAGCTCATCAACTGACAGGACCCCTGTACCTATAGCATCAAATCTATAATCACCACACTTATAATCCTTTTCTATTAACCCTCTTTTTACACATTCTTCCCGCAATGGTGTCTTGGCGTATGGCTGGAAAAGATGCACCATTGTAGAAGTAGGGTCAACCTCCCGCACCAAATCAATAGTTTTAAACACATTCTCTCTTGATTCGCCCGGAAACCCCATAATAACATTAGCCCCGACTCTCACATCTGCCTTTCTGGCCTGCCTAATACCATTTACGATTGCGTCGTGGCTCATGGTTCGATTGAGAATCTTTTTACGAAACTCATAATCTCCGCTTTCTATGCCGATATTAATTGCCTGTAAGCCAACGTCTTTAAGTAACTTCACTTTTTCATACTTGATAAATTCCGGTCTGGTTTGACACCAAAAAGGTATTTTAACAGCAGCATATTTATCAATTAATTCCGCAAACCTTTTTTCTGACGTAGTTAAAATAGTCTCATCCGCAATATAGATAAATCCTAAATTATATTGCTTTTTAAGATATTGGATCTCTTCAATAAAACGATCAATACTACGTTCCCTATAATTATGTTTGAACTTCTGGTTCAAGTAATGGTTAGCACAAAAACTACAATTAAACGGACACCCCCTTGATAATTCGACCAAGGCTGTTATTCTAATTTCACCGGCCATGGCCTTGGCGGCGCGGGGCGGTATAGTCCAGGGTGACCAATCCTGAAAAGGAGTATCATCAATATTAGAAAGCGGTCTTATCGGATTTTTCACTATTTCAGAATTCACCTTAAACCAGATATTTTTTATTTTGTAATCTTTCTTATCATCCCGCATAGATTGACAAAGCTCGACCAGGGCTTCTGCGCCCTCGCCGATACACACTGCATCCACCGAGTCTTCTTTTATAATATCCTCTGGGCACAACGTAGGATAGGCTCCGCCGACGATAGTAAAAATATCATTATCTTTTATAGAGTTTAATAGTTGCAAACCTGCCTCATAAGTTGCTTCGGTTGTAGAAAGCCCGACAATATCCGGCTTATAACTTTTTACTTTTTTTAAGAAATCCGATACCATATCCGAGTTTTTTGGTTTTATAGAAATTTTGCTCGGGATCGCTGGTGGCACCTGTAATGTATTTACTCTTACCTCATCACCGGTTAACCCGCCATGTCTATACTCATTAGTTGAAAAAACATCTACATCAAAACCGGCTGATTTAACCGCGGCAACCAAGATTGCCACATTAGGGGGAATCCCCATCTCCATCTCAGCACTAGCTTCAATCAGTAATACTTTAATATTATTCATCCTACTTATTTTCCCATTTTTAACTTATTATTTGCACAAAGCGACTTAAAAACTTGCCTTAATATTGTCCTGTTAATTCGCAACGGGTTATTACCCAGCCTTTCTACATTAACGTTGTTAATAATTCTATCAATGTCTGATTGTTTACATATGCCAAGTTTTTTAAGATCACTTTCCAGCCCCACCTGCGACATTAGCTTGTACCATTTTTTTTCGAAATCTAAAGAAGTTGTACAACCAAATAATTTCCTGATTTCATTTATGGTTTTCGTTAAATAGCCTTTACCTCTTTGTTCATTTAATACAGCACTTTTAAGATTCGCATTAACTGTAAAAAACTTGGGCATGGTAAGACTGACCGCATGTCCATGCGGAATATTATAAAAAGTGGTTATGGCATAAGAGACAGCATGCGGAGCTGTGGTTTTGGTAATATTTATTGCTTTCCCCGCTAAATGTGCTGCTTTTGCCATTGCTTCGTATGACCTTTTTGTCTTCTTAGCTACAGCTATGGTTAAATTAGACTGAATTAATTTAATCGCTTCTTTGGCATATCGTTTTGACTGTGCGGTTGCGTTAATGCTCCAGTAAGATTCGATGGCCTGAGATAATGCATCCATTCCCGATATTGCCGTTTGCTTCTTTGTTAAAGACATCGTTAAATTTGCATCGACAATCGCCACATCCGGCAAAATGTATTTATGGGCAACAGAATATTTTCTATATCCTTTATAAACAACGGCAAAATGGGTCGCCTCACTTCCACTGCCAGCAGTTGTGGGTATAGCAATTAACGGTTTTGGCTTTTTGATCTTAGATTTTAACTTTACTAAACTCGCGTTATCCATTTTATTTACACTAAATAAATTTATCAGCTTGGCCATATCAATACTGCTGCCGCCGCCAATGGCCATAACTATATCTGTCTTGTTTTTCCCAAACAAATCTATGCCGCGCTTAACATCTCTGATCTTTGGATTAGGGCTGAACTTATTAAAAATAGTGACATTATAATTGGACAAAATATCGTGCAAAAATTCTTTTGCCCTGCTTCTAGCATATGACGTTTTCCCGGTAACTAAAAAAATGTTCCTGCCAGCAAAAGACCGCAGCCGATCTTTGCATCGTTTAATGGAACCGGTTGCGATATATTCTTTCTGTATCATTTAGATAAAAACTCCATGAAATTATCTTTGTTTTCTCTAAGTGATTTCGGCCGGCCCAAATTAGCTCTTGCCCCTGGCCTCACCTTAATTTCTAATAGTGCCGGGCCTTTGGCTGTCTTTATAATTTCTATCATTTTTTTTATATCAGAAGCCGAAGTTGCCTCAAGCGCTGTTTTATATCCACAAGCTTTGGCAATACTAACAAAAGAAATAGAAGCCCCTACTGTAGGTTGTCCTCCGACTGAATCGTGACAGCCGTTATTAATAATAATATGCTTAAAATTAGCTACTTTTTGCGAGCCGATTATGGCCAAAGCACCCATATGCATAATAACTGCGCCATCACCATCTAAACAAAAAACCTGCTGTGATCGCTTTTTTAGAGCAATGCTTAAGGCAATCTGAGAGGCATGTCCCATTGATCCTATGGTCAAAAAGTCTTTAGCATGGTCTTGCCCAAGAAGCTTGCGATATTCGTAGAGCTCACGCGAAGTCTTTCCGGTTGTAGAAACAACGATATCTGCTGGGTCTAATTTATCCACGATTAATTTAATCACTTCTTCCCTTGTTAATTCACATCGAATCTTTTCTGTCTGTTCTAACTTGCATTCTCCAAATGTGTTCTTTTTCACGACTAACGCAACCGGGCTCTTTTTTTCACAGGCTATCTTCACAAGATAATCTAAACAATCTTTAACTTCTGAATTTGTCTTGGGCATAATACGATATGGAATACCCAGTGCATCAAGAAGCTTTAAAGTAATTTCTCCCTGCCGGAGGTGCTGGGGTTCATCCTGCACTCCTGGTTCACCTCTCCAGCCAATTAACAAAATAACCGGTATCCCATAAACTTCAGGATCAGCCAACGAAACTAAAGGATTAATGGCATTGCCTAACCCTGAATTTTGCATATAGACTAAACCCATATCGCCGGTTGCCAAATGATATCCGCAGGCAAGGGCAATTGCGGCCCCTTCATTTGCGGCAATTACATGATTTGCCTTCAAGACATGATTAGAAATAAAGGCGCAGGGACTTTTCAACAAAGAATCCGGCACTCCGCTAAAAAAGTTGACGCCTTTTTTTGTTAATTCATTATAAAAAAATTCACAATCTACCATTAACATCCTCAATGTTTTATAAGGGTAATAATATCCTTAATCGGCATACAAATCTTATCCGCCTCAAATGCCCGATTATTCTCTAATATTGCCTTTGCCGCTTTACACATTGCCGGATAAGCGCTGCGAATTAACTGATTAGCGTAAATAACAATATCTACGCCAGCTTCCGATAATTGTTGTTCTGTAGTTTTAGAAAATGTTGACGGCACAACCACTAACGGCACTCTTTTTTTTAATTTTTTATACCTACGGCAAAATTCAAATATTTCATCGGGTGTCTTCTTTTTGCTATGTATCATAATGCCGTCAGCCCCGGCCTGGATATAAGCCTTAGCCCTTTTTACCGCATCATCCTGGCCCGCATTTAAGATCAAACTTTCGATTCTGGCAATTATCATAAAATCATCTGTTATTTGCGCTTTCTTACCATATTTTATTTTATTTGAAAAATTCACGATACTATCCTGGGCCTGTATTGAATCGGTATCCAAAAGGGAATTCTTTTTTAAGCCTAATTTATCTTCAATGATCACGGCTGAGACGCCTAATCTTTCTAGAGTTTTTACCATAAAAACAAAATGTTCCGCCAGGCCGCCTGAATCACCATCGTATATTATGGGTTTAGTCGTTACCTCTAAAATATCATTTAACGAAACCATGCGGGAGGTCAAATCAACATATTCAATATCCGGTTTAGCTTTAACGGCGGAATTAGTAAGACTACTTAGCCAAATAGCATCAAATTCCTTTTTAATCGCCTTTTTTTCTACGGAAATATTCTCGGCGATCAATCCACTTAACCCATTATGTGCTTCAATAACCCGAACGATTTTATTAACATTGAGCAATCTTCTTAAGCGCTTCATCCGGACTTCCGGGGTAACACCGATTTCATGAACCGCATTAATTAGTTTTGTTGATGATATTCCCTTTGTATACTCCACCTCCACTAATTTCCCGCCCCATTCAGATAAAATATCAATAACTCTTTGCCGGACATTTTTTTGCACCCCGGTTTTCCAATCATCACCATGCACCACATAATCGGGCTTTATTTTCCTTAAATTTTCCTCATAATCCAATGTTTTCTGGGCAATAACTTTATGAACACCAATGATGTTTTCCACAATAATCTTGCGTTGTTCAAACATCAGATAAGGTAATCGTTTATAGCTTCCGATCGCTTCATCGGTTAAAAGACCGATTATAACCTGTCCTAATTTGGAAGCTTGGCGAATAATGTTCAGATGTCCAGGATGTATCAAATCCGCACTCATACCCACATAGACTTTTTTCATTTGAACTCCTTTAATGAGCCCGCCACTGTGCACTTATCAAGCGCACTTGGCGAGTCGAATTAAACCCCCACACCAATTAAATTATTTATCGTATTCCCCACATCCCGCTAATTGGTGTGGGGGTGAATTTATCCCGCCGAATATAAGAAAAATTATAAAAGAATTTTTATTATAT
>Ga0180009_10001004_pt1 | contig 35531 bp, 40 predicted proteins | sample OS_PC_MetaG_FD_123537 | JGI IMG/M metagenome (GOLD analysis project Ga0180009, IMG submission 123537) | Groundwater microbial communities from the Aspo Hard Rock Laboratory (HRL) deep subsurface site, Sweden - OS_PC_MetaG | ecosystem: Environmental > Aquatic > Deep subsurface > Groundwater... | reverse complement strand
TCTGCATGCCTGGTCGTCATTACCACCAGTACACACGAAAGCGGGCCCTGTGTCCAGCACTTTCGCGGATCCGGGCCTGCCGGTCGGGACGAGAAGGGCTACGGGATCACCGAATGTTTACGAGGGATCAATAGGTGTAGTGCGCATCGCACTCGGGTCAGAGTTCTGCATGGTGCCTGACCAGCCTGGATGGAGCGACCAACAACTCGCAATCATGAGCCAAGAGAACCTGTTCGGGCCTCGCAAGAACCCGCTTCAGAAGATTCCTTGGACCTTCAGGTATCGGTTCAGGTGCGCTGACAATCCTGCATGCCCGGGCCACGACCTGCAGGTATTTGACTGGGAACCCTACGAGCTCTACCGGGGGCAACTGGAGAAGAAGGGACACTCCGACGTTGCCCGCGCAGATGTGCTGCGCAAGTACAACGACGAAATGGGGTGTATCCAGAGAAACGTCCATCTGTTCGTAGGGACGACCATCTCGCACCCCAAGCAGTTTTCGTGCATCGGCGTCTACGCTCCCCCGAGGAGTTGACCCCTCTCGTTCGCGGGCGGTAGTTGTGGCACCGCGAGATTCACGTGGCCCGGGCGGAGTTCCCGCGTGCCATCGATCGGTCTCTCCCCTTCTTCCTGAGTCCCGCTCCGTTGCCAGTCGTGGCTGTATGTCGGCTCCGTCGATCCTCGATGCGTTTCTGTGGGCCGCGAAGTACCAAGCGCCATGCTACAGTGGCGCCACGACGCACCCGGGGGTAGGAGCATGGTAGAGAACGTCTACACGGCAGAAGGGGCGGCAGCCATCTTGATGAAGTCCACGTTGCAGACGGTCCACCGCTATCTCGTTGCCGGAAAGATCAAAGGCTTCACGGTCGGCCGCGACTGGCCCATAACCGAGACTGACCTACACACCTTCATTGAGGGGTCGCGGCCAGAGGCGGACGGGTCGGGGCAAGAGACATGACTTGGTTGGGGCTACTCGGCGCGGTTGCGCTCGCCCTCGTGTCGGCCATCATTGGCTATCAGGTCACCCGAAAGCAGGAAGTCGATCGGATTGTGCAGGAGGGGTACCTCGAACTGCAGCGACTTCGCGATGCGCCCAAGACCGTGCGGTTTCGTCCAGGTCCGGGTTTGCCAGCCAATGCCAAAGTCGAGTTCGCGGTCATCCCCGATGAGCTCGGGGACAATGAATGGCGAGAGAGCGTTCGCCACCTCAAGTCACTGGCGCTCTACATGCGAGATGATCCGCTGTTTGGCCACATCGACGAGATTGAAGCAGCCCTTGATGGCTTCGTTCGGGAAGCGAAATCCATCACCATGCCTTCGGCTAGTAGGGACAGTGAGCAGGCGCGGCACGTGCAAGAACTCAACCGCGTTGTGCCAGCTGCGGAGCGACGCCTCGATCACTGGCGAGGTATCCGCGGGATCCTGCGGGCGCTTGCGCCCCGCAGGCGGCAGGTCCGCCAGCGCTTCGTCTCACGCTAGGGAAGGACCTCGAGGGTAGAGTGTCCGAATTGCGCGGTCTACAAGACGAGACCTTGGAGAGCAGAATGTCGAGGGAGTCCAATGACCAAATGGCGGTGGGTCACTCGGCCCGCACCGGTCAGGTGGCGAGTCCCAGTGTTCCCTCGAGTCCAACCCCGATCGCCTCGGCCACCGCACCCCACCCGCGGTCCTCTTGTCCCTCCAGCCGCCGCAGGTACACCGACGTCACCGCCAACGAGGAGTGGTCCAGAAACAGGCTCACCTCTTCCACCGACTCTCCGGCGTCCCTACGCAACTTCGCCGCCGCGTGGCGAAAGATATGCACCCCGGCGGGAGGCAACCCCGCGTTCTTGAAGTACCGTTGCAGCTGCCCGTAGAAGGTGGCGCTCCGCAGACCCTCGCCCTCCGTGTGCGCCCCTGAGGGCCAGAGGGAGTCGTCAGGAGACATGTCCCCAAGCTCTCGTCCGAAGGCCCGGAGCGCCGCTCTCAGCGCGTCGACAGCGGGCTGGGGCAGCTCCCGGCGTCCGTTCTTCCCGCCTTTACCCCGGTAGGTGTAGTACCAGCGTCCGTTCTCGAAAGCGAGGTCCTTCCGGGTCATGCGAAACACCTCAGCCCGTCGTCTCCCCGTGAGCACCAGCGTCAGGATGAGGGCCCGGTTGCGGAGTCCGACGCGGGTGTCCGGGACGACGGCGAGGAGACGCCGGATCTCCTCAGCCGAGAGTCCGCGTGGGGGAGAGGGTGAAGTCCGCGGCCGCTCCAGACGATCACAGGGGTTGCGATCGACGATCTCCATGCGCATGAGAAATCGAAAGAAGGACGACACACAGGCCATGCGGGCGCCGATGGTGATGGGGGAGGGATCCCGGCCGGAGAGACCTTTGCCGTGCGCCCACACGAACACCTCTTGGGCCGTGACCTCGTCCGGCGTCTTCCCCACTCTCCCGAAGAAGTCCTGGAGCATGCGGGAGTAGCCCTCCACGGTGCGGAGGGAACCGGAGCGGCGCTCCTTTTCGACCAGGAAGGCCATGAGGGAGCGCTCCCAGCCGACGAGATCTTCGAGGGGGTACGCGATGGCGGTGGTGCGCATGGTGTTCTCCTTCGATGGGGTGACACCATGTTCCCTCTAGCGGTGGGGAAGTCAACCGATGTGATCTTCCTGGGTTAGCGGGTGCGCGTGCCTCCGGCCGTCGCCAGTCAGGCCGAGGACCACAGGCCCAACGCGTCATCGTGGGCAACCAACATGGTGTGCGCTACCCTGCGGCGGCCAGGTGGTGCGTAGCTGGCCGACAGGGTGAACCGACGCAACCAGGACTCCAAGCACTGGACACCGGGTGGCCTTGACGCATTGTGAGGCGACTTATAGAGTCGCGGTCTGCGCTTCTTGCCGCCGAAGGAATTGAACGGGGGGCACATGAACACCGAACCGACCTCCGAGGACAGGATCTTCGACCAGGCGGAGGAGCGTCTGAAAGACTCCCACCACTTCGATGAAGCATCCGCGAAGTCCGTCGTTGACCTGCTCCGATCGAAGGCGGCGGCCTTGAAGGCGAGTGACGTCTTGTCGGTCCTCGCAGCACTTGAGGACGGTTGCCATGAGGATTCATGAGCTGGAAGTAACCAACATCCGCGGCATTCGGCACGTCACGCTGCAACTTGCCGGAGAGAACATCGTTGTGTGGGGGCCGAACGGGTCGGGAAAGAGCGCCGTTGTCGACGCGGTCGACTTCCTCCTGAGGGGGAGCATAGGCCGACTCGAGGGCGAGGGCACTGGATCCATTTCTACGCTCAAGCACGGCCCGCATGTCGATGCTGCGGTCAGTTCTGCGCACGTTCGAGCTCTGGTCAGTCTCCCCGGTGTGGACCACCCGTTTGAGATCAGTCGTACCATGGGGGATCCGGCAAGTCTGCAGTGCTCGGATGAAGGTGCACGCGCCGCGCTCGAGCCAGTTCTCGAGATCACGCGTCAGGGCCACTACGTACTGGCAAGGCGCGAGATATTGAAGTTCATCACTGCCACAGGTGGGAATCGGGCCAAATGGATTCAGTCACTCATGCGTCTCGATTCCCTGGAATCCGTCCGAGCGACCCTCGTCAGCGCCGCCAACGACGCAAAAAAGCAGGCGATCGCTGCGACGGGGGTAGTCGACACGGAGCGGACTGCGTTCACTACGACCGCCAGCATGACGGGATGGACGGAGGATTCGGGGCTCGCCGTCATCAACCTAGCTCGCGCGACGTTGGGGGCTCCCGAGATCACGCGTCTCGAGCCTGGCCGAGTCAGGGAAGGCGTCACAGCACAGGCGATTGCCAAGGCCGACATGAACGCGGTGCGCCTCGGGCAGGCGCTAGAGCAGATGCGCCGCTTCGACCTGGCCGAACTTCGAGCAAGCGCGGATGAACTCTTCAAGGCCGCCGCCACCTTGAGCCAGGACGTCGAGGCCCTCAAGCTACTGCGTCGACACAATCTGATTCACGCCGGCTTGGAACTACTGGGTGACGACGGCAAATGCCCGCTATGCGGGGCCGAATGGGAGCAGGGCGAACTCGAGGCACGGCTGACTGAGGAGCTTCGTCTTTCGGTGGAAGTGGCCAAGAAGCGAGAAGACCTCGAAGGGCTGGTCTCGGGCCTGCTTCCACGGGCCGCAGCCATTCGTCAGGTCTTCTCGACCGTGCAGGAGACGGCCAGTCCGCTAGGGTTGGTCGACCAGGAATCGCTGTTCGCGACCGTGGTGAACAACCTGGAGCGATACGAGGCGGCGCTAGGTACTCCCATCGACAAGCTCACACCCGAAACCGCTCAGATGTTCGGGCTGCCGCCAGTATCCGACGAGGGGGTGGAGGCGCAGAGCATGATTCTTGCCGACCAGGTCGCGGCCCTCACCCCGGAAATATCCCCCGAGCAGGCGGCATGGGACCTCCTAACGCGCCTACATGACGCCCTTGACCGCGTCCGAATAGCGGAGCAAAAGGTAAGGTCGGCGGGAATTCTTCGTACTCGGGCCGATGCCCTCAGGGATTCCTACGGCGGCGCCAAGGACGACGTGCTGAACGCGCTCTACAACACCATCAAGGCACGGTTCGTCGACCTCTACTCGCAGTTGCATGCGGAAGACGGTGAGGACGCCTTCGAAGCATTGCTGGAACACGACGGTGCCTCTCTTGACTTCCATGTCGACTTCTACCGCCGCGGCTTGCATCCTCCGCACGCTCTTCACAGTGAGGGACACCAGGACAGCATGGGCATCTGCCTGTACCTCGCGCTGTCCGAGCATGTGAACAGGGGGATCGTGGGGGTGTTGGTTCTCGACGACGTAGTGATGTCGGTAGATTCAGGGCATCGCCGGAGGCTGTGCCGCGTGCTCAAAGAGCAGTTCCTGGACACGCAGTTCGTGATCACTACGCATGATCGCGGATGGGCGCATCAGCTGAAAACCGAAGGCGTGGTCGCCCCCGAGGGCATGGTCCAATTCTGCGGCTGGAACGTCGACACCGGACCCCGCGTGAATGAGTTGGATGTGTGGGAGCGGATCGACAATGGCCTTGCCGCTGATGACGTACGCGGGGCCGCGGGCCACCTTCGTGGGGCGATGGAGGAGTTTTTCGCCAATGCCTGCGAGAATCTCCAGGCGCGTGTGATTTACCGCGCCTCGGGCCAGTACACTCTCGGAGACTTTCTTCCGGCGGCCTTCTCTCGGTATTCCGAGCTGGTCAAGCTGGCCAAAGCGTCCGCCACGTCGTGGGGCAATGATGAAGCTGTCGATCGGCTGATCGAAACGCACAGTGTGGCGAAGCAGTGCTACGGCCGGACTCAGGCCGAACAGTGGGCGGCCAATAAGGCGTTGCACTACGATGCGTGGTACACATTGGAGGCGGCTGACCTCAGGGAGGTCGTTGATGCGTTCCGCGACCTGTGTGAAGTCTTCCAGTGTCCTGACTGCCGAGCGATGCTGACAGTATCCACGACCGACTACCAGCCTGACTCCGTGCGCTGTGCCTGCAAGCGTCTCGACTGGAACCTGGTGAAAAGGACGGCCTCGTGACTATAAGTTTCTTCGCGGTCGGCGAGTGCAGATCTCAGCGGCAGCCATGGCCGGTATTGGTCTTCGAGGGCTGCTCGGGCCAGAAGTAGCGCGAGCACGATGGCCTGATGGTCTGCGCTCTGGCCCGCAGATCGTCGCCGGCTCCCGCGTTCTCGCGCCGTGAGGTTCTCGCTCCTCGGACCGCCTCCTGGTAAAGTCGTGACGGCCATGGTCGTTGCTGGTACGATCCCATTGCCACCTTGCTTTGGCTACATACCAACCTGACAAGGAATCGTGAAGGTGGATTGTCCTCCTGAAGTTCTGAACCTCGTTGAGCGCTTCGAGCGCGAGCTCGACTCCTACCGCTCGGGCAAGTACAACGAGACCCAGGTGCGCCGGGAGTTCATCGATCCGATGCTCAAGGCCCTTGGCTGGGACATCGACAATGAACAAGGCTATGCCGAAGCCTACAAGGACGTCGTCCACGAGGACGCCATCAAGATAGGCACGGCGACCAAAGCTCCGGACTATTGCTTACGCGTCGGCGGTACCCGCAAGTTCTTTCTGGAAGCGAAGAAGCCCTCCATCAACGTAAAGATGGATGTTGCGCCGGCGTTCCAACTTCGTCGCTACGCCTGGTCGGCCAAGCTGCCCCTCTCCGTCCTCACCGATTTCGAGGAGTTCGCAGTCTACGACTGCCGGGTCAAGCCCCAGAAGCAGGACAAAGCCTCAGTGGCCCGGATCCTGTACCTGAACTCCCGTGAATACCCGACGCGTTGGGAGGAGATCGCTGGCATCTTCTCGCGGGATGCCATCCTCAAAGGTTCCTTCGATCGATTCGCGGACTCGTCTAGACGCAAGAGGGGCACCGCCGAGGTGGACACTGCGTTCCTCGCCGAGATCGAGTCTTGGCGAGACTCGCTCGCGCGGCACATGGCCCTTCGCAACCCGACCCTTGCCCAACGTGAACTGAACTTTGCCGTGCAGCAAACGATCGACCGCATCATATTCTTGCGCATCTGCGAGGACCGAGGCATCGAGGACTACGGCCAGCTTCGCGAGGCTGCGAAGGGCGCCGGAATCTACTCCCGCCTGCTCCAGCTCTTCGTTCGCGCCGATCACCGCTACAACTCAGGACTCTTCCATTTCCAGAAGGAGCGAGCGAGGGGAGAGTCTCCCGATCTCCTCACCCCCAGCCTCGCCATCGAGGACAGGCCGCTCCGGCAGATCATCACGAGCCTCTACTACCCGGACAGCCCCTATGAGTTCTCCGTGCTCCCGGCCGACATCCTGGGCCAGGTCTACGAGCAGTTCTTGGGCAAAGTGATCAGGCTCACCGCGGGCCACCGCGCGGTCGTCGAAGACAAGCCCGAGGTGAAGAAGGCCGGCGGTGTCTACTACACCCCGACCTACATCGTCGAGTACATCGTCAAGCACACCGTTGGCAAGCTGCTGGAGGGATCGACCCCGAAGAAGGCGTCGAGCTCTTACATCCTCGACCCCGCCTGTGGCTCAGGCTCATTCTTGATAGGTGCCTTTCAGTACCTGATCGACTGGCACCGCGACTGGTACGTGGAGGACGGTCCGCAGAAACACACCAAGGAGATCTTCCTCGGTCCCGGCGGCGAGTGGCGTCTGACCACAGTTGAGAAAAAGCGCATCCTACTCAACAATATCTACGGCGTGGACATTGACTCCCAGGCCGTCGAGACCACCAAACTGTCGTTGCTGCTCAAGGTCCTGGAGGGCGAGACGCAAGAGACGATTAACGCCCAGCTTTCCTTTTTGCACGAGCGCGCCCTCCCTGATTTGGCCAGCAACATCAAGTGCGGCAACTCGCTGATTGGCCCTGACTTCTACAACGATCAGCAGCTCCGCATGCTACCGGACGCGGAGGAACGCTACCGCATCAACGTCTTCGACTGGGAGACTGAGTTCCCGCAGATATTGGGGAAGACCGCGCCGGCGTCGAAACGCGGGTTCGATGCGGTGATTGGAAATCCGCCCTGGCTGATGCCCGGGTACTGGGACAAGACTCCTCTGGACTACCTTCGCGTCAGGTACACATCCTCTACAGGCAAGTACGACATGTACTACTTGTTCATCGAGCGAGGCTTGGGTCTGCTCTGCGCTTCCGGCAAGTTGGGACTGATTGTGCCCAACAAGTTCTTCCACACAGGAGCTGCTCGTGCCCTCAGGGGGCTGTTGGGGAACGAAGAAGGCCTACATGAGATCGTTGACTTCGGTGACTCCAAACTCTTCAGTAGCGCTACCAACTACTCGTGCGTCATTCTCGTCGATCGAGGGCAGGCAGCCCTGCCGTTACGTGTCCGAAGAGCTGACGTCGGCGTTAGGGTGATCGACGAGTTCGATATTGACCGTCGCGACCTGTGCCAGGATCCGTGGTATTTCGCTCCGCCTCTCGAGCGCTCGCTTGCCCTGCGCATGGAGGAAAGTGGGGAGCACCTGGAGGGGCTGGTCCAGCGCTTCGCGACGGGCGTGCAGAGTGGGGCAGATCGTCTGTTGGTCGTTTCTTCCGACCAAGCGTTGCACCTTGGCTTGGAGCCACAGCTCCTCACGCCGATTCTGAGGGGCAGGGACGTTCGGCGCTACAGCCTCTCCGATTCTCCCTCGCTCCTGATGTTTCCGTACAAGGTCGTGCAGGACCAGTTCGTGTTGCTGACGGAAGCGGAACTGACTGAGTATCCGCACGTGCGCGACTATCTAATGCTGCACCGGGAGGCTCTGGCGCGACGCGTCTGGTTTGGTAAAGGGGCGCGGGAATTGTCCGGTGCCTGGTACGGGATGATGTACCTTGAACCCAGGACCTCACTTGTCCACGCACACATCTTGACTCCATGCCTCAGCAATGTCTCGAACTTCGCCCTTGGTAGCGGTCAACTATTCGCGACAGGCACGGCAGGCGTCGCGGGGCTGGTGCTGAGTGACGGCGCAGGGGAGTCACCGAACTACCTGCTTGCGCTCCTCAACTCGAAGCTTCTGAGCTGGTACATCACCACCCACAGTCCGGTATTCTCGGGCGGATATCACAAGTTCAGCGCGCCATATCTGCGGCCTGTGCCGATTCGTCGCATCGACTGGAGCTCGACCCAGGACACCAAGAGACATGAAGCCATGGGCGATATGGTCGAGAGCGTACAGACTCTGCAGACGCACCTGGCGGCAGCACGAACAACGAGAGACCGCGACGGCGTAGAGCGTGAGCTAGGTGCGGTCCTGCACCGGCTCGATTCAATCGTGTACGAGCTGTATGGGCTCACCGACAACGAGATTGCTGTGGTCGAATCAAGCTCCCAGTAGGAGTGAACCTGCGTGCCATTTGAGTTCGGCCTCCGGCACATCGACGGTGACCTCGAAGCCATGGGGCCGGGGCACCGTGGGCCTGGGGTTACGACTGTGGGGATCAAACACCATTCTGCGATGGTGACTGTGAGCCTGTCTTGTCGCTGACGGGCCTACGGGGTCCGTCCTGCCGGCCTAACATGCGGCGCCTGGAGGCCCATCGTGAGAGAATGACATCGCAGCCAGCCGCATGTTCTTCTTGAGGAGGTCCGCGGGGAGTGGTTAATATTCTCCTAGCTCTCGTGCTCTTCGTGGTCGCTGGCTTTGCTGAGATTGGAGGCGGCTACCTCGTCTGGTTGTGGCTGCGCGGCGGGTCGGGCCTTCTCATCGGTCTGGCCGGCGGCATCGTCCTGATGCTGTACGGCGTCATCCCGACTCTCCAGCCTGAAGGCTCCTTTGGACGGATCTACGCTGCCTACGGGGGTATCTTCGTGGTCCTGGCTACCTTCTGGGGGTGGGGGATCGACCACGTGAAACCAGATCGGTTCGATCTGATCGGAGCGGCGGTGTGTCTCTCTGGGGTAGCGATCATCATGTGGGCCCCACGGTGAACTCGCCGTCTGGCACCTTCATCCGGCGTATCTGCCGTAGCTGGCCCTGACCGGCCTGGCGTCCTCCCAACCTGCGCGGATTCCTGGGCTTGGGAGCAAACAGCCGGGTCCATAGAGCCAAGATCTCGCGACTCTCCGAAGACCTACCCGTGATCATCGACGTAGTGGACACGCCCGAGAGCATCGAGGCGTTCGGTGCCGTTTCTTGATGAAACGATCGCCGAGGGTGTCGTGATCTTGAAGAAGGTGAGGGTCATCGCCTACCGGCAGAACTCGACCGTCGCACAAAACGAGAAGGAGAGCGGTGGTCAGGTTCGCAACGGTGATTCACCAACGCAGGTTGTCCGACGGACTGACGTGACGCGGCACCGGACGGTCGGGCAGGTTTGAGGGAGTCGGCCCTCACCATCCGGACATGGCGTGGGTTCCATCCCCGCCGGCTACTGTGGTCCGGGTCAGAAGGTCGACTTCATCTCAACAACCACTGGGACCGACGATTAGGATCTACACCACGGGACTTGACCGCGGCTTGGGCGACGCCACCCTACGGGCACCTGAGGTGTTGCAGCTCCATGAGGCCCGACATAGGTTGGTTGGCGAACCTGGAAGTCAACACATGGAGCAACGCACCCTCGTTGACAGTCGGCACCGTGCCCTACGATGTCCCCTCTTTGGCGGCGCGCCAGGCCTCGGCTAGAGCCTCTGAGTATTGTAGGACTTCCTTCCTTTTCGTCCCTCGCCCGAGTGAGATTCTGACCGAACCCAGCGCTGCGTCGGCTTCCAAACCCATGGCCGTGAGCACAGCGGATGGAGACTCACCGCCTTCGTGGCAGGCCGAACCCGTGGACGCCGCGATGCCAGGAGCACGGGCCAGCACCTCGCTGCCCCGAACTCCTGGAAAACGGACGTTGAGCGTATTGGGCAGCCGCTCAGTCGGGTGACCGTTGGTGGCCGCGTCCGGCACGGCTCCCTGGAGGCGCTCCCACAAGAGATCACGCAGTCGCCGTAGGCGCGAGGTCTCGCGAGAGAGCGTGGTACGTGCGATCTCACATGCCACCCCCAGGCCAACGATGGAGGCTACGTTTTCGGTCCCGGGACGGAGTCCGCGCTCGTGGCCGGCACCGCGCAGCACGGACTCAAGAGCGACTCCCGTGCGAATGTACGGGGCTCCGACACCCTTGGGCGCGTAGAGCTTGTGCCCGGCTATCGACAGCAAGTCCACACCAAGATCGTCCACGCGCACCTCTACCTTGCCCACCGATTGTGCCGAGTCGGTTGGAAGAGCGCTTCTACCGCATGTGCAGCGCGCGCCGCGCTGGCAATCGGCTGAATCGTGCCAGTCTCGTTGTTAGCGTGCATCACCGTGACCAGGGCCGCGCCCTCGACCAAGGCGCCGGCCACATCGTGGACACTAATGCGTCCCGTTTCGTCGACGGGTAGCCAGCTGACCTGCCAACCCCGCTGCTGCAACCAGCGACAGGGCTCAGCAGTCGCAGGATGTTCGATCACTGAAGTCACCAGGTGTTTTTTGTGCCGGAACATCTCCGCCGCACCGAGGATGGCAAGATTGTTGGCCTCGGTACCACCGGAAGTGAACACGATCTCCTCGGGCTCGGCGCCGAGCAGCGATGCCACCTGATCGCGGGCGTTCTCCACGGCGTAGCGGGCTCGTCGTCCGAAGACGTGGCCACTCGATGGGTTACCGAAGTGTTCACCTAGGTAGGGCAGCATCGCCTCCACGACCTCGGGAAGCAGCGGGGTCGTTGCGTTGTAGTCGAAGTAGGTTGGGAGCACTTCGCCTCTCATGCCGCCGTCTCCCTGCCTTCCACGAAGATATGCAGTCGCCCCGGTTCGATCGGCAACCACGCCTCGTCGGTCAGCGCAGTCGTTGCCAGCAGGACGACCTCCTGCCGGCACCCCCGCTCGACGCAGGAGCGGACCACGTAGTGGAGCTCCGTGTTGGCGAACGCCACGAGGTGCATGCCGTCACTCAGCAAGAAGTTGAATTCCCCCAGCTCGCAGAGCGCCTCCACCGGTGGGCGAAGCGCAGCGGCCACGTCAGCGGCACCCAACGGGCTCCCGTCAGTGGCGCGCGCGAGTCGATCGAGGAGAAGACAGAAGGCGTGCTCGGAGTCTGTGCTCCCGATTGGATGGAAGCGCTCGAGGGTGAAGCGCGGGTCTGCGTCGATGCCCGGCAACTTGCCGTTGTGGGCGAACACCCATGAGCGTCCCTTGAGCTCCCGGGAGAAGGGGTGGGTGTTCGCCGATGTCCGACCGAACTCTGGCGGGTTCGCCTTGCGGATGTGCCCGATGACGATCGTGCTCCGGTAGTCATACTCGGCGATGAACGCGAGACAGCGGCTCTCGGCTGCGGGGACTGGTTCCTTGAACACTCGTGCTTCGCGACCCTCGTAGAACGCCAGGCCCCAGCCGTCAGCATGCGGTCCGATCTCACCGCCCCGCGGGCGCAGCAATGCCAGCGAGTGGCTCACGTCTGTCTCATGCTTGGCGCTCATGCCGAGAAGCTCACACATAATCACCCTCGAGTAGGTCAACGGGCATCAGAAGCCAACCGTGAGTCAGCTTGATCGGTCCAGGTGGTACTGGATCGGAATCGGGTTGCTTAGGCAGTAGACTCCGGGGCAGCGCTCTCTGGCCAGGCGCGTGAGCTCGGTGAGTTGGGCGTCATCGGCGTCCGTATCCACCTGCAAGACGAGGGATACGTCCTCCACGACCGGGGCATCCGACAACCCCAGCGAGCGCGACAGGTCGACTCGATTCTCGGCCACCACCGACAGCGAGCGGAGGACCACGCCTTGCGCTGCCGCCAGCCCGACGAAGGTTCCGCCATAACAGGCGGCCAGCCCATAGAGGCAGTACTGGATAGGGTCCGGCGCCAGTCCCTCACCGCCCATGAACGGAGCGAAGTCGGCTTCGACCGTGGTCTCTCCTGTTTTGTGCGCCATCGTGGCCGAGAACTGGGGCTGACCTTCGACAAAGCTCCAGCGACCCTCGACTCGTTTACTCTTCTTGGCGACGACGGCGTCGGCCTTCACTTGCTCTACGAAATCAGCGGCCGCTTCTACGTTGACGTTGTTGATCTTCACGTATCCTCCCTTTTCGACGACCGACCCGCGGGGTGCCGCAGGTCACAGCTGGGGACTCCGTGCAATTGTGATCCGTCCGGCGATGGCGGTCGCCGTCGGAGGCGGCGATGGCATAGGTGCCGTCACCGCAGCCCCGAACCCGTTCGTCATCCCCCTTGACGAGGGCGCCAGCAAAGCGAATGCCGTTGTCGGCACGTTCGGTGCCGTGGGGTGGGTCGTTGAGGATGAAGAGGGTCCTGCTCATGGGTTCAGGTCCGATGCGCCGGCTCTACGGGGAGACCGCGAGCCCGCCAGTCGGGGATGCCTTCGTCGAAGCGAACGGCCTGATAGCCACATCGACGGAGTCGCTCGACCGCCTCGATGGCCAACACGCAGTAGGGGCCGCGACAGTAGACAACCACTGGGCGGTCTCGCGGCAAGGTGGCCATGCGTCGGTCGAGTTGGTCGAGCGGCACCGACAAGGCTCCAGGAATGTGGCCCGCCCGGTACTCCTCCTGCGGACGCACATCGAGGACCGTCACCTCGCCGCTCTTGATCCGTTCGACCAACTCTCCGCGGTCAACGGGCTGCATGACGTGGCGTGCCTCCAAGAACTCTCGCGTCACTCGTTCGATCTCCAGCAGCCGTGACTCTGCAAGCCGTCGCAGGGATAAGAAGAAGGCGCATACCTCCTCATCGGCCAGGCGATAGATGACGTAGACGCCTTGTCTTTCTGTCTCGACGAGGCGGGCCCGGCGCAAGACCTGCAAGTGGTGCGATGTGTTGGCCACCGACTGCCCCACTTGGCTTGCCAAGCCTTCAACCGTGCGCGGTCCCTGGCACAGGATGTCGAGGATCTCCAGCCGCGGGCCGCTGGCCAATGACTTTCCGATGAAGGCGAGTTGTTCGTAGATCGCGTCTTTGAACCGCCGGGATGCGGATGCCATTGAATCTCCTCAAATACTCCTAAGATGACTTGAATATAGAGAAGAGCCGGCATTCTGTCAAGGAACTCAATGTCCACAGCCCCGGATCGGCACTCGGTGGGCGGCCGGATCTGGGTCTCCGCGGAGTACGAGCTTCCGCGGAAGGAATCTGCCCGCTTGCTGGGTCCGGTCACGCAAGCGGATGGCAGCGACCCCTGGTCATTCCAACTTTTCACTCCCCGGCCGCATCTCTTTCTACAGAGGCCCGAACCATGAGCCTTCATCACAGAAGCGAGGGGGGGCCGTGATTCAGGAGGAGCAGCGGTTGATCCACGACTCGGCGACACGCGTAGCTGAGGCTCTTGCCGCAAAGGCGGCTCCCGCCGGCCCCGCGGCCGACGCGTTCTCGAGGGAGGCCGTCGATGCACTGGTCGCCAGCGGCCTGTGGGCTCTGGCCTGCCCGCCCGAGCACGGAGGGGTGGGTAGAGACCCCAGAGCCCTCGCCCTCGTGGCTCATGAGCTCGCGCGGGCGTCGGGCTCCCTGGGTCTCTCCTTCGTCGCCCACAGCTCGGTCTGCGGAGCGCTCGACGCCTTCGGCTCCCCCGCTCAGAAGCGGGAGTACCTCCCGCGGCTGGCCGCCGGCTCCGTGGGCGCCTTTGCCGTGCACGAAGCCGCCTCAGGAGCCGTGGCGGCCGCCGTCGCGACTCGAGCCGAGCTCGCAGGACTCGATCTCCTGCTCACGGGCTCCAAGTTCTTCGTGACCAATGGGCGCCAGGCTGATGTCATACTGGCATTGGCGCAGTCCGACTCGAAAGGCGCGGACGGTCCCTCGTTTTCGGTGATCCTCCTCGACGGATCGACGCCCGGGCTCATCCGTGGGCCCCACGACAGCAGGATGGGGTTGAACGGCACGGGTAGCTGCGAGATGGTGTTCCGAGAATGTCGTGTACCGGTCGAGCAGGTGGTCGGCGGCATGGGCGGGGGTATGGGAGTCCTGAAGGTAGCCCTGGCGGAGTACGCGTTCTTCGGAGCGGCGGCCGTGTCGCTCGGGTTGGCGACCTCTTGCCTCGCCGCCGCCCTGCGCCATGCCTCGGAGCGCACACCATCCAGGGCATCGCCATCGGCGAGCAGCAGGCCGTGCGGCTCATGATCGCCGAGATGGACGGCCTGGTCGGTGCCTCCCGCATGCTCCTCTGGGACGCAGCCACCCGAGCGGGAGAGACGCCGGGGCAGGCCGCCCTGCTGGCCTCGCGGGCCAAGCGCTTCATCAGCAGCTCCGCCGTGCTGGTGGCCGACCTCGCGATCCAGGTGTGCGGCGGACACGGGTACTCTCAAGAGCTGCCCTTGGAGAACCACTATCGAGACGCGCGTGGCCTCACCCTCCACTACAAGACCACCGAGCTCTTGGGGCTCGACATCGCCGGGCTGCTGCTGGAGAGCAGGGGAGTCGAGCCATGGCCGGCCTGATGAAAGCGAGCGTGGAGGAGACCGAACTACGCGAGGTCATCCAGGCCGCCCGGGACGGCCACCCGGAGGCCTTCGCTCGTCTCGTGCGCATCTACCATGGACCCGTTCTCGGCGTCTGCACCGGCTACGTCCGAGACCGCTGGGCGGCAGAGGATCTAGCCCAGGAAGCCTTCCTGCGGGCCTACACCCACATCGACTCCCTGCGGAACGGCGAAAGCTTCTGGCCGTGGCTTCGTCAGATCGCCCGCACCACCTGCCTCATGGCGCTGCGAAGGGTCGACTCCGCACCGACGGAGGCTGCCGGGAGTGAGGTGGCCGAATCGCCCGGCGGGGGGGACGGCGGAACCGGCCCGCTCTTTCTGCGGGATCTGCTGCACCGCCTCCTCGCTGCGCTACCCGAGGATCAGCGCGTACCCCTCCTGCTCCACTACTTCCACGGCATGCCGTACCGGGAGATCGCCGGGCTGCTGGACCTCCCCGAGAACCTGGTGCGCAGCCGGCTGTTCGAGGGCAGGCGGCGCCTGAGGGGCGCCCTACAGAAGGAGGCCGAGGCCGTGCTCAGGCAGTCGGGGCCAAGACAGGAGGAGATCGATGCGCTCGTTGCCCGCTGTACCACGTCGGCCTGCCGGTGCGGCCGTATCTTGCTCGAGCCGTAGGGAACGAGAGCCGCCGGCCGCCGAACCCTGGTCTTGTTTGAGACAGACGCGTATCTGGAGGAGGTGATGGCCATGAAACTGGAAGAGCAGGTGCTGGAGACGCCTCGCGAGCAAGAACCCCCTGAACCTACGGTGTGTTCGTGCGGATGCCTCGGACCCGTCGAGGCGTCGCGCGAAGAGCAGGAGTGATGTTGAGGGTGCGTGTTCCACGCAAACTCATGGGCGGTTGCGCCCGCATGCGAGCGTAACCCGCGAGGAAGACGGGAGGGGGCCCCGATCTTGGCCAGGTCGGGTCACCGCCCCCGTCGAGTCCCGCTGTCAAACCGGCAAGGTTCCCCGCCTCTAGGTGCCTTTGATGCCCGAGTAAATCGACTTGCAGGTCGGCGACCCCTTGCCCAACCGTCCCGCCTCGGCGGCGGCCGGGGTCGCATGCTCCGACTTCGCCAGCTTGGCCGCGTAGCTCGAAGCGTCGAGTAGCTTCGCCTCCCAACCCGCGGCCGGCGCCAGCACCACGAACCAAGCGTCATATGGCGTCGTGTTCACCGCCTCGGCGGTGGCTTCACCGTTGACCGTCACCACTCGTGCCGCCAGGGGCGAGAGGAAGTACTTCATGGCCTTCTTGGTGGTGGCGAAGGCGATCTCCTCATCCACTACGAGCCCGTCACCCGGCTCGGGGAAGACGTCGAGCTCCACCAACCCGCCGGTGAGTGCTACTCCCGGCCCCGAGAAGCCCACCGTCACGACCGACTCCTCACCATCCGCCCGTTCTTACCGCAGCCAATAGTGCCGCGCGCCGTCATACAGCCGATCGTCAGGCAGATCGAAGTCCTTGCCGAGAAGACCATAGAGCATCGCCATGTGTCCGTCACTTCCCCCGCTGGTGGTTGGCGGTCAGCAGCTCTTCCTGGGAACGCAGGTGCTCGAACAGCACCTCGCGCAGCAGGTCGCAGGCTCGGATCATCTTCGGGTAGGCAATGCTGTAGAAGACCTCGCTCCCGTTCCTCCGAGTCCGCAGTAGGCCCTGGTTGCGAAGTACGCCCAGGTGTTGCGAGACGAGAGGCTGGGCCGCCCCGATGGCATCGGCCAAGTCGCCCACGCCCCGCTCTCCGCTGCGCAGGGCGTTCAGCAACGCCAGTCGCACAGGGTGTGCCATGGTCTTGCACACCCTCGCGTGCAACTCGAGTATGGTCGGGTCGATGCGTTCGTCCACGGGGGTCCTCCTCACGAAGCCTGCCGTAGTTTCAGTAGATGAGCACCTTGTCTGCCTCCATAGTCCACTGAGCCAGGAGATCCATCGATCCCCTCTCTGTGCCTTCGATCAGTGGCAGCGACGCCAAGCCACGGGCGTCCATGCAGGTGCCTCATAAGCCGACGGAGGCCTTCTTCGCCACCAGGCCCTTGAGCATGCGTTCGATGGAGTAGTACCCCACGGGCGGCGATTGTCCCGCGATGGCGCAGGCGGTGGCGTCGGCGGTAAGGAAGAGTCTGACTTCGGCGCCCTCCTGTTTCGAAACCGCCAGGGCATGGCGGAGTGCGTTGTAGGAGCGCTCGGACCCGTAAGGACCGTCATTGAGCACGAAGAGCACGGAAACCATCGATCCCCCTTGCCTCGGATGTCTGCTGACCTTATAATATTCGCACATTGCAATATTGCAAGTGTTTCACGGCACGCAAGGGGGGACGAATGGCGAACGGTAAGCACCGGGTAGTGGTCGTGGGCGGTTCGTTCGGGGGTGTGAACGCCGCCTACCAGTTGCGCCGGAAGCTCGGCGACCGTGTCGAGGTCACGCTCATCTCGGCCGATGCGGACTTCCTCTTCATCCCCAGTCTGCCCTGGGTGATGATGGGTTGGCGTAAGCCGGATGCCATCAAGGTGCCGCTGGCGGGACCGCTCCGGCGCAAGGGTGTCTCGTTCATCCACGACCGGGCGACGGCCATCGATCCTCAGGCGCAGACGGTGACGACGGCAGGTGGCAAGGTCTTCCCCTACGACCACGTGGTTCTCGCCACCGGTTCGGACCTGGACTGGTCGAACGTTCCCGGCTCGGACCCGGCCGAGGGCACCGTGCACACGTGCTTCACCGTGAAACAGGCGGTCGCCGCCCGCGATGCCATTGCCCGCTTCCTGGCCTCGGACGGCGGACGGGCCATCATCGGCGCCAATCCGGGGGCGAGTTGCACTGGTCCGGCCTACGAGATCATCATGATGTTGGAGACGGCTCTTCGGAGGCAGAAACGTCGCCATCTCTTCGACCTGCACCTGGTGACACCGGAGCCCTTCTTGGGTCACTTCGGGGTGAACGGCATCGGCAACATGAGCCGCATGATGGAGGACGAGTTCCATTCGCGGCACCTCAAGTGGACCACAAGCGCCGCGCTCACGGCGGTCGAGCCGGGCAAAGCCACCCTGGCCGACGGCACCGAGCTACCCTTCGACCTCGCCGTCCTCATCCCGGCCTTCTACGGCGCCCAGGTGGCACGTGACGTCGAGGGACTGGGCAATCCCCGCGGCTTCATCCCCACCGACAAGCACCTCCGCAGCACGAAGTACTCCAACATCTACGCGGTCGGTGTCTCGGTCGCCATCGCCCCGCCCGTGCCGACGCCGGTTCCGGTGGGTGTACCGAAGACCGGGCACATGTGCGAGGAGATGGCCACTCGTGCGGCCGCCAACATCGCCGTCGAAGTCACCGGGTCAGGCGAACTAGTAGACGGTCTCACGCTGCCCGCCACCTGTGTGGCCGACGCCGGCGACGTGGGATTCTACATCAAGGCCGACCCCTTCCTCCCGCCGCGCAATGTGGCCGTTCTGCGGCGCGGCGTGCGTTACCACTATGTGAAGCTCGCCTTCGAGCGCTTCTACCTAGAGAAGGTGAAGCGGGACCTGCCCGCGATGCACTTCGGCTGGTAGGGCCATTCCTGGGAGTGGGCACGCCGCGGGACCAGAATCGCGAACCAAGGAGAGCCATCATGATGTGGGGAGGCTGGAACGGCGGTGGCTGGAACGGCGGGGGCGCCTGGGGATTGGCGGGCGACCTGCTCTCGCTCGTGTTTCTTGTGGCGCTGGTGGTCGGGGTGGTCCTCGTGGTCAGAGCGCTGCTCTCGAGCGCCCAGCGGGGGTCCGAGTGGCGGCCAAGCGGGCCTCCGCCGGTAGATCGAGCATACGAACCGCCTTCTGCGCTTCGGATTCTAGAAGAGCGCTATGCCCGCGGTGAAATAGACCGCCAGGAGTTCCTCGAGCGCAAGGACGACCTCCAGTCATGAGTGCCCGGCCGGACGGGACTGCGAGCGCCCAGAGACGACCGAAGTCCCTGTGGCTCGGCATCGCGCTTGCGGTCATCGGTCTCTTAGGCCTGGTGCTCCTCTCGACCTTCGGCGCCCGGACGGGTCCCGGTGCATCGTTCGGTCCCTTCGGTAACAACAGCGCCCAATCATTCGGGTCATTGGGCGAGCGCATCTTCCTCAGCGGCACGGACGCGACCGGGAGTGCCATCCCCCGTTCCACGCCGTCGATGTACGGCATGATGTTCGGTCAGACTGGCTGCGCCTCTTGCCATGGGCGCGACGGACGCGGGGGCGCGGTCGGCGCCATGATGGGGAGCTTCCGCACCCCCGACATCCGCTGGAGCGCCCTGACCTCGGATGAGGGCCCCGATGAGGGTGGCCACGCGCACTCCGCTTACGACGAGGCGAGCCTCGCTCGCGCGCTGAGAGACGGGATCGACCCCGAGGGCGACCGGCTCGACGCGGCCATGCCACAGTGGCGGCTGACCGACGGTGAGATAGCCGCCCTCGTCGGCTACTTGGGAAGCCTCAGGTGATGGGCCGGAGTACCTCAAGAGACGCGAAGACCTCGGCCGATGAACCGGCGGCTGGAATGACGTCCACGACAGGCGGGCCATGACGACAGGAGCGGAGACAGCAATGGTCAAGGATGACGGGCTGATTCGAGGCCTCGCGACCCGGTGCGTACACGCGGGCGAGGAGCTGGACGCGCAGGGGGGCATCCACGCGCCCCTGTACAACCATTCCACCTTCGGTTTCCACAGCACCGCCGATTTGCTCGACGTCGTGGAGGGCCGCAAGGAGGGGAACCTCTACACCCGCTACGGGCTCAACCCGACCATCCGCTCTTTGGAGCGCAAGCTGGCCGACCTCGAGAACGGCGAGGCGGCGTTCGCGTTCTCTTCGGGCATGGCCGCCGAGGCGGCGACCTTCCTCGCCCACCTCAAGACCGATGACCACATCGTCTGCATCGGTGACGTCTACGGCGGCACGTACGAGCTGTTGGGAACCAACCTTCCCGGCCTCGGCATTGAGACCACGTTTCTGCTCGCGAACGAGGCGGCGAGCTTGGCTTCGGCGTTAACAGAAAGAACCAAGATGGTCTTCTTCGAAACACCGACCAACCCCACCCTGGACGTGATCGACATCGCTGCCGTCGCCCGCGTGGCCAAATCCGTCGGCGCGCTCACGGTGGTCGACAACACCTTCGCCACGCCTGTCAACCAGAACCCGCTCGACCTTGGGGCCGACTTGGTCGTGCACAGCGCCACCAAATACTTGGGGGGCCACAGCGATCTCACCGGTGGAGCGGTGATTGGCCCCAAGGACCTGCTGGAACCCATCTGGCTCTGGCGCAAGAACTTGGGTCAGATGATCGCCCCCGAGGTCGCATTCCTCCTCTCCCGCAGCATTCGGACACTGGTCGTGCGGGTCCGTGCTCAGAACGCCACGGCCCTGCAGGTAGCCGAATTCCTGGTTGCTCATCCTCGCGTACGGCGGGTCAACTATCCCGGCCTGGGAGGCGGCCCCGAGGTCGCGCGCAAGCAGATGCGAGGTTTCGGCGGGATGCTCAGCTTCGTCTTTGACGGGGGCGCCATGGAGACGGCGGCGGTCGTCGATCGCCTGCGGATCTTCAGCATCGCCGCCAGTTTGGGCGGAGTGGAGAGCCTCGCAACGCAGCCGATCACGACCACTCACCACGGCATGTCCGTCGAAGAGCGGGCCAGGCGGGGCATCGTCGATGGGATGGTGCGTCTTTCCTGTGGGCTCGAGGACGCGGTCGACCTCGTCGGCGATTTGAGACACGCGCTGAGCTGACCCTCGCCGTGTGACGGCGAGAAGAGAACCCGGCCGCCTGCTTCGGCTGCGGCGCGGCTACCTTCCTGTGGATTCCGCGTCGTCCGCTTTGGCTGAGTCGAGCCCGGCAAGAATCCCGCACGTGCCTGCGGGCCGCGGACCATCACAGCAGGCTCTCAGGTCGCGCAGATATCCATCCAGGTGGCGAAGATCACGCAGCTTCTCTCCTAGACCTGCGATATGTGTGTCGAGCAGTTGGTTGATTTCGCTGCAGACCAGATCGGGCCGGTCTCGGAAGTAGAGAAGTCGCCGGACTTCCTCCAACGTCATCCCGATCGCGCGGCAGTTGCGGATGAACCGTAGACGCTCCAGATGTCCATCATCGTATATGCGGTAGTTGCCCTCGGTCCTGGCAACCTGGGGCAACAAGCCCATCCGTTCGTAGTACCGTACCGTTTCCGGCTGAGAGCCTGACTCCCTCGCCAACTGGCCTATCCGCATCTGTTTCCCTCAGATCTCTTGACCCTGTAGCAGGTACAGACTCTATGATAGCCCGATCATGCCTCGTCGTACTGGTGGATCATCGGAAGGAAGACCATGAGCGACTGCAACGATCTGTCGTGCGGAGGGCCGATTCAGCTGACGCCGGAACCCACATCCCCCGCGCTCTCGGCCGAGAGCGTCCGCACCGTGCTTGCCATCGCCAAGATGGATTGTCCCACCGAGGAAGCGATGATCCGGGGCAAGCTCACCGGGATGGCGGGCATCGAGGGACTGGACTTCAATCTTATACAGCGCCGGCTCACCCTTACCCACCGGCCGGAAGCCATCGACGCGGCGGTCAAGGCACTCGGGTCACTGGGCCTTGAGGCTGTGGTGGAATCCGAGGTCACCGATCGAGAGAGCGCCACTCAAGGCCCCACCGTTTCACGCCGTAGGTGGGCCCTGCTCGCGGTTGCTGCGATCGCCGCCACGGCCGCGGAGGTCCTCGACCTTGCCTCGCCCGACAGCCGTTGGCTGATCATCGCCCTCAGTCTGCTCGCGGTTGGAACGGGCGGACTCGAGACCTACTGGAAGGGTGTAATCGCGCTCAGGAATCGCACCCTCAATATCAACGCTCTCATGTCGGTGGCGGTCACCGGGGCCATAGTCATTGGTGAGTGGCCGGAGGCGGCCATGGTGATGGTCCTCTTTGCCTTGGCTGAGGTGATCGAGTCACTCTCCTTGGATCGGGCACGCCGTGCCATCCGGCAACTGATGGCCATGGCTCCCGAAACGGCGACGGTACAAGGAGAAGATGGCCGGTGGGCTGAGGTGGAGACCAAGAGAGTCGCGGTCGGTTCGATCGTGAGAGTCGGTCCGGGCGGGCGCATTCCTCTGGACGGTGCGATCGCCAACGGCAGCTCGACCGTGAACCAAGCACCCATAACCGGGGAGAGCATGCCGGTGGAGAAAGAGGGCGGCGATCAGGTGTTTGCCGGCACCATCAACGGCGCGGGCTCGTTTGAATACCGGGTGACCAAGACCGCGGACGACTCCACCCTCTCCCGGATCATTCACGCCGTGGAGGAGGCCCAGGGCACCCGCGCTCCTACGCAACGCTTTGTGGACCGATTCGCCCGCATCTACACGCCGACCGTATTCGGTCTCGCCGTGCTCGTCGCTCTGATCCCGCCTCTCGCTTTCGGCCAACCCTTCCTTTCGTGGATCTATCGGGCGCTCGTGCTGCTCGTCATAGGCTGCCCCTGCGCTCTTGTGATCTCCACGCCGGTGACCGTGGTGAGCGGACTCGCTTCAGCAGCCAGGCGGGGGATCTTGGTCAAGGGGGGAGTCTACCTAGAGCAGGGGCGCAAGCTACGGGTGTTTGCCTTCGACAAGACCGGCACGATCACCAAGGGCGAACCGGCGGTCACAGATTTCGTGCCGCAACCGGGCCGGGAAGCGGAGCAGGCGCTGGTGTGGGCGGCCAGTCTGGCTGCCCGTTCCGACCACCCGTTATCGCGGGCGATCGCAGCCTATGCAGCGCAGCGCTCGGTTCTTCCGGCCGAGCTTGCCGAGTTTGCGGCTCTGCCCGGCCGCGGTACCAAGGGGCGACTGAACGGTGAGTGGCTCTACTTGGGCAGCCACCGCGTGATCGAAGACTTGAACCTGTGCAGTCCGGCCCTGGAAGTGGCATTCGAGGCGTTGGAGCGCCAAGGCAAGAGTCTCGTCGTTCTTGCCACCGACGCGGAAGTTGTTGCCGTCTTCGGTATCGCCGACACGGTGCGAGAAACCAGCAGGAGCGCCATAGCCGATCTGCACACCTTGGGAGTTCGGACCGTCATGTTGAGTGGAGACAATCAACTGACGGCCACGGCCATTGCCGCCCAAGTGGGGATCGACGATGCCCGCGGGAGTCTGCTCCCGGAGGAAAAACTGGCGGCTATCGAGGCGCTGGTTGAGCAGTTCGGGCAGGTGGGCATGGCAGGCGACGGTATCAACGATGCTCCCGCCCTTGCCGCCTCAAGCATCGGCTTCGCCATGGGAGTAGCGGGCTCCGACACGGCCCTCGAGACTGCGGACGTTGCCCTCATGGACGACGATCTTCGTAAGCTGCCGGCGTTCATCCGTCTCAGCCGTCTCACCGCGCGCATCCTCACCCAGAACATCAGCCTGGCTCTGGGTATCAAGGCCGTCTTCCTGGGGCTCGCAGTTGCGGGAACGGCGACCCTGTGGATGGCCATTCTTGCTGATATGGGCGCGAGCCTCCTCGTCATCTTCAACGGCCTTCGGCTCCTTGAAGCCAAGGCTCCCTTCGCGTCCGGCTCGGAAGAAGCGATCGCATGGTCTCCGCCCGCCCCGTTGGAGGCGGGTCAACCGTGAGCATCTCTCTGGATCTTCCGGCAGTGCTATATGTGGCCGTTCTCCTTGGAGGCTTCGTGGCCCTATGGGCGCTCAAGCGGGCTGGGCAAAGAAGGAGCACGGGGGTGGACCCCCTGGTGATGGGCAACTCCAAAGATCCTCTCCAACTCTACTTCTTTCGAATGAGCGTTGTACTCGAAGTGGCAGCCGTCGTCCTCATCATGCTTCACGCCTCAGGTCTTGGCGGCACCTGGGGTTTCGGGCGGCTGGCGGTGCTCAGCCGTCCGGGGGTGGACGAGGCCGGCCTCGTCCTCGGGTTGCTGGGACTCGCTCTTTGCCGCATCGCTCAGTCGACTATGGGCAGCTCGTGGAGGGTCGGCATTGACGAAGAGATGCCCACCACCCTTGTCGAAACAGGTGTGTTTCGGTACATCCGCAACCCTACCTATATAGGACTGTTCACCATGATTCTTGGTCTATGGCTCATCTGGCCGACGCCGTTCATCACCATGACCGGGCTGCTGTTTGTGGTCATGCTTGAAATGCAGGTTCGGAGCGAAGAGCGATTCCTACTCGACCAGCATGGAGAGAGGTATGCGGTCTACCTGTCAAAGACCACGAGATATGTACCGTGGCTCTACTAGCCCGCGGTGCCTCAGGTATGGTCTTCGATCATCGTCTTGGCCACTGCGGTCGCACCGGACGGCGCGATGCAGTGTAACCGGTCCAAGCCTCGAGCTAGACGTGCCGGTCCGCCTCGCTGAAGCCGCTGGGGTCGCATTGGAGGGTTGCATGCGATACTTGGAACTCACGTTCGAGGAGGGAGGTGGCCTCGCGCAGCACCGATCCGTTGTCAGCCCCCTCGGCGAGGCGGAGATGAGCACTCGCCATCTGCACGCCCGACGTGATCGTCCAAACGTGGAGGTCGTGCACAGAAGCGACTCCGTCCAGATCGGTGAGTCGCTTCTGTATCCGACCGATGTCCGTCTCCTTCGGAGCGATCTCAAGGAGCACGCGGAGCGCCTCCCATCCGAGCCGCGCCGCACGGGGAAGGATGAACAGGCCGATCGCCGCGCCGATGATGGGGTCAACCCATCCCCATCCTGTGGTCAAAAGGATGACACCGGCCACGATCACCCCGAGCGACCCGAGCAGGTCGGAGATCACCTCGAGAAGGGCGCCACGTACGTTCAGGCTCTCCTTGGCCCCCACTCTGAGCAGGCGAAAGGAGATGAGGTTGACCAGCAGGCCCCCGGTCGCCACGATGATGAGCGGCGCACCCGCCACCGCGGGCGGCGCCATCAGCCGTCCGTACGACTCGAAGAGGACGTAGATTGCCACGGCCAGCAGCAGGAACGAGTTCGCAAGTGCGGCCAGCACTTCGAGTCGGTAGAGGCCGTACGTGCGCGAGGGATCACGCCCCGCACTTTCTGCGAAGTGGATCGCCGCGAGCGCCATGCCCAGCCCGGCGACGTCTGTGAGCATGTGACCGGCGTCGGACAGGAGCGCGAGCGAATTCAGCAGCAGACCGCCCGCGGCTTCGACCAGCATGTACGTCGCGCTCAGTGTGAAGGCGACGATCAAGGCTCGCTTGTGCCGACCGGCCGCCGATCCCTTGCCTCCGCCTACCACGTCTTGGTCCATACCGGTCAGCCTACCCCATCGAAGCGTCGCCCGGGGGACGCCTCAGACACCGGCAGGCCGGGCGGCGCAGCCGTTGACCATCTACTACCGCGCGTAGTATCATGCGGCGCTGCCGAGCGGAAACGCACTCGATCTCGCCAAACGACCCGCCTCGGCCATGACGCTGCGGTCACGACCCACTGAATGCTCCGCCGCTGGCATCCTTCCCATGTGGGGGGAGGACAGGTACGTCCCCTTGACCCGCCATACCCCTGAGGAGATACGCGTGCTGTGCCGACCAACGAACCTTCTGAACCGCAGCCTTGTCGCCGCGATTATGATTGCCGTTTTCGTCGTCATGCTGGGCCTCTCTGGCCCTGCCGAAGCTGAGACCACTACGACTGCTACAGGAACCGTCCCGACGGCCACGAACCAAGCCGCCTCGACCGAGACGACGTCCGCCTCGACCGAGGTACCCGCTGCGGGCGTGGTGAAGAAGCCGGCCGATGCGGAGGAACTTAACCCCGGAGTCTCCTTCGATGAGGTCGATCTGCAGGTGTGGCCGGAATACGATCAGCCCGGGGTACTCATTCTGGTGGACATCCGGCTGCCCGAGGAAGCCACGCTTCCCCTTACATTTCGCTTCGCCATCCCCAAGGGGGCCCAGCTCCACGGGGTCGCCGAGGTGAGACCGGACGGCACGTTCACCCATGGCCCCGCTCCGCAGTTCGACCGCTCCCGGCCGGACAAGGATATCGTCACCGCCGAGGTCCAGACGTCGCGGAACGTTCGCCTGGAGTGGTACTACGATCCGGGGCTCGACGTGGCGGGACAGCGGGACTTCGGCGTGCTCTACGAGGTCCCGGCCGATGCCGGGGAGGTCGGCCTCTCCGTACAGCAGCCCGCTCGTTCTTCCGGCTTCACGGTCAGCCCCTCCCTCTCGCCGTCGACTTCCCAAGACGGGTTCGCGTACGTGGGTGAGGTCCTTGGAGCGCTCGGGGCCGGTGATCAACTTCAATACAGGGTCAGCTACAGCAAGCCGGATGGGAACCCTTCGGTGGAGCCCGATACGGGCGACGCGCCGTCCTCCGACACCAACAGGAACTCGATCCTGATAGTCCTGGTCATCCTGATCGTGGGCGTAGGCGGCTTCGTCGCGCATCGCAGTCTGCGTCCGCAACCCGCAGGTCGCCCTCGCGCGCGCGGGCGTCGTCCGCCGCCCCCCCGGCGGGGGGCCTCGAGCTCCGGAGGGCGCAGCAGAGCACGTGCGGGCGGGGTGAGCCGGAGCGGCGCAGGCACCTCAAGATTCTGCACTCACTGCGGGGCGGAGCTTACGCCCGACGGCAGGTTCTGCGCCGAGTGTGGCGCGGGGCGCGGGTAGCCTTTGCCCCCGCGCCGAGGGCGATCGGCGCAGGGCGACCGACCCCCTTCTGAGACCACCCGCAGCCCGTCGACGACACACATCGGCGGCACCTCTTCATCTCGTAGAAACGGTTCGAGCACGGTGCTGCATCCCGGAGAAGCCGGGCGGAACCTAATGGACGTGACGATGCTCGGCGTCGGGCACGTGCCAGTGGGCATGTGTCGCCCCGTCGTGCTCATGTTCGTGCACGTGTTGCTCGGACACCATGAGGACGGTGGCCACGAGCATGAGCACGGCTGCGGCGAGGAGTGAGAGCGTCGGGTAGCTGCGGGCGATGACCAGCGAGATCACGGCGGCAAAGAACGGACCCGCCCCGAAGTAGGCGCTCGTGCGCGTGGAACCGAGGTAGCGGAGAGCCTGCACGAAGAGGACGAGGCTCACTCCGTAGCTCAGCCCGCCAACGACGAGCGCGGACAGCACCGAGGGCCAGGGGGGCAGGGACCCTCCCACGGCCAGCAGCAGCAGGAGGTTGACGGTACCGGCCGCGAGGCCTTTGAGCTGCGCCACCGTGCTCGGTCCGAGCGCAGCGATGTTCCTGGTCAGGTTGTTGTCCAGGCCCCAGAGTGCGCAGCCAGCGACGATGGCCAAGGCGCCCAGGGAGACCCCCCAGCCCCCGCTTCTCTCCAGTCCCAGGAGCACGCCGCCCGCCGTGACGGCGAGGACCGCCCCCCACACCTGGGCGGCCACGTGCTCCTTGAAGAGGCCCGCCGCCCAGAGCGCGGTGAAGACGGCCTCGAACGACAGCAGTAGGGAGGCCGTCGCCCCCGCAGTCACCCTCAGGCCCCAGAGCAGGAGCAACGGAGCACCAACCGCGCCGGAGAGCGTGGCGGCCGTGAGCCAGGCCCAATCACGTGCGCCCCCCCGGGAGACACGCGCTTCCGTGGGACCTTGGCCGCTCCCCCGCCGTCTGGCCGCCCAGGAGACGAGACGGTAGAGAGTGAGCGCAAGTCCGGCTCCGAGGTAGAGGAGGCCCGCTACTGCGAGCTGTGAGGTGTCTCTGAGGAGGAGTTTGCTCACCGGGACGCTGAGCGCAAAGGCAAGGGCGGCCGAGATAGCGAGGAGGGGCCCCACCAGCCGTCGCCCTACGATACCTACCCCTCTCCGCTCTCTCATCTGTCTCCGCTCGGTCGAAGTCGCGGGCCGATTGTATCCAAGAACAAGCCGGCCGGGTCGAGAAGGGTCGACCGAGACGACCGGTCGGGGTTGTAGTGAACAGGACTGGCTGTGCGCTGACAAAGGAGACAGAGGCTCGTGGCCTACACCATGTGCTGGCATTGAACATGACAGACGGGCACGCGCTCGCTCGTCTCGGGCATGACGACGTGGTCCTTCGGCGGGTAGTCACCGAACGCGAGGCGTTGTTCGGTACCCAGGCCACTGGGTTCTTGAGCGGCGCGTCCCAGCCGGGCGATCGCGTGGTGATCAGCCGGATCCCGGGTAACAGTCTGGTCGCAGGACCACTTTCCGAGGGACCAACGGGGACTCGAACAGGATCACCGGCCTTTCGTCTACGCTCGCACCACGAAGAGCTTGACGATATCGAGCCAGAGATCGGTCTCGGATTCGACAGTGAGGCCCGCCGCCTCGATGTTCGTCCGGGTCTGCCGGTCGATGTTGGCGCCCATCATGGGTCGCACCAGAGGACTCAGAGCCCGCATCGCCTGACGGACCACCGGCATGCCGGAGAGGACGTGCTCGAGGAAGACCGCTTTGCCGGCAGGTCGGAGCACGCGTCGGATCTCCTCGAAGCCCTTCACCGGATCGGGCACGGAGCAGAAGACGAAAGTGGTGACGACGCTGTCGAAGGCGTGATCGGGGAAGGCGAGCCGCTGGACGTCCATCTCGCGCAGATCGACCCCGGCTCCGGTGTGGTCGGCCAGTGTGCGGGCGTGACGGAGCATGCCGGGGCTCAGGTCGACGGCGACCACCTGAGCATTCTCGGGGTAGAACGGGATGTTCTTGCCGGTCCCGACGCCTACCTCGAGGACCTCGCGGCCCTCCACAAGCGACCACACACGCTGCCGCCAGGCCTGGAAGGCCCGTCGCTCGGCCGCCCACTCCATGAGGTTGTAGTAGCGGGAGAGGCGGTCGTACCGTCGACGGGTTTGAGCGGTGGCGTGGTCGCCAGGTCTTTCGTGCTTCTTTGGCGAGTTCGTGCTCATCAACAAGCGAATCTGGCCGAGGCGAATCTAGCCGAGGTCGGTCTTCCTGGCCAGGTACTCGTCTCGATCGATCTCGCCGCGCGCGTAGCGCTCGTTCAGGATGGCGAGAGCGCCCGCCTGTGGCGCAGCGCTCTGCGCGGGGAAGGAGGGCCCCGCGTAGGGCGCTTGTCCGCCTTGGACCCCGTACTGCTGGAGACCCGGCTGGCCGTATACGGAAGGCGGCGGCGCATGCTGCAACCCGCGGTTGCGGGTGGCCTCCACCACCGCCCAGATGATCACACCCAGGATCAATAGGGGGATCAACCCCATCAAACCGAATCCCATCAGAAGACCTCCGATATCTCCAAGGCCGCCGCCCAGTCCACCCAGGCCACCGCCCAATCCACCCATCATTCCGCCGCCGCCCATCATGATCGGTCGGCCTCCTTTCGCACCGATAGCACGGCGCCACGTCCAGCTCGAGTTGACTCGATATCGGCCGCCTCGAGCGAGTTCTTGTTCCCTTCCTCGTCACTATCGCAGACGGGTGTGAAGGGGACGTAAAGGGTGGTGGACGTGGGGAGGGCGGGCGGCTTCGCCCAATCAGCGGCCGTGTTCCCCGCCCGCCCTGGGGAACTACGTGGTCTCAGTGCGCAGAGCAGCCAGCCGCGCTTCCACCTCGGCGTTCTCGATCTCGTCCTCCAAGCCTTCGAACTGCGCATCCAGGGATGACGCGGCGAGTTCGGTCTGCCCCGCCACCTTGGCCTCCTCCCGGCGGATCTTGTCCTCGAAGCGCGAGATCTCGCTCGTGGGATCGGTGAGGTCGATGCTCTTGATGCTGTCGTAGACCCGCGCTTGGGCCTCAACCATCTTCGCCCGCGACACAAGCTCGGCCCGCTTGCTCTTCAACTCGTCCAGCTTCACGTGCATCTGGTCGAGGCCGGTCTTGAGCTTGGTTACCACCGCCGTCTGCTGGGCGATTTGCGGCGCAAGCTCCCGGGCGTCGTTCTCGTAGTCGATCTGCTTCTTCAAGGCGATCCGCGCGAGGTTGTCGAACTTGTCGGCCTCGGCCGCGCTTCCCGTGGCCCGCAGCTCCTGCCCTTTCCTGGCCGCCGCCGCCGCCTTTGCTCCCCACTCGGATGCGGCCTTGCCGCCCTCGTGCGCGTCCTCTTCCATCATGCGCAGGTTGCCGATCGTCTGGGCGACGGCCTCCTGCGCTTCCGCGATGGCGTTGGTGTAGTCGCGGATCATCTGGTCCATCATCTGCTCGGGGTCTTCAGCGGCGTCGATGAGGGAGTTGAGGTTGGCTTTCACGAGTTGCGCGATCCGGCCGAGTATCGATTGCTGGGCCATGGTGTAACGCTCCTTTTGGTGTGGTGGGATTACCTGTGTCAGAATCTGCCGCCGCCGCCTCGGCGTCCGCGGGTGCCCCGGCCGCCGAAGCTTGCGGGGCCGAAGCGCCCCCCGCCGGAGGAGCCTCGCCGGCCCCTGCCCCCTCCGCCCATCATGCCCCCCGCCCCCCTGAGGACCTCGATGAGGACACCGCCGAGCAGCGCACCGGCGAAACCTCCCAGGTCGCCGCCCGCGGCGTTGGGCACGGGGTCGGCCGCCGGCACGTGGTAGCCGCTGACGTCGCCCTGGGCTGATCGCAGTGCCTGCTGGGCGAGCGTGTCAGCGGCCTCTGCGTCCCGGAGCGCAGTCGCAAAGTCGGTGCTCTGGCCGGCCAGGGCCTTCTGGTAGAGGCGCGTGGCTTCGGCCAGTTCGGCCCGCGCGCGGCCGCCGATCGCCCCCCGGCGGGAGGCGATGAAGTCCTCGGCTGCCGCGATATCGGAGCGGCCGGCGGCGAGGGCCTGCTCCAGCGAGGCCTGCGCGCGCTTCCGCTTCTGCTCCGCGTCGCGGGCGTTCACCAGGGCACGCTCGAGGGCTAGGTCGGCCTCCTCGAGGCGGCGGAGCGCGCTCAGTGGGTCCCGTCCTCCCTCGGGGGAGGCGGCCTCTCGGGCCAGGGCGACGGCGGCCGCGGCCTCCGTCGTGGGGGCGGCCAAGGTGAGGTTGATGGCACTGAGCGCGCGGGCTTCAGCCAGGTCGCGCTCGGTCTCCTCGAGCGCCGCGCGGATCTTGTCGGCCGCCTGGGCGAGGTCGCTGCCGAGGCGGTCGAGGGCGTCGAGGAGCTGGGCGGCCTGTCCGGTGGCGCCTTCGGCCGCGACCAGGTCGGCCACCGCCATACCGGCGATGCCGGCCGTCACGTCGGCCTGCGCGGCGGCGACGTGACTCCGGGAGAACTCCAAGCGCTCCTCCGCCTGCTTGGGGTTGTCGGTCACACCCGCGACTGCGGTGGGGGCATAGGTCCCCTGCATGTCGGTGAGTATGGCTTGACTCTGCGGCAGGCGCCGGGCCAGAGCTTCGATCTTCTGCTCGAGTGCCGCGAGGAGCTGGGGTGCGTTGCGCTCCAGGTCGCGGAACTGGTCGAACTTGGCCGACTCGGCGTCGAGGCGGTCGCTGGCCATATCGGCCAACCGGATCATCTCGAGCAGTGTCTTCTGCCTGGTCGCCTCGTCCTCGGGCTCGGCGTCGGTCAGCTGCTGCTGTAGCTGGAAGGCCTTGGCCAAGTCGGCCTTGGAGGCCTCGACCGCCGCGGCGAAGGGCGCCGCCAAGTCGGCGCCGAACTGCGCCTCCCCGAAGCCCACTTCCTGCTCGCTGGTCTTGACGGCGTCGTCCGTCTCCACCAGGAGCCGGGCTGCCTTCTGCGAGAGTTCCTTGGTCAGGAGGGCTGAATGCGCGGTCTCTGCTACTGGTGCGCCCTCTAACACGGGCCCGGCGGGAGCCTGCGCGGCGCGGCCGCGGCGAGAGCGCCGCCACAGGAGACCGGCGACCGCCGCGGCTCCGACGCCTATGAGCAGGACCCACGGCAAAACCCACCCGCCCTTGGACGACCCGGGCTCGACGGGGGAGGTGGTGGACGGCGTAGCCTGACCGCCACCAAGGGTCTGGGAGACGGCGGCGGTGGCGCCTACGACTGCTCCGGCCCAGTCGTCCTCCGCGAGGGCCGGTTCTATGGTGTTGGTGGCCACCTCGGCGAGTTGACCGGCGGAGAGCGGGAACTCCTGATCGACGGAGTAGGCGTACGCACGATCTCCGGTGGCCACCGCGAGGAGCATGTCACTCAGACCAAGATCGCTCAGCCTCGCCGTCTCAGCAGTCCATTCCTTGGCGTTGATGCCCTCGAAGGAGTCGACGTAGACGACCCACAGCTGGACGTTGTCCCCGCGACGCAGCGTGTCGAGGGCGGCCCTGACCTCCGGCTCGCGTCCCCTGAAGGCGTCCACCTGGTCGGTGATCTGGTCATTGAGCCGGAAAGGCTGGGCGGCCGCAGCCGGCCCGGCGAGTGCCAGTGCCAGCAGCACTGAGGCGGCCAGGACAAGGAGCCGCGAGCGCATGCCCGTCGGCGTCTTAGGTCCCGCCGGTGACAAGCGGGCGGAGGTGAGTGACTCCGGGGATTCGGCGTGTATTCCTTTTGCGAGAACGTGCCGCATGCTCACTCACCCCTACCTCGATGGCGTTCATCCTGCTCTACCCGAACGTGTTGCGTGGGACACACACCCTCGGCTCCAGACCGTCGGAGCAAGAAGGCAGCCGAGGCAAGCATGAGCGTCGCCGTCCAGAAGAGAGCCTGCCGAACGACGCCCCCTCGGGCACAGCTTCGACCCTCGTGCCGCACGCCCCGGGCTTCGGCCAGGACTTTCCAGGCGGCCTGATGCTGACGGCGACAAGTGCGATAGCGCAGGGGCGGCCTCGTAGCGGATAAGGGTAGAGCCCACTGAGATCGGCGGCATGCCGGCCCTCGACACCGGCCGCTACGCGCCCGTGCATCCCGAACCATGTGGTGAAAGGCCGGCCCAGCATTGGCGTGGGCGCTCCGATCATCCGGATCTCCTCCTCGGGTATCGGGCCTCGGCAGTCACGCGGCTTCAAGGGGGTCACTTTCATTCGTCAGAACGGGGTCCGTTTCAAATCGTCGTTCACGCCTGCCAGGCCGCGTGGGCTCAATCTGGGGGCAGGACGATAGTGAAGGTGCTTCCTTCTGCCAACTGGCTCGAAACCTCGACCCAGCCACCATGCGCCTTGGCCAGCGCATCGACTATGCTGAGCCCAAGTCCGTAGCACCCTTTGCCTCGGCCCTTCCTGGTGAAGAAGCGGGTGAAGATCCTCTCGTGGTCGGCAGGCGCGATACCCTCGCCCTCGTCCCGGACATAGATCGCGACGAACCGGTCACGGACCGCTCCGCCAAGCGCGATCCTCTGGCCCGGCTGGGTGTGTTCTACGGCATTGCGCAGTAGGTTGAGCAGCATTTGAGTCAAGCGGTCCGCGTCGGCCTGCACGGTGATCGACGGAACCTCCCCCAGCTGCCAGTCACGGTCGCCAAGGTAGATCGCGTTCGCGAAGAGCTGTTCCAGGAACTCGTCCAGGCGGACGGCATCCTTCACCAGGAAGCCGCGGTCGCCCGACTTGGCAAGCGTCAGCAGTTCCGATACGACCCGGTTCATGCGGTCGATCTCCTCCGCGACCACCTTGTGGGCGTCCCGACACATGTCGGTCGTCACCTCTCCCATGCTGTCCAAGACCTCCAAATGGCCCTTCACGATGGAGAGGGGAGTCCGCAACTCGTGGGAAGCGTCATAGAGGAACTGCTGCTGGTCCCGGAAGGAGCGCTCCACTCGGTCGAGCATGGCGTTCAGCGTCGTCACGAGATGTCCGATCTCGTCCGGCGGACCGGTGTAGGCAATTCGCCGTGATGGCTCCTCCCGAGAAAAGAGAGCCGCCGTCTCGCTGATCACTTCGACCGGGCGCAGGGCACGGCCCAATAGGAACCAGATCCCAATCCCACTGCCGGCCAAGGCGAACAGACCGAGTCCGGCGAGGAGCACCGCGAGCTGCCGTAGGGCCCCATTGAGTTGTTCGAGGGGGGCAGCCACCACAACCACCCCGAGACGCGCGTCTCCCTGCAGCACCGGAACGATTGCGGCGCGATAGTGTTCGCCCGTAGGAGAGGTGATCGTCTCCGGGCTGCTGAACCCAGGTCCACCCAGGAAGACACGCTGGGCGGCGCTGAAGGTCTCGATCTGAGTCGTGGCGTTGGAAACTATCCCCCCATCCGTCCAGAGCAAGAGGGTGAAACCGAGGTTGTGTAGTTCCTCCGAGGCAGGGGCTGCCAGGTACGTATGGCTGATCTGGCGGAGTTCGTGTTCGCTCTGAGCCTTCCCGGCTTCTTGAGCGAAGACACCCACTTGGAAGGCGATCTCGCGGTCGATCGGCTGCAGCAACCCGCTGCGCATGAAGAAGAGGGTCGCCGCGACTCCGGCGATTACGACCACCACGACGATGGCCGAGTACCAGACGGTGAGCCTCGCCCGTAGGCTCACCCTACCCATAGCGCAGCCGGTAGCCACCCCCGCGCACGGTCTCGATGAAAGACTCCTCGCCGAGCCGATCTAGTTTGTGCCTCAGGTATCCCACGTAGACTTCCACGATGTTGCTTGCCGGGTCGAAGTCATATTGCCACACGCCGTTCAGGAGCTGCGTCCTGCTCAAGACTTGGTTGGGATGACGCAGGAAGAACTCGAGGATCGAGAACTCTTTAGGCGTCAGGTGCACCTCGGCCTCGCTCCGCCTTACCTTGCGCTGTCTGAGGTCCATGGTGATATCGCCCGCGGTCAGCATGAAGGAGGCCTCTTGAGGCTGAACCCGGAGCTGCGAGCGGATGCGTGCGACGAGCTCAGTGAAGGCAAACGGCTTGGGCAGATAGTCATTGGCGCCGAGGTCCAGACCGCGCACCCGATCCTCTACCTCGCCTCGGGCGGTCAGCATGATGACAGGAAGGGCAGGCCGTTCGCGCCTGATCTGTTCCAGCAGAAAGAAGCCATCCACGTCTGGGAGCCCCACATCGAGCAACACAAGGGCAACCCCGTCGCGGAGCGCGGCCTCCAGTCCTTCGGCCGCCGTTCCGGCCTTGTCCACCGCGAAGCCCGCCGCCTCGAGACCTTTGGCCACGAAGGCGGCGAAGCGCTCCTCGTCATCTACGATGAGGATTCTCATTAGTTCCTGACGCGTGCGGCCAACTCGCTCAGTACCCGCCCCCCCAGTCATTGGTCGACCCCATCCCCCGGCGGGAGCCGTCGTCCGGGTCGCAGTCCCAGCCCCAGATCGGCCTCACCACGTCCCGGTTCGCAGGAACCGAGCCGACGGGCGCACCGTCGGGCCTTGGGACCCCGCTTCCGGTCGAGCCGCCAGACACCGACGTCACTGTAGGGGGAGCAGTGGTCGGAGGGGCGATCGAAGTGGTCGGGGGCGTCTCCGTCCTGGCCGATGTAGCGGTGCTATCCGCACCCAGTGACTGCGGCATGGTCCGAACGGTGCTCGCCATGGTGGTCGAAATGAGCCTCTCCTCGGTCGAGACAACGGCCGTCGGAGCGGTGGGTGTTGGGACTGCAGTCGGCTGAGCAATGGTGATCGCCTGGGGGAGGGCGACCACGGCCGAGGAGTGCGTGGTGCCGTACAGGTAGGCACCGACCAACGCCAGAGCAACCACGGAGGCTGGAAGTCCTAGGCGCAGCACAGCCTGTCTTCCAGCGGTCTTCACCTTGTCAAGTTCTTCCCGCATGCGAGTATGTTCCTCCTTTTCGTGCCCCTGACCGGCCGCCGCTGCTGACCGGACCGTCAGAGCATGCTGGCCGCCTGGGCGCGTGATATATGATCATATACGACCATCCTACTCGCTCAGGAAGCAGTCAACTGAGCGTACGTAACCGGCTCGGTGTAGCGCACGCAGCGGTTCAGGATACGGCGGAAGAGATCGGTTCGCTGCCAGCGCCGGTTAAGC